>Ga0335398_10007186_pt1 | contig 13734 bp, 7 predicted proteins | sample BON03_FD_205742 | JGI IMG/M metagenome (GOLD analysis project Ga0335398, IMG submission 205742) | Freshwater microbial communities from Lake Bonney liftoff mats and glacier meltwater in Antarctica - BON-03 (spades assembly) (version 2) | ecosystem: Environmental > Aquatic > Freshwater > Ice >... | reverse complement strand
CCCACGCTGGCTGCGCGCACGCAAACGAGGTGCTGCTCGAGCTTAATGTCACGACAACCAGGGCCACGTGCGGTCACGCGTGTAGGTCCAGATGTGCTGTGGACGCCCTCAGTCTTCACCACCCTCTGCCGGAGTATCACGATCCTTCACCATGTTTCAGGTGTCGATGTGCTATTTTGGATTCCTACATTTCAAACTGTCTAGCCGTCGCAAACCGTTTGCTATGCACAGTAATTTGTAGATGGCGTCGTTTCGGTGCGCGCCCAGCGCCAGCTCCACGCCAGCGGATCCGGTGGATTATGAGGCGTATGCCCACGTGCCGCACCACCGAAAGGCGCCGAGCGGCGACGAGTCTGCCAGGCGTGAGCGCAGCCTGCAGATCATTAGCAAGGCGCGGACGCGCGATATGCGTGTGCTGATCAGCCTGCGTGCCAAGACAGCGCAGGTGTCCAAGGGGCAAACCACTGCAAACCCGATCGAAGACGCCATGCGCATGCGCGCGGACGAGGCAACGCATGCTGCGGCCGAGAAAGTCATGTGGAACCTCAAGCGGCGCCTTGCCAGCCATGCGTACGACAATTTTGCGAACGCTGACGCGAACGCCTCGGTTTCTATCTCTCTTCCGTGTCTCACTGTGTGTGTGCGTGTGTGTTTGTGAGTGCGTGTGTGTGAGAGTCTCTCACACAGCCTGTCTCTCTGTCTCTCTCTCTGTCTCTCTCTCTCTCTTTGTCTTTCTCTCTCTCTCTCTGTCTTTCTCTCTTTCTCTCCCTCTCTCATTCTCTCGCTCTCTCTCTTGCTCTCTCTCCCGCTCCCGTCTCTCCCTCTCGCTCCGAGGCTCTCGCTCTCTCTTGCCTGACCTGTATCAGATTCGCATAGAGTTCTAGGACACAATGTCGCACGGGCATGACAGCGAATGCACGTTTTGTGAGTCCTTACCTTTCTGCCGTACATGTATACAGGGGGACATGGACTTTAACGAATGGGTCCAGGCCTTTGGTACCAAGACCTCCAACAACCCGCTTTTCGACGCCGGCCCAATAGACACTAGTATCCTGCGGAGACTTTTCGACGAGCTCGACGTGAACCAAAACGGTACTGTGTCGATTTACGAATTTATTACTGGGGTAATGGATCAGCCGCCGCCCCGGTTACAGGCGGACAGCTCAACAGATAAATTCTCAATCAAACGATTGCCATCCATTGCGCCAGAGTCGGCGCACGAGGCCTTCCAAGTTCCGCTGGAGTCGCCTATGGCGCGATTTCGCCGCATGCACCGCCCTGCTGTCATGGGCGCGGAAGACCTGATGAGGTCTATGGCAGAGCTTCGTGACCCCAAGACCACTACAGGATTGTCAGACGACAGGAACGATGCAACGGGGGGGGACAGCTTCATGGAAAGTCTTGGCATGGACACGGGCGTAATGGAAGTGAAAGAGCTCAAAGCGCAGATTAGGAATATTTTCGAGCTGTTCGATGACGACGAGTCGGGCTTTCTTGATTTCCAAGAGGTCAGGGAAGGGCTCGAACGTTTTGGTATGACGATGCCCAACAAAGAGCTTATCGGGCTCCTCGAAAAAGTTGGTGCAGGCACGAGTATGGAGTGCGATGCAACACAATTCGAACAGCTCCTTGCCTTGGTGAAAAAAGTAAATACTCCGTCACCGCCTCTGCCGCGTTTGCAAGATGTGAAGCAGAAACAGTTTGTGGGTGGGGAAGACAGTGTATCCTCCTCCTTCTTGTCATCCTCATCAGACGATGATGACCTCAAGGAGATTGAGGATGGATTGATGCAAGACGATGAAGGCAATGATGAAGACGATGACGATGTACATTTCGAATTACCTACAACGCCGCCGAAGCCGGGGATTCAGCGACTGAGAAGTCCTCGGAGCATGCAGGTGTTTCACAACGACGCTTTGCAATCGCGCCTCAAGGGACTGGAAAGTAATTTGAAGAAGTTGATCCATACGAGCAAGACAAACAAAGATGAGGCCTTCAACGCGGATCTACAAACGGGCAAGGTCACATATATCGCGGCCGAGATGACCCATGCGAGTGCGCTGTACAGTGGACCCATCAATGCTGCGGGCATGCCAGAGGGCGTCGGAGCGCTTGACTACCGCAAAGTGGGAAATGCGCGAGGGCGTTTAAAAGCCGAACGGCGGGCATATTATGCGGGCACTCTAGTTGATGGCAAGCGGCAGGGCTTTGGACTTTTGCGGTGGATGGACAGGACTGAATACTGTGGCTCTTGGTTAGCTGATATGCCCGATGGCTCCGGCATCGAGACTTACGAGGACGGTAGCTGGTATGCTGGCGGCTTCAAACAGGACAAGCGGCATGGCATGGGTGGAATCTGGGCAGCTGATGGCCTTGTATACATGGGGCAGTGGCAAAATGGTACCCGCCATGGGTCTGGTGTCGTTGCTCACGCCGATTCCGTCCACGTTGACCTCAAGGGCCAAGGGCAGACCGAGGAGGTCTCCCTGCCCCATTGTGGCATGTTTTATTGACTGCCGAATCTCAGGATCGGTAACCTCTGACAGAATCCCACTGTCGCTTGTTAGATAAGATGTTCTTAGATAAGACGTATCTCACATCTTAAAGTCGCCTGCTTGTGACTCAAAAATGCGAGAGGAGTTTTTGATGTGGCTATTGTGAAATTGGCTATCTGAGATTTGCTTTGGCACTGTGCAGGTGAAATTAACAATGGACATGATAGACATGAGAATGCATCGTGTTTTCAACCCTCTTAGTAAGCGTGTCGACATGATGAAGGCACAGGTCAGCCTTTGATGTGCCTATCGCGTACCCCGTTTCACACAGGTGTGCGAGTGCGCGGCGGCGTAGAGGTCTAAAGCCCCCACGCCACCGCGCGGCCACTCAGGATAACTCTGCTGTTATGAGCAAGTACGGATCAGCGCATGCGCTTCCCCTCCGCGCGCCTAAGCACCTCCTCCACCACGCGCCTGCTGATGCTGGGCGCGCCGAGGCGAGGCGTGCCGAAGCTGCCGCGCGTCATCAGGGTAGGTCCAAACGAGAGGGAAAATTTTATGGGAAGATAATGGGATAGGGTAGATAAGCTCCTCATATCGGGGCCCCACAATTTCCCCCCCCCCTCGCTTGGACCTACCCCTAATGACGGCAGTGTATGCTGCACAGACAGCGGAGATCTCCCCGCCACCGCACTCCCCTGTTCCAAGCCCTGGTTGACTTGCGCTTTCTTGTGTGTGTATGTCAATGGACAGGTGGTGAAATCGATATTCGACTTGCGTTTCAATTCCAACGCCGCGTCAACTTCGCACCCCATGTTTATTGCAGAGTACGACAGAGGCGTGCGCCAGCGATCCATCTTTTACAACAGCAGGGTTGTTGAACACCAGGGCCTTCTGCAAGATGCAATTTATGCAGTGTATGCTGCACAGACGGTTGGTGTGGAAGCGCTTGAGTATTCGCGTGAGGGTTGGTTGGTTCTGCAGCAAGCTGTTGGTGCAAACATTGTTCGGGATAGGCGAACCAAGCAGAAAAAGTTAATGCGCTTGAAGGATGATGCCGCAGAATTGGAGGAAGTAGTAACGGAGAGCAAAACGGAGGAATCTGTGGACGTAGAAGAGCGAGAGATAGACGACGAGGGGCTACTGATAGACTCACTAGAGGTGAAGAAGCTCCATGCTCAACAACTAGCCCCGAAAAAAACGTTGCTGTGCCTCCACGTGATTTGCGCTAGGGACCTCGAGGCCATGGACATTGGCGGATCAAGCGATCCGTACGTCAAGATTGCGCTTGGCGATGACAAATTACGGTCAAGCATCATCAACAAAAGTCTGAATCCGATGTGGGGAGAAAATTTCGAAATTGTTGTCCATGACTGGTCTGTTCCACTCAAGATTTCTGTTTGGGATAACAATGCCATGAGTGCTGATGATGTGATCGGAGAATCTGCAATCTGGTTAGAAGATATTATTGAAGATATGCGTCGGGATGGCACGAAAGATCTGCATTCGCATGCCTGTCTAAGCATAACTGTCCTTCGAGCCAAACATTTGACTGCTTCTGATCGAGGAGGCACCAGTGACCCATATATTCGGATGCATGTTGGCACTAAACCATCTCTCGGACAAGTCACGACGACCAAGAGCAAGACTCTCCATCCTCAGTGGAATGAAACTTTCGAATTCAGAATTGGAGAGTACGAGCGAACAGAGACACTGACGCTTGAATGCTTTGATAAAGATGAATTTGGAAGAGACGATTCATTAGGCCAGATATTTCTCGATCTCAGATCGATCCCCTTGGAGGACTTGCCCGGGACTCCTAGCGCGCAGTGGCATGTGTTTGAAAAGGTGAGAGGGGTTCGAAGCAAAGGTCAGGTTGAGCTAATGTACGAGCTCATTCGTTACGACTACCCCGACACACCTCCACCGCTGCCGGAGCAGCTTTCATCAGCTCCTTGCACGCCGATGAAGCGTGGGCATCAGCTAGACATCGATGGGGACGGCCAAGTGGACCGGAACGAATCCAGTAAGTACCTGGATAGTCTTGATGGCATCGAATACGGCTGCGCAAGAGTGCGTCTCGACGGTTTGATGCTCTACAGCGATGGTGGTGCAAAACCCTACACTGGTATAAACGGTGACTACCAACGCACACAAGACGCCATCAACGGCCGCGCTGTCTACAAAAAGGTGAACAATCCGAGGACAGCGATGTGGTGGGGCAAGAACCAAGGCCGCGTTTCGTGGTGCGTTGGCCCCAACGAGAGAGCAGGTGACACAGGCATGTGGGCCTATGTCGAGAGCTTGGGCCTTGGTCCCGAGGAAGCTGCCACGCGCGCTTGGACTGTGTATTCTTACAATAGCAAGGAGTGGGAGGAACAGACTGGGGTTTCAGTCATTGACCTTGAATCACCTGCTGCTGGCTCAGAAGCTGTTGCATCGGAGGTGGCAGCAGCAGCGGCGGCAGAGAAAGAAGACAAAGGAAAAGGAGAGCAAAGAAAGCGTGAACTGGAAGAGGCCGTAGTTGCAGAAATAGCTCGAGAACAAGAAGAGGAACGGAAAAGAGAAGCCCGTGCAGCTGAGACGAGTGCAGGTACTGGCCTACCAGCACACGATATTGAACATCTACGGGCGAGATATCAGGAGCTCGAAAAGGAGTATCTCGATATAAAGGCAGGGCGATCACCTAGCAACGGAGAAGCAATTCAACGTCTAGGAGCACCAATCAACTATTCCAAGGAGCTACAGCAAGTCCAGAAAACAATGCTTGATCTTCATAACAAAAACGTTCGAAAGACTGTGAATTGGTTTGTCCTGAAAAGAGACCAGAAAATCAAAGGCGAAATCCAACTCGGGTTTTCTTTCTTAGAAATGGGCGAGTCGACTGCAAATGTGGAATTACAACTCGATCGATCCAACCACGTAACCACGATAGCTGGACCCACGTCGAATCCATCTTGGGAGAAAGACACGTTCCGGATGATCGTTGACAGCGACTGGTCCCGCCTGCGGGGTACAGTGTTGCATCAAAATATTTTGCAGGAGCACTCGAAGCAAGTGCTAATAGTCACGGTTCACCGAGCGCGCAAGCTCCAGGCAATGGACATGGGTTTCCTTGGTGGTGGCACTAGCGACCCGTACGTTGTGATCAAGATTGGAGAGGAGAGAAAGCAAACGGCCACCATCAAGAAAAACCTCAGCCCAGTGTGGGAAGAGACTTTCCAGATCCCCATTTGGGGACATCCGGCAGGAGCAGTGCATGTATCTGTGTGGGACTATGATGCAATGAGTGCCGATGACACAATTGGAGAGGTGAGCATCCCAATCTCAAGCTCTAACCGTACTCCGCTGAGAAAATGGTTCAACATTACCGGTGATGGCAAGACTACTGGGGAAATCGAGCTGGGAATCCAGATACAGGATCCCATTGCGCACGACGTGCGGCTGGCAGCTGCAATCAAAGTGATTGCAGCGCGTGATTTGGAAGCCATGGACGTGGGTGGGAACAGCGACCCATATGCGATTATCAAACTGGGAGATCAAGAAAAGAGGACACAGATCATCAAGAAAAATTTGAACCCTGTGTGGAACGAGGAATTTTCGTTCTCAATCGACGAAATTTATCAACCCATTGAGGTTTCTGTATGGGACAACGATTTGATGGGTGCCGACGACTTGATTGGTCAAGTCAAGCTGTATCCTGCTCCCTTGGTGGGCAAACAGCGCTCTCAGCAGTGGTATCCCCTCGAGCTCAATGGTCGGTTACATGGAGAAATACTCCTCTCTGTCTATCTAACTGAGCTCAGTCAACGGTCTACAGGGGATTTTTTGGGAGAAGTCTGTGTCAATGTGAAAGATCTGGGCCACTCTGGCAAGATACAGGCACTCAACATGGAGCTAGGCAATGGGGTAATGTCTCAAGATGCTGTTTCTCAGCGCTTCAAGCTGCTGCAATCAAGTTTATATTCGTGGCTCTTTACAGGTATCGATGACGAGGATCACCATGCTCGTGCTCACACCATTATGCAACAGTGGCACATGATTGCACGCTATAGCAGTTTGTACGGCAAACGAGGGCTAAAGTTCAAGGTGAACGATGGTTTTCGAATCTCTTCGTTTGAGCGGCAGCGCATTTTGGCTGCGCCTTCTCAAGGCCTCCTTTCCTTTGACGTTCGAGCATTTTCAAGCCTTGCACAACATGGTGCCACCCTCTTGAATCCATACAGGCTGCCCTTGAGTGAAAAGGCAATCCAAAAGGAGGCTGCGCTCAAGAAGTATCATGGCAATCTTGGTCAAGTGCAAAGGGTCTTACGAGCACTCCGTCAACAACTCACAGATGCCCAACAGAAAGAGTCTTTGGCTCGTCGAGGAAAAATGGATGCGCAAACACTCGCCGATAGATTGAGACTTGAGGCTGATGAGGAGGTTCCCCAAGGTGCACGTCTGCTGCAAGAGGCCCACGCAAGGGGCGGCCTACAGCCAGGGAATGTGGAATACGCGCAGTGGCAGATTGATCTACAAACGAAGAGAACGTTGCAGCATGATGCAGAAATGGTATTGCAAGGCAAGCAAAGCATTTGCAACGATGCTGATATGGTGTTGCAGGACATTGCTGGCAAAGTGAAACAGACCGCACGAGATGAGTCGTATTTGCTCGGGCACAATCCAGTAGATGTTCTAGATGCTGATAGGGGAACGCAGGAAGCCGCAATAGGTCTCTTGCAGACAACTGTCGTGTGCGCTCAGCGGCTGCGCATTCCAGGGTCTAGCTCCATCACCGAAATGCCGTGTTGGGTTAAGCTGAGTATTGGAGGAGAGGAGTTTGAGACCACGAAACAGCAAGCCGACCCCTCCTTGCTGTGGAACGAGGCGTTTCGGATGCATGTGCGCAAAGGCTCGCACCACCTTAAGGCTGAAATCTTTTGCGAAACTCCAGTACTTGACAAAGGCAATGATTCAGCAACGCTCGAAATCTCGGTGCTGCGTGCACGCAACCTCCATGCCGCTGATCGCGGAGGAACCAGCGATCCGTACATTCGAATGCATATTGGAGATGCTGTCAAGGAGTGCATAAAGACCAAGGTTATCAAAAAGACGCTCAATCCGGAGTTTGGTGAGACTTTTCGAATCCGTATTCCAGGGCCGCAACGAGCGAATCGTTTCACAGTCGAGTGCTTTGACTACGATATGCTCGGTGCCGATGATTCACTAGGTAAAAACGACTTTGACCTTGAATCCCTAGCCTTCGACGAAGAATGTACGGAATGGTTGAAACTTGAAGGGGGGGAGAGCGATAAAAACAATGGAGAGATCGAGTTGCGATATAAACTTTTGCCTGATCTGCCCCCCGCAAAGTTGGAGTTCATTGTAATGCGCGCAAAGGATCTGATTGCAGCTGATCGCGGCGGCACAAGCGACCCATACGTGCGAGTGCACGTGGGCAACGCGGTGAGTATTGGCAAAAAAACCAAAGTCGAAATGAAAACTCTAAATCCAGAGTGGCACCAGACGTTCACTTTTCTTCTGCAGGCGGAAAAGAGACGTGAAACACTGAAAGTCGAGTGTTTCGACTATGATATGGTCGGTGCCGACGATTCCCTGGGCAAATTCGAAATACCACTTGAATCTCTTGTGCTCGAACAAGACTACAAGGAATGGCGCAACATTCGCGAGGTTGGAGACACAAAAAACAATGGCCAGATCCAAGTTCGGTATCGAATTGTGCTGGACACTCAAGGTCCTGGCGATGGCGTGACGTCACTCGGTAGTTGTCAGATTGCCCTCCGAGACCTCGAAAATGAGGGTGTTGAAGATCTCAAATGGTGGAAGGTTGGTAACAGTGGGGCCTCGAGGGGAAGATTGCTCATTCGAGTAGAAGAAGCCAAGGATCTGAATTTGAATACTGGCAAACCCAGCTGTCGGGTGTGGCTGAGGTGCGGCAAAGAGTCAGTCAAGACCATTATGAGCCATAGCACTGGCAATCCCAAATGGAGTGGGGAGCCCTTTGCCTTTGATCTGCTAGATACTGTAAAGACGATGACAGTCGATGTCCTCCGGAAACCCGACGATAAGGGCCAGGAAGAATTTATGGGGAAGAGTTTTGTCAATATTACTGACATCCTCAGTGATATCCAATGCAAGGGCGTGTATGATGAGTGGCTGGTATTGCAGGAGCGCTTTGATTGCTCTGGGGATCTGGTTTCGGGTTCGGTGCGCATTCATGCCTGGTTTGACCCGGCGTCGTCTCCCGCCTGGGGGCAGATAAAGTTGCTACTCAATTACGAGCATCACAAACGCGTGCTGCCTGATGAGCCACGAAACCCCGAAGGTAAATTTCATCACCCTGCTGCTTCTCATAGCGATATTCTTATCCGTTATCAACGTAGTTGAGCTTCGACACTAATGATGCTATCGGTCTTGAAATGTGCAGAAGAGAGGCTCATGCGAATGATTGGAGCGGCAATCGACGACGGCAACATCGACGAAGATGAGCAAAAGGAAATCGATGAAGCTGAGTTGCAGGTAAGACATGCCGCTCGCATAACGATAAGAAAACTCGCGAGTTTTTGGCAACGCAGCTAAAAGTTACTTGCCCACCATGCTCTTTTTGTTTCTACTGTGTGTGCGCACAGTCTCAATGGAGAATATATATTCACACGAGTCTCATACATGGGTACTGATTTTGGAGAATATCCCGTTGTTGACAGCTCGCCACGATACGTTCCAAGAAGCATGCCGTAGACAAAAAAATTCAGAATGGAAGTGCACAAGTGACAGTGTATGAAGTCCGAAACTCTTTCATTTCTCACGTGCATGCCCTCCGGACCGCCATAGTGGTCGATGACAAGACGGTAGCGCAGACAAAGCTAAATGGTGATCTGAAAGAGGCAGTGTGGGATGATATATTTACCGTGGATGTGCCGCTGTACTCGCAATTCATCAAGGCAGCTGCAGTAGGGCAAAAACTTGTGCTCTGCCTCAAGGTGATCGCGTGCAGGGATCTCGAGGCAATGGATATCTCCGGCTCCAGCGATCCTTACGTCAGGATTCAAATCGGAAATACGATCAACGAAAAGACACGAACCGTCAGCGCAAACTTGAACCCAGATTTTGATGAAGACTTTGATGTGATCCTTGATGACATGTCTATGCCACTGCATATTTCAGTTTGGGATGTTGATCTTTTGAGCTCCGATGATCTGATCGGCGAAGTCCTTATTCGTCTTGATGAGTTGATGGATGTCAACCCCGACAAACTTAAGGGCTCTTTCAACCAATGGTTCACGATCAAGAGGGATCACGTGGCGTCGGGCGACGTCCAATTAGGATTCTCTTTCAAGGCTCCCGACAATGAAAGCCCGCAAACCGAAAAGGAGCTCGGCTCGACTACAATTGATGTCTCTCGAATGATTGTCGGAGAGGAGCAGGTATCCTGATGCTTTTTCCCCACGTGCAGATGTCACACCTTTGCGGCGTCATGCAGTCTTCCTGATCTCCCTGAGTATTCAGTTGACAATATGTGAATGTGTGAATTGAGCAGATTGGATGGCACCGGCTGACGCAGGGACCAGAGCACTACACGGTCTCTGTTGCAGTGCTGCAAGGTGCGAGCTTCATGCCAGTAGATGGCGTCACGGCTGATCCTTTCGTTGTATTTTCAGTCGGCAAGCAAACATTCAAGACCGTGCACGTCAAGCAAAATTGCAACCCGGTCTGGAATGATGAGCGATACACATTTCGTGTGAATTCGCTGAATCAAGTGTTGCGATGTGAGGTTTTCGATTACAACAGTTTTTCGTCCCACGTGTTTCTTGGAGAGTACTGGGTCCAGATCAAAGACTTGGTAGTTGACAAGGAAACTGAAGAATGGCATGATCTGTCGCTCAGGCCCAATCAGAAGGATGTGGTGGCAGTCCGCCACAGAGGAGGTGAGACTCTAGGTGAAATGAGGCTCAAAATAGAGCTGCGCAAAACCAGGGTGCCGGCCTGCGAGCTCAAGTTGGGAGTCAAGCTTCTGCGTTCACCGCCTGTCAAAAGACCGCACAGGAATGAGCGTATTCTACATTACCGCAAGATCCGCGGTGTGGGCAGTATGGAATTATCTGTAGTATCGGTATCCAAATTGCAAGGCCATGATCGTTGCCGTCCGTGGGTCGAAGTGAGCGTTGGGGACCAGTTTGAAGTCATCAAAAGGGCCCGAGGCTCGGACCATCCATGCTGGGACACTCCTCTCTCCTTGCCTGTGGCGCCCGGGACCAAGACGTTGTCTTGCAAAATTCTAGCCATGGGCCCGAAAAAGCGCAAGTACATGCTGGGGGAGACATCTGTCCTTTTAGACCCCTTGAAGGGCGTGGGGGAGGTTGATGCTTGGTATCGTCTGGATGGCAGAAACCGTTTAGGTCAGCTTGTTGTGCGCATCATTTCTGCACAAAATATTTTGGCCGCCGACTCGAATGGCAAATCGGATCCATTTGTCGAGATTTCGTGCGGAAAGAGCAAGAAAAAGACGCAAACTAAAATGAAAACTCTAAATCCAGAGTGGGGAGAAGAGTTTGCCTTTGATATCTGGACCATCACTGACAAGATTGAGCTCGAATTGTTTGATTGGGATGCAGTCGGAAACAATGATTTCCTCGGTGGCAAAACCATTTTGCTTACCGATATTTTGGTCAACCTGAAAGACGGTAAGGGACCGGGCGAGGGCAAATTTAACATCATGGAGCGATACAAGCTGGAAGGTCTCAATGGCACTGTGTATGTGAAGCAAGACAGAACGCAAGTTGTTCAAGGCAGCATCAAAATCGAAATGTCGTATCAAGGCGATCCAGCACTCCTCGAAAAAGTGGGCAGTCTACGTCTTGTTATGAATTACATTTGCCCCGCTGAGTCTGTAAGAAAGGCTGACGAAATGCAAATGGCTCTCGTCGAGGGCGGTCAAGATGATGAGGGGTACGACCCCTTTGATGAGACTGAATATGACACCATCGAACGCCAGCTCACTCAAGCGCTTGGACCCCACCCAAAAGCCTGTCTCTCAAAGGCGAAACTCAACAACACTCCAGTAAGTTTTCATTTGTCGGATTCGTCTCTCGACGCGCAGATGCTGATCTTCAAGAGCAACGGCGGACAGATTGTGAGCGCCAAGCAAATGGCGAATCTCAAAGCGCAGAAGCGCGCACCTCTTATCCTTGGGCCGGGCATCAAAAAGCCCCTCACACAGCCTCTAACGAAGCCTCTGCCGCTCAAACGTGCATAGCACTACGTCTTGGCGTGTCGGCTGTGCGTTTCATATGCACATGCCAACGCCAATACATGTACACAACAAACACAATAATGTTATTCTTTTCTTAAATAAGGCGGATCAATTTAATAAAACCAAGGCTTTGATTTAAAAAATGCAGCGTCGTTTTGTGTCTTTCCACACGTCTGCTATTTCGCACGTTGCGAGGTAGGCATCTTCTCTCTCTTTCTCCGACTCTCTGCTACTGAATTACGAGTCCTTCCTCCATTCCCGGGCTGTACAAAAGTGATTACATTTTTCCATCTTTGTAAGTACACTAACTCAGCTGAGGCCTTCGGAAGGTCTGGGAGGTGAATTCACTTTCTCACCTGTGTACAACCCGAGGATGAGGAGGGACTTGTAGATGAGAAAGTGCACTCACCTCTACCAGAATTCTTGGTTTGTTTTCGAAAAGAAAATCTGGAGATTTTTGGATTGTGCTGGCGCTAAGAATCAACAACTGAGAAAAAATTTCTCCGCTATCTTCAAAAAATCTTGAGGCACAACTTTCTTTATCAGGTCCACATTCCATTTACGATTCACGGTAGCTCGGACCTTCCGAGAGGCCTCAGCTGTCTTTGTCGCCCAGAGACTGCGACACACAGCACACCATGACACAGACAGACACACACCGATACACACAAAAAGTAAATCAATACATGGATTGTAAAAGAGAGGTGGCAAATGCTCTCTCGGCTCGATCAATGATTATGATGTCATATATTTTTGTATTTCTATTTAGTATGATCATATTGTATGTTTGTTATGTTTGTGTGTTTTCCACGTTATAGAGGTGACAGCGCTCTGCTGTCTCAAGGAATGAGTTCCGGATGGATCGAACGTGTTATGACTCAATGGACGAGTCATGGGTCAAAGGATGAGTCATAGCTCAATGAATGAGTCATGGCTCAATGGATGAGTCATGGATCAAAAAATGAGTTATAACTCGGTCAATTGTCACCTCTACGAAAGAGCCCTACTACTACAGGCTTCGTTTGCGAAAGAGACCTCACATCTGATCGAGACGACACACTCTTGCTTGAGATGCTCCACACCAGATGCCTGACAGATTTATTTGTTGTTTTGGCAACCTCCTAGTGTTGCGGGTTTTCGGGGGGATGACACGCTCTTCCCTTCTTCAGGAGGCTCACAATTCTAGCACTCAATTCATGAAACAGCCGAGCTATGGGGTTTCGGTTAGTAGGCTCCTTAAAATTCTAGGTCTCTTTTGCAGAATAATTTCTCTTTTATAGGGCTCTTTTGCAAAAGAGACCTATAATTTTAAGGAGCCTACAAATCGTAGCCACCCCATTTGTTATTACATAGCTCGTCGATCATAAATATGTCAGGCATAATATGTGTACATGAGAACACATATTTCAGAAAATGTGTTCTCATGTACACATATAATGCCTGACATATCCGACTTTAGTTTCCATATAATTCCTGATGTATATGTATATATATATATATATGTATATATATATGTACATGAGAACATGTATTTCACATATGCATCCGACTTTAATTTCCATATAATGCCTGATATGTAGAATATAGATGAGTTATGCCGCACATACACGGATGAATCATGGCACAAAATTATGAGTCATGGCGCACACACAAATGAGTCCTGGCACACGTACGAATGAGTCACAACATGCACAGGGATGAGGTCTGGCACGCATATCACGAGGCGTGGCACACATATTTGTTGCTGTATATCCATATTTGTTTGGCTGTATGACCACATCCTTCCATAGTCCTTTGCACGCATCTCTCATCTGCTATATATAGATACATATACATAAATATATATATATGAATATATATACATATATATTTAAATGTAGATATGTGTATTATATATGTACATATACATATCTATCTATGTATCTATCTATCCATCTGTGTATGTAAATATCTATCTATCTATCTATCGATCAATCTATCTTTATG
>Ga0335398_10007175_pt1 | contig 13748 bp, 6 predicted proteins | sample BON03_FD_205742 | JGI IMG/M metagenome (GOLD analysis project Ga0335398, IMG submission 205742) | Freshwater microbial communities from Lake Bonney liftoff mats and glacier meltwater in Antarctica - BON-03 (spades assembly) (version 2) | ecosystem: Environmental > Aquatic > Freshwater > Ice >... | reverse complement strand
GCGGAATCACCCGCAACGTCACCGTCCCCATCTCGGCAGGGTTGCTCGTCGATGTCGACGCGTACTTCGACTCGCTCGGCGACTACCGGCTCGGGAACATCGAACCGATCATCGAGCAGATGACCGACGCGACTTTCACGGCGCTCGGCAACGCAACCGAAATGCTCTCCGACCTCGATGCGATTGCCGGTGAATGGCGCGATCGAATCACCGCTCGCTCCGACAGCACTGTCTGGCGACTCACCGAACTCCTGATGCGTCAGCCCGGCGTCAACTCGAACGTCGTCGAAGAAGCCCTCGGGGTCTCGCGGCCGGCGGCGCTGAACGCCATCGGCAAGCTCGAAGACGCCGGCGTGTTGGTGAAGGCGCGTGGGAAGGAACGGAATCGGGCATGGATCGCCATCGACGTCGTCGCCGCACTCGATCGGTTCGCAGAGGCTGGTGGCCGTCGAACGCGGCCACCTGCTCGCTGAATGTTGGGTCGCTTGCTTCCCAGGTCTTCCTGTCCAGGTTCTGAGCAATGCTCTTTCCGTCATGCACCATGCTTCGGAAGTAGCCGTCACCAGTGGCGATCGCGCCGTGCTCGCGCAGCAACGCGATCGAGCGCGTTGACAGTTCGACGAGCTTGGCAGCACCGTCACCGGCCTCCACGATCTGGTCAGCCGCTTCCTCGACCGTCTAAGCAACCGCTGCGATTTCACCAACCGACGACGAGAGCTGGCTGAGCCGATCAGAGAACCGTTCGACCGCAGATGCCTTGCCTGCGAGCACGATCCCGCCCGGGCGCGCATCGACGAGCAGTTCGTCAGATCTTTTCGGTCGGCGAAGCACGCAATCACAGCAAAGGTGACGGCTACCGTGGTGCCGAGTGATAGTCGCTGAGGGAAACCACGCTGTCGGGCACTGAGGGTCGGTCTCACCCCGCCTCGTTCGATCATGAGGTCAGGTCGAAGTACGCAGACCGGAGCGATCCGGAATCTCTGGGCGAGGAACGATCCGATTTACGCCGAGCCGTATGGTCGCGCGTGAGTTCAGGTGCCGGGATCTAGACTGAGGTTCAGTAGCGACGTTGCCGTCGCTTGAGATTGGCTGTTGCTAGCTCTCCGAAAGTCGGTTCGTCGCGGAGACATGACTCGTCTCGCCGTTGAAGGGGATCAGAATGAGTGCCAATCAAGAATCAACGACCGAGATTACGCCGTCCGCACGACGGCTGACGTCCAGCTTGCGCGACATCGGGTACGACACCTCCTCCGCCGTCGCTGACCTCGTCGACAACTCAGTTTCCGCTGGCGCTCGGCGAGTGGATATCGAAATCGTTCACCACAGCGTTGGTTCCTACTTGACAATTGCCGATGACGGGCGGGGTATGGCGGCCGAAGGTCTCGACGAGGCCATGCGCTTCGGTTCGCAGCGGAACTACGGTGGACGCGACCTCGGCAAGTACGGACTCGGACTCAAGACAGCTTCGTTGTCGCAGTGTCGGCGCCTGACAGTCATTACTCGGACCTCGCAGAGCCGAGTCGTGCTTCGGACCCGCTGTCTCGATCTCGACCACATCGAGCGAACGGATCGATGGGAAGTTCTCAACCGGCTATCAGATCACGATTTGGCATGGGCGGGGGCAGCTGCGGACGCGTTATCCCGAGGGCCAGGCACTGTTGTCATATGGGATCGGCTCGATCGACTGATGCGTAACAGTCTAGTGAATCCGGGAGCGGCGAAGCGTCGCCTGCGGTCCGTGGCATCAGCCCTCCATAGTCATCTTGGAATGGTCTTCCATCGGTTCATCGAAGGGCAAGCAGAGGCACTAGGTGGCGAGAGCCTGACCATCTCAATCAATGGTGAAAAAGTACGCCCGTGGAACCCATTTGCGGAGGACCAAGTGAAAACTGTTCGGATGCCGGTCAGGCGATTCGAGGTCGAAGGTCCCGCCGGTCCTGCCGAGGTGACATTCCGCCCTTTCGTCCTCCCGGCAAAGTCGTTGTTCGACTCCCTAGACGCATTCGAGCGCATGAGCGGACCTCGGCGGTGGAACCGCCAACAAGGTCTCTACGTTTATAGAGCGGACAGGCTCGTTCAGGGCGGTGGATGGGCAGGTATGCGTTCGATCGACGAGCACACGAAACTGGCGCGGGCCGCCATCGAATTCGGACCCGAACTTGACGACCTCTTCCGTGTAAACGTGGCGAAAATGCGCGCCATTCTGCCGACGGAGGTCCGCCAGATGGTCGAACCTGAGGTCGGTGCGTTGTGCAAACGTGCCCAAGCGATGTACCGCAAGGATCAACGAACCGGTAGTTCACCGACCGTTGATGCCACAGAAACGGAACACGCCCCACTCACCGATGGCGGCGTCGCACGTCTTGCCACTGGTCTCATATCGGCAGCCCTGGCAACAGGCCGGACCAATGACCTGATGGCCATCATCGATCACCTGAGAGACAGCGACCCAGATCTCACGCGAGCGCTTGGTTGGTAGCTGGGAGGCGCAGTTGGTAGCCCTCGAGCGCAGCGTGACTGCAGTCGGCCACAAGGGGGCACAGGCCGCAGTCGGGGGCCGATGTCATGCAGACTGATTCGGCCAATTCGATGAGCCCAAGATGAGCGGCGTGGGAATTGTCGTCGCCACCAACCAGTCTTGCGACGGCAAGTCGGCCGTCGGTCAGCCGATTCCGGTTCTCATGCACACGTGCCCCAAAGAAACGGCTTGCGACCCGAATGGCCCCGCTCGTCGCGACTATCGGCTCCTCCCGCTGCTCGGACTCCCCTGGGTGGACTCGTACCGCAAGGTCAGCGACCGAGGGTCCAATCGACTTGAGTGCCTTCAGCTCATCAGCCGTGGCATTCTCAAGTTGGATGTCGCTTGAACTCAATTCGTCCAGAATGGCGTCAAGAACTTCTATCCGGTGGGCTCGCCCGAGCGGGCCGAGTCCAAACTCGATCGCGCGACGAGCTGCGCGCATTTCGTCACAGTTTCGGAGCGGCTCAATCAACCGCCAGCCCAACCTCGCATCGCTCGCCGACATGCGATCAAGCAGACCTGCGGCCACCACGAGTTGAAGCCTATTCGTAGACCGCAACCACGGTATCGCGCCAGTCTCAACGGTCTCATACCAACCCGCCAGTTGTTGAGCGACGTCCGCTGTGCGAAAGTTTCCCGGCACAGGGTGTTCGAGAGAATCCCGTATGGCTGTCGCTAAACGGAACGCAACCTCTGGCGGCACGGCGTTGCCGATTTGCTTGAAAGCTGCTGACGGCGGGCCGGAAAATCGGACATCATCGGGAAACGTCTGGATCCGAGCCGCCTCACGCACACTGATCGTGCGGGACTGATCCGGATGAATGTACCAGTAGCCGTCTTTGGCGATATGAGCAACGATCGTTCGGCTCAGATTGTCCCAACTGAGCCGCTTGTATTTATCGTCGAAGATATCCGACCGGTAGCGCTTGAGTTCTTCCGGAAGATCCGAGTACTTCGTTGAAGAGTCCATCAACGCGAACGCCTCGGCGTCGTCTTGGCGCACGGGCCGAGTAATGTGGTCGTAGATCCGATCTGCCTGGTCGTCGGGAACATCTGCTCGCATGCGATGTTGGAACGATGAATGGGGACCACCGTACGAGGCCCATCCAGAAGCAACCCGATCGGCTGGGTCATCGCCATTCTGAGGCCTCCAGCCACCCTCAACTGGTGGAAGGTCGCCGATTGCGTTCCGAACGCTGATGATCCGCTCGTCTGCCTTGGGCCAGTCGAATCGCGTCCCATCCCGAAGAGCGACCAGGAAGAACCGCTGCCGGAGTTGCGGCACGCCATAGTCACTCGTACTAACGACCCGCTCGTGGACGGAGTACCCAAGGCCCTCTAGCTCATCGACCATCGACCGAAGGATCCACATCCCGTGGTCAAGTGCCATGTCCGGCACGTTCTCCATGAGAACTGCCGCCGGCTGTGCGATCGCAACCGTACGTAGGAAAGACTGCCAAAGTCCGCGACGCATGTCTTCGGCCGGACGAGACCCCCGTTGCACGAGGTCGCGCATGGCGGACCGACCCGCCCTCGAGAACGGCTGACAAGGTGGACCGCCGGCAATAAGGTCGACCTTGATGCGCTTAAGAAGCGCCCCCAGCTCTTCCACCACACTTGGTTCAGCGAGATCCAGTTTCGAGCTCATTCCGGCGTGGTGGGCCCGATGAGTTGCCAGTGCGTCCTCGTCGTGGTCAACTCCAACGAGGACCTTGTAGCCGGCGCGCTCAAGCCCTAGGCTCAGTCCGCCTGCCCCGCAGAAAAGATCCGCCGCGATCGGCCCAATCGATTCGCTAGCAAGTCGAGCCACAACGTCCGGATCGTCGGTCGCAAGGTGGTGCTGGGGTAAAGCAACGAAGGGGCCACGGACCAGCTTGACCCCATAGCCCTGACGCTTGCTCATGACAAATATGGTACGGCCAATCACCTACCAACGCTGAATCTCAAGAGGCTCTCTGCGGAGAAGCTTCAGCTGAGCGTCGATGCACCGAGACGGCGCCTGTCAAGTTGACCAGAGGGCTGCGGCGATGCCCCTTTGGCGGCCCGAGTCCGATCGGCGCTCGGGGCCCCAGAGCAACAGGAGGAAATCTGACTGCAGAAAGCTCCTTCTCCCAGCAACGAACCGTCTTCACTCAGCGGGTTCGGACCCTGTCTCATGCCCGCTCTTCGCCGAAGCGAGATACGCGCCAGAGCTGAGAAGAATGCTCATTGAAATCTTTGTCAGTGCCAGTGGTTGGCCACATAGTCGATGAGATCGTGACCGTCGAGGCTGTTCGTGGCGTTGCCGGTCCGCACCCAAAACATCGGTCGGGACGGCTCGTTGTTGGCGGCGAACGGGCGACCGAACCGCGGATTTGGCGACGGCGCAACGCTGAGGTGACACGTTTGATGTCCGTCATGCTCGGCGAAGCTGATCCGAAGTTGCTGAGTGACAATGCCGTCAATCCGCTCGCGAAGGAGTTCGATCAGGCGGAGCTCGTACGTGTCGAGGTCATCAGTTGGCAACCCGCTTTCAGCGAGGTCTGCGGCGATACCTGTGATGTTCTGATCGTCATCGACGCCGATTACCAATTCGCCGCCCGCTGTGTTGAGCAGCGCGACGACGGTCTTGACAATTTCAGTTTTCAGTGCCTGTACAACGCTCCTGCGGTGATCGGCGTTCTGGGTGGGAGCGGTCGGCGTCCATGCGGTCGCCTTGTACTCGACCACGGCGGACTCAGCCGCAGTCGCTGCGTCCCCCGCACTGCCCGGTTCACTTAGCCAGCCAGCAATATCGTCGCCGTCGATGAGGTAGGCCTCGCAGGCCGACGCTGCGATCGAGTACCGAAGCCCTCCGGTCCCATTGGGTAAGTCCGTCTCAGTGAGACGGGGAAAGCCGGAATGAACCCGATAATGAAACGAGTCGCGGAGCGTGTACCCGGTTGTGCTGTATTCCAACTCGTCGGCGTCTTCGTAGCCATAGGTGTTGAGGCTGCTCGTGAACCGATCCTGTGTGGCAATGTCATCCCCTATCTCAGTCCGGAACTCGGCGATGAGGTCCGGAAGCGACTGGCCCGCCTGTCGGTGACGTAGGACGCGGTGATGGGCAAGGACCAATGCGTCGAGACCATGATCGTCGAGCTGCCGCTCGCCGTCAATCACGAATACCTGCGGTTCGCTGTGGACAATTCCCTTCACTTCCACGGCAATCCGCCCGACCTGGAAATCCTGTGGGGCGTTCGCTGGTCCAGTCCAGGCAGCGACTGCATCCCGCACGCCGACGGCTGGTGCTAGGAGATCGCGGAGTGTCACCAGTTCTCCAAACAGGCCGAGCTGGCGGTTTGCCGACATCAATCCGCCGGCGGCGCGGCGGAGGAATCGCTGCCATGTAGTGAAGCGTTGGACCAAATTGTGTACCGCTTCACCAACGTCTTTGCAGTCGATCAGGTGCTGGCTGATGTCGTCAGCTACCGTTAGAAAAATGTCCGTGTGATCCGGCGAAGTTGCTGCCAGGCTAAGCTGAGCGGAGGCTCCGCCTCGTAGCTCGAGTCGGATTCGGTCGGACCCTCGTGCATCTCCGATGTCGACTCCCTCCGTTGTACCTAGCTCAATCGCGAGTCCGGGAATGGAATCTGGGTTCGTAATCGTCACGTATATCGGCAGGGCTGCAACAAGCCGGCGGCGAAATGTACCGACGCCCGTCTCGCTGCCGATCGCGTCCCACGCCTCCATGAAACTCGTGCCGTGTTGTGTCGTCATGCGTTGATTTCTTGTTCCATCTGAACGCTGTTGATTCGGTACTCGACCCTCGTGCCGTCAGGGTCCTTGGGGAAACTCACGCAGTAGGCAGCAAAAGGCGGCCCCGGCTCCGCTGTATAACCGATGTTAGGATCGAGAAGGTAGAGGATAAGTAGTCCGCGTTCCGAGGCTCGGGCATGCCTCAGATATGTTCCGGTCGGATTTTCAGCGCCGGCTTCGGCTCTCGCCTGACCCAACTCGGCATCCGTAAGATCGAAACGCTCGTCGGCAGATCCGATAAGGCTGTTGAAGGAGTATCGCCCCGCACGCCCGTCGTCACGACGCGTGCTAAGACCAACAGAGACCGCCCCATTGGCCAATTTCTGGGGCTGTCCCGGCCACTGACTATTTGACCTTAGGAGGACGGTCCATTCACCTAGATCGCCGTGTTGATTTCTCTTGCGGATGTAATCAGCGAGGTAAAGCGGCCGGCCTGTCGTGAATGGATATAGATCTTCAGCCGCCAACGAATCGAAATATGCAGTGATCATGGCGGAGCTGACACCCCGCCAGGCGGAGTTGTCGCCCCCAGGAGACGCATCGGCGTCAGCCGTCTCTGTGAGCTGGGTAACGAAGGCATCGAGACAGTCAAACGCAAGCTGTCTCCTGCCAGCTGGAAGCTCGAGACTCGTTGTCTCAGGACGCTCGGCACCAAATCCAATCCGTCGAATCTGAGTGTTTCGCATTTTCGTGCTCCCCGTAATGAACATTCCAGGACTATGACGCACCCGCAGACCAAATTGCCTCGGTGTCATATTGGTGTTCTCAAGAATTTTCACCTCTCGGAGCAGTTCCGTTGTGGCGACACTGATATTTCGGAAATGTGAAACGACCCCAGGCGGAGCATAAACGCGGCAGAGATCGAGGTAGCCAGGCCTATACCCGAACCAGCGTCCCATCTGCATAAGCGCGTCATACAACCGCGTCGTGCGGGCGTAGTAACTAACCGTCAGACCTTCGAGCGTCAGACCACGTGAGAGTTTCGCGCCACCCACGACGATCGTGGACAGACCCTCCGGGTGCTTGTCGTAGTCGAGGACGTCATCTGAATCCCCATTGATGAGCCTCACCTCGATCTTCGAGACCGCAGGAGCAAGGTGTGGTCGAACAGAATCAAAGTCGTCCAACGGCGGACGGGGGCCAGCATGGTTTTGAAGCGCCACTGCATTTGGAATGAAATCCTCCTCCCACAGATCACTGAATCGTTCCCAAACTGGATCGTCGTCGGGTGCGTAACGCAAATCGTTGTACCGCTCAGCAAGCATTTCACCCAAGCGACGACCGATCGTGTTCTGGGCCAACTTGAAGCGAGTCAGATGCACCAGCATTGAGTTCGAGGCGCCGGCTTGTCCACGAAGACGCCGAGCCGCGCAAGCCAGGATGAACGAGTCGAGCGCTCGACTCAACGAGGCGGGGGTCAGGTCATCCGAGGGAACGAACTCAACGTCATGATTCGGTGGAATCCAGACCTCGTGGTCTAGCAGACGACTCACCATCGGCAGCCCGTCGGCATCTGCGCCGGTTCCAAAAATCAGGTCAGCTCCAACATAGTTCGATGGCGCTTGGAGTCCGACAATAAAATCACGAGGGAAAAGATCACCGCCGAGTTTCTCGTGTTCGGCGTTAGCGTCAATGAATACATTCGCGAATGGAGTCGCTGTGTAGCCGACGTAAGCCGACTGATCGAACAGCCTAAGGATTCGACGAATACCCATATTTGTGCCAGTCGGCAGGGTCTCCGAATTGATGTGATTAGCCGTATCGATCGACGCATTATCTGCCTCGTCGTCGATAAGCAGCAGTGGAACATCTTCAATCGTGGATTGGCCAGGTAAGAGTCCGGCATTGTGCCGTAGCCAATCGTGGAGAGTCTGAAGCACTGTGACGTGCTTCTTCACCACAAAGACTGTGGGAAGGTTGGAGTGATTGAACGGGTTCCAACCCGCACCGTCGGCGAAGCCACGCTTAAAGTCCCCGGCTTCCGTGGCCTTGGTCATCGTATGTACGTGGTTTTGGCTCTGAAGAAGACCAACACCGAACGCTGGCGGCGCCTCACCTAGCCCCGCCCGGGTATCTCGCCCAACGAACGCCTCGTCGAACCGGTGCTGGGTTTGCGCACGAAGGTTGTTGTGTGCGCCTGCGAGGATGATAATAAGTCGATAACCAGCGTCAGCTGCCTTGGTGACCACACCGAGGTAGTTGTTCGTCTTTCCCGACTGGACGTGACCGATCACCAAGCCACGACGGTCCCAGATGCCCTCACGGCTCGGGTTCCCAAGCAGATCAACGATTCTGTCGGTTGATCTGTCGAGTTCCGCAAGAGCGGTTGGTGGAAGTCGTGGCTCTACGAGACAGCGGTAATTCCTCCAGAATCCTCCATCGGGAAAGATTGTCTCCTGGCTCCCTTCCACCCACGGCTCGTGGACAGACTCGTCGCCAGTTATAACTCCGGCCGACTCCTGCACCGTGGTGAAATGCACGTCGGCCCGGTCGGCAAGTTCGAGAACAAGGCGGTCGAGGACGCCCGGCTCGCCAGTAACCAGCGCAGCCACCACTGCACGCCCAGCCAGTGCAACTATGATCTCACGAGTCAATCGCTGCTCGAGATACGCTGGGTCGCGCCGGATAAGCGTTCCAAGGACATCTTGCGCGGTTTGGATAGCGGATGATTCTGTCACTAGCAGCTCCCAGTTGTGAGGGTCTGGATGTAATCGCCGGCGGAGTCAAACGGCTGAGCCTCGAGGACGGTTCGCCGGGCGTTTTCAGCAGACTCCCCCGCGTGCACCATCGCGCAAAACAGGCGCCGCGCCGCCGATCGCGTCAGCTCATCGACATCTCCACCTTCGTCGATCCGGTTCTCATCACGGAACCCCTGACTCAAAATGTGCGCCACCGGAAGTGTCGTCTCGATGAGTTGGAGAGTCTGCTCGGCTAGACCCGCGTCGATCTGGCGGGAAAGCAGGTCGACAACAACCGGATGCTGTCTGTTGATTAGGTAGCGCACGATTGCTCCAGAAGTGTCGGCGGTCCATAGCGGGACTTTATGTCCCTTGCGTGGAGCCGCCCCAACCGACCTGCGGCCTCGCGATCGGTAGACCTCCTCTCCGCGATTTCGTGTTGCGCGGGCAATGCGGACGAAGTCATCGCGCAGATTTGCGGGTGGGCGCGCCTTAGCTTTCCGCACGTCGAGCGCCCAAGTAGCGTCCAAGTCTTGGTCGAACTCAACACGCACACGAGCAAGTTTGTGGTGTTCCTCAGGCTTAGTCCCGCGATCGAACCAGTCGCCGGCGACGATCAGGCGACGGCGGCGGTACAGATAGAAACCCTGTTGGAGATTCCATCCCTTGGCACCACCCGCACGCTTGTGCGTCGCAGGATCGAGTTTCGAGTTGTGCGGCAGGACGAAGGGTTGAATGTCGATGCGCCGTTCCTCACCAGTAGCATTTGTCAGCAAGAGTGATTCCGTCTGGAGGCGCTCAGTGGCAGGGTGGCTCTCCATAAACGGGTCCCACGGCTCGCATGTCGTTCCGTTTACTGTGATTCGAAGTCCGTCGCTAAGAAATCGGTGAAACACCATCTCAAGGTGCACTTGGACATCATCGATCATCGCCCGGAACGTATTTCTCGCCTTCGTATCGGACGCGGGGCGGTCATCCACGACTCGGTCTAGGTGATGCCATGCGACGACCGTTCCGGATTCTTCGGGGAGGAGCGGTGCGAGTTGATCGATGTGAGGCGAATCCGTGAGGACAACCCAGCGGTCCGTGCGCTGGACGTGATCGAGATCCCAGCGCCGGGTCTCGATTTCTGGATGGCCGATATGGCGCGTCGCTACAGTCAGCACGCGGCCTTGGGAAAAGCTCGCCGTCTTGAGGCCGAGACCAAAGCGGCCAAGGTCGTCGGCGGCACGATCGTCAAGTGGGTTGGCGGACCCTGGGCGCATCGCCTCATTCAGTTCATTGGGCAGCATCCCGTCACCGTTGTCGGTCAACGTCATCGAGCTCGCGGCGCCGTTCCAATGAAATCGCACGTCGATTTGTGACGCGTGCGCCGAGATCGAATTGTCGACGAGGTCTGCGATCGCGGTTGCTGGCGAATAGCCGAACGACCGGAGTGATTGAATCAGCGAGCTGGCCCTAGGGGTTGCATCAATTTCATTCGGGTGCAGAGGAGTCATGATGAAAATCCGCTCTCCGCGAGCCAAATCACAACTTCGGCTCGCTGTGCCGGTTCCAGTTCGTCAACTGGCGTGATTGACTGCGACGCGATATCCACAACGACATTGAAAATGTAGTCAGGTCCGTCGGAACCAGGCATGGGAGCGGCGTAGGCGTGCAAGGTTTGCCGCCCGGAACCCGAAACACCGGTATCACCGAGATGCCTCCACCTACGTCGACGGTAGCGGCGATAACGACCCTCGACTGCCGTACCCTGGGCCGCGCGCGATGCGTCAGCCAGGCTCAGGTTCCCCGGCACCAGCGACCCATGGGCCGACACTTTTGCTGGGCTCGGCGCAGGCAATGAGACCTCTCTCGCAAATTCGTCAAACGAGAACTCGATCTTCCGGAGGGCAGACCAACACGCCTCCTGCTTGGTCCATTCGGTGATGTTGCGCCCATCGGCTGTTTCGATGATCGCACCCTTCACACCTTCACCAACCTGCGAGATGGCATCAATGAACGCATCGGAGATCTGCTGCGTCCGCCAGATCAGCCCAAGATCGGGTCCGTGCTCCGAGCGTTCGAACAGGTAGCAGAGTGTGTAGGCCACGACTTGGCGCTTGTACGTGCCTCCAAACACTTTCCGTACCGTCGAATCGGCCGTCTTGAAGATGATCGCCTTTGAAACTAAGTCGCGAAACCTCTGGCGATGCCACCCGTCGACATCAGTTTCGGGTGGTTCAGGTAGCCGTTCCATGAACTCGACGAAGTTCTTTTGGCCACCTCGGCACACCAAGTGCGGAAGCCGAGACCACGTGTTCTCGTAGAGCGCGATCTCGTTCTTGCCGAACTTTTGATCCTTCGGGTATTCGGCCAGGAATCGCTTCTGAACGGAGGCTTTCCCGGAACTTGTCTGATCGACGGTGTACGAGCCGCGCGCCCGCTCGAAGTACCACTTCGTCGGTCGACCGTGCGCCGCCGCCGGTGTCCATTCGGTCCGCGAGGACTCGTCCATGCGGCGAAGGTAATCGTTGTTCGCCGACAGGTCGCTTTCCTGCACGTTGTTCTGGCGATTCGCATACCGAGAAATGTTGGGCACGAGCTCATCAATGAGTTCAGGACCGACGACGACGAGCTTCATCTGCACGCTGACGTCGTTAAGATCGCACTCTACATCGCGGGCAGCGACAGCGAGACTGGCAGTGGTCTGCCCGCCGTTGACGATCTGGAAGTCGTGGACATATTCGATCACATCACCATGGTCGGTCCGAATTAATCTGATGGATTCTGCGGTCGCCGTAATCCCGTTGTTGTACGGGAGAAACCTCTCCGGTTCGGTCCGCAGCGTGTCTCTTATTCCTCTGTTGATCTTTCCACGTGCCGACAAAAACGCTCGTACGTTGCGCTCCAACAATCGGCCACCGTGCTCAAGGTAGATCTCAGCGAGGCGTTGACCGGGAATGTACGCAAGGTACGTCTGCACCTCGTCATGCCGGTCAGCTGCCAGACACGGGAGTCCCCCATTGTCAGCGGTGAAATCTATCGCAATCGGTTCTAGCCGCTCACCCGACACGCGAGACCGTCGGATCGTCTCAAGATCCCAAACCCTGGTCTGGATAGTGACGCCGGCAACGGCTGGAGATTCTGGAATATACTCTGGAGCAGTTCGATGCGTCAGCAGGTACAGAGTGACGTCGTCGTACCGCTCTGTGTCGCCTGCGGCATCAACGAGGTCAGCAACAGGGTGATGGTCCTCGATTTCAATTCGGCCATCGCGGCTCCGCTTGAGGAAACCAGCCAGGCGCCTAAATAGAGCGTCTATCTCAGTGCGGGTGATCGTCTCGGTGGCTCCAGACCGGTCGAAGTCACTAATCGCGAGAAAGAGACGCCGCAGAGTTGGGTCGATGGCCCATGCGCTTACGGCTGCACCGCGCGCCGAGTAGTGGCTGACTTGGTAGTCGGGCCATCGACCCTCACTCTCGAGATCATCGAGAATTAGATCGGTAAACGCGTCCTCGACAAACGCCTCTTGACCCTCAATCTCAGCATGATCGAGCACTTCGACAAGAAGTTGCTGTAGAAACGACTTCCGCCCAACAGCGCCAGTCGCCTCGATACCTGTTTCCGGCCCCACGATTTAGAATTGTAGTAGGAATTCAACTTTGAGAAGAACGGAGAAGCGACAGATTTGGCGTCGCAGACAGCCAAAACTCGGCAGCAAACCGGCTACTGAGACGCCTTCCAAGAGGAACTCCGCTCCAGCGATCTTCGATTGAATGACGCAAAGCCGGCCGAACACCCACGGCGAGCTGACCGACGAACTCGTCCGCAACGGAACAACGAAAGGCCATCGGAGCAACGGCGCGATCGAGACGGTGCCCAAAGGGCCCGAGTCGGATTGGGCGGCTACTCGTACACGGACAAGGACGACCACAAGCGCACCAACGAACGGGTCGCTTGGTGGAAGACCGACGCCACAACCCTGCGCGACATCGTTCGGCTCGACCCGTCGTGGCAACTCTGTAACCCCAACGGCGAACACCCTCCGGCCCTCGAGCACAGCACGTCGCAGTCGGCCACGGGAGCTCTTAAACAGCAGACGTCCTGACGAGATGAATCACAGGTTCCGCCGATCAACGAAACGAAGCAGGAAGTCGAGCAGCGATGCCGAGGCGTCCAGAACGACAGCGTGACCAGCCTCCTACACTGTCAACCGGACCTCAACACCTGGCGCTCGTGACCGAGCCGGAGGGCGCCACGAGATACGCCGTGTCGCCATCGTTGTTCCAAACGTTCTGCCGTTTCCAGATGACCTCGCCCGGTGATTCGACATTGTCCTCGCCGGTCAGGATCACCAGCCGCGCACCAGCCGCGATCGAACCGAACTGGTCGAGCATGGTGGAGTGGCGTGACTCTTCGTCGTGGAGTTCGTACCCGGCGAGCGTGATCGGATTTGCGGTGGGATTCTCAAGGACGACGCGCTCCTCTCGCTTTTGGCACTGGGTAACCCGAATCTCGCTGGCCCCGCCTTCCGACGGCACGACCGCGCCAAGCGTGGTGGTGGTTGGTGGCGGGGCGATCACGATCACCGGGAGCACTGCTACCAATCGGGCAGGAATGTCTCCGACCGAGCACGACGACAGGATCTGTATCAACGCTGTCGCCTCCGGCTGAGTGACCGACAGCTGCCAGCGAGCTTTGGTGGACACCCAGTTCGCTGCATACGCACAGTGAAATTCCTGGCGCGGAGGAAGCCACTTGTCGGGCGTCTTGTCGCCCTTCGCCTGGTT
>Ga0335398_10007173_pt1 | contig 13749 bp, 10 predicted proteins | sample BON03_FD_205742 | JGI IMG/M metagenome (GOLD analysis project Ga0335398, IMG submission 205742) | Freshwater microbial communities from Lake Bonney liftoff mats and glacier meltwater in Antarctica - BON-03 (spades assembly) (version 2) | ecosystem: Environmental > Aquatic > Freshwater > Ice >... | reverse complement strand
TCTGAATCTGTCGGCGGCAAAGATCATTGACATCAAGACCTCCCCCGAGAAAAAGCGCTTTGCTGCAAGCTATGCGACCCTGCGCAAACATAAGGGAATTACCAATCAACAGGCGCTCGAAACCATGAGCGACCTTTCATATTTCGGAACAATGCTGGTCCATGAGGGTCTTGCAGACGGCATGGTCTCAGGCGCCGCCCACACCACCGCTCACACCATCACACCGGCTTTCGAGATCATCAAAACCACTCCCGGAGCACTCGCTGTTTCCAGCGTGTTTTTGATGGCACTAGAAGATCGAGTTGTTGTTTATGGTGACTGCGCGGTTATTCCAGAACCCACCGTTGAGCAACTTGCCGATATCGCAATATCTTCGGCGGAGACCGCAAGACAGTTTGGAATCGAACCGCAGGTTGCGATGCTTTCCTACTCGACCGGTGAGTCAGGTTCCGGCGCTGAGGTCGATCGGGTGAGGCAGGCAACCAAGCTTGCCAGAAAGCTTTCTCCCAAATTGCCAATAGAAGGTCCTATCCAGTTTGATGCTGCAGTTGATGCCGCGGTTGCGCTTGCGAAGCTCCCGGGTTCATCGGTCGCGGGCCGGGCAACAGTATTTGTATTCCCCGATCTAAACACTGGTAATAACACGTATAAGGCTGTTCAGAGAACTTCAGGTGCTCTCGCTATCGGTCCGGTGCTGCAAGGGCTCAGAAAGCCGGTGAACGACCTTTCTCGAGGCGCAACCGTGAAGGACATCGTCAACACCATTGCTATTACTGCCATCCAGGCTCAGGGCAAAAACTAGTGATGCCGATTCTGGTTGTCAACTCAGGTTCTAGCTCGGTGAAATACCAGATTCAAGATGTTGACACAGGCAACTCTTTACTGGAAGGCCTTATCGAGCGAGTCACAAATCACGATGAGGCCTTCGACAAAATGCTCGAGCAGATAGCCCTCTCTAAAATCGAACTAAGTGCCGTCGGCCACCGGGTTGTTCACGGTGGCTCCAAGTTCTCGCAGCCCACAATCATTAGCCCAGAAGTGCTGACCGAGATTGAAGCCCTGGTCCCTTTGGCACCGCTCCACAACCCGGGAAACTTGGCCGGCATTCGAGCCGCCATAGCTGCATTTCCTGAGCTATCTCAGGTGGCGGTCTTTGACACCGCTTTTCACCAAAGCATGCCTGCTAGCTCCTATCGTTATGCCATCGATGCCAAGTTGGCAAAAGACTACGGCGTTAGAAAATATGGCTTTCACGGAACCTCCTACGCTTTTGTTGCAGCCCAAAGCGCGAAGTTTCTAGGCATCGAACAGCAGGACTTCAATGCAGTCATTTTGCACCTCGGCAACGGTGCCTCGGCCTGCGCCGTGAAGAATGGAAAGTCCTTCGATACCTCGATGGGCATGACACCGCTTCAGGGACTAGTGATGGGAACAAGGTCAGGAGACATCGACCCGGGCATCATCTTTTATCTGGCCAATGAGTCAGGACTAACAAACGCCGAAATAGACAGAATGCTGAATGCAGAATCCGGCCTCAAGGGGCTAACTGGTATTAGCGACATGCGAGACATTGTCCTCCGGGCAGCGGCTAACGACCGGGAAGCCATTGAAGCCCTACAAATATATGTCCAACGAGTCAAGCACTACCTTGGAGCGTATATCGCCGAGCTGGGTGATGTGAATGCGATTGTCTTCACCGCCGGCGTTGGCGAAAATTCAGCGGAAATCCGTAGTTTGGTTTGTGCGAACTTGCAATCACTCGGCATTGAAATAGATGATGATCTGAATCAGACTAGGTCCGGAACTAATCGCGATATCTCCAAAGCCGGTTCGAGGGTTAGAGTGTTAGTGATTCCAACTAACGAAGAGCTTGAAATAGCGAATCAGGCCGCAGCACTTACGAAATAAGTCAGGGCAATGGCAATGAGCGTTCCGACCCCATGGGTAATAGATGCACCGGTTGCTGGTTATCACTGGAAGGCCAAAAAGCCCAAGGCACAGCTGTTGCTGCAGCACGGCCTCGGTGAGTACTCCCAGCGCTATGTGACCCAGTACTCGCAGTTGATTCCGAAGCTTGTCGCACGCGGCTTTGATGTTTATGCAATCGACCTCCAAGGCCATGGCAACACCGCAGGTGTTCGCGCGCTGATTGACGTTGTAGCGGCGGTTGATGACCACTTGGCCGCTAGAGCCGCAATGCCAGCGAAGCTGCCAACTTTTCTGATGGGCCATTCACTCGGTGGGCTTGTTACCGCCGGCAGTATCGTTCGGGATCAGACCAACATTGAAGCCGCGATTATTTCAAGCTCTGCGATGCAGGCGCCGTCGAATGCTGGGCTTAGGGCTCTCACCAAAGTGCTAGCAAGGATTGCCCCGGCCGCACCGGTTCCAGTCCCAAGAGCAGGCATCGAGGCCTTCACAAGAGACGAAGCGCTGTTGAAGGTAATCGCCAAAGACCCGGAAATGTTTTTAGGAAAAGCCAGAAACCTGGTTGGAAGAACCACACTTTTACTTTCCGATGAGGTTTGGTCCAAAGCCAGCGACTGGAGCGTCCCGACGTTGTTCATACACGGTGATAAAGACGCCTCAACCGAATTCGAGAATTCAGTGAAGCTTCACGCGGCTATCTCGTCTAAAGACAAAACACTGAATGTTTACCCCGGCGGCTACCACGAACTTCTCAACGACACCATCAGCCAAGAGGTTGAAACTGACCTGTTTGACTGGCTGGATAAGCGCAGCCCAGTTTCGAAATAATCCGTAACAACTTCGTGAAAACTTGACATGGCCACATTATGAATGCATACTTCTTCGCAATGAGTACTCGACCAGCATTGAACGCGCAGCCAAGCTGCGCAATGTTCTGCTGCTCGATGGCAATGTGCATGGGCACGTGCCTTAGCTAATTAGCACCCCAATTAGCTCCTAGGCACCAGCACCCCGACAAACGCACGTGATTCGTGCACTAATCGATCGCAAACTTGCCAACTAAGGACTCATAAAATGACCGCAATTAAGACCAAATCAACTCACGTTGCAAAGGGCTTCGCTCTTTACGTCGGCATCTCCGAACAAGATGCCCAAGATGCCGGCCTCACGCTTGCCGAGATTGCTCAGGCTCTAAAGCAAACAATCGCAGCCCTGGTTCCAGCAAAAGCTGCGGAGACTTATGCCGCGATCGCTCTGGCTCCAGAAGGCTCGACCGGTAGAAACCTAGACATCACCAGGATTGCCTTGAAAGAACCCAGAGCAACAAACACTCCAACCACACCAGAAGCCCAAGAGAAAACTGCAGCCAAGGGGCTAGTCGTGGACCTAACCAGAAGGCGCCTGTTCGTTGACGGCAGGAATGCACAGTTGACCTGCAAAGAATTTGAGCTGTTTGCCTTCTTGATTGAGAACACTGGCCAGACAGTTAGCCGCACGCAGATTGCAAACATATCAGAGCGCTGCGGAGAAGCAACGCCTAATGCCAGAACCATTGACGTTCACGTTCGCAGGCTCCGCGCCAAGATTGCCGGCTACGAAGATGTGATTAGGTCCGCCAGGGGTGTGGGTTACCGGTTTGACAAGCACCCAGATGTGTTGGTTGAGCAGTTCTAGCCTATTTTCCGGTGGCTTGGGTCGAATGATCTAGGCCACCAGTAAGTCTGATAAATTATCTCTTGATAACAACCATTGAGGATCCGAAAACCACCAGCACCACACCCAAATACGTCAATAGGCCAAAGCTTGACTCCGTGATTGGAGCAATTAGATCCAGGACCAATGAGGCAACCACTTGGCCCAAAAGTAGCGACAGCCCCAGTGCTAAGACACCAATCTGCCTCACCACCAAAACCTGAATGAAGATAAAGATTCCGCCCACAAGTCCACCCAAATACAGAACTGGGTTTGTCGGTAGGCCATTAGAAAGATCCGGCACTCCTTCGAATGCGAAAAGCACCGCTGCTATCAACGCAGTTCCGGTAACGAAGTTTGTGAACGTGGAAATCAATACTGACTCGGTCTTTGTTGCCAGCCTTCCGTTGATCGCCTGCTGGAAGCCAGAGCCGAAACCTGCAAGGAAGGGCAAAACTATAAGGGCACTGACAGCGTGAAGACCAAGGCCTGAAGAAAGAACCAGCCCGATAATCGCGATTCCGGCTCCTGCCAGTCTCGCTAGAGAAAGCTTGCGCTTTGCTAGCCCCAGCATTCCAAAGGAATCCACCATCAGTGCAGCCGTTGCCTGACCCGAAACAATTGCCAGAGTGAAAAGGGTCACTCCAATTTCTGGTGCAACTAAACCTTGCATCATGACAAAGAATCCGCCGAAGAATCCTCCCAGAATCATCCAAATCGGCAACTGTCGTCCAAGCGATTTGATCGCGATCAAGAGCTTGGCGCGCTCGCTGCCACTAATAGCAAATGGCAAGGTAACCAACACGGTTCCAATCCCAAAAGACAGCAAGGCGGCAAATAATCCATCGCTCAGGGCAATTGCGAGTTCACCGTTCACTCTTGACTGGACTGCAATTAGCGCGCCCGCGATCACGCCGAGCGAAATGGCTAGGGGTCTTGGCATAGTTAGCTGCACTTTTAATAGGGCCTTAGGTTCGATGTTTCAAAAATTCTCAGCTTGCCATTCGATAAAGGCACGGAACGAAGTCTATGACTGTTGGCGTCACCACGCCCACCAGTATTGAAGCAACCAGCCGAAGGCTCAGCTAACCTTGGAGGACTATGACAAAACAATCTGAAGCCTTTTCTCCGAAGAACCTGTTTTCGTATTTCGCACTCGGTGAGGCAATTACTTGGGGCTTACTGATCGCAGGCTTATTGGCCAGGGAGTTTTTGCAGGCCCCCGGCATGGTTATAACGGTTGTAGGAGCTACCCACGGGTTCATGTTCTTGAGCTATGCAACAACGGCAGCTTTGGTCGGCATAAATAATCGATGGGGTTTGGCCCAGACGGCTATAGGAGTAATCCTGGCAATAGTGCCTTTTGCAACAATCCCGTTTGAGAAGTGGTTGCTAAAGCGCAAAATGCTAGATGGTTTATGGCGCAGACAGGCAAGCAAAAACCCAAGAGATAAGACGCGCTCAGACGAACTGTTTCGCTGGTTTATCAATCGTCCTCGGACTTTGATTCTGGTCATAATCGCGTTTGTGGTAATACTGTTCTCGATTTTGCTTTACCTCGGACCCCCGGACCAATGGGGCAGCTAGAACCAATTAAAGCCTGACTAGCTTTTTCTAGAAACGAGCCTAAGCTAAGAGGAATCTGAATCGGACAACACCTTTGTTGCCGACAAGAAACAAGGAGAGATAACCGTGCCCGCGACTTTGACGTCAAAGCATGATTCAGCCGGATGGCGAAACGTACCAAAAACATCAAAACCAATAAACCAAGATCGTGTTCAAGAACTCTTGGTTCAAGAGTGGGCTCGTTACGAGCGGGCGACCAAGGCCTCAGCCGCCCACAACGTGAAAGCAAGCAAGGTACTGCCCATGGGCGTTACCTCTAGCTTCCAGCACTGGGACCCATACCCAATTTCTATTGTCTCGGGCAAGGGTGCCTATCTAATCGACGTTGACGGCCGCAAGCTTCTGGATCTATCCATGGGCTTCGGTGCAATGCTGGTTGGTCACCTTCACCCGAAGGTAGTCAGAAAAGTCAAGAAAGCGCTTCGCTCAACCGGAACGCTGTTTGTGACTCCGTCGCCTACTGCCACTGATGTAGCCGAGAAGTTCAAGGCGAGATTCAGCCTGGACATGATTCGGTTTACCAACTCGGGTACCGAGTCCACGATGTATGCCATTAGGACCGCTAGAGCGGTTAGACAAAAAAATGGTGTTATCAAGATTGAGGGTGGCTACCACGGTGGCTACGACCCATTGCAGGTTTCAGTGAAGCCGGACCTGAAGGACATCGGGTCAGCAGATTCCCCAACCGCTCATGTGCCGCCCGAGGTTGAAGCCGGCGATGTTTACGTTGTTCCCTATAACAACCTAGAGCTTCTAGAAGAAATCATGAAAAACCACGGCGATAACATTGCGTGTTTCATGATTGAACCGGTGATTGAGAACCTGTCGATTATTTTGCCTGACGCTGGTTACTTGCAATCGGTGCGGGATCTCTGTGATGAGTACGGCATCTGCTTGATCTTTGATGAAGTGAAGACTGGTCTGACCGCTGGTGTTGCTGGCGCCGCCGCAAGGCTGGGAGTGCAGCCAGATCTGATCACTCTTGCCAAGAGCATCGGAGGCGGGTTCCCGCTTGCCGCCTTTGGTGGCAAGAAGGAATATATGGAAGCGGTCGTTGACGGTCGCATGGCGCACTTTGGAACCTATAACGGCAATCCGCTTGTAATGGCGGCAGCGCACGCAGTTGATGAGATTTGCACTCCAGCAGCACTTGGAAAAGCAGAGGCAATCAACAACGCAACGCTCACCAAGTTGGATGCGATTATCGCTGAGTTTGAGCTTCCTGCCCACACCATTGGTTTGGGAGTCAAGGGCGCGATGATTTGGTCACCGGAACCGGTTAGAAATTATCGGGACTACAAGGCAACCGACTTTGAAACCGCAGAGCTGTCATGGCTCTGGGGAATCAACCGGGGCGTGTTGACTCCTCCGGGTCTTGATGAGCAGTGGCTAGTGTCGCTTGCCCACACCCAGAGGGACATGGACAAGATGGTCGCAAGCACCAAGGAGTTAGCAATAGCACTTCGGGCTTAGGGTTCGGTTTTTCAAACAAAGAAACACAGCGATTATTGTTGCGCATTCCTAAATACGTGAACTAAAGTTCGTAGAAGTATTATTCAGTAGTTCAATTACTTTTCTGGAGGCGAGTAATGAGTGAACGTTGGACCTTTCTAACTCATCACGCCCATCTAATGCTGATGCTGCAACGAGATCAGAATGCCAAAATCGAAGACCTGGCCCGGGTGTTGGGTGTTACCCCTAGGTATGTGGTGAGCATATTGAATGACCTAACCGAAGGTGGTTACCTAGCCAGAGAAAAGACCGGTAGGCGAAACCACTACTCGATCAATCGCGAAGCAGAACTAAGGCACGAAACAAGTTTGCACAAATCGGTTGGAGATCTAATCGATTCACTCGGAGTGGTTGGCAGGTAGGTCGATGGATATTTTGTCAGTGGCAGTTCAAAACCTGACCAGTGCACCGGTGCTTGCCTTTGCGCTTGGTTTACTCGCGGCAGCCATCAAGAGCGATTTGCGATTGCCCGAGCCCATCTACCAGGCGATCTCGATCTACCTATTGCTGGGAATTGGAATCAAGGGTGGGGTTGCGCTTTCAAACGCAGAGTTCCAAGAGGTTGGTTTTCCGATACTAGGAACGCTATTACTTGGCCTCACAGTTCCAGTGCTCGCTTTTTTCCTATTGAAATTTCTAAAGAAGCTCTCGGTTGTTGACCGAGGAGCTTTAGCCGCCCACTACGGATCAACATCGTTGGTTACTTTTACCGCGGCGGTTATCTTCTACGAATCAGTTTCGATTTCTGTCGAAGGCTACCTCACCACTCTTTTGGCAATTCTAGAAATCCCCGGCATCATCGTTGGTCTGATGTTGGCTTCTAGGGGGCTTCGAAGGGAAGTTTCTTGGGGTGAATCCTTCCGAGAGATTCTGACTGGCAGGTCGATTTTTTTGCTGGCCGGTGGCCTCGCAATTGGTTTCCTAACCAAATCCAGCGGCTTTGCTGGGATTGAGTTTTTCTTCTCGGCGCTGTTCCCGGGAGTCCTGACATTGTTTCTTTTGGAGCTTGGAATTGTTGCGGGCCGAAGGCTGAAGGATCTGAAAAAAGCCGGAATTGGACTGATTGTTTTTGGAATCGCATTCCCGCTACTCTCTGGGACTCTTGGTGTCATAACTGGACAGCTAACTGGTTTGGGCATCGGAGGTGCTGCGACCCTGGGTGTGCTGAGTGCTTCGGCCTCTTATATAGCGGCCCCAGCAGCGGTTCGATTGGCACTTCCCGAGGCAAGCCCAGGAATCTATCTGACCGCAAGCCTCGGAATAACTTTTCCGTTCAACCTAACCCTGGGTATTCCTATCATGTTGGAAATAAGTAAGTTCCTAGAAAGCGCAGGCCTTTGATGCTGAAAGATCGAAAACTAATTGTTGTCGTAGTCGAAGCTGCCCTAGAGCAGCGGTTATCGAAGGACGTGGTTGCCCAAGGCGCCAAAGGCTTCACCATCACCCATGCCAATGGGCTTGGACCAAGAAACCAGCGCGCAGGTGATCTGGAAGGTGGCAATATTCGTCTCGAAACAGTGGTGCCAGAGGAAGTTTCAAACAAAATTCTGGACCTACTCAAGACAAGCTACTTCCCGCACTACGCCTGCAGTGCTTGGGTGTCCGATGTTCAGATCTTGCGAGAAGACAGGTACTAGTTCGATCCAGTAACTGAGACAATTGGTCTTTGGCAAACTGGAGAACGGACGGCTTGGGGTGAGTAGGCTAGAGATTAATTATCCCGCGGACCTTCCGGTTGCAGCTCGGCGGCAGGACATTCTTGAGGCCATTACCAATAACCAGGTGGTGATTATTGCCGGTGCTACCGGTTCCGGTAAAACCACGCAGCTTCCCAAGATGTGCTTAGAGCTTGGACGAAAATCCATTGCTCACACCCAGCCCAGAAGAATTGCCGCTCGATCGGTTGCTGAAAGGATCTCCGAGGAGCTCAAGGTTGATCTTGGTGGCCTCGTGGGTTACCAGGTCCGATTCACTGACCAAGCCAGCAAGGCGACCAAAATAAAGGTCATGACTGACGGCATCTTGTTGAACGCGTTGCAGCGAGATAGCATGCTCAAGCAGTACGACACCATAATCATCGACGAGGCTCATGAGCGAAGCCTCAACATAGATTTTTTGCTTGGTTTTTTGAAGCAGCTGTTACCCAAGCGTCCCGAGCTCAAACTAATAATTACCTCGGCGACCATTGACCCTGGTTCTTTTTCTAAACACTTCAATGATGCACCGATCATCGAAGTTTCTGGTCGAACCTTCCCGATTGAGATTCGCTACTCCCCGGTGACAAGAGATGGTTCGCAAGATGCTGATCCTGATGTTGAAACTACTGCGGCCGACTACTTAGACGGCGTGATTTCGGCGCTGAAAGAACTAGAGAATGAGCAAGACGGTGATGTTTTGGTGTTCCTGTCCGGAGAATCGGAAATCAAGGATGCCCAAGATGCAATCCAGGGCAGCATCACCCAAGGAGCCCTCAAGGGCCACACCGAAGTGCTGCCGCTATACGGCCGGCTGAGCTCTGCCGAGCAGCACCGAGTGTTTGAGGTGAGCAAAGTGGCGGGCCTGCAAAGAAGAGTCATTCTTGCAACCAACGTTGCCGAGACCAGTCTCACGATTCCCAACATCAAGTACGTCATTGATGCCGGCACCGCCAGGATCTCTCGTTACAGCCCAAAGGCAAAGGTTCAACGGCTACCAATCGAAGCAATCTCGCAGGCCAGCGCTAATCAGCGAGCAGGTAGAGCTGGACGAACTAGCCCAGGCATTGCAATCAGGCTTTATTCGAAGGAGGACTTTCAATCTCGGCCAGAGTTCACCGATCCTGAGATTCTAAGAACCAACTTAGCTTCGGTTATTTTGCAGGCCGCAACAATTGGGCTCGGAGATCTAACTAAGTTCCCGTTCTTGCAAGCGCCTGAACCAAGGGGAGTCAAAGACGGAATCGGACTTCTCAAGGAACTGGGTGCAATTGATCAAGACTCCAATGAGGTTGAGCTGACCAAGCTTGGAAAGCAACTGGCTAGGCTTCCAATCGAACCTCGGTTTGCAAGGATGCTGCTGGAATCAAAAAAACACAATGTTGTGCGCGAGGTCATGGTTATTGTTGCTGGTCTCACGATTCAGGACCCGAGAGAGCGGCCGCTGGAAAAGCGCGAAAAGGCGGACCTGTTGCACGCGCGCTTCGTTGATGTGACCAGCGATTTTCTATCGCTGGTCAATCTTTGGAATCATATTGAGGATCAACAGGGCAAGCTTTCGTCTTCCGCCTTCCGCAGGCTTTGTAAACAGGAGTTCTTGAACTACCTGCGCGTCAGGGAGTGGCAAGACCTTGTCAGGCAACTAAAAAGCGTTGCTAAGCCGCTGAATCTAAACTTCGGTAACCGCAGGGTTGACCCCGAAGGCATTCACAAGGCTTTGCTGTCTGGCCTGCTAAGCCAAATTGGCTTACAGCAAGAGAATGAGAAAAAGGTTTTCAAAAATGGCAAGCTGCAAAAGCAGAAACGAGTGCAGAGCGAATACCTAGGCTCCGGTGGCAAGAAGTTCGTAATCTTCCCAGGTTCTGCTTTAGCCAAGAAGCCACCCGAAGCGCTTATGAGCGCAGAGCTTGTTGAAACTAGCCGGCTCTTTGCTCGCATGAATGCGGCGGTTGATCCTGCTTGGGCTGAGGAGCTTGCCGGGGACCTAGTTCGAAGAAGCGTCTCAGAACCACACTGGGAGAAAAAGCTCGGTGCAGTTATCGGCTTAGAGCGAGTGATGCTGTTTGGTCTGACCCTGGTTGCAAACCGTAAGGTCCAGTACTCGCGAATTGACCCAATGTTTTGCAGGGAGCTGTTTATCAGGCATGCGCTGGTTTATGGCGAATGGGATTCCGAGCAGGTCTTCGATCAGAAAAATAAGGGCCTGCTTGCGGAAATGGAAGTTGCCGCTGATAGAGCAAGGTCTCCCCAGCTTGCGGCCGGTGAGGACGATGTCTTTCGCTTCTATAACAACCGTATTCCGCTAGATGTTTTTTCAACTGGCAGCTTTGAGGGTTGGTGGAAAAAAGTAAGACACGAAAAGCCAGAGTTCTTAACAATGACTAGAGCCGAGTTGCTGGGTGCTGATGAGACTCAACTCGACGAAGCCGACCACCCGGGACAGCTGGTTATCGATGGGCAAGAATTTAGCCTCAGTTATTTATTCGATCCTGGCAATGAACATGATGGAGTTTCAGTCGAGATTCCAATTTCACTTTTGGCAAATATTAAGCCAGAGGGCTTTGAGTGGCTTGTTCCTGCGATGCGACTGGAGCTGGTCACCGAACTGATCAGAAGCCTTCCAAAGGCGGTTCGAAAAAACGTGGTTCCAGCCAAGGACTGGGCGGTGAAGGTTTTAGGAACCTTGCCGGCCGAACCAACCGGAAAGATAACGGAAGTTTTGGCGACCCAGTTGCAATCTTTGAGTGGTATTCGAGTAATACCCGAGGATTTCAACCCTCAGGTATTGCCGGCTCAACTCAAGGTCTCTTATAAGATCCTGGATTCCAAGGCCAAGCAGTTGGAAATCGGCAATGACTTGTCCGAGTTGCAGCAAAAACTTGCAGCCAGCTCAATCGAAGCGGTTTCGAAGATGATTCAGTTCGATGGACCATCGATTGAGCGAAGTAACTTGCAGACTTGGGACTTCGATGAACTTCCTAGGCAGCTGGACACCAAGCAGGGCAGCAATAAAGTGAGTGCATTTCCGGCGTTGGTTTTCGATGAAAAAACTAACAATGTTGATTTGAAGTTGCACTCGTCGGAGGCCAGGCAGGCAGCCGAGCACCCAATCGGCGTGGTTGAGCTCGTGCAGCTGAGCATTCCGTCCCCAGCTAAGTACATCGAGGCACATCTGACGCAAGCCGAGAAATTAGCTATCGCCAGCTTGCCCTACCCAAGCCTTACCGCGTTTGTTACCGATGTAATTCGAGCAGGGGCTGCAAAACAGCTTTACGCCCTCCACCCCAAGGGGCTTATTTTTACGGCTAAGGAATTTGAAAATCTAAGACAACTTGTTGAAGCTATTTCGATTGAGCTCATATTCGATGTTGCGAAAATAATGCTCAAGATTTCTCAGGCTGCCAGTGAGGCGAATAAAGCAATTTCTAACGCCAAGGCGATTGATTTCCTGACGGTGCTTGCCGGCGAGAAGCTTCACATCCAACAGCTTTTGAGCCCAAAGTTGGTTTCTTCGACCGGTCTTGATCGGTTATCGAGAGTCGAAATCTACTTACGAGCTATCACTCAGCGTGTGGTGAAAATACAGGAAAGTCCGGAGCGCGATCGGATCAGCGCTATTGAGCTAGCAAAGGCAATTGAGGTCTATGAAGTTGCGGGTGGGAAGCTGCCACTGGAAACAAAATCCAGCGAAAAACTTGGTGCGGCCAGATGGTTGCTGGAAGAGCTCAGAGTTAGCCTGTTCGCTCAATCGCTCGGGACTCAAGAAGCGGTGTCCCTAAAGCGAATTCAAAAACAGCTGTCTTAGTTCTGCGGGAAACCTAAGTTCAGTCCACCGTGGCTTGGATCTAACCAGCGCGAGGTAATTACCTTGGTTCTGGTGAAGAACCTAAAGCCTTCTTCGCCGTGTGCTCGGCTATCGCCAAACAGGGAATTCTTCCAACCCCCAAATGAGAAGTAGGCAACTGGAACCGGAATTGGCACATTCACGCCAATCATTCCGACTTCAACTTCGTTCTGGAATCGCCTTGCAGCTCCACCGTCGTTTGTGAAAACAGCGGTGCCGTTTCCGTAGATTCCGCTGTTTATTAGCTCCAGTCCCTCTTCGTAGGAGTTGACTCGAACCACGCTTAGTACCGGGCCGAAGATTTCGTCTTGATAGGCCTTGGAAGTGGTCGGAACCTTGTCTATCAAGGTCGGGCCAAGCCAAAAACCGTTCTCGTCGCCGTCCGGAACAACGGACCTACCGTCGACGACAATGTCTGCTCCGTCAGTCTCGGCAATGGCTATGTAGCCGGCTACTTTGTCACGGTGTTCCTTGGTCACCAGGGGTCCCATGTCGCAGGAGCGACGACCGTCGCCTACTTTGATCTGGGACATCCTGGAAACAATTTGTTCGATCATTTCATCAGCCACAGGCTCAACGGCGACTACCACTGAGATTGCCATGCAGCGCTCTCCAGCAGAACCAAAGCCAGCGTTTATTGCCGAGTCTGCAACGAGCCCTAGATCAGCATCTGGGAGCACGAGCATGTGGTTCTTTGCTCCGCCCAGTGCCTGAACGCGTTTGCCATTTTTGGCGCAGTTCTCATAAATGTATTGAGCTATCGGGGTTGAGCCGACAAAGCTAATTGCTGCAACGTCGTCGCTGTCAATTAGGCCGTCAACCGCTTCTTTGTCACCCTGCAGGACATTGAATACTCCAGCTGGCAAGCCAGCCTCAGTCCAGAGTTTTGCCATCCATATGGCCGCACTCGGGTCTTTTTCGCTTGGCTTCAAAATCACAGTGTTGCCGGCGGCAATAGCTATTGGAAAAAACCACATTGGCACCATTGCGGGAAAGTTAAAGGGGCTAATTATGCCAACGACTCCAAGGGGCTGTTTGGTGGAGTAAACATCAACACTGGTTGATGCGTTTTCTGAGTACTCACCCTTTAGAAGGTGTGGCATGCCGCAGGCAAACTCCACAACTTCCTGGCCACGGGTTATTTCTCCAAGGGCATCGGAGAGAACTTTGCCGTGCTCAGCGGTGATGATTGCTGCAAGCTCAGGCTTGCGCTCATTTAATAGCTCACGGAATCTGAAAATAATCTGCTGGCGCTTGGCCAAGGAGGTATCGCGCCAGGTCGGGTAGGCATTCTTTGCAGAGCTGATGGCGTCTTGAATGTCCTGGGCGTCAGCGAGAGCCACCTGCCCAGACTCTATTCCCAGTGCCGGGTCATAGACCGGAGCTGACCTTGTTGAGTGCGATTTCTGTTCGGCACCAGAAATGTAGTGGGAAATGAGTTTCATTGGGCAT
>Ga0335398_10007138_pt1 | contig 13794 bp, 11 predicted proteins | sample BON03_FD_205742 | JGI IMG/M metagenome (GOLD analysis project Ga0335398, IMG submission 205742) | Freshwater microbial communities from Lake Bonney liftoff mats and glacier meltwater in Antarctica - BON-03 (spades assembly) (version 2) | ecosystem: Environmental > Aquatic > Freshwater > Ice >... | reverse complement strand
AAGCGACTCAATGATCGACCAAGAAAACTACTTGCATTTAAAACGCCAGCGTATTTAATGCGAGCACACATGGCAGCTTTAGCTGCTTAATATGTTATGCACTTCGGAGTTGAATCCGCGAGCTAAAAAAACCCAGAAATAATAGGCTAGATGCCGCTATCAATACTGGCGAATTTTTTGAATCTTCCGATCACATCAATTTTTGTTCTCGTTAGAACACCTACACGACTAAATAACTTGCTAGAACAACATGCGTATCACTAAGCCTTACAAGGCTTGTAACTTCTCCAACACTATAGACTTTTAAGTTGCTAGCAATCCAATACTTACTGTACTCTTCGTTTCGAATTCAGATATTCCTAGTATTTCTATACTCACTAAAAAACGCACAACTCATTTGGTTATTCTTGTGAGGATAAAAACTGGCTACGCGAATTTTTCGGCATTTTGTGAGTTTCGTACCTGATAAGTAGATATGAGAGAGAGATGACCTATGAGTGAACTAAAACTGGAGAAAGTGGCGAACAATGGCCTAATCAATCGACGTCACTTATTTGGCCTCGGCTTAGCTGGCATTGGTACACTGGCATCTACGTCCTTGTTTGGCGCGACTGCAGGCCTCAACTTAGAGATTCCAGGTTGGTCTAAACAACCCGGCCCTGGCGCCAGCGGCTATGGGGCGCGGTCGCGGTTTACAGATGACATGCAGAGACTAGCCGGCAATCCTGACCCGTTCTACCCTGGCGGAGGTGCCTCGCGATCACCACTACATCAACTCCAAGGCAGCATCACGCCAAACAGCCTACATTTTGAGCGTCATCATGCAGGAATTCCCGATATTGATCCTGCTCAACATAATTTGGTTATACATGGTCTTGTTCGAAACCCTCTAGTATTCAGTTACGAAGACCTATTGCGTTACCCGATGGTAAGCAAGATTTACTTTTTAGAATGCTCTGGAAACAGTAGCACATTGTTCGGATCTACTCCGGCCGATGGCAGCGTACAAAGCATTCATGGCTTGGTGTCCGGCGCAGAGTGGACAGGCATTCTACTTTCCACCCTGTTAGACGAGGCCGGCATACGATCAGGGGCGAGCTGGATCAATGCAGTCGGCGCGGACGCGGCAAGCATGGGTCGCTCTATCCCACTCAATCGCGCTATGGATGATGTAATGCTTGCATTATTCCAGAACGGCGAGCCATTGCGTCCGAGTCAAGGCTATCCGATGCGCCTGTTTGTACCAGGCTGCGAAGGCAACATCAGCGTGAAATGGTTGACCCAAATAAAACTCACGAGCGAGCCGAGCCAATTCCGCGACGAGACTAGCAAGTACACAGATACAAGAGAAGATCGCAAGAGCTTGCAATTCACTTACCCAATGGGAACCAAATCAACCATAACTTCACCCTCCGGACAGATGAAGTTGGGACGGCAAGGTATATACCAGATAACGGGTATCGCTTGGTCGGGGCATGGCAATATTCGCCGCGTAGAAGTAAGTGCAGATGGAGGGCGCACATGGGCAGATTCGATGATTGAATCTCATCAGAGTGTGAAAGCCCTAGCACGATTTAGAATCCCTTGGGAATGGACGGGTGGCAACGCTGTCCTTCAAAGTCGAGCGACTGACAGCCACGGCAACGTTCAACCCACTCGCATGAGTCTAATAGCCGAGAAAGGCAATATCGGCACCTATCATTTCCACGGCATTCAAAGTTGGGCAGTCAACGCAGCAGGAGACGTCACCAATGTTTACGCTTAAGAGAATTGCTGTCCTTAGCGCTATAGCGCTAGGTCCGCTTATCAGTTTATCAGTCGTAGGGCATGCACAATCTTTAGGTACTTCTATCAGTGAGAGCCAACTCCAAAGCTTCGATCTGATTGCACCACCCGATGGCAGTGGTTATCCTGAGGGCAGTGGCACCGCGGTGCAGGGAAGGGACATCTTCGAGAGACGGTGCGCGGCCTGTCACGGAATGAAGGGAGAAGGAACATCGGCACTAACACGCCTCGTGGGAGGAGACATGCAATCAGAGGACCTTCCTATCCGCACCGTGGGCAGCTTCTGGCCTCATGCCAGCACCCTATTCGACTACGTGCAGCGCGCCATGCCAGCCGACGCACCAAAGTCGCTATCTAGTTCAGAAGTGTATCAAGTAATCGCCTATATATTGAACCTGAACGAAATCATCAGTAATTCCCAAATCCTTAATAAAGAGACTCTGATGCAAGTCGAAATGCCTAACAAAGACGGATTCGTAGATCGTAGCCAAGCCCCTTAAAACACCCTCCAAAAACTCTCTATAATGCCTGTAACCAATGCCTCTGTCCTGCCTGCATCTTGACGCTGCAGCTGGACGTAGGCACGAGTAAGTTTTACACTTGATGCTTGTTATTAAGTCTGATATCGCCGTTTCACACAGCCAAGGTCGTTAGCGGACACTTAAATCTAGTCATTTGTAAATTTTGTTTCATCCAACTTCAATATTGTGCGCAAGAGAACATCCGCACCGTTTGCCATATCTTGCGGTGAAGTATACTCCTTAGGTGAGTGGCTTATACCGCCTCTGCTAGGCACGAAGATCATGCCTGATGGGGTAAAAGGTGCCATATGCTGCGCGTCATGACCTGCCCCTGATTGCATATACTGATATGTAAGGCCAAGATCATTTGATGATTGTTCAATGAGGCTACGTAAAGTCAGGTCTGTTAATGCAGGGGAAGGGACACCTGATGTCCCGAATGTGATTTTAACACCCATTGCTTCCTCAATCGTTTTAGCCTCTTGTTGGATCACTTCAAAAAGATGTTGAATTTTATCTGCATAAAGATCACGTATCTGAAGTGAAAATTCGACGATACCCGGGATTACATTAGACGCCCCCGGAAATGCCTGTATTTGACCAACAGTTGCTACTTGTCGACCTTCCATATTCGTTGCGCGCTCATTAATGGCAATTATCAGTTTGGATGCAGCGACGAGTGCATCCTTTCTGCCGGGCATGGGTGTTGTGCCGCCATGGTTTGCGGTACCTTCAACCTTCACGGGCCACGTACTAATACCGACAATACCTTCGACAATGCCAATATTTAGTTTTTTTGCTTCGAGAAACCCACCTTGCTCAATATGAAGCTCGACAAATGCATGAACGGGGGTCGTGCGCTTGGCCTGTATAAGTTTCGTATGGTCGCCGCCAATTCGGTCCAGTCCATCCGTGCGTTCAGACCCCGGGCTTGTAAAATCTTTCAGAGACCTTTGTGAAAGATCGCCAGTGAATGCACTGCTGCCGACCATGCTACTTTCTTCCGCAGAGAATATGATCATTTCGAGCGGATGCTCGGTCTTGATATTGGCTGTATTTAATTGGTCTATAACCTCTAGCGCCCCGATAACACCGACATCCCCGTCATAATTACCACCACCCGGGACACTATCGATATGTGAGCCAAACATTATAGGTGCCAACGCTGGGTTCTTGCCCGCACGCTTTCCAATGATATTACCAGCATAGTCGATATACACTTTTAGACCTGAAGATTTCATAAGGTTTACCATATGACCGCGGCCAGCAATGTCGGCGTCAGAGAAGGCCACACGATCAACGCCACCATCAACATTTTTTCCAAACTCGCTGAGCGCTATAATTCGAGTCTCCATACGATCAGCACTCGCATTTGGCAGATCCGCAGCCAGAAGATTAAAGGTAGAAATGTTCAAAATTATCAGTGTTGCGATACTCATAATAAGTGGTTTTATCATCTTCAATTTCCTTATTTTCGTTGTTATACATTTATTTTTCTAATTATTTTTATTTTACAATTATGGACCGCTTTCCAAGATACTCTTACCATTTAAGAAGTCTTGCTTCGTTCTTCATTCGCTCTATTAACTATCTACTGAGGAGGATCAAGGCCGTCACCAAATCACATTTTGGTCAATTTGTAGTGGCATAGTTAATTTGGCAATCTGATTCTGAGTGACATTATCACTCAACTAGAAAATCAGGTGACACCATGAACAAGACAAGAAAGAATTATGATCTCCAGTTTCGTTTGGATGCAGCACAGCTAGTGGTCGATCAAGGTTACTCCGTCAGACAGGTCTGCGAGTCGATGGGAGTGAGTAAGTCATCGATGGATAACTGGGTTCGTCAGCTCAATAAAGAGCGGCGGGGTGAGACATCTAGAGCATCCGCGTTTGTAAACTCCCCCAGAAAATACTTGATAGTTAACATTAGTCGTAAAGATTCTTATCCCGCCAATACAATTTTTATCAGCTCGTCGTTTACCACTGCACCAGTAAACTTGAGTAGAAATATTGGTCGCATTTGCGGAATGAATACGAATGCCAGTGGACATATGTCTTTTGGTCACTCTACATACGCGAACGAACCAACATTACGTCCGCGTTACGCCAAAAGGAATCGAACTGACGCTTAGTAAGAACAGCCTCTTCAGATAGCCCTTGTGCCTCCAACGCCTGGTACAAACCAAAGGTGGCCCACCCGTTCTGCTGACTCCACTCCAATTCCTTACGATAAACCTTCTCCGCTTCCTTGGCCTGACCTGAGTCTAGTAACGTCGCACCGAGGTACAGGCGCATGGACTGTGACCAATCGGGCGGTTCAGTATAATTATTCATATCTTGAAGCTCCACTGCCCGGGTGTATGCCTCAATTGCACCTGGTAGATCCCCTCGGGCCTCGAGGATTTCACCCAGCAGTGCTTGATATGCCAAACGAAGAATATGTGAGGCGGGGGTTGGGCCCACACCATTCGTATCAATAGCAGGATTCGTGAAATTCGTACGCAAAAGCTCTAGTTCTTCTTCCGCACGGTCAATATCCCCAGTGTTTGCGAGGGCACTCCCGTGTACATAGTTCCACATTCCGTCTAAATAGGGTGTATCGCCATGACTCTTCTCTGAAGTTAGGATTTTATCCCACTTACCGAACGCCTTGTCCACGACCCAGTAATGAGCAATTCTTTTTTGCCCACGATTGACGGACTCTGTCGCTGTCCCGACACTGTCGGCCCCTTTCTTCGCTGCAGCATAGGACTCGCTATAGTTACCTTGAAGAAAATTCGCATAGCGAACGAAATCCAGCGCATGTGGCGCATGAGTACGATGCGATAAAGGGTAAGTGCCTATAGTCGGAAAATTAGTACCACCCCAAATCTCTGCAAATTGAGTGTCGACGATTTGTGAGCGCTCATTGATACTAATTGCCTTTTCATACTCCCCCACGCGTAGATATATATGGCCGGGCATATGAACCATATGACCTGAAATAGGCAACGTAGATTCCAATTTTTGAGCAGATGGCATTGCCAACTCTGGTTGGCCAGAAGCCTCCATAAGGTGGATATAAAGATGATTTGCACCCGGATGATCGGGATCCAAACTCATAGCGGTCTCTAAGGAACTCTGAGCCTCAGTAGTACCAGGACCAGCATTACCATCAACATCCCAATAATCCCAACGAGTCGTATTCATGAAAGCTTCAGCAAACAAGGTCGCAATATCAGGGTCACTGGGATACTTACTTTTAAGGTCACGTAGCGCTCCGACATAGGCTTGGTCTCGCGCCTTGTCGTCTGGGATTGCGTCTTTATTGTAGAGAACAAAAAGCGCATTAATCATATCCCGCTCGATCTCGCTTCCATTGTTGATTAGTCTCATCGCATCACGGACAGCAGCCAAACCGGCGCCTTGAGGATCATCAGGCATATTGGCGTAGCGACTGTTAGGATTGGGACCTGCAGCGTGCGCTAGGCCAAAGTACGGCATTGGACTGTCAGGGTCGAGTCGCGTAGCCTCTTGATAAGAGGCTATAGACTCGGGGAAATAGAAGCCCCATGCCAAACGCAGTCCTTGATCGAAAAACTGTTGTGCCAACTCAGAATCCGTAGTGATAGTGCGGCTGTACGTGCCACCACCCGGAACCAGTACCGCTAGAGACTGACCGTTATCTTGTTGCGCATAGAGCGGATTAACTAACAGCAACGCTATCGTGATAGTTGTGAGTTTGGGTACAAATTTACGCACTTGAGATTCTCCTATTAATAAAACTAAACCAGGCCCGTTGCATTACACTTAGGGTATTTTATGAAAATACGCGTTTCTTTCTAAGTTTTTCCTACATTAGCTCATGAAAACGAATCGCGGATTCAACTCCGAAGTGCATAACATATTAAGCAGCCAAAGCTGCCATGTGTGCTCGCATTAAATACGCAGGCGATTTAGATGGCAGAACGGTTCAAGACTTTCAACGAAATAACTCACCTCAATGACGTTCACAAAATCTCCTCTTTCGGACATACTCCCAATAGCCGATCTTCTCTATCAAGAGAAAACCACTCAGGAGGCAATCCTTGGCCAAGAACAGGGAATTCCAGATCGTGCGAGTAATCAGCTCGTGCGCTTAATGTGCAATGAACGACAGTAACTATACGAATTGTTGGCTGCCGTCGCTCCATAACATATAAATTAACCTTGAATAATTCTGAGTTTTTGCTGTTCTGTTCTGCGTTGCCGAAATCAGCTACGATAAATCTTAACGTCTGTGGTATCACTATGCTCCATGGCCTCCACCAGCTTCCACTCTCCAAAGAGTTTACAACCCTCACTTCATCTGGAAGAAGTATCTGCTGATGAGAGTACCAGGTATATTCATTAATGATCTGGTATACCAGCATTGCGAGTCCAGCACCGAGGGGGAGGCACCATTTCGGAACTCTATTGAACGTCATTAGACGTAACCAAAGTATTACGCCTACTCCGCCAAGACCAGCAAATATTGTTGTAATAAGCTCTATAAACATAGGTAATCATTATCAATGTTCTAGCGCGAGAATTGCTCCGCGAGGGTACCGCACCGATTCTACTAGAGACTGTATTTCTTTTGGTGGTGGGCTTGTAACTAACGAAACAGCAATGGCTAAAGTAAAGTTTAACATGGCCCCCACTGCACCAAATGACAAAGGTGATATTCCGAACAGCCAGTTGGACTCGATGTTTTCAAAAGTATTAGTACCCGGTATAAAAAACCAACCAAGGTAAATAAATATGTAAACACAGGTGCTGACAAGCCCGACTAACATACCTGCAATCGCACCTTCTTTGGTTACTCGCTTGGAAAATATACCCATTACAAGTGCTGGAAATATTGTTGCGGCAGCGATTCCAAAGGCAAGTGCTACTACTTGTGCGGCAAAACCTGGCGGGTTCATTCCCAACCAAGTCGCAAGCACAATCGCGGCTGCCATTGACAAGCGCGCGGCCAACAATTCCGCCCTGTCACTTATATTTGGGTTTATAGTACGTTTTATCAAATCGTGACTGATCGCAGATGAAATCGCTAACAACAAGCCAGCAGCCGTTGAAAGGGCCGCTGCCAAGCCTCCAGCCGCAATTAGGCCGATTACCCAAGCAGGAAGATTAGCGATTTCGGGGTTGGCGAGCACGAGTATATCGTCGTTCACTGACAACTCATTACCTTCCCAGCCACGCTGCCTAGCCAATTCAACAAAATCTGCGGAGGTACTGTTGTCGTTATACAGCTGGATACGCCCGTCGTTATTTAAATCAGTAAAATTAATCAGCCCGGTACCTTCCCAGGTACGAATCCAGTCAGGCCTATCCTCGTAAACTAACGAGGATTGCGGTGGTCCGTCAGGATAAATCGTGGTTATTAAATTCAAACGCGCCATCGACGCTACTGCAGGTGCGGTAAGATATAAAATGGCTATAAATATCAAGGCCCAACCTGCTGACCATCGTGCATCGGAAACTTTAGGCACAGTGAAGAATCTGATAATGACATGCGGTAAGCCGGCCGTACCGATCATCAGTGATAATGTGAACAGAACCATGTTCAGTTTGTTATCAACCTGTGCAGTGAAGTCTTCAAACCCTAGATCACGAAGCAGCTCATTGAGTTTTACCAGTAATGGCAACCCAGAATCAGTATGTGTGGAATATTGCCCAAGTGGAGGAATTGGGTTTCCTGTTAGTTGCAGGGAAATGAAGACAGCTGGAATAGTATATGCCACTACTAGTACGACATATTGGGCTACTTGGGTATAAGTTATACCCTTCATTCCGCCTAGGACGGCGTAAAGAAAGACCACGACGGCGGCAATAAGGAGTCCCGTATTTATCTCAACTTCTAGAAACCGTGAGAAAGCCACTCCGGCTCCAGTCATTTGTCCTATCACATAGGTGACCGAGGCCACTATAAGGCATAGAACGGCTACTAATCGCGCGCCAGTCCCGTAGAAGCGGTCTCCGATGAAGTCTGGCACGGTAAATTTGCCAAACTTACGAAGATAAGGCGCTATCAACATGGCGAGTAGGACGTAACCACCTGTCCAGCCCATCAGATAACTAGAACTAGCATAGCCATTAGACGCGATAATGCCCGCCATGGAAATGAATGACGCTGCCGACATCCAGTCTGCGGCAGTAGCCATTCCGTTGGTAATGGGGTGTACCCCACCACCTGCCACGTAAAACTCTTTGGTCGATCCAGCACGCGCCCAAATAGCGATTCCAATGTATAAAGAGAAAGTGAACCCAACAAATATTAAGTTTATCGCTATTTGGCTCATGTCTATTCCTCATCCATGCCAAACTTTTTGTCCAGTTTGTTCATGCGCCATGCGTAAAAGAAAATAAGACAAATGAAGCCTAATATGGAGCCCTGTTGTGCGAACCAAAAACCAAGGTCAGTGCCACCGATCACAATACCTGTTAACAAGGGTCTAAGCAAAATACCCATACCGTAAGACAACATGCACCAAATAACTAAACAGGCAAAAATAACTCTTAGATTGGTTTTCCAATATGCAGCTGCTTTTCCATCCAAGTCTTCCAAGTTTGCTATCCTTTTTTATGTTTGTATTCGGACACGTCTAAACCTTATAGTGTGTCAATGTAGCACTTCATTTACACGAGGCAACACAGACTTTAGTCGAACACAGATACGGTAAAGCCGTAATTTGCTTTCCGAATGGCTCTGGAATAACAACTACTATGACAGGACTTACGGCATGACGACTTGGGCGGCAGCGGTGACAGCACTGACTTTTGTTGGCGGACTTTTTGTCATTGCCAGCTGGGGGGAGCGTCCAGCTGGCAATAGATTCATCCACCGCCACGGGAAGATCATTTATAGCCTGGCTCTAGCCGTCTACTGCACTTCATGGACTTATTATGGTGCCGTCGGGACAGCGGTCACTGAAGGTTGGGATTACATCCCAATTTACTTGGGCCCTGCCCTTATATTCTTGTTCGCTCAGCCATTCCTGCGCAAACTGTTGCATATCGTCAATAAACACAACATCACTTCCATTGCCGACTTTATCGCTGCACGATATGGTAAACGGCGGAACCTAGCCTTGGTTGTCACCCTACTATGCATGTTAGTTGTGGTTCCGTACATCGCGCTGCAACTGAAGGCTGCAAGCAACTCATACAAAGTTTTGCGAGAATTGAATGCGGTTAACTCTGTATGGCATCCATGGCTTGAGGACAGCGCGCTCCCTATCGCTATTGCCATGGCTTTTTTCTCACTACTTTTTGGCACACGGAATGTGCAATTAACCAAACAGAATAACGGAATAATCCTAGCAGTTGCGTTTGAATCTATTGTCAAAATATTGGTATTAGTCATACTTTCAAGCACCATCTACTTTGTTTTTCTTCGAGAGACTGGTTCAGTATGGGCCCTGTTTTACGAACATGCCGCTGAACTTTACCAATCGTCCCCAGATTCAGGCTGGGCCCCCTTGGTAACCAAAACATTATTGTCTATGGCTGCAATATTCCTTTTACCGCGACAGTTTCATGTCGCTTTCACAGCAAATACAAGCTCTGAACAGCTCGGAGCATCCCGATATTTGTTCACATTTTACTTGTTTCTAGTGACTGTAGTAGTCATACCGATTGCAGTAGCCGGCATTACTCTATTCCCTGAACTTCATTCTGAAGCAGACAGCCTTGTCTTACTAATACCTGCCAAATCGAATTGGGATCTGTTGACAATTTTTGTATTTATAGGCGGATTCTCGGCTTCCACCTCGATGATCATCATCGCCACGATCGCGCTATCTAACATGGTTAGTAACGATATAGTCTTACCTATACTATTGGATCGAAGAAAAGGGACAGCCAACGATCTAGACTATCGTAGATTGCTGTTGCCAATTAGACGTTTCACTACCCTTTCGGTCATGCTTTTGTCTTGGCTATATTATGTGATTTTCGCGCGAGACTATGACTTAGCACAAACAGGGTTATTGACCTTTGCACTTATATCCCAATTAGTTCCTGCAGTAGTCGGTGGGCTTTACTGGCGTCACGGCAATGTCTGGGGAGTCTATTCCGGTCTCTTTTTCGGGGTATCATTGTGGTTCTATACATTGATGGTTCCGCAATTAGTCCAAGTAAACTTGTTAGATGGCGAAATCTTGCTCAATGGCCCATTCGGTTACGGCTGGTTTCACCCGCAAGCTTTGTTCGGTATAGAGTTGGACAGCCTAAGCCATGGCGTTCTTTTCTCTCTAGTCGCCAACATGGTGGCTTACATTGGCGTATCTCTAGCGACCACAGTCCCCTTGCAGGATCGATTACAAGCTGCTGCTTATACTAAACCATCATTGCCTGCAGCGGTTATCCCGGATCAGCATCATCAGCTAAGCAATTTACAGCCTGACCTCTTTGCACTCCTACAGCGTTTCATTGGCGATAGTCACGCACATCAAAGCTTAAATCAGTTTGTCCAGAAAGAAACATACATGCGAGAAACTGACCGCACAATAAAGAACACTCAGTTGATCCGTCACGTGGAGCGAGAACTTGCAGGTGTAATCGGCGCACCCTCTGCGTCAACTATGATTAACGCCGTCATTGACGGAAAACGTTTCAATGTCGAAGACGTTGTCACTATGTTTGATGACACAACGAGGGCAATTCAATTTTCTAGAAAAATATTGATTTCAACTCTTGAGCATCTCAATCAGGGCGTTAGTGTAATAGACAACTCACTTAACTTGGTCGCATGGAACCGAGCATATCTTGAAATGTTCGACTTCCCATCAGGCCTAATTCATGTGGGCCGCCCGATTGTTGACATCCTTAGATTCAACGCGAAACGTGGTTTTTATGGGCAAGGAGACCCCGATGTTCATGTCCGACGACGCATGGAGCACATTAGCCTCAATAGACCACATAGTTACACTAGCTTTCGCCCAGATGGGAGCGTCCTTGACATCCGTGGCAATCCGATTCCGGGAGGTGGGTTTGTAACGAGTTTTACAGATATTTCTAAATACACTCACGCCCTGGAAGAACTTGCAGAAGCGAAAAATAGCCTAGAGAAAAGAGTAGAGGAACGAACAAGGACAATCAGCAGAATAAATAGAAAACTTGTCGAAGAGGTAAAACTTCACGAGCTAACAGAAAACGAGCTATCAAAAGCAAAAGCTGAAGCGGAATCTGCAAATGCCAGTAAAACTCGGTTTCTTGCATTGGCCAGTCACGATATTTTGCAGCCTCTTAACGCAGCTCGACTTTTTGCGGAGGCTTTAAGTAATGAGCAAGATATGAAAAAAGAAATTCGCATTCAGACATTGCATCGACTGGATAGCGCACTAAGTGCCACTGAGGAGTTAATCTCTACATTACTGGAAATCGCTAACCTTGACGAAAATAAAATAAAACCCTCAATTGGATATGTGGATCTTGACGAATTGATGTCCTCGTTGGCAGATGAATATCGCGTAGTGGCACAACAAAAGAAGTTGGAACTGCGTGTCGTTGGCAATCCATCACTCACGGTACTTAGCGACACGACTTATTTGCGTCGTATATTGCAGAATTTAATTTCCAACGCTGTTAAATACACAATCTCTGGTCATATCTTATTGTCATGGCGAAAACGAGGAAATCAAGATGTGTTGATTCAGGTTTGGGACACTGGGCCAGGCATTCCAAAGAAAGAGCATAAACGAATTTTTGATGATTTCTACCGTTTAAATTCTGATATTATCGGACAACCTGGGATTGGACTTGGTTTGGCTGTTGTAAAACGAATGGCACGCATGCTGGCATTGCCACTGGAAATTCGATCACGTTTAGGACATGGAACTGTTTTTAGTATTCGCGTAGCGCTAACCAGTCCCAAGGCCCAGTCGGCACTTTTGCCCACAATCAATCAGGGGCAAGCCCTAGAACATCTCGAAATTGTTTGTATTGATGATGACGAAGCCAATATTCTTGCGCTTGAGTCACTGCTGAACCGGTGGGGTATTGGAAAGATTATGAGCTTTAATAATGGAAAAAGTGCTCTCGACTATGCTCGTCAGAACAACCAACCCGACGCAGTGATAATTGACTTTCATCTCAATACTTCAGAAAACGGCCTTGAGGTTTATCAACATTTGAAGGAGTTTTGGCCGCAGCAGCCGGGCATTCTGGTTTCAGCAGCATCGATTACAGATCTTGACAAAATGGCGAATGCGCTAGGACTGCACTACCTCCCAAAACCGATCAAACCTGCAGCCCTTAGAGCTTATCTTACTCAGACTTCCCGGCACTCTACAGATACCTAGGCGTTAGAAACGCATTTAGATAAATACGTTTATCCCTGATGTACTTTCAACTTCAAATGTTGGGTCAAAATCACTACTTGGGTCCGATTATTCACCCCTAACTTACGAAATATTGCTGTAGCGTGCGCCTTTACTGTAGCCTCAGTGATTCCCATACCGTGGGCAATTTGTTTATTTAACAGGCCTTCAGTTAGGTTGCTCAGCACCTTATACTGCTGTGGTGTCAACTCAGCCAATAACTTTACGAGCTTATTTTCACTTGAGGTTATCGTTTCACTATCTTCCAATGCTTCTTGCTCAGAGATACGAGGAAACCACATATCACCAGCAATCACTGCCTTGAGAGCATCAGCAATTTGAACGGGTTTAGCTGATTTTGGAATAAACCCAGACGCTCCAAATGACATCACACGCAATACTATGTCTTTCTGTTCAGAAGCCGAAATTACAATAACTGGAACGGCTGGAAAAATCTTCCGAATCCGAACCAACCCTAACAACCCATCACTGCCAGGCATATTCAAGTCTAGCAGCAACAGATCAGTATCATGATTCTCATCCAACGCGATAAGGGTACTATCAAAGTCTTCCGCTTCAATAATAGTGTGCTTGCAAAAATCACTCGTCTCAATTTCAGCCGCATCTAACGACAGCATACTCAACGTCTGTATCAATGCTGCTCGAAAGAGTGGATGGTCGTCAGCAACTATCAGTTTAACCATTCACACTCCGTATTACAGCAAATGAGTTTTAGAGGAATACAAGCATCTATTCTGTTATCGATTTAATCGCATATCTACTAACAACTCCACAACTGACTGATCAGCAAGCGTGGAAGTGTCTCCCAGTTCTTCATGTTCATTTGCGGCAATTTTACGCAGTATTCGGCGCATAATTTTTCCGGAGCGAGTTTTAGGTAAACCATGGGGAGCCCATTGAATAAGGTCCGGCGCCGCAATTGGCGAGATTTCTTGCCTGACCCAATTGCGTAGCGCTACTGACAACTCTTGATCAGGACTAAAACCAGCCCTCGCACTGACGAATACATAAAACGGGGTGGTCGGTTAGCTCCTCCTGCCGCTACCTGTAGTAATTACTGCCAAGCGTCTCCGCTTGTAAGATCAGCCTCTGTAATCGGCCCGGTTGATACAGCCTGCTCTATCAACCGTCGAAACA
>Ga0335398_10007133_pt1 | contig 13801 bp, 12 predicted proteins | sample BON03_FD_205742 | JGI IMG/M metagenome (GOLD analysis project Ga0335398, IMG submission 205742) | Freshwater microbial communities from Lake Bonney liftoff mats and glacier meltwater in Antarctica - BON-03 (spades assembly) (version 2) | ecosystem: Environmental > Aquatic > Freshwater > Ice >... | reverse complement strand
TTTTTGTGTCCTTCAGTACGTAATCAGCTTTCAAACACACATCCTCAATTCCATCGCTGTTGAAAATTCTCGTCAACAAGTTCCTGCAGTATTTTGGGATCTTTTGCTTTTTCTGCCATCCTCTTCTGCCATCCTTCTGGGGATGGTGGTAGCCTTAAAAAGGCAAGAATTCTCGAAGAGTACGGTTGACCACCGTATTCAAGTTTGGAGGTTTTACCGCATGCTACCGCCCGCTGCGGCTCCATGATTGGTCATTACGCAACGGCTCGGCGACTTGCGAACTTTGGGCCACCTAGCAACTTGGCAAGATACATGAAACTAACAGAGCTGTTAGGACCAGGTGAGTATTTAAGTTCTTGGGCCAAAGTTTTTTCAAAAGTTTGTGACTGCCAGTTTCAGTGCCACGGTCCGTTTCCATAAGTTGACACTCTGACGGCACGGTAATCAGTGGGCGATACCTCACTCATGCTACCAAATCATCAACTTCTGCTTTGCCAGTGGGCCTCTTTTTTGAAAATTCCAGGGCCTAGTCACGTGGATTTATGGGGTCTACTTCTGTCGCGGCGGAGACTATCTCTGAGCGCACCAACTGTCTGTGAAAAAACAGTCTGTGACTGGGTCTTGAAAACGGAACCGGGACCGAGGGTGACTGGAGTGAGTATCGAAACTTGAAAATACCCCATTTCGGGTAATTTTGATATCATGATGTTTCAGAGTCATCACATGTTACAGCCTCTTGTCCAAAAGATGTGACGACTAACATGTGACGACTCAAGATGTGTCTCCAAACATGTGTCTCCAAACATGTGTCTCCAAATGGTCTGCGGCACCAGCGAAATTCGAATGGTGCCAGTAAGTGGTCAAAGTCCAGGTCTGAGGTCTCTTTTCGAATGAGTGCGGGCCCTTGGAAGAAAGACCCGTGTGTCCCGACTCAAACCATCCGTTACGTTATTGAATTTGAGATTCGACCATGTAGGATTTTGATTCAATTTCTATGAGCATTTCGATTTTCATCGTTTTGGCAACGGGCTGTACTGGTGAGCCGCCGAGGCACACAAGATGGAATGACACGAGATGGAGTCACACAAGATGCAATGAGACAAGATGAAATGAGACAAGATGAAATGAGACAAGATGAAATGAGACAAGATGGAATGAGACAAGATGAAATGTAGACCGGGTCTTGACCCGTCACAGTGACTTGTGCGATGCACACCTTGTGGGGGTGGTAGGAAGGCTAGGCCGGGTTTATTGCAAGTCGGGGGACATGAGGGAGTGGTAGATCTCGAGAGCGCGTGCTTCCTTGACATCCTTGCTCTCGATGAGCAGTCTCAAAACGAGGGCACGCATCTCTTGAGAGGCATCATCGGGCAGTACTCGTGCCACCAGCCCGCGCGCATGCATACTCATGTGACCACGCTGGATGCCCTCACTAGCAAGGGCGCGCAGGGCAGCGAGGTTCTGCGCCAGCCCCACGGCTGCGATGACCTGCCCCAGCTCCTGGGCTCCTGAGACGTCGAGCAACTTGAGCGCCGCCCCTGCTGTCGGGTGGTTCTTGATTGTGCCCCCCACGACGCCAACCTGCTTCCACCATACCACAGCTTGCCGTCATTCACCATGCCGACATGGTGATTGAGGCCTTAGACAATCACACACATGCCATCACAGGCCTTAGACAATCACACACATGAGATACACACTCACAGACATGCCGTACACACTCATAGATGACATGCCTTCCACACTCACACCACACATGACATGCCTTCCACACTCACACCACACCGGGCAATCAACGGCAGCCAGACAGGACACAAGACAAGTCAACAGAGAGTCGATGCGCTTCGGACGCACGCCTAGAGTCAAAACCCTATATCTGTCTGTTCAAAGTTGAGGGCCCACTTGGTGCGCCGCAACAGGCAAAGGGAAGGTGGTGCGGCAGAAGAAGCAAAGGGAAGAAGCAAAGGGAAGCAGGCGAATGAAGAGACACAAGCATTAAACAGCCAAATGAATACACATTAAACAGCCAAATGAATACACATTAAACAGCCAAATGAATACACACAAAGATCCTTGCCCGAATCAAGAGACACAAAGTCAGATGAGGATGTCGTGGGTGTAGAGCAACCAGTGACGTGCAAACAAGTGACGTGCAAACAAGTGACCTCACAAGGACAAGTGACCTGCATAGGTAGCGCGATATGGCCCACCAGATTGGAGGCCACCACTTTCCATGACGCCAAGGGCTTGTATCTGCCCAACTCCCCGCACACACAGCACCCAATGCACAAACATTGCCAGTTAGCACACCCAGGCGCACAGCGGCGAGGCGCAAAGCACACAAACTGCAGAGCACACAAACTGCAGAGCACCACTCGAACCGAGTGACAGATGCTCGAACCGGACTCATGATTTGTTTTGGGCATCCTCAATCGGCACGTTATGCCGACTACGCTACGTCAAAGACGCAAAATCCCTCAAAAACTCGAAATTAAGTCCTGCTCCCGAGTATTTTGGGCGCGTGGCGGCGGACAAGCACGATGGTCTTATGCTATCTCATAACAAGACCCACCATGGTCTTATGCCATCTCATAACATCACGCACCATGGTCCTATCCTCAAGAGAACATCTTATCTTAAGGTCCCTTGATCTTAAGATGGTCCTGCTCTTAAGACAACATCTCATCTCAAGACATCTCATCTCAAGAATTTGGGTCTAAGATGGTTGTATTCACATCGTCTTACCTGTCTTCGGATTAGATGTTATCTTGAAAGTTGAAGATGTTGAGATGCTCCTCCTCTTAAGACATGGTCTCATCTCAAGATCTTAAGATTTCCTACTGATGAGGTGAATTGGCTTTGTGAGAAGGTAGCATCTGAAGATGGTGAAGAGGTCACATCTTACCCTCTTGTCTTGAGGTATCATCTTACCTCAAGATTTCATGATCGGGAGATGCTCGTATTGGGAAGGTGCTCCTATTAGTAAGGAGAGATCATGTCTGAAGATAACAAGGTGCTCCTATTAGTAAGGTCAAATCTTATCTTCAGACATGATCTCATCTTCAGAACTCAAGATGGACGGCTGATGAGGGGTCATGTTAGCGGATGCTAAGATCTCAAGGTCTCAAGATGGTGGTACGCTTAAGATAGGATGCTACCTCAACTTCTCTCGTCTTACACTTACCTCAACTTCTCTCGTCTTACACAGATGCTACCTCAACTTCTCTCGTCTTACACTCTCGTCTTACACTCAAGGTCGCATCAAATCTAAAGCTTTTTGCATCTCAAGATGGTCTTGCTCTTCAGGAAAATTTTGGTTAAAGACTGTGGCAAGGAAGGTGGCTTTTGCAACCATAATGCAGCAACACGGGGCTTTTTTGCTCTCTGCCACCTCGCGCCCCCAACTCACACGCTACACCACACAAACGGAGAGGGCTTGACCTGCCATCACGAGCAGCATAAGCGTGTGCGCCAGCTTCGATGGCACGCCAATCGTTGCCTGTAGCTATGATGACTGGATCGATCCCGTTCATGACTCCCTGACTCCCCCCATCAAAGTCAAGCCCAGCCTCTGGATGCACGCACGAACACGCACCGACGCACACGCAGCAGCGGAGAAAGGCAACCGAGCATAAAATACCTTGTTGTGCGTGCACGCGCGGTAGGGGTCGGCATAGGCAAAACGGTAGGCCGCTGCGATTGCCTGTGCCACTTGCATACCATCAAGGGTTGAGGTAGCAAGACGCTCCACTGGTATCGTCACACCAGCTCTCACCAAACGTCTGTCGGCCAAATTAGACAAGATCTTAATGCCTACCTGTCAAGACAAGAGACGTGTCAAGGGCTACCTGTCAAGACAAAAGACTTGTCCTACCTGTCAAGACAAGAGACTTGTCAAGGCACCACAAACCCAACAACCCCATCAATACATACCTGTCCATGCCCCAATACCATCAGCCATCCGCCCGCTCCACCTACCACCTGCCTTGACGGCTAGGCCAGCAGGGCGCAATCAAAGTGCGATGCAAACAAGGTCGACACAAGGCATAGCCGCATGGCAGCCAGTGCAATAGAGTCCAATAGTGCTAGCCCTGCGTGGCAAGCTGTGACCTTACAAGCTGTGACCTTACAAGCTGTGACCTTACAAGCTGTGACCTTACACACCTCGGAGCTCACATGCGTGTCATGTGCAACATGTTGCACATGTGCAACATGTCACGAGCAACATGTCACATCCCACATGCCCCAGACACCAAGGACAAGGCCGCGCTGAAAGACCGGCTGCAGACTGACATTCTAGGCTACAGACTGGGCAGCACTGCGTAAGATGCGCGTAACATGCAAGTAAGATGCAAGTAAGATGCAAGATTGCATTTAGTGGGCGGGGACCTTGGCGTTGGCGAGTTGCTCGACATGGGGGGCAAGGTGCTCAGCAGTGGTGTTGATCATATTGGCACCCATGGCATCGCGGCAGTCCATGAAAAAGTTGAGGACTAGTGTCTCCTCGCGCACCTCGCCCGGCTCATCATACACGAGCTTCTTGACCTCCATCCCTCGCATGCCGCCACCTGTCAAGTGCCAATTGCACATTGTGCATCGTGCAAGGGTGGGATGTGGCGCAACCGCACCTCTCAGAGCCTGGTGCTTGTATATGCGCACACAAGACATATCAATGAGCAACAAGACTCAGCAATGACTGGGCGAGCGGCGGCAGCCTCTTGCACGCCCAAGACAGCAGTGAAGCGGTGGAGGAAGCAGACCTCGCGCCAGTAACCTCGGCTGAATGCCGTGCGCCAAATCAGTCAGCTTGTCAAAGTTAGCTTCTAGTGCAGCCTTTGCCGCTTCGATGTCGCCAACCTCGCGCAAATGGATCTGTCCGATCTGGCCGCACAAAAAGTACGCACAAGCACGCATCGTCACCACAAAGGATAACCACCACAAAAGATAACCTTTGTCGACAACACCACAAAGACAAAGTCCATTTTTCCAAAAGAAAGCAAAAGTCTCCATCACCATCATAGCCCGGCCTGGATGCAGCAATCCGGGCGCGCGGCGGCAAGGATCTCAGCGCTAAACCAGCAGATACGTCTGTAAATCTGTGTATCTGGATATTTATGTATCTATATATCTGTATATCATTGTCTGCTGCATAATGAGCTGTCCGCTCCATAATCTGGCCATATATCTACAACCGTATTGATCGCGGCCTGCTCGGTTGGCGCGCGGCGGCTATGCGGGAGGCTATGCGCGGTGATGTCATTGCACACAGGCTCGAGACATGTTGAGCAAGAGAGGACTGATGTGTCAGGCGGGGGGGGAGGCATGTTTACCATGATGGGGTCGTCTGACGTGGCCGTAAACCCGCTCGGACGTATCATTCGAGCAATGTTGCCTACTGCCGCAACCACCGATGGCTCCTCCAGCACCATGGGCACAACATAGTCCTTGCCATTCACCGTCATGTTGAGCGCCACCCCCTGCAATCGACATGCTATCAGCACCTTTGACGCAGCCGATTCCAATGGGTTCTCCCACCGGCGAAGGCTTGGGCGTGGACTGTCAATAGGTCCCAGTCCACCCAGCCTGTGTGGTGTGTCGAACCTGAATATCTCAAGGAAATTTCAGCCAGAAATTTCCATTTTTTCGTTCAATGAATCTCAGAATCAAAATGAGAAAAGGGAACACTGGGAATATTTTGATCGTTTCCAAACCCAGACACAACCAACACCGGACTGGTACGAAGTCTGACTGAGGGGGGGGGGGGGGGGGGGGGCGGGTTTGGGGGGGGGGAGAAGGACTAGATTTCCTCTCGGCGGACTGTGTGCCTATCGACTTAGATTCGGCGCGCGGCAGCTTCGGCGCTAGCGCCTCGCGGACACACGCTCAGCCCAAATCTGCCGCGCAAAATTGACAGGGCACATGCCACCCGCAGAGGAACGCACCATTGATAGGGCGCGCAGCTCACCGTTACGCGCCGCGGACCAACATTGGGGTAGAGCAATAGAAAAGATATAGTTTCGTGTGAAAGAAAAATGGGCTACCGTCTAGTATGTACTTGTATAAAATACAGCACTTGTACGAAGCTACTCACCCTCATGTATTTGTCCTAGTCTCAATTACACCACTTCTACGAAGCTACTCACCCTCATGTATTTTTCCTATTAAAGTACCCTGTGTACCCCATTTTCGAAAATCATCAATATCCGTATGTCCATGGCCCCAAATTGCCAGCGGTCGCGGCTGCATCTGCGGGTTGGGAGCACTGCACTGTGCCATCATCTATCGATATCCTAGTGTCTGTGTACTATTGGCCTGTGCGTGCGCCGTGCATCCGTTGTTGCCGATGCTGAGTTAAGCTTGCGGGAGACCTCACCATGGGCACGCCGAAGGTGGCTAACACATTCTCAATCATATTGTTGGCATCCGCGAGCGCAAGACCTTGGCCCTCGAGAGCTGCACGCGTCTCGGAGGTGAGGAAGCCGGCCTTCTCGAGCGCCGCGACGCGAGCTGGGATGTCGAGGGTGTGAAACTTGGACAGGCGCGAGCTTTTGATCTTTTTGTCCGAGGTGCTCCCGGTATTCATCCTGCGCACTGTGCACACTTCTGAAACTGGTGCCCGCCGAACTGCAGCTCCCAATGCCGATCCCACCACCGCTACAGCACGTCGCGTGCCCTCAGTGCGCCCCCACGCGCTGTGCATCACTTCGATTTCGAGTTCGTGAGCACTTACACGAACTACCCAGAAATGGCGTCGCACTTGGGGCGTCGGCCGACGAGGGGGCAGCAGACACAGGGTGGTAGGGCAAAGCAAAACAGTGGCAACGGATTACAGCCTCTTGTATCTTGGTGGGGTGAGGAGGGCATCCCGTGCGTCGGCGGTACTGTGCAGGTGCTGCATGAAGGTACATTCCAACCCGCCCCTCCCGAGCGGTCTGTGCGGGCATCTCTCTCAGCGTGCGTGTGCCCCTGACGATGACACTCCCGCCGGTATGTGTTGCTTCATGCAGATGGTCTGTGGTATCCTGGCAAGCTCACCGGGTGCGATGGCGCGAAGTGGCACATAGACTTCGAGGACGGGGACAAAGACACCTACACGCTCCCGCACAGGTGTGGCCACTCGCGTGTCCTTGCGATTGTGTTCCTCCCGTGTGGGAAGCGCGGCGGCAAGGGGCTTCAGCCCCGACGCCGCCGTGCGGCACTCCCAAGTTCCGAATCTCTTTGCCACCTGTTTCAGATTCTTGTTGAGGGCTCGAAAATCAGGCTGCCGAGATCTTGCAACCTCAGGCTGCCGAGATCTTGCAACCTCCTGGAAAACGGCCGAAACACGCCAAAAATCAGCACAAAGGTTGCATCTTGTGGGCTGGCGCCCCCCCGCCGCGCGCCCACAGCGACTGTCGGCATTTTCTCTGGTGATTTGAATTCAGGAGTGGTCACTGACGAGGTGTGCGGTTGTTCAGAGATGTCAAGGTCATGCGGCAGCGTCCAGTGTCTGGAGACGAGTTCGGCAATTACCTCAAAATAATGCAACATGTACCCAACATGATGGTACTTGGTACCCGCGAATTCATGCGAGACCAATACTGCTCCAAACAACAAAAGGTGCTGAAAGATACCGCCCTGATACGTCGCAAGCCATCTGAAACCTACAACGAGGACGGCACGCCAATAGAGCAGGCAGCCGCTGCTCTGCCGCCCTACCCTCTTGCCGTACCTACTGCTGCGCCCGGAAACGGCAGTGTAGCGTGTGGTGAGACAGACCTCAGAAGCGTTGCCAGAAACGAGTCTTGTGTCACCGGTGCTGCCAGAAACGAGCCCGAGCTGCTCAACATCAGAAACTTTCTGGACAGTCAGACCGACAACGGAGTGGGGGGCAGAAAGCGAAGGCGGGGAGCTTCAGAGCGACAGTTTAGCGAGGCCATCCGGAATGGCTACCCTGAGGCCAAGCTGTATGCACAACTGCAGGAACTCGAGCGCAAGGTTGACTCCATCAGCACGCGCAAGCGCATGCAAGTTGAAGAGGCACTCAAACATCCGGGTACGTGCACGAGGACGCTACAAATCATCATGTGGAATACGCATGAGAACCAAGTGTGGAATAGGCATGAAAAGCAAGGTGCGGTACCATCTGCTAGCAATCAAGCACAAGAGGGGAATAGCGAAGCGGAAAAGACGTCCAAGAGCCAAGAGAAGGACACCTCAGACAGCCATGAGACAGGCACCACGGACAACATTGCTCCCAAGCCCTCCTGGAATCTCTTCATTACCGGCCGCCTCGTGGATGCCAACGGCGAGGAAGTAGCGGGAGAGGGGCAGCGCGCGCTGGGCACACTGCTGGAGCGTGTGTTTATAGAGCTGCCTGCGCATCAGTACCCAGATGAGCATGCTATAGAATGGACATGCTGGGATGGAGGGCGCAAAGGCACCTCGCCTGACCACCACCCCAATGGCGCGCTACCAGGTGGGGGGGCACCAAAAGCTTTCAGCGGTGTTAGCGTGAAGAGGGAGGGGGGCTCCGAATGCAAGGTGCGGGTGATGTTAGAGTGCACATCTGATCCCAAGCGCTTCTCACTTTCCGGCAACCCTCTGCTTGGAGAGCTCTTGGGCTTTGAGAGCGGCACCTGGTCCCAGCTACTGGTGGCGTTTTGGGCCTACGTGCAAGACCACGACCTGCACTCGGATGACGATGTAGGTTTTGGCATGCGCCCTTTCTGTGCCTCTTCCTCCAACTCTGTCTCTTGCGCGTGCGTGCGAGGAGGGTACGCGAAGGTATTGCATGTCACGGCGCCAGGGGTGTGCCATCTGATAAGCATATGCAAACATCTGACAAGCCTATGCAAACATCTGATGCAAACACAGCCGCTCCACTTGAACCTCGACGAGGCAATGAGTAAGATCATGGGGGAGGATCGTCTGGCAGTGGGGCGGGTGGCGTCACGGTTGAGCGACTTGGCAACCAGCGACCATCCTATCGAAATAATCTATGCGCTCAAGCTAACAGGCGAGCCCACGCCCGTTGTCTGGGAGGCGCTTGTGCAAGTTGAGGACCCTGTGTTGCAGCACATGCGCGACCTTATCCAAGTGTGTGCCGCCTCCCCCCCCTCCTTGTTCGAGTCTTTCCTCTTGTCTTGGACCAGACTCCCTGGGTGCGCGGAGGCGGAGCGCTTGTGCGCGCGGCTGCGAGAGGCCGACGCTACCGGAGTTCCGAAATTCATTGTAAGGACGTGTCTGGGGGAGAAATTTTTGTTTTCGGGGCGTTTTGTTTGTTTGGCTGGCCTTTTTCGGGCGTCGGCGGCGCGCTTGCGAAACGTCGCAAACCCCCAACAAATCGTGGATTTCCGAAACATGGGCGAATCAACGCGCCCCGACGCCATCGCTTGCCACCCGGGATACCACAGAGAGTTTTTTCTCAAAAAAATTCAAGCGAAAACTGTAGAGGCACTGAAAATCATATTCCGGGAGGACCCTGAGAGTGCAGGCTACGAAGCAGGCGCTCGTTTGTTTGGGCTTGTTTTTGTGTTGGCTTGTCCCCCAGTCGTGTTGTGTGCCACCCCTCCCGTCTGGGTTGACACTCCTCCTTCGCTGCAAAGCGTGTACTTTGCACACGCCAGCCGTGGATTTACGGCGAAGGAAGAGAAAGCTCATGTCTCTCCTGGTGTGTGCTTGACAAGCAAGATGTGAAGTGGACGGCACGGGATAGAGGACCTTTGGCTAGACGACCTTTGATGTGCAGCAGGAGATAGATGACGTGATGCATCACTTGGTCGTCATGCATCACTTGGTCTTGATGCATCACGCGATGTTGATGCATTTATTCATCTTGATGCATTACTTGATCTTCACCCCAGGCGACTGGGTGTGGGCTGGAGCGGGGTGTCGCTCGGACTGCCCGCTCCTGTGGCTCCTGTGGCTCCTGTCTGGTAGGTGCCGTATATGTAGACTGTGCGTCATGCCGTATATGTAGACTGTGCGTCATGTGCAAGACATGACGCAGACTGTGCGTCATGTCTTGCACATGACTCGTTGAGAAGTCATTCCTTGAGAAGTCATTTGTTGAGAAGTCACGTGTCAGCACAGGTGTGTGAGGATACGCAGCAATCGCCGACGCACCACCACCCCCACACGCACGTATGACGAAACACACATGACAAATACATCCCCCCCCACCCACACACACATGACAGAATACTTGCGGGGCAGAGGCGGAGGCAGGAGGAAAGGATGAGGAGCACGAGGATGAGTTAGATGAGCAAATAGCGGAGCTCGTCGGCAAAGTAGAGACACGCAAACGCCGCTTCGACTTTATGCGCTCGTTGGCCGAACGGCCACTGCCGTTGATGCACGAATTAGTTGCAGGCATGGCGCTAGACCTCAAGACCCTTCGCGAACACCCCTCGTCCAGGTTCCTCACCGTCGCCACCACTTGTTGCATCACCGTCGCCACCACTTGCTGCACCCTGTCTCGCCAGCACTTGCTGCAAGCTGCCTCAGGCCACTTGGCAGGCGTGCACCTTGTATCTACTTGCCTGTCGTCTTGTTGTATACACCCTGCACCTTGTATACACCCTGCACCTTGGCGTGCACCTTGTATCTACTTGCCTGTCGTCTTGTTGTATACACCCTGCACCTTGTATACACCCTGCACCTTGGCGTGCACCTTGTATCTACTTGCCTGTCGTCTTATTGTATACACCCTGCACCTTGTATACACCCTGCACCTTGGCGTGCACCTTGTATCTACTTGCCTGTCGTCTACTTACCTGTCGCCGGAGTAGCCATCCAAAGATGTGTTAGTCTGTAGATGTATTAGTCTGAGGTGCAAGAGCACAGGTATGTGTGTCTTGCAAGAGGTTGCGGGGTCGATGCGCGGGGTAGATGCACACTAGATGCACGCTAGATGCGCGGGGCAGATGCGCACACTTGTCGAGTAGGGCCATCTCTTTTGTGTGCCGAGTATGCGCGTTGCTTTGGCTGTGGAGTATGGCTATCTCTGGGCACTAGATGCATTTGACCCCTTGTCAAAACAAGCTTATCAGCCCAAACGCCCCACCAACTGTACAGGTCTTGATGTGTAGAAAATACGACCCTTCAATTGAAATTGAATTTTTTTTCTACAGCGACTAAAACATTGCAATAATGATATTAGTTAGATATCGAGATGTAGCTTTTGAATACTAAAGCTACGCGTCACTAGGTTCGTGGCGTTTTGACCAAGGTTGAATGTATGTGGTACACTTATGTTGAAGTATGCGCATGTTGAAGTATGCACATGTTTTTGCAGCAAGCTGGCTGATATAGCTGCCTGATATGCCCGAATGCGCGCTTTGGTGTGGGCTGTGTTGGGTGTATCTAGGTATACAGGGTTGGGTTCGGAGGACTTGGAGCGTGCGCCTGCATGGCAAGGTGGGTGGACCGAAGAAGCTGTGCTGCACTACCTGAATATGCTCGGGTACGAGGTACCGCTCAAGATGGAAGACAGTCTGCTGCAAGAGGATGCGATTGCCATTGCAGCACAAGATGCTGCTGTCAAGTTTGGCGGGCAGCTCAGCAAAGAAGCTATGGCCCGCATCCCGCCCGTCATGCCAGGTCTGTGCCGCGGCCATTTTTTGTTGCAAGACCAGATTTGTTTCCTCGTTTTTTTTGAGTATGTCGGTTCTCTTTTGATTCAAGATTGTTCTGCACAGGCGAATCTCAAAGAAATTCGCGGTAAGTGCTGACATGATTGTGTGCCGTGTTTGCATGGTGCCGTGATTGCATGGTGCATTCTGTGTCTGTGCAGCACCAGCAGGCAGCAGTGGGCTAGCTGGTCGATTTGCAGGGCGCGGAGGCGGAGGCGGCGACGACGACGAGGGAGCGTATCGGTGTAAACCCTGCAATCGAGGCTTCAAGTCACAGCATGCGCTTTCCGTCCACATTGCTACGGCGTCTGCCCATAAGGTGCTGCCCCCTTCCCTCCCGCCCCTGCTTTGCCCGCTGTGCCCGCTGTGTCTTCTGTTTGCCTCAACAATTGTGTGCCTATCAGTTCTAGTCGTTACCCATTCCAGTGGTGTGCCATTGATGGATCACGGTCCTCTGGCATTCATGCACCATTTGTCACGTGTGCTTTGGTGTGTACTTGGCAAGGCGGGGTAGGAGTTTGATGGCGATGGCTATGTGTGTGCATGTAGATGGCTGTGTGTGTGCATGTAGATGGCTATGTGTGTGCATGTAGATGCAGGCAACTGTATCGCTGTCTACATGCACCCAACTCTAGTGCCAGCACATGACATGCCAGCACAGATGGCGTGTTGGAGCGATGCGCGTGCGGCAGACACCTTTGGATTGCGCCTTGTATTCTCTTACGGATGGTTATGCCTTTATTGATGCGTCTGGCCTTTCTGCAGAACGAAAAGGACGAGCTGAGGGCATGAGGTTGGAGGGCAGAAGCAGGTGTTGCAAGTGTGCGTGGTAGCGAGTCTGCTGCGAGGTAGCCACTCTCTGCCCCATCTGTCCGCCCCACCGCTGTCGCACTTTGCCGCACTGAGCCAACAAAAGGTTGGCAGGAGCGGTAAGACGTGTGTGGCAACTAGCAGGCGTATTGTTTCAAAGGAGTTGCGTTGGAAGTAGCCCATAGCAAGTAGACTACTTGAAAGTAGGCTTTCTGCCATCTTCGCGCGTTTCTTACCACACTCCCGGGGCCTCGACGTGCGCGGCGCCTCGATAGTGGTAGATAAGCCTCTTTGGTCTAGTTGACCTCAACTCAGACTTATAATGCCTTTGCGATTCCCTTGATGGGCTGGATACATTCTGGGCTCGGGGTTGAATTGATAAAGAGAGAGAGACACGCGCACTCTGTAAGGGACAATTTACGGCAAGTTTGAGTGATTACGAGAGACTTACGAGAGACTTACGAGAGACTCAGGCGGAATTTGGCCTGTAGAACATGAATTATTTAGTATTGCGCTAGAGGGGCACAGTGCAAACAAAGTGACTGGACTAAGTCACGGTGGGTGGTGAGCACCCGTCCACTTAATGAAGTGAACACCCATCCATTTAATGAAGAGAACGCATGCACTGAATGAAGTAGGTCAAACGCACATAAGATACTAATTATTGTACCAATTTTGTAATTAACGCCAGTGGCAAGAACCAAGTTTGCATGGTAGAAATTGAAGCCCGAATCTGCAAGCTCGATTCTGCAAGATATCCTGCCGATTGCACAATCAAGATATCCTGCAAGATAACCTGCTGATTGCAAGCTTGCACAATCGATTTGGCCGCTGAGATATGGGCTTATTTGGTCCTGCCACCGTCATATGATTCTTGTCAGAGCTTGACAGAGCCCCAGAGTGAGATGAATTTACTACACACATCGGGCTTTCTTATAATAAAGCGAAACTTCCCCCTTTCCAATTCGCATCACTCAAACAATAGCTTGGATCAATAAACAATAGCTTGGATGAATCTTGTTTGATAAAATACAATGCATTGATCATCATGTTTACTTGTTCGTGTAGACTCCCGCAAAAAAGTTGCACTATACAACTTGCACTACAAACCGAGAAATGACAGGTGGTGGATTTCGCAGACTTTGGGACCCTAATACCCAAGAAATCTTACCATCACTCAGGACCCTCACCGATTAGGCCGAAAAAAAAATTGACTCGCCCAGACCACTGAGCCACCAGGGCAAAAGCCCCAGGTTGGTCGTCAACGGGGTAATTGTGCCTCCGTTGGAAGAGCAAGAAGGCGCTATACCGATGGCTTCGAGAAGGCTATACCGATGGCATCGGTATAGCGGCCAGCGACGCAGTTAAGGTGAAGG
>Ga0335398_10007127_pt1 | contig 13808 bp, 8 predicted proteins | sample BON03_FD_205742 | JGI IMG/M metagenome (GOLD analysis project Ga0335398, IMG submission 205742) | Freshwater microbial communities from Lake Bonney liftoff mats and glacier meltwater in Antarctica - BON-03 (spades assembly) (version 2) | ecosystem: Environmental > Aquatic > Freshwater > Ice >... | reverse complement strand
TTGAGGGGGGTTTGGGGGGGTTGAAGAGATGGGTCGCGCGACGCGTTTTGGGGGGGGGTTGAGCGGGGGCGCGGGGAAGGGGGCCGCGGCGAGAGAGGGGCGGGGACGTAGGGACGGCGATTGCGCGCTTCGCCGCCCGCCGCCGCTTCTCAGAAGCCCCCGGGCTGAGCGCGCCCGATCTGTCGTCGTGCGGCGCGGCGGTCTGTCTGAGCGATTCAACAGCGCGCGCGCGCTCGTCCGCCGTCGGCGATCAAGCAATCACGCGCGCGCGCGAGAGAGAGAGAGGGGGCCAGAACGGCGGCCTCTCTCTCCCCCTCCTCGAGCTGCAGCTGCGGTGGACCAGGGATTGACGAGGAAACGTCCGCTGCGCGCTACTCACGCCCTTGTTCCGGCTCTGGCGCGTCTTCGGCAGCTCCAGCTTGGTGACGGCGTGCGCCATCATGGTGCGGGGGATGCCCATGGCTGCCGCGTTTGCTTCTCTTTTCTGATCAGAGACTTTGGCTGCGCTGCGCCCTTGGCTGCGCCCTCTTGTTGTTCTCTGTGTCTCTCTCTCTATCTGCTTGTGTCAGAAAGAGGGGTCGGATGTTTGGTGACCTGTCAGGGGGGGCGAGGCGTTTGCTGTTCTTGTTGGGGAGAGAGGGGGGTGAGGGGGGAGTTTTCCAGCGGCGAGAGAGGGAGAGGGGGAGGAGGGTCTTCCAAAGAGAGAGCCCCGCCTTCGACGCTTTCCCTCACACATGCACACTTTGTCGACCACGCCAACAAAACCAAAACACTCGAGAGCACCCGACTTTCTCACACGCACGTAGAGAGAGAGAGAGAGAGAGCACGCGCCCCCCAACTCAAAAGCGCAAAAGTGTGTCGTCGGCCCCCAACTTCGCCTCGGCTTCTCGCGCGCTGCCATTCCTTCCCTACCCCCCGCCACATCCGCAGCCCCAGGCCGCAGCGCGACCCGCGACGTCAGGCCCGTCCAGATAGTCTGATCCGCACGCGAGATCGTCCCCTCTTCGTTTCTGTTCAGCACCAACGAGCGCGCGCCGCCGTCTGCCTCCGCTTGCACTCGAGCGACTAGGACGCTTCGCCCGGACGAGGAAACTGCCGCCGCCGCCGCCAACCAACCAACCACCCAGCAACAGCAAAAATGTCGTCGTCTGCCTCGGCGATGCTGCGCGCTTTCCTGGACTCGTCGATGGCCGAGGCCGTGACCAAGACGCCGGTCCTGCGCCGCGTCTCGGAGGACGGCGGAGACGCCGGCGCCCTGTCGTGCGGCGTCGGCGGCGCCTGCCGCCAGCAGCAGCAGCAGCACCAGCAGCACCAGCTGCCGCAGCTGAGCGCCGCCGCCGCGTTCGTGCGCGCGGTCGACCGCCCCTTCTTCATGCTGCACTGACCGGCGGCAGCCCGAGAGAGAGAGAGACAAGGAAGGCGCCGCCATGTTTTTCGCCCCCTTTCGCAGAGAGCGCTTTTTGTCGCGCCGCACACGGTCGGCTCGCGGCCTTTTCTCTTTTGCGTCTCCCCGGATGGACCCAGACGGCTTTCCCACACCAACAACCCAACAACAACATCGCCGCTTTTCCTCCCTCCTCTCCATCCCCCCACTGTCGTTGGCCCTAGCCCCCGATCCTTCCTCGTTTCGTTATTTCCCCTCCTCCCCCTCGCGAGGCGCCTCTCTCCCCGCTTTTTTCCTTTCGTCTTTCTCTCGTATTTTCCTTTCATCGCCCCCCCCTTGCGTGTAATCACCAGCATCTCTGTTTTCATGTTTACACGTGCTTTGCCTACTGTCACCGCTTCTTGGACGACGACGAAGGCCGCTTGCCCGACGACGGCGGCGGGACGGGGGCCGCTGCCGCTTCTGCCGCGTCGCCGCTGCCTGCCGCCGCCGCCGCCGCCTGGTGCTCCTCCACGGCCCGGTCAAAGACGGCCAGGACGTGGTCGCACACGCGCTGGAGCTCGGTGCACGACGACTGCAGGGCCTCGGTCGCCGAGATCTGGCCTGTGGGTCGTTTCATTTGGGGGGACAAAGAGAGGCGGGAGGGAGTTGGAAAGACGGGGGCACGCTCAGTCGCCCCCGGGGGGGGGGGGGGGGGGGGGGGGGGGGGGCGGGGCGGGGGGGGGGGGGGGGGGGGGGGGGGGGGGGGGGGGGGGGGGCGCGGCGACAGCCCAAAAACGCAAACACACGAAATCCAAACAACCGGATCCAATCGCTGAAAGCTCACCGGTCGTCTGCACGCGCACGTTGACCACCTCCTCGGTCGGGTGCGGCATCGAGTAACCCGCAAAGGACACGCGCGGGTCCTTGTTGAGGAAGAAGCGGAGCGCGTTGGCGAGCGCGTGGTCCTCGCCCTCGACGGCGAAGGTGGCGCCGGCCGGGTCGGGCATGGCCGTGGCGCCGCCGGCGGCGGCGGCGCCGCGGTCCATTGAGGAGGGGCGGGCGCGGGGGGGGGACGGGTTGCGTCTCTCTCTGACTGTCTCGCGGCCCGCCTGGCGCGGTCGGGGACAGCGCGCGCGCGCTCCTGCGACGGCGACGGCGTTCGCTTGCTCGCGCGCGACGGCGGCGGCGGCGGCGGCGCTGGGGCCTTTCGCCTGTCTGCGGGGCGAGTGCCGGTGCTGGCGCGCGCGATCGATGGCTTGACGAGAGCGGAAGGACCCTTGTCGCTGAGCGCGCGCGCGAGAGTGAGACGAAGAGGAGGAGGAGGGCGGCGGTAGGCGAGAGTGTCGGACAGCAAGTTTCTTGTGCGTGCAAAGTGTTCTTTCGGCAAGTTGTAGTACTGTTGTGTGAAGTGTGGTGCAGGTGACTTCGTTGCGTGCCAATGTAGCCCGCGTTTTCGTTGATGGCTTGCTCGCCCATCTGATGGTCTGTCCCAAAACACACAAAGGATCGACCCCGGCCTCCCTCCCGAGAGCAAGTTTGCTGTTCCACAACGCGCGTGTGCAAAGGCGCAATCGCCATCACCGCGCCCATAACCAATCGTCGCCCGACCCCCCGCTTCACACAAACCAAACAAGGACACTCGACGGGCGTTCACAGCAACAGGAGCTCCCTTGCTCCTCCCTCTTCTTGCCTCTGCGCGCGCGCGGGGCGCCCCCCTTCCCCGCGCCTGGGGCGCGCAGCGTTCTTTGACGCCGTCGCCATGTCGTACTGGAAGGTCGCGTCGTTCGCGCAGCCGTCGCCCATCGAGGTGAGAGCAGCCCCCCTCTCCCCTGTTCCTCCCTGTCTTGCCCTCCTCTCTCCTCTCACGCGCGCCTCGTGCCTCCGCCCCCCGCCATCCACCATCGACCCCCCACCACAGCAAATCCTGTCCAAGGAGTCGTTCACCCTCGAGGAGCTGCTCGATGAGGACGACATCATCCAGGAGTGCAAGAGCCTCAACGAGCGGCTGCTGCGGTTGTGAGTTTCAAGTTTGAACGCGTCGATGGGGCGTGGACGCGCCCGCGTCCAATTGCCTCGACAGCCCAGGCCTTGCAGGCGTGATTCCTCGCCGTCGCCGATGCGTCATGTGCCCTTTGTGCGCGCGTGAGAGAGAAGAGAGAGAGAGAAGCGGGGCGGCAGCGGCGCCGCGCGCAGCGGCAGCGCGCGCCGACGCCGACGCCGACGCCGGGCCAGACGACGCCGCCTTGTTCTCACACGCGCCCCCATCTGCCCCTCAACCCCACAAAAACCTGAACGACAGCCTGAGCGAGCCCTCCACCGTCGAGGCCCTCCTGCGCTACCTCGTCGACGAGACCCCGCTCGACGGCCTCGCCGACCCAAAGCGCCTCTACAAGCTGCCGTTCGCCGCCTGCGAGGTGCTCTGCTGCGAGCTGGACTCTGTGCTCGAGGCCCTGGTGGCCGACGAGCGCTTACTCGACCTGCTCTTCTCGCCGCTGCGGCGCCCGCCTCCCATTCCGCCGCGCGCGGCAGGGTACCTGGGCCGCGTGGCGGGCGCCCTGCTGCTGCGCAGAACAGGGGAGATGATGCAGTACCTCTCGTTCCGCGGCGAGGGGCTGGTCTGTCGGGCGATGGTCCGGCACGCGGGCACGGGCGGCGTCGCCGACGTGCTGCGGCGGCTGGCGGGCGCGGACGACCAGAGCGCGATGATGTTCCTGCCCGCGCACACGCAGTGGCTGGCGGAGACGCCGCTGGTGGAGGCGCTGCTGGCGCGCATGGCGTACGCGGGGGAGGCGGAGGAGGACGCGGCGGCGGCGGCGGAGGAGGACGGGGGCGCGCGGCGAAGCAGCGGCAGCGGGAGCGGCGGCGCCGACGCCGACGCCGGGGTGCTCGACGAGAGCGGCGCGGCCGTGCACGACCCGGCCTACTGCGCCGAGGTGCGCGCCAACGCGGCCGACATCCTCACGGCCATCGCGCACACGCAGCCCTCGGCGCTGGCGGCGCGGCTGTCGCGGCCAGAGTGCGTTTCGCGGCTGCTCGGGCGCGTGCTGCCGCTGGCCGCGGGCGAGGCGCGGCCCGGCGGCGGCGGCGCGGGGGACCCTGCGGCGGAGGCGCCGGCGGCGGCAGCGGGGGGAGCCGAATCGGCAGCGACGGCAGCAGCAGCAGCAGCAGCAGGAGCAGAGGGGGCGGCATCGGCAACGACGGCAGCAGCGGCAGGGGAAGCAGCAGCAGCAGCAGGAGCGACGGCGGCCGGCGCAGAAGGACGAGCCGCCAGGACCGAGGCGGGGGCGGCCGAGCGGGTGGCAAGCACAGCAGCAGCAGGCGCAGCGGCAGCAGCAGCAACAACAGCAGCGACAGCGACAGCCGACAAGGCGCAGCGACCAGAGCAGCAGCAGCAGCAGACGTCGCCGCCGCCGCCGCCGCCGCCGCCGCCGCAGCCGCAGCCGCAGCACCCGGACGAGCTGCTGCCGGCGCTCGAGGTGTGCGCCGCGCTGCTCGAGCCCCGGCGCTCGCAGATGGTGATCGGCGGGGGAACGGGCGGCGGCGGCGACTACGGCATGCTGGGCGGCGGTTTGATGGGCGACGAGCCCATGGAGGGGGCCGGCGAGGACGGCGAGGGAGGCGGCGAGGGAGGCGGCGGCGGCGGCGGCGGCCTCGGCGACGACGGCCTGGGCGGCGGCGGCGGCGGCGGAGGCGGGCCCGACGACGGCGGACCCAGCGCCGAAACGCTCGCCGCCGTGCTCGCTTACGTCCCCGCGCTCGTGCGTTTCCTCACCGACTACGGAGACGCGGCCCAGAAGGCGGCGGCCCAAAAGGCGGCGGCCCAGGCGGGCCCGGACGAGGCGGCGGCCCCTCTGGCCGCCGCCGCCGCCGCCAACGGCGCCGCGCCGGCCTCGGCCAAGCGGCCCGCCGCCGCCGCCGGCCCGGCCGGGCCCGACGCCCAGCCCGCCAAGGACTCGGACGCGGGCGCCGGCGACGACGACGGCGACGACGGCGGCGAGGCCGCCGCCAACAACGACGACAACAACAACGGCAACGACGCGGCGGGCCAAGAAGGCGAAGAAAAGGGAGAAGGAGAGGGAGGAGAGGGAGAAGAAAAAACAGACGAGGAAGCAGAAGCGGCCGAGCCAGCGTGCCCCGACCCGGCCTTCCGACAGGAGACAACCTACGGGCGCCTGTCGCCGCCGCTCGGCCGCGCGCGCCTGCGCGCCGTCGAGCTGCTCGCCGCCCTGCTGCGCGCGGGCGGGCCCCCGGCCGCCGAGAGCCTCGCCTCTGCCGGCGCCATCCCCGCGATCATGCGCCTTTTCGAGGCCTTCCCCTTCCACAACCTGCTGCACCACGCCTTCGGCAGCGTCGTGCTCGCGCTGCTGGCGCGCGGCGGCGACGCGGCCGCGCGCCACCTGCTCGGCCCGCCGTGCGCCTTGCCCGAGTGGCTCGCGCGCCTACCGCGCGAGGTGCGGCCCGAGCCGCGTCCCGGGCAGGCGCCCGCGCCGGCCCCGCTGCGCGCGGGGTACCTGGGCCACGTGACGCAGGTCGCCAACATCCTGCTCGACGCGGCGGCGACGTCGCCGGCGGCCGCCGCGCTGCTGGCGGAGAGCGGCGCCTGGGCGTCGTTCGCGTCCGGCGAGGTGGCGGACGCCAACGCGGCCGAGGACGTGGGCGCGTGGGCGTGCGGCAGGCCGAGCAGCGTGGAGATCGGCGCGCTCGACAGCGACGGGGGCGGCGGCGACGGCGTGTTTGGCGCCGACCTCGAGCGTCTGGCGGCGGCGGCGGGCGTCGGTGGCGGGGGCGGCGGCGACAGGGAGGGCGGCGGCGGCCTCGGCAGCTCGGGCGACGGCGCCGCCGCCGCCGCCGCGGTGTTCCACCGGTACGGAGCGCTCGAGGAGGAGGAGGAGGAGGAAGAGGAGGACCACGGGCCTGCCGCGGCGGTCCGGGGCCACAGGCTCCTGGGCGAGGAGGGGGAGCTGGAGGACGACGACGACGACGGCGCCGCGGACGTCGGCGGCGGCGGCGGAGCCGTGGGCGGCGACGGCGGCGAGAACGGCGCCGACGACGACGCCGCCGCCGCCGAGGACGCCGCGCGCGCCCTGCAGGGCCTCAGCGTGGCCGACGCCGAGGCCGCCGGCAGCGCCGCCCCGGCCTCGGCCGCCAGCGACGACGACGCCGTGCTGCTTGCCAGCGACAACGAGGGCGAGGAGGGCGAGGGCGGCGGCGCCGGCTCCGGCGCCGGCGCCGGCGCCGGCGCGGGCAGCGGCGGCGGCGGCAGCCCGCCCCCCGCCGCCGCTTCGCCCTCGTCAACAGCCGCCGCCGCTGCGTCCGCGGCGTCCGCTTGAAGATGCTCTATTTCTGTCGCCTTCCCGCCTTTTCGTTTGCCCTCGATGACAAATCCCTCGTCTTTTTTGTCGTCATCGCTCCCTCTTTTGCCGATTGTCGACAAAAGCCGACAATGCGATGCGTTGGGGGCGATAATAGCAAGTTGGCGCTGCATTGACAGAGAGGGGCGCTACACGCTTGTTTTTACATCCTTGTACATGCACGTTTTCGTCCTCTTCGTCCTCGGCTCTCACGTTGAGATGGGCGCGCGCGCGGCACGAACAGACGCCCCGGGAGAGGCGGCCATTTTTGGCCACGGCCATCCGCGCGCACAGGCACGACACGGGCCGCGCACATCGTGTTAGTCGCGACGCTGGCAGAGGCGGCGCGTCCGGCGCTCGTCGCGGCCGTCGTCGCCAGCGTTGAGACGACGACAACGTGCGCGACCGCCCGCGTCGTGCGGCACGCGCGGATGGCCGCGGCCGGCCGGGGGTGGGCGGGTGCTCAACCGCGCCCCGGGGGGAGAGGGGAAGGGGCGGGGGATGCTCGCGCCTTTTACGCCGTTGCCGACGACCGGCGGGGGCGCGGCCGCGCCAAATCAGCGCGCAGTGGACGATGCGAGGCGTCGGCGCCGACGAAGTGTGCGCGATCGCCCGTACCGTCCTGTACGCGCTGATGACCGCGGCCGCGACCCGACCGTCGTCGGCGACGACGTAGGACGCTGGCGTCTTTCCCCCCCGCTTCCCCCCTCCCCCAGGGCGCGGCTGAGCACTCGGAGCGCCGCGGGCCACCTGCCCTCGACCGGGGGCCGTGCTCGCCGGGCGAGGGCGCCTTTTTGGACCAGCGCGGCGTCGCCGGGCGAGGGCGCCTTTTTGGACCAGCGCTGCGTCGCCGGGCGAGGGCGCCTTTTTGGACCAGCGCTGCGTCGCCGGGCGAGGGCGCCTTTTTGGACCAGCGCTGCGTCGCCGGCAGGACAGACGCCGGGATCGACGTGGAAGCGCGCGCTTGCGTCGGGTGCGGGAATCGGGATGGGGGTGACGATCTGGACTAGCACTGCCACGAGCACTACCACGAGGCGCAGCGCGTAGAGCGCCAGCCGCGCCAGCCGCGCGCCAAGTTCGGGTTCCAGCGGCGGACGCCGACCTTGGACGCGGTCAGCGCGCGGAGGACTCTACGCGCAGCGCCTCGTGGCGTGGCCGACGGCGGTCACCCAACTCCCCACCCCCCGCACCGGGCCAACACGCACTCACTTCCCCCACGCCGATCCCGGCGCCGAACAGCGTGGCCAGCGCGAGGTCGCCGGGCGTTGATGCCTGCCTGGTACAACACGTAGGACGCCCTCGCCACCGGGAGCACGCCCCCGCCCGGCCGCGGCCATCAGCACGCCCGCAACGGCCGTGACGAGCGCTCATCACCGCGCGATTCGTGCGTGGTGATGGCCGCGGGCGGGCGAGCGGGGGGGCGTGCTCCCCCTGGTGGGAGGACGTTTCCTACTTGTCTCGACCAGTCGCTTGGTCGCCGGCAAGGGACGCCGCGATCGACGATCGAGGAACAACGTTTGAGACGGCCACGTCGGGCGTGGGGGTCGGGAGATGGGTGGGCAGGCCGACGACGAGTCCACAAGGCGCAGCGCCCTGCGCCTCGTGGCGTGAGCCGACGGCAGTCAACCATCCCCCGGACCCCCGCGCCCGACGGGGGGCGTCCCGCTCGTTGTTCCGACGTCGATCCCAAGACCGTTCGGGCGTCGCGCAAGCCCCCTGTCGCGCAGATTCGACCCCCAGCGCTCGGTCGCCCAGGCATGACGCCGGGATCGACGTGGGAGCGTGCGACGGCCGCATCGGGTGTCCGCGGGTCGGGAAGGGGGTGACTGCCCGAGGCCCACTTCCACGAGGCGCAGCGCGTAGAGCGCCAGCCGTGCCAGCCGCGCGCCAAGGTCGGGTTCCAGCGCTTGCGGGGGTCGCAGCCGCGGCGCGCGACCCTCGGCCGCGTGCCTCGGCTGCGCCGCGGCTGATCGGCAGGCGGCGGACGCGCCGACCTCGGACGCGGTCAGCGCGCAGAGGACTCTACGCGCAGCGCCTCGTGGCGTGGCCGACGGCAGTCACCCATCTCCCGACTCCCCGCACCGGGCGATCTTTGGCGTCCCACGCCGATCCCGGCGCCGAACGGTCGATCTCGCGCAAGGGCCCTGTCGAGCAGATCGCAGCCCCGTCGCGTCCGGGCTTGAGGGGAGGCTTGGCGCTGCGCAACGACGCGACGGCGGCGGCCGGGTCCGGGCCGCGCGCGGTCGAGGGTGAGCTCCCACCCCTTCCCCGAGCACGGCGCGTGCGCGCGCGAGCGCGGGCCGGGGCGCAAAGTGCAGCATGGCCCGCGGCGCCGCCCCCTCCCCACCCTCGTCGTCGTCGTAGGTCGAGAGAGGCGCGCGGAAAAAAGGTGGGCGTGTCGCCGCCCTCGTGCGGCGGCCCTCGGAGGCGTACCTCGTGACCCAAAGGCGCGCGCTCTCTGGCGGCGCCGGACGGGCGCGCGCGACGACTTGGAAGCGCAAAGTCTGCTGTGGGCTTGCGCGCAACGCGGCGAGCAGGGGGGCGCGCGCAAAAGCTCTCGGCGAGACCGTTTGTTTTCTACGGGGAGCCGCCTGCCGCGCCCTGTTGCGCGCCGTGTTGCGCCTCAAAGATCAACCGTCGTCCGCTTCAGGCCGTCGCGCGCGCCCGTCCGGCGCGCCAGGAGAGCGCGGGCCGCGGGGGGACGAGTTGGACGTCCGAGCCGCCGTACGAGGGCGGCGACATGCCCCACCCTTTCTTCCGCGTGCGCAGCACGATAAAGGACGAGAGGGGGGCGGCGGCCACGCCGAGGGGCCCTTATTCGCGCGCGGGCGGATCGAGACTGTGCGGAGCTGCGCGGGCCACTGCTCGCCGTGTCGAGCGAGGCGGTCGGCTCCATCTCGATCCGGCTGGCGCGGGAGCCCCTGTCGTGCGGGAGCAGCCCTGCCGCGTCCGTGTTTTTGGCGGGGGGCGTGTCGGGGAGGGGGGCATGGCGCGGCGCGGCGACGCGGTTTGTGCTGAGGCGCGCGGCGGGGGGGGGCCCCGAGGGCGCCGTCAGGCCGCCGCTCGGGGTCCTCGCCATCGCCTCGCGCCGCCTTGCTGCCCACCGCCGCCCATGACGCCAGAGGGATGTCGGTCGTTTTGGTGGCTGCACCAACGCGCGGCTGGAGGGGTGCTGAGCGAGCTCGCCCGGGCGGGAGCGACGTTTCCCGCCGCAGTCGCCGCAGTCGCCGCAGTCGCCGTCTCTAGCCGCGCGTTGGTGCCAACCCCACGCCTGTGGGACGCCCTCTACTCTGGCGTCACGGGCGGCGGCGGGCTGCAAGGCGGCGGGCCCGTCCGGCGCGCCAGAGAGCGCGGGCCGTGGGTGAGACGGTTACGCCCCGCCTGGTCACTCTCTGCCACTCGAGACCGGCGGCGCCCGGCCCCGGTCGCTGTCGCTGTCTCGCACGGCGGGCTCCTGTGGATCGGCGGCGGCGGCGACGTCGGCGGCAGGGAATCGCCCTGGCGCGCGCGGGCCTTCTCGCCTCCTTGTGGATCGATGCGAGCCCGACAGCAGCGATGTCTCGTGGGCGATCGACTCGTGGCGCTCCCCTGGACGGGGCCCTGAGCGGCGCCTTGGCGCGATTGACGAGCGAGAGGGGGGGATTTTTTCGCTTGTGTCTCGCTCCGTGATCCCTTGCACGCGGTCGACGAGGGCCTGGGTGGTGGTGCGATGGGTGCAGGTCGTGCTTCGGTGCAGTGCACGTTTGTCCGAGCTGGTGTGTCGGCTCAAGGCCGAGCTGCAACATGAATTCCGGGAATGCGCCAATTTCGCTCTAAATGTCTGCGGCGCCGCTTGCCCAACCCCTGGAGGGGCGAAAGACCCGTCGGCGAACAGGCCTCATGTTGCAAAAATCGACACACGTCTCGTCTAGGTGCCGCCACAAACGCTGCGTCGCTCAAAATTTAGGCGCGCCCCGGAGCGCGGGCGCGTGTCCTTGTTTGGAGCAAGGGCGGGTGGGTGGCGAGGGCGCGCGCGCGCGGCCCTCCACCCACCCCTCGCCGCCGCCTGGCGAGCGAGAAGACGGCGCGCGTAAAAACTCGAGAAGAAAAAGAGGACAAGGACAGCAGCGCAGGTGTGGTGGGGTTTGTGCGTGGGGTCGGCGCGCGCGTGTGTGTGTGCAAGGGTGTGGTTGTTGCTCGTACAGGGAAGGAAACGCGGCTTTGGTTTGGGGGGAGCGCAAAAAACGGCCGTCGCCGCCCCGCCCCGCCCGGAAACACCCGCCGCCGCCGCCACAGAAGGAAAAAAATCGAAACAAAAAGCGCGTCAAAACAACCTCCACCCTACTGGCGCAGCGCCGGCTCCAGCGGCTTGACGCGGAACACAAAGTCCCCCTCGCGCGCCCGCCCGTCCTTGCGCGACGCCAGCAGCGCGTCCTGCGCCTCGACCCACTCGACCACGCTGCCGCGCGCCAGCTCGACCGCCGCCGCCAGCACCGCCTCGCCGCCCGCGGCGCCAGGCGCGCGCACGGCGTCGGCGACGTCGAGGCCCGAGGCGGCCTCGCCCGCCGCGCAGAGCGTGGTGTAGGACGCGACGAGGTCCTCGAACGCGGGGCTCTCGGCGGGCGCCGAGGCGTTGGCCTCGGACGCCCAGTCGCGGAACCGCCGGCGCATCTTCTCCTCGCCCGTCAGGCCGTAGCTGCCCCGCTGCACGCCGAACGGCACGGCGCCGCGCCGCCTGAACGGCGCCGCGCGGTAAAAGTCGACGATCTCGTAGAGCGCGCCCTTCATGAAGCTGCGCGGGACGACCAGGTCGAGCAGGCCCTTGTCGAGCAGGTACTCGGCCGTCTGGAAGTCGTCCGGCAAGTCTTCGTTGAGCGTTTGCTCGATCACGCGGCGGCCCGCGAACCCGATGATGGCCTGCGGCTCGGCGACAATCACGTCGCCCAGCATCCCGAACGAGGCCGTCACGCCGCCCGTGGTCGGCGACGTCAGGATGGCCACGTAGAGCAGGCCCGCGCAGTTCTGGTGCACGTGCAGCGCGGCGCTGATCTTGGCCATCTGCATCAGCGAGAAAATCCCCTCCTGCATGCGCGCGCCGCCCGAGGTGCAAACCACCATGAGCGTGAGGCCGCCCTGCGTCGCATACTCGATCAGGCGGGTGAGCTTCTCCCCGACCACGCTCCCCATCGACCCGCCCATGAAGCCGAACTCCATGACCGCCAGGGCCACGGGGATGCCGTGCAGCAGGCCCGTGCCCGTGCGGATGGCGTCCTGCATCCCCGTCTTCAGCTGCGAGTCGCGCACGCGGTCGGGGTACGGCTTCTGGTCGCTGAACTCGAGCGGGTCGACGGCGCTCATGAGCTCGTCGAGCGGGCGCCAGGTGCCGGGATCGATCAGGTGCTCGACGCGCTCGGCAGAGGTCATCTTGAGGTGGTAGTTGCACCCGAAGCAGATGTGGTGGTGCTCTTTCAGGTGCTTGACGTAGAGGATGACGCCGCACTTGTCGCATCGCGTCCAGAGGCCCTTGGAGCGGTCGGCGCCAGGCGACGAGGACGAGGAGGAGGAGGAGGACGCGGCGGCGGCGGCGGCGGCGGCGGCGGCGGCGGCCGACTTTTTGGCGTCGCCGGAGAAGAAGCCGGCGGCGGCGGCGGCGGCGGCGCTGACGTTGATGGGGCCGCCGAGCCCCTCGAAGGCGCCCTTGATGCCGCCCGCGCGCGCGGCGGCCGAGGGGCGGCCGCTCACGCTGGCGGCGGCGCTGCTGGCGGCGCGCGGCGGCGTCGGGGCGACGACGGCGGGCGACGGCGACGAGGCGCACGCCGCCTTGCCGCCGCAGGCGGGCTGTGTGTTTGATTTTTTGTTTGTTTGTTTGTTGGGGTGCGGGCGCGGGTGGGAGAAGAGGGACGTCGTGTGCGTGAGGGGCGGGGTCTGTGCGTCGTCCGGGCAGCAGCCTGGAGGTTTGGACGCGCGCGCGTGCGAGAGACACAGGAAGGGCAGGCGTTCGGACCCTCCTCTGTCGCTCCCATTTTTTCCAGTCGAGCTCCCTCCCCTCTCTTCCAAAGTCCCCCCGACGGGGCGATCCCAGCACGGCGCGGGCGCGATGTCACGAGCGGGGCCTGCCACGCCCGGCAGGCAGGGGCCCACGTGCCATAGGGTTGGAGGGGGCGAGAAGGAAATTTCTTTTTATCGCTCGAGTTTGAGAAGCGAAAAAAAACGCCTCTCCTTTCCCCGCGAATGCGACGGCCCCGTCCGACCGCCACGGGGCGAGAGCCGGCGGGGATCGTCGCGGACGCAACAGTCCGACCTCGCGCGCGTGCGCCATTCGCACCTTGGGGGCGCCGCGTAGGCACTGCATCGCGTTCCGCTCCCTCTGTGCTTCGCGCGCTCTTTTTGCTTTTGTTGCTGCGTCGACGGACAAGTGGAGATGAGACGACGGCTGCGCGGGTGTCTCTGGATCGGGGACGTGTCTGAATCGGTAGTAACGCGAGGGCCTGGGAGAGGGAAGAGGGCGCAAAAAGGGGGCGGGGCGAGCGAGGGTGGATTGGCGCTGTCGGCGCGCACGCTAGACGATGGCGGCGGCGGCGGCGGCGGCGGCGGCGCGCTGCGCGGCTGCCGGCGGTGGCGGCGGCGGCGGCCGCGGCGGTACCAGCGCCCACGGGGGCGGGACGACGGGAGGGGCTGGGTCGCGCCTGCCCGCCCCCCCTCCCGTCCCGTCCCGAGCAGCGCGCGCGGCAGGCGCGAGGTTCGGCGGCGGCGGCGCGCAGCGCCAGCGGCGGACCGCGGCAGGGGGCCGCGCAGCGACAGACGGCAGCAAACCAAACAAAAAAACCAGGGCGGCGCGGGCGGCGGAGGACGAGCTCCGTCTGTTTTTGTGCGCGGCCAGGCGCGCCCGCCCCGCGCGCGCCGGCCGCGGGGCTGCCCGTCCCGGTCCGCGCGGCCGGGCACGGATCGCAAGGCCGGCGGCGCAAAGGTGGGCGAGCGGCCGCGGCCGACCCTGCGCTGCGCGCGCTGCTGCTCGAGGGCTTCGGCCCGGCGGGGCCGGCCATGGCCGAGGCCGCCGCCGTGGCCGCCGGCCTGCGCCCGGCCGGCGGAGGCGGCGGCGGCGGCAAGGGCGC
>Ga0335398_10007126_pt1 | contig 13809 bp, 11 predicted proteins | sample BON03_FD_205742 | JGI IMG/M metagenome (GOLD analysis project Ga0335398, IMG submission 205742) | Freshwater microbial communities from Lake Bonney liftoff mats and glacier meltwater in Antarctica - BON-03 (spades assembly) (version 2) | ecosystem: Environmental > Aquatic > Freshwater > Ice >... | reverse complement strand
GCACGACGAGCGACCCTTGGCTCGTCTCACGAAGTCACTGATCGAGACGTGCGGCGGGACTTCAACGAACAGATGGACGTGATCGCGCGACAGCACACCGTTGATGATCTTCACGCCCAGCTCGTCACACACCTGCCGGATGATCTCGCGCACTCTGAGCCGGACCGCGCCGTGCAGCACCTTGTAACGGTATTTGGGTGCCCAGACGATATGATAGCGATGATGAAATGTCGTGTGACACCCCTTGCTGTATGCCCAAACCGAGTCGAAGGCTGAAGCCAGTATCCGACTGAAGTCGGAGGGGTTACTCCTTAAAAAGGGACTCTAAATCCGGTACGTCAGGGCTTTGGCAGCATGTTGATGAACAGCGCTGAGCGTCAATTAAGGGGAACGATCAACCGCAGTTTCACCCCGGACGGTGTCGAAGTCAGGATCGTGATTCCGTTTGAAGAATAGAGCCGCTGGCCTTGCTACTTCGGCTAGCAGATCATATTGGGCCCGGCATGTTTGATAAATATGTCCCGACTAATCTCGAGTTCTCATGGGAACAGGCTGCGGCAACGGCGATTGCACTTGTCATTGTCTGCACGGCTGCGCTGTTGCTGCACCGGCTATTGTTCGGGATTATGCGGCGCCTTTCCAAGATGTCCAGCACCCCGATCGACGGGATGGTGCTGGACCGGCTTTACCGGCCCCTGAGATGGTCATTCGTGGCGGTTTCAATATCAATTCTAGCCGTGCGGGATGCCGATGTGGGCATGGTCTGGGATGGCTTGAGCAGCTTTGTGGTTCCCGCTTTGCTCGGCTGGGTAACGCTTTCCATCATGCGTGCCTTTGCCGATGCGCTGGAATACCGCACCGACATATCGACCGATCCGGTTGCCGCGCGCAGCCGCAAGACACGCATCAGCATCCTGTCACGGACAGCGACCTTTGCGATCATTATGGTCACCACCGGTTTGATGTTGTTCAGCATCCCCGCCGTGCGCGAGATTGGTGTGACCCTGCTGGCCTCGGCTGGTCTGGCCGCGCTGGCACTTGGTGCAGCTGCACAGCCCGCATTGAAATCCCTTATCGCGGGCATGCAAATGGCGATTACCGAACCACTTCGGTTGGGCGATCTGGTAGTGATCGAAGGCCATACCGGGCGGGTGGAAGAAATCCGGATGAGTTTTGTGATTGTGCGGACATGGGATGAACGCGCAATTGTGGTGCCAACCGCCAATTTCCTTGATCACAGCTTTGAAAACTGGTCGCGTCAGAGTGAAATGTTGACCGGGCCGGTCTTCCTACGCCTCGATCCGGCTACGGAAATTGACCCCATTCGGGCAGAGTTCGAGCGGTTCGTGCATGGCCAGGATCTATGGGACCAACGCACCGCAACCTTGCTAATGACGGAAGCCTATCCAGAAAGCATCGAATTACGGCTGGCGGTCAGTGCCCAGACCATTGGCGAATTATTTGCTCTGCGCTGCGCAGTGCGCGAACATATGATCGAATGGCTGCGCAAGGAAATGCCCGATGCGCTGATCCGCCACCGATTAGAAGTCGAGGCGGCGAACCAGCGGATCATAGAATAGGCGCTGCGACCTGATTAATCGTGCTTCTTGTCACGGATCGGTTCGAACTGCGCTTCGTGCAAGAAACCGATCGGGTGCACTTCAGCCGCACGGGTTTTCAGTTCGCCGCGCATTTTCTTATACTCGGCTTCCATCTTGGCGGTCACCGTTGCGCGGGAATCCTTCAACGCCTCGGTAAAGTCAGCCGCATTGACTTCCTTCACCTCACCGCCAGCGCGCCGCAGCGCGTTGAGACCGGCGCGGCGGACGACATCTTCCAGATCTGCGCCGGTAAACCGGTCGGTCTTGCCCACAACGTCCGCCAGTTTCACATTTTTCGCCAAGGGCATATTACGGGTGTGGATTTTCAGAATGTGTTCGCGGCCCGTCGCATCGGGTGTCCCGACATAGACCAATTCGTCAAACCGTCCAGGACGCAGCAGCGCCGGATCAACCAGCGCAGGCCGATTGGTGGCACCGATGACAACCACCGATTGCAATTCCTCCAGCCCGTCCATTTCGGCCAGAATGGTGTTCACCACCCTGCCCGTAACTTGCGGTTCGCCCTGTCCGCTGCCGCGTGCCGGAACCAGACTGTCAATCTCGTCGATAAAGATCACACAGGGGGCGACCGAACGCGCGCGGGCAAACATCTTGGCGATCTGCTGTTCGCTTTCGCCGTACCATTTGGACAAGAGATCGGAGCTTTTCATCGAGATGAAATTGGCCTCCGCTTCATTGGCGACAGCTTTGGCGAGCAAAGTCTTGCCGGTGCCCGGCGGACCATAGAGCAAAAACCCCTTGGCCGGGCGAATACCCAAACGGCGGAATGCCTCGGCATTTTTCAGCGGCAGTTCGATACCTTCGCGCAGTTTTTCGACCGATTCGTCAATCCCGCCAATATCGTCCCAGCCAACATTGGGCACCTGAACCATCACTTCGCGCATGGCGGAGGGTTGGATACGCTTGAGCGCCGAGAGGAAATCCTCCCGGGTTACGCATAATTCCTCCAGCACCTCCGGCGGAATGGTCCGTTCGTCCAGATCGATTTTGTGCATGATACCGCGCACCGCATCAATGGCAGCTTCCCGGGCCAGCGCGGCCAGATCGGCGCCGACAAAGCCGTGGGTTACGCGTGACAGCTCGTCCAGATCGACTTTGTCACCCAGCGGCATACCGCGGGTATGGATCGAAAGGATTTCACGGCGGCCTTTTTGATCCGGCACCCCGATTATTATTTCACGGTCAAACCTGCCGGGACGGCGCAATGCCTCGTCGATCGCGTCAGGCCGGTTGGTGGCCGCAATCACCACCAGATTGCTGCGGGCCTCCAGCCCGTCCATCAAGGTCAGCAATTGCGCGACCAGCCGCTTTTCCGCTTCGCCGGGCACCTAAGTGCGCTTGGGCGCTATCGAATCGATCTCGTCGATAAAGATGATCGACGGCGCAGCGCGGGTCGCCTCCTCGAACACTTCGCGCAGCTTCTTCTCGCTCTCACCATAGGCGGAACCCATGATTTCCGGGCCATTGATGGTGAAGAACTCCGCGTCACTTTCATTCGCGACGGCTTGCGCAAGGCGGGTCTTGCCGGTCCCCGGCGGGCCATGCAGCAGGACGCCCTTTGGTGGATCGACCCCCAGACGGGTGAACAATTCGGGGTAGCGCAGCGGCAATTCAACCATTTCGCGCAATTGTTCGATCGTGTCGCCCATCCCGCCAACATCATCGTAATTGACGACGGCACGGCCATCGCGCGGCTCCTCGAATTCAGCGCGCAATTCAACTTCGGTATTCTCGTCAATATGGACGATGCCCTTGGGCGCGGTGGAAACCACGCTCAGGCGAATTTGGGTCAGCGCATAGGCCGGGGTGCTGAACATCCGGCGTACTTCGGGGGGCATATTCTGCACTGGCTGCTGGCCAGTCGTCGCGACCAGATCGCCTGCCACAATCGGTTTACGAAAGAAATTTCGTTTCAGCGCCTGCGTGGGTCCTTGCAAACGCATTTCACGCTGGGCCGGGGCGAAGACCACTCTGGTGGCTGGTCGAGACTGGGCGACGGTAATCACCACATGCTCGCCAGAGCCGACTTCGGCATTGCCGCGTTGCAGGCCGTCCAGCCTGACAATTTCCAATGCCTGATCTTCATCATAGGCCGGCATGGCGACCGCAGGCGTGCTGCGCTTGCCGGTGATTTCGATCACATCGCCTTCGGTAATCCCCAGCGCTTGAAAGGCAGAACGCGGCAAACGGGCAATGCCCTGTCCGCTTTCTTCCTGCCGTGCCGCCGCGACCTGTAGCCGGACATTGGTTGTTTCGCTTGCCGCATCAGCTTTGGCCATCGGGCATATGCTCCTAAACTCGTTTGTCGGAGATTCTCTTGAACCTCGTTGGACCATAGCTAGGAAGCAAGGCAGCCGGATGCAAACACCCAATGCGAGAAGCTGAGGCTGGGCAGTGACGAGAACGCCCTGGTTCGCCCGGTGCAGAAGCTGGATAAAAAAAGCCCGGCTGTTGCTAGCCGGGCTTGTAAAGTTTTGGGAGAGGATGCCTAAAAAGGCACGTTCCTTATGACTGAGCGGCTTTTATTGTGCAAGTGCGAAAAACTCATTGGCTGGTGCATTGCATGCAACAACCTATATTATAACTATTAAACAAGACGTTATGGAATCTTTTTCGAATTTCCCAGCGCCTGTACGCAGTTGCAGCTAAGAATATGGTGCGTTGCGCCATAAAATTGCTGGCGGCGAGAGGGCAGCAGATTCGCCTGATGGACAGTAGACGTAATTTCATATGGCCCGATTTAATCTAGCGGTGCATGCAACAGGGTGACAGCGGCCGCGCATCGCTCTAGAAAATCGCCATTCAGCAGGAGGCCCCATGAAGAAACTATTCCCCGATGCCCGGTCAGCTCTCGAAGGGTTGCTGCGCGACGATATCATCATCGCATCGGGCGGCTTCGGTCTTTGCGGTATCCCCGATCGGCTGCTTGACGCCATCCGGGATAGCGGCGTGATGGGACTGACTTTCGCCAGCAATAATGCCGGCATCGACAATGAGGGTATCGGAAAATTGCTCCGGACCAAGCAGGTCAAGAAGATGATCTCGTCCTATGTAGGAGAGAACAAGGAATTCGAGCGGCAATTTCTGTCCGGGGAATTGGAAGTTGAATTCTGCCCGCAGGGGACCTTGGCCGAGCGGATGCGTGCGGGCGGCGCAGGTATCCCGGGCTTCTACACCAAAACCGGTGTGGGAACGCAGGTTGCTGACGGCAAAGAAGTGAAGAATTTTCGGGGCGAAGATTACATTCTGGAAGAAGGGATTTTCGCTGACCTCGCGATCGTGAAGGCATGGAAGGCTGACGAAACCGGCAATCTGGTATTCCGCAAAACCGCGCGGAATTTCAACCTGCCCGCGGCAACCTGCGGCAAATTCTGTGTGGTTGAGGTGGAAGAAATCGTGCCCGTGGGCAGCCTCGACCCCGATTGCATCCATCTGCCCGGCGTTTACGTCCAACGAATGATCGTGGGCGCGCCCTATGACAAAAAGATCGAATTCCGCACCTTGCGGGAAAGGAAGGCCGCATAATGCCCTGGACCCGTGATGAAATGGCGGCCCGAGCCGCTCGTGAGCTGCAAGACGGCTTCTACGTCAATCTCGGCATTGGCATTCCAACCTTGGTGGCAAACCACATTCCGGACGGAATAGAGGTCACTTTGCAATCGGAAAACGGCATGCTCGGCATTGGCCCGTTTCCATATGACGAGGACGTCGATCCTGACCTGATTAATGCAGGCAAGCAGACCATCAGCGAATTGCCGAACACGGCCTATTTCGACAGTGCCGCCAGCTTCGCAATGATCCGCGGCGGGCATATCGACCTGACGGTACTGGGGGCGATGGAAGTCAGCGAGAATGGCGACATCGCAAACTGGATGATCCCAGGCAAGATGATCAAGGGCATGGGCGGCGCGATGGATTTGGTCGCCGGGGTCAAGAAAATCATCGTGGTGATGGATCACTGCGCCAAGGATGGCAGCCCGAAGTTTCTTCCCGAGTGCACTCTGCCGCTAACCGGTTTGGGGGTCGTTGATATGATCATCACCGACCTCGCCGTCTTGCAGCGGCCGGATCATTCCAGCCCGTTCAAGCTAGTGGAACTGGCGCCGGGTGTTACTGCCGAAGAAGTGGCTGAAAAGACCACAGGCCATTATGTGAGCTGATCTGGGAGCGCAAATAGTGGGCTACACACTGATCACCGCCAACCGGAATTATTCAAGCTGGTCGCTGCGACCGTGGGTGCTGATGAAGGGACTGCATATTCCCTTCACGGACCGCATCGAGCCCTTTGCCAGTGACGTGAATTTCGATGCCTTCCGCGAATTTTCTCCGACCGGCCAAGTGCCTGCATTATTGGACGCAGACCAGACAATTTGGGATTCGCTTGGCATCACACTCTATTTGGCAGATCGCCATGACGGTGTGTGGCCCGCCGATAGTTCCGCGCGTGCTTTCGCGCAATGCGGGGTATGCGAGATGCATGGCGGGTTTCCCGCTCTGCGCGGCCAATGCACCATGAATGTTGGCGTTCGGGTACGGCCGAACCCGATGAGCGATGCGCTAAAGCGTGATGTCGCGCGACTGGAGGAATTGTTCACTCATGGGCTTGCCCAGTTTGGCGGCCCATTTCTTGCCGGCCCCGAGCTTTCGGCGCTGGATGCGTTTTTCGCGCCGGTCGCCTTTCGCATCCGCACCTATGGTCTGGATGTGGGGTCGGGGCAGGCATGGGTGGACCACATGCTCGCCCATCCCGCGATGCTGGCGTGGGAAGCGGAAGCCTTGCGCGAAGATTGGCGAGAGGTGGCGCATGAACAAGAGTTGCAGGCGGCAGGCGCAGTGATCAAGGATTTCCGGCACAGTTGATGACTTGACCAGTGAGCGCGATGATTGAGATTTCCTGTGCCTATACCTCGCTCTTGCCCTCGGCTTCATCCTGCTCGCGCTTCAATTCGGACGCGTTCCGGAAACGATTCCCGATGCGATCCGTTTTCTCAGCAGCAAGGTTGGCCTAGCGGTTGTTGTGCTGGGCGGCATGCATTTCTTCAATATGCACGCGATAGCGCGTTTCGGCGGGAAGGTCGGAACTTGGCTGAATGAAAGCCGCTATAAACAGGCTGAGCCTGCATCGCGGATGTAGTGTGCCACATAAAAAAGGGCCCGCTTCGCAGCGGGCCCTTTTGGTGTTTTCGTAACATGTCTAACTTGATCAGACCGACAGTGCAGCCTTCAGCTTGTCGATCAAATCCGTCCGCTCCCAAGGGAAAAAATCGCCTTCGGCTGTCCGCCCGAAGTGGCCATAGGCTGCGGTCCCGAGATAGATCGGTTTGTTCAGGCCAAGATGAGTCCGGATACCCTTGGGTGTGAGCTTTACGAGCTCAGGAATCAGCGCCTCCAGCCGGCTTTCTTCGACCTTGCCGGTTCCGTGCAAATCGACATAAATCGACAGGGGTTCTGCCACGCCAATCGCATAGCTGAGCTGTATTGTGCAGCGCAGCGCCAAACCGGCTGCGACGATATTCTTCGCCAGATAACGCGTCACATAGGCAGCCGAGCGATCGACCTTGGTGGGATCTTTGCCGCTGAATGCACCGCCGCCATGCGGGGCTGCTCCGCCATAGGTGTCGACGATGATCTTGCGCCCGGTAAGCCCGGCGTCCCCGTCAGGTCCGCCAATCTCGAAACAACCGGTGGGATTGATGTGATAGACTGTATTTTCGGTCAGCAATTCGGCGGGTAGAACCTCCGCGATCACGCCCTTCACATAGTCACGCAACTCGCCATATTTGGCCGCATCGCCTTCGCCCTTGTGGAAAAAATAGCCCGGGGCATGCTGGGTCGACACCACAATGGCGGTCGCTTCAACCGGGCGTTCATTGGCATAGCGCAAGGTCACCTGGCTCTTGGTATCAGGCTCAAGGAATGGCGCGGCCCCGGACTTGCGGTCAGCAGCCATCCGTTCCAGAATCTTGTGGCTGTAATCGAGCGTGGCGGGCATGAAATCCGGCGTTTCATCCGAAGCATAGCCAAACATGATCCCCTGATCACCGGCGCCCTCGTCCTTGTCGTCATTACCGTCGACGCCTTGCGCGATATGCGCCGATTGCGGATGGAGATTATTTTCAAACCGCAGGGTTTTCCAGTGGAATCCTGCCTGTTCATAGCCGATGTCCTTGACCGTCTGGCGCACTGTGCGCTCAACCTCATCCTCGACACCGGCGGCCCAATTGCCGTCTTCGTCCATGATGCCTTTCCCGCGGATTTCACCGGCCAGCACCACCAGCTGGGTGGTTGTCATCGTCTCGCAAGCGACCCGCGCTTCGGGGTCTTTGGATAGGAACAAGTCGACGATTGCGTCGGAAATTTGGTCAGAGACTTTGTCAGGATGGCCTTCGGAAACGCTTTCCGACGTAAACAGATAAGTGTTGCGCATGGTACCTCAGCAATAATGGCGGGGTAGATATAAAGATTTCTTTATGTGTTCCGAGGTGTCCTAGCGGGGTCTCAATCGCGTGGCAACCAGCGATGCAGCCAGAACCACAAAAACGCAGGCCAGCGCCCACGCCAAGGGCAGAAAATTGCCTGTACGCGCGAACCATGTAGGGGCCAGCGCGGGCGGTACAAACCCGTCGATCCGGTCAGCCTGCTGCATGCCGATGTGCGAACGGACCACGCCGTTCGCGTCGATCACCGCGCTGATACCAGTAGTGGTAGAGCGCAGGACCGGCAGCCCTTCTTCAATTGCACGCATGCGCGCCTGCGCCAGATGCTGCGGCGGCCCCCAGCTACCAAACCAGCCATCGTTAGACGGATTGAAGATGTAATCCGGACGGTTTTCCCGGTCCACGACCTGGCCGGAAAAGACGACTTCATAGCAAATCTGAACGCCCGCATTGCCCCACCGGCCAAGCGGCAAGGTTTGCGGGCCCGGGCCGGGAAAGAAATCCAGCGTGCCCGCCACCAACCGCGATGCCCCGAGTGGTTCGAGCAAGTCGCGGAATGGCAAATATTCGCCGCCCGGGACCAAATGCGCCTTGTCATAGCCGGCGACAATCTTTCCGCTGGAATCGATCGCGGTTACGGCGTTGCGCGCCCCGATCGCCTTGCCGTTTTCAATCTCCAGATCAACCGCACCGGTCAGCAACATGCCCCCTTTACCGATCGTTCGGCCAATGCGGTACCGGGCAAAGGCGGGGTCGCCCGCAGCAGTCATCTGGCTGTAATAACGCTGGGGATAGCCATCGCGCAGATAGTCGGGAACGCCGGATTCGGGCCACAGAACCAACCTGTAATCGCTTGGTTCACGCTTGGCCGAAAGTTTCGCGATCCGCTGGATCTGATTTTCAAATTTTGATCCGTCATTCAATTCATCTTGCGCGATGTTGGGCTGGATCAGGGTGAAGGCAAGCGTCCCCTCTTCGCCCTTTGGCGCGGGAAAATACATGCCCGCTGCCAGCAATGCAGCGACCAGCACCGCCGCTAAAACCCGCTTTTCCCGCAACACAGCAATCAAGCCGACCCCCAGAAATACCGCCAATCCGGACAACGCATAAGTGCCCATCCAGGGCAGCAGTGCGGCCAATCCGGGCCGGTCGAACGGACCAAGCAGGATCAGGCCCAAGGGGTCCCAAGCATAGCCGGAAAGCACCCAGCTCCTGAACCACTCACCCACTATCCAGCAGCCCGCAAAACCAATGCCGCCAATAAGGAATGAACTATTGCGGCCAAGCCGGTGGCCGACCGCGCAGGCCAAAGCGGGATAGACGGCGAGGTAGAGCGATAGCAGCGGTACCGCCACCCAGCCCAAAAACATCGGCATTTCTGCCTGATATGTGAACGCAGTCGCGATCCAATTGTTGGCCAGGGTGAAATGCCCCACACCGAAAAACCAACCATAGGTCGCTGCAATCCGGGTGGTCGGTGCGGAACGGATCAGCCATGCCAGCCCGCCAATTGCAAGCAGTGCAACCGGCCACAAGCCTAGCGGCGGAAAGCCGGTCGCCGCCAATATACCAAGCACCACGGCGAATATGCGCGGGTGGTTGGCCAGCCAATGGCCAAATAGTGCGACGCGGTCCATGGACGAGGCTCTTGCCTCAGGCTGGAGCCACGTCAAGGCGCAAGTCAACCAACTGCTTCGCTATCGTCGGTACGTTTGCGGCGCGGACGCAAAGCCGGCTTCTTCTTTACCGGTTCGTCGTCAGAGCTCCTACCAATCGCAGGCGGCAATACAGCGATATCAATCTCGCCCTGATCAGAAACCGCCGGTTTTTGGACACGCGGTTTGCGCGGGGCTCGCTCAACCTTGGCCCGCACCTTCGGGGCTGGCGCGTCGCGGAAATCGTCCGAAGAACTATCGTCATCATTGTCCCGGGCATGGCCATTGCCTTGTCCGCGATCATCATCATGCGATTGCCCATTTGCCGAATGGCCACCGTTGCCTCTGGCGCTGTTACCGCGACCTTCGTTGCGGGCACCATCACGGCCATCATCACGGGAATCACCCTCGTCGCGCCAACTGCGCGAGCGGCGTGGACGGCGATTATCGTCATCGTCGCGCTGATCCTGCGAGTCTCGTTGGCCCTGATCACGTTGGCCCTGATCGCGCTGGCCCTGAGAATCGCGCTGATTTTGCGAATCGTTGCCCTGATTATTGTTTGGACCATCATTCTGGTCGTCACGCTTGGCGTGCGCCTCGTCCTGACGGACTTTGTTATCATTGATGACGCGGAAATAATGGTCGGCATATTGCAGGAAAGTTTCTTGCTGCACGCGGTCACCATTATGCTGCGCATCCTGCGCCAGCTTTTTATACTTATCCAACATCTGGGGCGCATTGCCGCGCGACCGGCTGTCGATCCGGTTCAGCTGGTTACCAGCGCCGCCACCTCCGCCTTGTGGGCGATTATTATTGCGGCCACGGCGACGATTATTGTTACTATTTCGATTGTTATTCAAGGAAGTGTCTTCCCTCATTCGTGGCCGGCGGCGGTCAAAATCTACCGTCGCGGTCACCTGAATTGAATGCCGCGCCCACCTAAATGCGGGTCACGGTGCCCCGTCTTCGTTCACCACGAGCAAAAACACCCGAGCTGTTTGAAAGATTTTGGAGCTAGACCGGGCAGGTGGCGTACACGCCGCAAACCGCTGGTCTTGGTTAGGAGTTAGCTACTGTAATGACCTTTGCCAAGTGTTTATTGCAAAACCAGCGCGCGGGGCCGTCCGGCAAGATCGCGGTGCATCGCAACCGTAAAGCCGGCAGACCGGGCCAGATCGCTCACCGCCTCTGCCTGGGTCGCCCCGATTTCCAGGACTCCAACACCGCTAGGCCGGAGCAATCCGGGCATTTGCGGGATCAAAATCCGATAGTCATTAAGCCCGTCAGCCCCTGAAAAAAGCGCCGCATCCGGTTCATATTCGCGAACCGAAGGCGCAAGCTGCGCGGCGGTTTCGACATAGGGCGGATTCGCGATGATCAGGTCAAACTGTCCGATGCCCGAATACCAATTCGCATCGCGCCAATCCAGCCGGAGCAGCCGCGCCCGGTCCTGCACCCCCAACCGGGCTGCATTGGCCGCGGCCACTGCCAACGCGCCGAGCGAATTGTCGATCCCGACCCCCTCCATGCCGGGGCGCTCAGCCAGCAAGGTCAGCAGCAGCGCGCCCGAACCAATGCCGCAATCGAGCACGCGGCCTTGTTTCGGCATGACATCAAGCGCGGCCTGCACCACGCATTCACTATCCCCTCGTGGGATCAAAACCTCCGGCGTGACGATGAAGCTGCGCCCGTAGAAATCCTGATGGCCAAGAATATAGGCGATGGGTTCATGGCGCATTCGCCGCGCAATCAAATCAGCGAAAAATTGCGGCACGGGATCGCCGGTATGACGCAGTAGCATTTCTGACCGCGAAACTCCCAGCGCCTCGGCCATTAGCAATTCTGCATCGAGCCGCGCGGTATCGCTGGTTTCGGACAGCCGCGCGGCAGCCTCGCGAATGGCCTCGGATACTTTTTGCTCAGCCATCTAACGAGGCAAGGCGTTTCGCCTCATCCTCCGCCGATAGAGCATCGACCAATTCGCCTAGGCCCGGCCCCGCCAGCACTTCGTCCAGCTTGTGCAGGGTCAGCCCGATCCGGTGGTCAGTCACTCGGCCTTGCGGGAAATTATAGGTCCGGATGCGTTCGGACCGGTCGCCCGACCCAACCATTGCCTTGCGCGCTTCGGCTTCGGCGCCGTGAGCCTCAGCGCGCTTGAGATCATAGAGCCGCGTGCGCAGGACTTGCATCGCCTTGTCCTTATTCTTGTGCTGGCTGCGCTGGTCCTGCTGGATCACCACCAACCCGCTGGGAAGGTGCGTCAGGCGCACCGCACTGTCGGTGGTATTCACGTGCTGGCCGCCCGCGCCGCTGGCGCGGTAAATATCGATCTTGAGGTCGTTCGGATCGATCTGGACATCGACCTCGTCCGGTTCGGGCAATACCGCCACTGTCGCCGCCGAGGTATGAATGCGTCCGCCGCTTTCCGTCACCGGCACGCGCTGGACGCGGTGGACGCCGCTTTCAAACTTGAGCTTGGCGAACACTCCGGTGCCCTTGATATTGGCGACCACTTCCTTGAAACCGCCGACGTCCGACGCGCTCATGCTGACGGTTTCGACTTTCCAGCCCTGTTCGGCGGCGTATTTTTCATACATGCGGAACAGATCGGCGGCGAACAGCCCGGCTTCGTCGCCGCCCGTGCCTGCGCGAATTTCCAGCATCGCAGGCCGCGCATCGGCGCTGTCACGCGGCAACATGGCAATGGCGAGCGCGCGTTCGGCGGCAGGCAGTTTTTCCCGCAGCACCGCCAGCTCCTCGTCCGCCATCGCCTTCATTTCAGGGTCGTTAGTGAGTGCGGACAGGTCGGCCATTTCCGCGCGCATATCGCGTATCTCGTCGGCGATCTTGGCGATGGGTTCCAGCTCGGAATAATCCCGGCTCGCCTGAACAAACGCCTCACCTTCGAGCGTGCCCGAAGCCATCCGCGCCTCGAGTTCCGCAAAGCGGTTGGTGATGTGGTGGAGGCGTTCGAGGGTGATGGTCACAGGCCAGCACCCCAACCCGCAACCCCGTCATGCTGAACTCGTTTCAGCATCCATCGCGCCTCCCGAACGGACGGCAAAGGTGGAGAAATGGACCCTGAAACACGTTCAGGGTGACGAGGACGGATATAAATCATCGGTATTCCGGCAGAACTTGGAGCACTAGAGGATTGGTCTCGTCGTCGCCGCTGACGCTGTGGCCCAGGTTTGCTTGAAGAGAAATGATCGAGCCAGGAGCGCGTTTGACCGCTTTGTCATATCGCTTTCGTGGTGATCCACCTGCGATAAGTTCAGCAGTCAGCCCTGCTGCACGAAGGCGCTGTAAGGCGGAGATAGCCTCTCCCATTCTCTCGTCATCCTCGACAACAAGAATCACGTCAGCGGCCACTTCCGGACGTTCCCCAACCAGCATCGCGAGTCGTTCAATCCCCGCAGCCCAGCCCACTGCTGGCGTGGCAGGTCCTCCGAGCGATTCCATCAGCCCGTCATAGCGCCCGCCGCCCAGCACGGTGCCTTGTGCGCCCAACCGGTCGGTGACGAATTCAAACGCTGTGTGGCGGTAATAATCTAACCCGCGCACCAGCGCTGAATTGCGCGTCCATTCCACTCCTGCCGCGTCCAAACCAGACGTCACCGCAGCGAAGAAATCCTTCGCCTCGCTGCTCAGGAAATCGTCGATCTGCGGGGCACCCGCCACGAAGGCCTGATCGCGGCGATCCTTGCTGTCGAGGATACGCAGCGGGTTCTTCTCCAGCCGTTCCTGGCTGTCCTCCGACAATTCGCCTTTCACCGCTCGGAAATACTCGACCAACGCTGCGCGCCATGCGTCGCGGCTGTCGGCATCGCCCAGCGTGTTGAGTTGCAGCGTGACCCCGTCCGCTATGCCCAGTTCCTTCAGCAGCTGATCCGCCATCGCGAGCAATTCGACGTCGGCCTGCGGCTCGCCCGCGCCGATGATCTCCGCATCGAGCTGATGAAACTGGCGGTAGCGGCCCTTTTGTGGGCGCTCGTAGCGGAACAGCGGGCCATGCGTCGCCAGCTTAAGCGGCGCGTGCTGCTGCCAGCCATTAGTCAAATAAGCGCGCGCGATCCCGGCGGTGAATTCGGGCCG
>Ga0335398_10007123_pt1 | contig 13811 bp, 12 predicted proteins | sample BON03_FD_205742 | JGI IMG/M metagenome (GOLD analysis project Ga0335398, IMG submission 205742) | Freshwater microbial communities from Lake Bonney liftoff mats and glacier meltwater in Antarctica - BON-03 (spades assembly) (version 2) | ecosystem: Environmental > Aquatic > Freshwater > Ice >... | reverse complement strand
TTCGGCCCGCGGCCCCCCCCCCCCCCCCCCCCGCTCCCTCTGTTCAGGATTAGCAGCTCCCCCCTGATCTCGTGTAGTCTCTGACCAGCTGCCAGCTGCAGGCCCCGGCGCTCACACCCCGCTGCGGCGCGACGGCGCCATCCCCGCGCCGCGCGCCTCGCTCTGCTCGGCGCGTGCGAGTGGCGGGTGTCTGCTGGTCGGCCAGAGTTCGGCCCCTGCCTAGGCGCCGAGCGGCTTGGTGTTGCGCTCGATCCACGCGCACGCCCTCGCGACGTCGGCCTCCTGCGCCTCGGGCGAGGCCTCGGGCGAGGCGGCGGCCTGGCGCAGGAGCGCCGTCGTGAGCTGCGCGCGGCACTGCGCGTGGAAGGCGTCGACCCACTGCACCTCCGCGGGCGAGAGCAGCGCGCGCTCGACGAGGTTGGGGCAGAAGGGTACGGGCGTGCAGTAGTCAAAGCGGAGGAAGGGGCGCGAGCCCCAGCTGAAGCGCGTCTGGGCCGACACGACGAGCAGGTCCGATTCCAGCCGCACGCCGAAGGCGCCGTCCTTGTAGAAGCCGGGCTCGTTCGAGACGTACATGCCCTCCTCCATCGGCTCGAGGTAGCGCGCGCGCATCGCCTCGGAGCCGAGCAGGACCGAGCCGTGCAGCGCGCCGCCGCCGATGCCGAAGGGCCCTTCGTGCACGTTGAGGAAGGAGCCCATGCCGTGGCCCGTGCCGTGCAGGTAGTTGAGTCCGTCCGCCCAGAGTGGCGCGCGGGCGAGCGTGTCGAGCATCAGCCCCGGCGTGCCGGCGGGGAAGTTGGCGCGAGCGAGCGCGACGTGGCCCTGCAGCACCCGCGTGTAGACGCGTTTTTCGTCGTCGGCGGGCGATCCGAAGTGGACGGTGCGCGTCACGTCGGTGGTGCCTTCTTGGTACTGGCCGCCCGTGTCGAGCAGGTAGATCTGGCTCGGCGAGATGGGTGCGCACTGCGCGTGCGAGGCTTGGTAGTGGATGATGGCCGCGTTTGGCCCGGCGGAGGAGATGGTGGGGAACGAATCGCCCACCGCGCCCATGGCCATCCGGCGCCTCCCCATGGCGTCGGCGCCCGCCGCCTCCGAGACGGCGACTCCGTTCGCGAGCGCCTCCTCCAGCCACGCGAGGTACGAGACGATGGCCGCCGCGTCCCGTTGCCCGGAGCTCAGGATGCCCGCGCGCTCGACGTCGTTCTTGCGCGCCTTGAACTTCTCGACGGGTGACGCGTCCACCAACTGGCGCCTTGAGCTGGGGATGCTCGCGGCGCAAGCCAAGCTGCACGAGCGCTGCTCCAGCATCACTCTGCCCTCGCCCGCCGCGCCGCCCGCGCACGCCGCCGCGGCCGCCGCCGCGTCGAACTCCGAGTAGGGGCGGAGGAAGACGCGGACGGCGTCGTCGGCGCCGGCGTTGGCGTTGGCGTCGGCGCACCCCTCCGCGTCAAAGTGCGCCCGCACGCCCTCGAGCTGTCGGAGCCAGAGCGTGGCGGTGGCGCCGGTGGCGGAGGCGCCGTCAGGGAGGCGGACGACGGCGTATGAGAAGAAGACGGGGTTGCACTCGATGTCTCGGCCTCTCAGGTTGAAGAGCCACGCAATCTGATCGAGCGCGTTGAGCACCAGCGACGTGGCGCCAGACTCGCGCAATGCCACGGCCACGCGCCTCAGCTTGGAGGCGGACGGCTCGCCGGAGAGGGACGGCGGGTGGGGCAGCACAGGATAGGACGAGAGGGCGGGGCGGTCGCTGCCCCACGCCGCGTCGACGAGGTTCGTCGCGACGAGGGACAGTGGCTCGGGCAGCACGGCGGCCCAATCCGCCGCCTTCGAGATGTTGATCAGTGTCGGGTCAAACCCAACAGGCCCCGGCAGCTTTGGCGCCTCCCTGGCCAGCCACTCTTCAAGGTCCAGCACGCCGGGCTCGCTCATCTTCATCAGCACCCACTCGGTCCCCGCCAGCTGGGCGGCCGCTTGCACAAAGTAGCGGCCATCCGTCCACAGCAGGGCGTGGGTCGCGGTTACGAGTGCCGTGCCGGCCGAGCCAGTGAACCCGGTCAGCCATTCGCGCCGCTGGTCCTCGCGTGCGACGTACTCGGACGAGTGGGCGTCGCCCGATGGGACGAGATAGCCGCCCAGCCCGTGCGCCAGCAGCAGGGAACGGATTCCCTTGATTTTCAGCGCCACATCCTTGGGCGAGAACTTGTCGCACAGCGCCGCGCCGGGACGAAAGCAGCACGGGCAAGCGAGCTCCTCCGCCGCCGGCCTGCCACGCTTGCGGCCGAAAGTTATGTTGTCCATCTGAGCGATGGGTTAACTTGTTGCAGTTCCCTGTGCGTGTGTGCTCGTGTCCCCTTTGTATTATAAACCGTCTGTGAACGCCATCGGGTTAAGTAAGACATCCCCTTAGGTTAAGGCCCTACTTAGGCGTGGGCAATACCATATTCGGTATTCATAGCCGACCCCTGGATTCAGTGAATACTGTGCGAGAGCACTGCAGCAGAGGCGGCGAACGACAGACAGATGACAGAGAATGAATGTCGCAGGAAAGCGGAACAGAAAGCGGCCAACAGGAGGCGGCGGGACGACCCACGCAAAGGGCCGCACAAAAGCGGACCACCACACAGAGGGCCGCACAAAGCGGCCAACAGGAGGCCGCAGAGGGACCCACACAGGAAACACACAGACACGCCCCCACAGCGAGAAGTCGCTGGACACTGTGTGTGAGGGCCTGGGAAGGTCCCGAGAAGAGCACCGCAAAGTCTGGCTAGGCGGTGACAATACACAAACAAAATATACATAGATATAGATATCCACAGCAAGCCGTAGCTAGTACCGGGTCGATCCGAGAAGAACGGCGCGGTGCCGTAAGAACGTCGTCTTATCGAGCGCCTTGGTGAAGAGTCAGCAATAAGATTGGTCCCCGCAAGCCAAACTGGCTTGGACACGCCGTTAGCGCACTGCTTGCGCCCTAGGAAGAAGGGCGACTCGGCGCAGTAGCAGGGCGCCCGAGACTCGCGCAGTTCGCGCCCCCGCAGCTCGCGCCCCCACGACGGGTCGATCAAGGCGAACGCGAGCGTGATAGCGATGGGCCGCAGAGCGTAGAGCGCGACGCCGCGCACAGCGTCGGCCATGCACGGCGTCACAACGAGTGCGGTGAGACTCCACAGCAGCAAGTACGGCACACATCGCCGAGTGTGGCGCTGAACTCCACCGGTGTCGCGCGCTGCATTGAGCGCGTGCGCCGTGCTGAGTGCTACACCTGCGCTCATCGCTGTGCTCGAGAGGCTGTTCGGCGGCGGCGCTGGCGTCGAGCCCGGCGGCGGCAGCTCCCATAGGAGTGGGTGCGGCGGCTGATGAGCAGGGGTAAGCGGCGGCGCGGCGAGCAGCGGGGCGAGGACTGGCGGCGGATCGGCGGCAGGCGGCGGCAGCATGGCGGCAGGTGGCGCGGTGGCGGGAACAGAGGCAAGCGCCGGACAGGAGCCGCTCTACACGGAGTGCATGGCGGTGATCAATGGCCCGTGGGTGGCCAGTGACCGCAGCAACATGCCTAGCTCCGGCGACTCCTTCCTGGCTGTACAGGCCAGCGGCTGGATTGCCGGGCATGGCGGCTGCCCCGGCCCCGATTGCGGCGCGCGTGGTGAGCGCGCCAGCGGAGTCGGCGATGGCCAAAGCCATAGGCCCAGCTGTGACAACTGCAGCGGCGGGCCGCACGTCGCTGAGCGCGGCGGCCTGCAGCGCCGCGCACGAGCCGCGCTGCACCGAGTGCATGACGGCGGCCGTCATCCCGTCGGCCTCCGAGGAGGTCGGCGCTGGCCGCAGCCACAGGTCCAGCCGCGGCGAAGCCGCGGTGGCCGCAACTACGGGCCCAGCTGTGGCGAAGCCAGAGCTCGCCGAAGCCGGGGTGGCCGCAGCTACGGGCCCAGCTGCGGCGAAGCCAGAGCTAGCCGCAGCCACAGGCCCAGCGGCGACGGCTCCCTCCTGGCTGCACAGGCGAGCAGCAGCAGCGCCGAGCATGGGCGCGGGGCCAGCAGCAGCGTCGGCGGCTGCCCCGGCCCCGGCCATGGCGGGCGTGGTGAGCGCACTGGCGACGTCGGCGCTGGCCGCAGCCATGGGCCGGGCGGCACTGGAAGCAGCCATATGCCCAGCAGCAGGAGGTGATGCGGCTACTCCCTCCTGGCTGCACCGTCCAGATGCCGAGCCGTAGAATTGGTCGACAGCGGGGCAGGGAAGCGTGTAGAGAGCATCCTTCACCGCCGGGTCCGCGCAGTGGCCGCAGGTAGTAGCGGCGAGGGAGCAGGCACTGCCGCCGAGCGAGGGCGTCGGCGTTGGCGTCGGCTACGCGCGCCGCAAGGCGCGCGGCGCGGCGGCGGGGCTGGGAGCGGTTGGTAGGCGGCGGGCGGGAGGAAGCGAGACAGCGGCAGTGGGCGCGGCGGCGGTGGTCGAGACGGCGGCGGTGGAGACGGCGGCGGTGGAGACAGCGGCGGCGGGCGTGGTGGCGGTGGCGGTGTCCATGGTCAAGCGAGTGCGCGCGGCAGTGCGCTTCCACGACAGTGTCGAGGTTCGCTCGAATTGCTGCGAGTTGTCTGCACGCGCGCGTTGCGGCACGGCTAGAGACGGCGGCGCGGCTGCTTGCTGCGGGACGCCTGAATGTGTGCCGCGCGCCCGAGATGGCGCCGGAGGCCCGCGTAGCGCTTGGCGCGGCGGCTGCGGCGCCCTGTCCGAGCCGCCCCGCACCTGGTGCGCTGGCGGCGAGCTTGGCGAGCCTGGCGCCGTGCACGACGGCGCCGGCGCAGCATCGCCGAGTGTGGCACCCTCGGGCAGCGGCAATTCCTTGAGCAGCAGCTGCGCCGCGTCGAAATACACGTCCGCGGGGAGAAACTCCTCGATGTACTGCCGCGAGGTGAGCGTGCGGATCGAGACGCGCGGCGCGTCGCCCTCGAGCAGCGACAGCGCCAACGCCGCCAAGGGCAAGCTGCACGCCTGCATCGACAAGACGGGCGCGGCGAACGCGTTGGCGAAGCCGGCGCTTGCCGCATCCACAGGCCCAGCTGCGGCGAGTCCCACAAGGCTGCATAGGCCGGCTGCGGCGCTTCCGAGCATGGGTGCAGGGCCAGTGGGCACGGGGCCAGCAGTCAGGTCGCCAAGCATGGCGGCTGCCTCGGTCTTGATCACGGCGGGCGTAGCGAGCGCGCTGGTGAGGTCGGCAAGGTTGGCGTGAGCCGAGTATTCGAGGGCGGCAGACAGAAGCTCGTAGAGAGCATCAATCAACGCCTCATCCACGCAGCCACCGCAGGCACTAGCGACGAGGGAGCAGGCACCGTAGCCGAGCGAGGGCGGCGGCGCTGGCTGCTCCTGCGCGCGCTGCAAGGCCCGGTACTGCACCCTTCCCCGCGGCAAGATCTGCTGGATAGGCGGCAGCACCAAGTTGCGCGCTGAGCATGGCGGTGCTGGCGCGGCGCGTATGGTGTTGACGGCGGCGAGCACCGCGGCGGCGGTGGCTTTGACCGGAGCCATTTCAGCGGAGAGTTGGTAAGCATGCTTCAGCCCCGGCGGAAAGTTGCGTAGACTGCGAGCGGTGGCGATGACGGTGCGCACGGCGGCAGCGGCCGCGCAAACAGCAACTTCTGGCCCGTCCGGGTGCGCTGGCGGCGAGCTTGGGTCCGAGGGCGGCGTCGCCGAGCTCTGCGCCGCGCACCACAGCAATGGCGCAGCGTCGGCGAACGTAGCGTGCGTCGCCGGGCCCCGCGCCGTGTACCACGGCGCTGGCGCAGCGTCGCCGAGCGAGCGCAGCGCGTGTCGCCGGGCCCTGCGCTGCGCACAGCGGTGCTGGCGCAGCGTTGCCGAGCATAGCGGGCGTCGCTGGGCCCTGCGCCGTGCACCGCGGCGCTGGCGCAGCGTCGCCGAGCGTAGCGCGTGTCGCCGGGCCCTGCGTCTCGACGTCTTTGACGGCGCCGATGAAGTCCATTTTCTCGGCCGCCCACAGGAAGGCCACGTCGAAGCAGGAGCCGCCATGACGCGCGTGTTCCCAGCGGGTGCCCTGCTGGACCCAGTGGGTCCTCGTCGCGGCGGCACTGCAGCAGAGGTTCACCGTGTCGCAGAGGGGGACGCCGACGATGTTCATGTCGGCAGAGTTCTGCTCGTGGTTAGGGTTGTTGTCGAGGGTGGCCCGCTGGCCGAGGGTGGCCCGCTGGCCGGGTACGCCAGCCCGCGAGATGGGCGGAGACGTCGTGATCTGTCGCGCGTGCGCGCCGGTGGCCCGCTGGCCGGGTACGCCAGCCCGCGAGATGGGCGGAGACGTCGTGATCCGTCGAGCGTGCGCGCCGGTGTGGCCCGCTCCACTGAGCAGCCAGGCGTGAGGTTGGGCAGGAGACATGTCTACCACTGCCGCCGAGATCCGAGGTTGAGGTCGGTCGTGATCCACGTGATCGTGGGGAGGTCCGTGAGCGAGCGACTGCGCCAGCAGCTCCGACTCAGAGTGCACCATGTGCGAGAGCACCGCAGCAGAGGCGGCGAACGACAGTGAGATGACAGAGAGAATGAATGTCGCAGGAAAGCGGAACAAAAACAGGAGGCGTAGGGACGACCCACACAAAGGGCCGCACGAAAGCGGGCCACCACACAGAGGGTTACACAAAGCGGCCAACAGGTGCCCGCAGAGGGACCCACACAGGAAACACACAGACAAATACGGTATTCAGGCGGCGAGCGCAGCGAGCCACCCCTATATTCACCGCCGCGCAGCGCCCCCGGAGGGCCGCCGGAGGCAAAATATATACATATATATTATATAATAAGATCAAAAAAATATCATAAAAAAAGAAAAATAAAACCAGATATATAATATATATATATATATATATATGTGTATATAAATATAAATATATAATAAACGACGACCAACGACCAACGACCAACACCTACACACCAACACCCACCTCTGCTCAAAGCCCTCTACTCTCTGCTCTAGAGCTGCCGGAGGCTCAGGGTTAACACCCGAGGGGTTAATTAACCCGAGATCCCTGTTCTATTTCTAGTATTCATAGGTTTCACCCTGTGAAGGCCGTGTAACGGCCAATACAACTCAAAATGAATACAGCGCTGGTATTCACATGTATTCATAAAAATGAGCCAAACAAAATGAATACATATTCATATTCGGTATTTTTTTCTTTGCTCCGCGTATTGCCCACGTAGGGTTAATTAAGGCCTACTACCCTTTTCTTTGGTGCAACAGGGGTGTTTCCGTTGCGGTGTGAGCCGCTGCGGGCCGGCTGCTGCTGTGGTGGGGAGGGGGTGTTAGGTGTTTCGTAGGGGTAAACTTATCATCTAAGTTGCTGTGTACTACGTACTAGACTACGGGTCAAGGTGTCAAGGCCAGTGTGGAGGCGAACGGTGTTTTGCAAAGGAGTTTTTGTGCTATTTGGCAAATAGCAACAACTCTTGCTCATGTTGGATTTGTGTTATTTGGAAAATCTCACAAACTCATGTTACTTTTGCCACTATTTATCACAATAGCGTAACAAAAGCTTGATCACTTTTGTGCTATTGAGAGAGTAATCTCAACAATGCAGGTTCATTTTTCTGCAATTTGAAATAATTTGTACAAATACAAATAGCAGCAAAACGCTTGATTGACTTTGTGCTATTTTATCAAATAGCACAAACTCATCTTGAGTTGTTGCCTTTTTATGAAATAGCAACAAATCGCACATCAGACATCAGTATTTGTGCTATTTATTTATGAAATAGCGACGACAACTCATCTTGAGTTTGAGTTGTTGCTATTGTTATTGTTTATTTAAAATCACATAAACTCGCTTATTTGATTTGATGAGATTTTTTTAAATAGCAACGGGTTAACCCGAACCTGCACCGCCAACCCCGGCGCTCGAGTGGCTGCTGGCTGCTCGTAGCGCTGGCGAAGGCTAAAATCTTGAATTTGAATGCTCAAAGGGTCACTTGCTGGCAATGACGACGTGGTAACAGTAACGATTGAGCTCGAAGAGCTGATCGCGGAGAAGCTCGACGCAGAAGGAGCCGTAGACGACCGCGTGGGCACCAACCAGGCGGGCGAGGAGGAGGACGAGGACGAGGAGAGCCGGGAGCATGCGGAGGATGACGAGTTCGGTGGCATGAGCACCCGTACAGGCTTATTAAGAATACGCTGCGTGAAGTGTGAGAAGTTGCTCAATCCAGCGAATAATAAGCACGAGTATCTAGCCTTGAAGGAGATCGAGAGCCGGTCGGCTTGCGGCGTCTGCCTAGTTCTCGCAACGGAAATCCTAGCTCCAGCTTGAGCAAGTATTGTTGCTTCGTGTGCCAAGTGTACCTCTGCTGCTGTGACTGCCTCAATGATTGTCAATGCTCACAACATTGACGGGTTAACTCGACGGCACGGGCAAGAGTGCGCAGAAGTTAATTCTGAAGAAGGCGTAACAAAGGTCGAAACTAGGCGCGCCGTGCGCTGTGCTATCATGCATATGCCTGCTGGGCTTGGCAGGCGGCGGGGTGGTGCTGGGGAGGCGGCCTTTTTTTTGCATATCTATTTTTTTGTATCGGTGGGTGTGGCTGTAGTGCTGTGTCCTTGTAGATCGCCGTGTTCGGGTGCTCAGGTCCATTGCAAAATGAAAATCAACTTAACCTCTGCACCGTGTGACCTTTTATGTGAAGGTTTACGGTCTCAACCCGAGTAGAAGTAGAAGTAGTAGTAGCAGCAGTAGCAGCAGCAGCAGCAGTAGCAGTAGTATAAGTACTAGTACTAGTACTAGTACTAGTACGTACTAGTAGTAGTCTTGTCGTCGGCGAAGTAGTAGTAGTAGTAGTAGTAGTAGTAGTAGTAGTAGTAGTAGTAGTAGTAGTAGTAGTAGTAGTAGTCGTGGTAGTAGTAGTCGTAGTAGTCGTAGTCGTAGTCGTAGAAGTGGTAGTAAAAGTAGTCGTCGTAGTAGTTGTAGTCGTAGTCGTCGTCGTAGTAGTAGTAGAAGATGATAGAAGTAGTAGTAGTAATAATAGTAGTAGTACCAGCAGCAGCAGCAGCCAGCAGCAGCAGCAGCAGTAGTAGTAGTAGTAGTCGAAGTAGTGGTAGTAGAGGATGAAGTAGCAGTAGAAGTAAAAGTAGAAGTAATAGTACTAGTAGTACTAGTAGTACTAGTAGTACTAGTACTAGTTAAACAAGAAGTAGTAGTCGTACAGTAGTTGTAGTAGTAGCAGTGGTAGAAGTAGTAGTAGAAGTACTAGTAGCAATAATAGTGGAAGTAGTAGTCGTAGTAGTGATAGTAGTAGTAGTAGTAGTAGTAGTAGTAGTAGTAGTAGTAGTAGTAGTAGTAGCGCAGTAGTAGTAGTAGTAGTAGTAGTATTCGTATCAAAGTAGTAATATTTGTATGAGTAGTGGTAGTTGTAGTAGTAGTAGTAGTAGTCGTGATTGAAGTAGTAGCAGTACTAGTACTAGTACGTACTAGTAGTAGTAGTAGCAAAGTAGTAGTAGTAGTAATAGAAGTAGTAGTAGTAGTAGTAGTAGTAGTAGTAGTAGTTGTTGTTGTTGTTGTAGTAGTGATAATTGTAGAAGTAGTAGTAGTAGTAGTAGTAGTAGTAGTAGTAGTAGTAGCAGAAGTAGTAGTTGTATTAGTTGTTGTAGTAGTAGTGGTGGTGGTGGTGGTATCAGTAGTGTTGTAGTAGTAGTATAGTAGTAGTAGTAGTAGTAGTAGTAATAGTTGTAGTAGTAGTGAAGTTGTAGTAATAGTAGTAGTAGTAGTAGTAGTAGTAGAAGTAGAAGGATAAGAAGAAGTAGGAGGAGGAGGAGGAGGAGAAGAAGTAGAAATAGTAGTAGTAGTAGTAGTAGTAGTAGTAGTAGTAGTAGTAGTAGTAGTAGTAGTAGTAGTAGTGGTAGTAGTAGTAGTAGTAGTAGTAGTAGTAGTAGTAGTAGTAGTAGTAGCAGTGGTGGTGGTAGTAGTAGTAGTAGTAGTAGTAGTAGTAGTAGTAGTAGTAGATGATGATGATATGTTTACCCCTGAGGGTAGTAGCAAAAGCAGAAGCAGCAGCAGCAGTAGTAGTAGTGGTGGTGGTGGTAATAGTAGTAGTAGCAGTAGTTGTATAAGTAGACGTAGAAGTAGTCGTAGTCGTAGAATAGTCGTTGTAGTAGTAGTAGTAGTAGTAGTAGTAGTAGTAGTAGTGATAGTCGTAGTCGTAGTAGTACTGGTAGTAGTAGTCGTAGAAGTAATGTTAGTAGAATTAGACGTAGTAGATGTATAATAAGTATAAGTTGTCATACGTCGTTGTCGTCGTCGTTGTCATAGTAGTCGTAGTAGTTGTAGTATAGTTGTAGATGTAGAAGTAGTGGTAGTAATATTGGTAGTAGTAGCGGTGGTGGTAGTAGTAGTGGTGGTAGTCATAGTAATTGTAGTTTGTAGTAGTAGCAGTAGTAGTAGTAGTAGTAGTAGTGGTAGTAGTAGTAGTAGTAGTAGTAGTAGTAGTAGTAGTAGTAGTAGTAGTAGTAGTAGTAGTGGTAGTAGTACTAATACTTGTAGTAGTAGTAGTAGTCGTGGTGGGGGTGGTGGTGTTGGTGGTGGGGGTAGTAGTAGTAGTAGTAGTAGTAGTAGTAGTAGTAGTAGTAGTAGTTGTTGTTGTTGTTGTTGTTGTCATTTGAACTCGGAAGTCTATGTTACTCACATATATGATGATTCAATCAACATATATGATTTGATCACTCGATGATCATATATGATGATGTTCATCAAGCGGGGCTACTTGACCTCGGCCAGCCAGCTGGAGTACAGTACCGCTATCCAGGTCGGAGTGCGTGGTTGCACAGGGCGAACAGAGTCTCTGGGGGGGCAGCAGCAGCTTGGGGGGCCCTCAAGCACCCAAACGGGGAGTGTACGCGTAAAAAAAAACCTTATCATATATGCAAAATTTCACATCACATATGATGAGCCCTCATTTCAGACTCACTATCTGGAAGAAGGGTACTTCCTGGCGTTTCGCACAGGAATAGTTGCTACTACTACGGTATCAAGGTCAGTGGACCACTGCCTACTGCCACCCCAACCCCAACGGCTTGCGAGCGTGGTGACCCGATTTTGGACTTACGCGGTGCCCCCTTCGGATTTGGGCCAATACTTATAGGTGTAAAGTTTCACACTATTTCCGGATGAACTCTCGGCCCCGGGTTAACCCGAGGAAAAATGTCTCGCCCGAAATAGAATATTTGTTAGACCTTAGACCTTCTTCTTTACCGTAGTCCCCCGCCACGCGGGGCGCGGGGCTAAAAGGGGTTTATAGCGCCGATGTCTACTGCCGGCAGTAGTAATTCGGACCAGCGGACCCGGGGTCTATTTTGAGTTTTTTAGTCTGCTCGAGACCCGCTTTTTGAGTTTCGTTAGAAAAAATAAGCATGGGACATTTTTTTAAGGCCAGTGGACCACTGCCTACTGCCCCCCCCCCCCCCCCCCCCTCACGGCTTGCCAGCGTGACCCAATTTGGACGTACGCGGTGCCCCCTTTTGCGTGCGGTTGGCTTTACACCCCCTTAATCTGGCTAAAAACAAAATCCAGCGCCAGCGCAAGACTTCGCCAGCGGCTGAATGAAGGGCTCTGCGGCAGCGGATGTGGTCCGCTGTCTACTCTCCCAAAGCCACGTCAGCGCCGACTGCTTCAAGGCCAGCTTCTGCTTCTGCTGAGCTATGCTATAGTTTCATTTTTTTATATTTAATTTTGTTGTATCTGCGCATCCAGCATCCAGTCTCCAGAGTGGGGCGAGGGTTGCCGAGCAACTTGGAGATGGTGGTTCGTGCGCTTGGGAACGTGCCGGCGGGGACCTCTTCGTCCGGAAAAGCTGGTTGGCTCCGCGCGGACTGACTGGAACACCAGCACACTCAGCCTCTGCTGGCGCGCGCGGATGGCAACACACGGTTTTGAGGAGCCAACCAGCTTTAATGAGGGTCGGCCCGAATCGCATATCGCATGCATGCGCATCCCCACCGCGCCAGCCAGCGCGGCGCAAGGATTTGCAGGTAAATGCAGCGCTGCCATTATTTGCTGACTCTGCTTTATTATGTAAATAAACTCTAGGTTTCTTTACGCAAACGCCCGTTCACCCTATCCTCCTCCCTCTGGGCAGGAATTTATTCGTTCTTCTCGTTCTCGTCAAGGAGAACCTGCGCGAGTTCTGAGGTGTCATGTATATCTCTGTGGAGAGGGAGAGGCAGGTGAAGGCTCGTCTGCTGACCGCAGCAAATCCCACCGCCTCAGCTGCTGCTTTGAAATAACAGTGTCGGGGTTGGGGTGGGAGGTCCTATGCGGCGCAAATTGCGGCGCAAATCTGCTCCCGCACTGCGCGATGGCCCGCGCTCGTGGGGCGCTCTGCCACCCGCCACCCACACACACACACACCGGTTTGCCTGTGGGCAGGTTGGCTCCTTTTAGAACAGCTGCCAGTAGCACGCGCCAGCGACGGCCAGCAACGAGGGAGACGGGACGAGGGCAGCGGTATCTTTGTGTGCTGCCGCATCTTGCTGGTTCTTCTGGCAACCGGGCGTCTTCTATAATGGGGGTGCTGCTGGCACGGCACTAGTCGCGCTCCTTTATGGAGCCCTTGCTGCGTCGCTGGCGTCGTTACACCTCGCTCAGCGCGACAGCCGACGGCATGCAGGAGCAGGCACAGCTCTAGAGCGGCAGGCCGCCGCAGCTCGGACCAGTGAGGGCCGCCTCAGTGTTGTTATTTTGGTGCGCTCAACGCCCACGCCCTGCTAACGGTCACGCCCATGCCCAGACGGACTAGCGCTCAGCCCTGCTGTGTTGTACACACACACACTCACCCCGTGCGCCTCCGTCTCCGTGCCCTGCTTCTCAGACGCGAGCTGCTGGCGGCGGCACGCGACGGAAGCTTGTGCGATTGCAGCGCGGGCGGCGGTGGCGCACGGCGGCGGCGCCGGCAGCGGTGGCAATGGAGGCGCGTGCGGGTAGCGGCGGCGTGGGCGGCACTGGCGCCGGTAGCAGCTCACCTGCTGCGGCAGCGGCAGCGGCGCGCTTCTCTCAGCATCAGACGTGGTGGTGTGTGCAGTCTGCGGCGCCTGTGACGGCTGCTCTGCTTCACTGGCATCATCGGCGACGTGCGAGTGGCACGGCACCAGAAGCTGTGGCACACAGCGGACAGCAGCAGAAGAGGCGACGGGAGGGTCTGCGGCAGTTACGGCAGCGCACCCACAGCAGGTGTGTCGTGGCAGTGGCTATCTATTTAGAAATTACAGTTGATGGAACTTTCCCTTTGCCTGGCGGTGCGGACTGAGGCATTGAGGTGGAGGTGTCGGTAGCGCAGTAGCCCCAGGGACACGCCTCCTCACCAGCCAGTCTCGGCGTGTTCTCTGTCTTTGTGGGGTGCATGCCGTGGCGCGTGGGCCTCTGCAGCTGGCTGCTCGTCGGACGCAAGTGCGAGCTGAGATTCTGGAGATAGATTGTCAAACCTACGACTACAAAAGAGTGCCTCTGAGGCTCACTTCACATGAACTAACATGGAGATTCATCGAGAGCTGACCTCAGGATGAATCTCGACTCGAAGTTCGAAGGGCAGGCCTTCTGCAGCGTGCTTGAGAGATGTGTGCACGTTGCTCGTGGAATGAGGTCGAAGAGTGACCTCCGGTGTACCGGCTGGTATCTCTGGGAATACCGCTTGGGGTACTCACTACTGATGGCGGATATTGAGTAGGGAGTACTTCTATCTTGGACAGCCCCCAGCCCCCAGTTCGAAGTGTAAAGCTTCAAATGAAGAAAAATCGGACTGAACCAAGATGGATAGATCCGGTATTCGCAGAGGGCAAGTCA
>Ga0335398_10007122_pt1 | contig 13815 bp, 10 predicted proteins | sample BON03_FD_205742 | JGI IMG/M metagenome (GOLD analysis project Ga0335398, IMG submission 205742) | Freshwater microbial communities from Lake Bonney liftoff mats and glacier meltwater in Antarctica - BON-03 (spades assembly) (version 2) | ecosystem: Environmental > Aquatic > Freshwater > Ice >... | reverse complement strand
ATTTACGGGGTGTATGAAAACTATTGCTATGTCAAATGGGAGGTCATCACTGAAAGACTCAAACAGGAGGAGATCGAAAGGGGGGCTCTCGCGTCACCAATGCAAAAACTTACAGGTAGACTTCGAGGCATGTCTCAGGAAGTTTTCAGTCTTTATTCAAATAGATCGGGTATCAAGACAGAACCAGTTTGATCATATAACTAAAATAACAAAAAGAAATTAATATTTACAACGAAACAAACGAGTTATGTTAAACTTAGACTCGCTTTACTTTTTCGAAAGTCTCTTGTTGGATGATGTCATCACTAGTTGGGAGTCCTTGAGATTTACGATGCTGATCAAACATCACCTTGCGAATGGCGGCTTGCGTTTTTTCATCATACTCATCGACTCGTTTGCTTGAATCCACTTTTTGAGTGTCGATGCATGGGTCACCTTCAACGACGCAGTTCCACCAGGTCTCTCTTACTTTCTCTAATGTCACTACCAATGCATCAGATTCACGATCAACTGACCAGAAACAGTCGCCTGGGCGCACTCGCTCTGGGTATGTCCCATGCAGCAGCACTCTCGAAGGTACACTGATAGATATCTCGTTCGGTTTGATCAAACATTTAATATCGGAGGCAGGTGTGTTAGGGGACAAACATATAGTGATTGTAACGTCTTGTAGACTCTGAATCCACCAATAACGATCCGTCATCCCGCCATTTCCTATTGGAACCTGATCTCCTTTCTCATTGTAGGTGACTAGATCTTTGGAAGCCGAATTTTCCCTCGTGCCTGCTACATCCGGTTTTTTAGATATCTCGATTGGACTTTGTTTCGAAGTTTCCAGTTGTCGAAAGGGTCGCTTTCGAAACTGATTCAAAACCATCTTTTCAGATTGCCCAGGCGAAAATCCCATCGAGGCGTTTTTCTCATGTGGAGGAATGACGACGTAAAAATCTGTTCTTCTGTTCATAAATCCAAAAAACACATCCAGCAGTTCCTCCACGCCTTTGCATCGGCTTGCAAGAGGCATAAGAAGAGCGTCAATTTCATCATCATTCATTTGATACACTTTAGTCGAGGGGGACTATCATTCGAACTCATCTCGTGGTGGGGGACTATTACAATTCGGGATAAATTGATTTATCCGTTAGCGTTGTTTTCATGCGGGGCTCGCTTTTGTTGCTTTGTTGTTTGGTGGGATTTTCCGAAGGCATCCTTAATGTGAGCATTGAAGGCGATGCAATGAATGCTCAGTTTCTCGGATCATTCCGAGTGGCCCAATCTCAAAGTCATATTGGACGACATGACATTGAACTTTTGAACACCCAGGTCATTATATTCGACGATAAAGCATCCAGAAAGTATTGCAACGATAAAGCTGATTTTCCTGATATGTTTGCAGAATTCGGAAATAGAATTATTATGATGGATGTGGACCTCAAAACATTTCACACCTGCTTCTCGGGAGTCCCGCAGCTGTTTAATTCTGTGGAATATTTCGAAGATTGGTGTAAACTCAACAGTTCGTTAATATTATTGAATTCTAAAGTAGTAGGGTTCCATTACAACATGGGTGGCCATCAAGAAGATATATTAACAGATTGTGGTATCTTCGAAACTCCCTATACTTCAATGGAGATTTTTAATTCAATAGCTCCCAATACGAAGCTTATTGGAAATATGACTTTAGATGAACCAGATTGTGAAAAAGTATTTAACAGCATATTTGTCACCATTATTTCCAGGATTGGCGTTGGAGGCTTATTTGTATTTACTGGTATTTATGCATTGAGTGGATTTCTCTTCTTTAATTCAAACCAGTGGATTGGTAAAATGGTATTGTGAATGAACTCATTGACTTGCCTGTATATTGGCGTCATTTGGATATGTGGTTCACATTTCATAACTGATATCTTGCCACACGACTTCATTGCATCTAATATGTCTCTATTATCATCGTCAAATCTGGCTTGTGATGTTCTAATTACTTTACGCTGGAAATCTCTCAATAATGAAGTGACCAACCGTTTGCCACCAAGTCCAGATTCAAATGTTATCCGAACAAGAAAATTTGGATTTGGTTTCGGAATTTCACTTTTTATCTTTGACTGGGTCTATAACTACTTTTGGATCAACATGTATGAATCTGGTGAATTTATTCTGACGACTATTATTCCTGGAGTATTTCTCAGTTTCCAGCTTATGATGTTAGTATTCTTCTTCAGGCAAATTTTGTTTATGAACCGCTATCTCGGCAAGATAGATATCAGTCTGGAAACTGCATCGGTATTAATGGCAGAAGGATCAAACAGAAGTGTCGCTGCAAAGATGAGAACATCCGCTAGGCAACTGAATCGATGGCTTCGCATCACGTCCATTTCCATGTTTCTCTATACAGTGTTGGTACTGGTGTTGCAACCCACGCGGCTGATTGAACGAAGTTGTGAGTCATGGGTTACTGGTTGGTCCATATTCGCATTTCTCCGGTGTCTTAATTCATTCGGTCAGGTTAAACTTTGCATCGCGAGAAATGGAATTTCAGGGCTTACCAAGAAAGTGACACCATCATCTACAAATCCTCTTTTTTCGAAACACAGCTTTACAAGTGTTCAGAGCAAAACTATCGAATAGTTTTTTGGGATCGGAAGACAATTCACTAGTTAGTATTAAACTTTTAAAATTCGGAATTTGGCGACATAATATCTCTGAAAAAATCTTCAAACATGTAAGATGAGGAGCTCTTAAAGTTTAGAGAAACCGCTCCAAACCTGGAGACAAACTAGTGAAACTACTCATACAATGATCTACCCACCGAAATTTTATCCGTTTTTGTGTAAATAAAGATTTGTCATGAAGGGTTCGCTTTTGTTGCTGTGTTCTTTGGTGGGATTTTCCAAAGGCATCATCAATGTAAGCACTGAAGTTGATGCAATGAATGTTCACTATCTTGGTTCATTCCGAGTGGCCCAATCTCAAAGTCATATTGGACGACATGACATTGAACTTTTGAACACACAAGTCACTATATTCGACGATAAAGCATCAAAGAAGTATTGCAATAATATGACTGCTTTTCCTGAAATGCTCGCTGAATTCGGAAATAGAATTATTATAATGGATGTGGACCTCAAAACATTTCACACCTGCTTCTCGGGAGCCCCACAGCTCTTCAAATCTGTAGAGTATTACAAAGAATGGTGCCAACTCAACAGTTCAATAATATTATTAAATTCTAAAATAGTCGGGTTCCATTACAACATGGGCGGCCATCGAGAAGATATATTAACGGATTGCGGAATCTTCGAAACCCCGTCTTCTTCGATGGAGATTTTTAAATCGACATCATCCGATAGGAAGCTTATTGGAAATATGACTTTAGACGAACCAGAGTGTGAAAACTTGTTTAACGGCATATTCGTCACGATCATTTCGAGAATTGGCGTTGGAGGATTATTCCTATTTACTGGTATTTATGCTTTGAGAGGATTTCTCGTTTTTAATTCAAACCAGTGGATTGGTAAAATCGTATTGGGAATGAACTCATTGACTTGCCTGTATATTGGCACCATTTGGATATGTGGTTCACATTACATAACTGATATCTTGCCACACGACTTCATTGCTTCTAATATCTCTCTATTATCATCGTCAAACATGGCCTGTGATGTTCTAATTACTCTACGTTGGAAATCCCTCAATAACGAAGTGACCAACCATTTACCTCCAAGTCCCGATTCGCATGTTATCCGAACGAGAAAAATAGGATTTTGTTTCGCAATTTCACTTTTTATCTTTGACTGGGTCTATACCTATTTTTGGATCAACATGTATGAATCTGGTGAATATATTCTGACGATTATTACTCCTGGAGTATTTCTCATTTTGCAGCTCATGATGATACTATTCTTTTTCAAGCAAATCTTGTTTATGAACCGCTATCTCGGTAAGATGGATGACAGTCTGGAAACTGCATCGGTATTAATGGCAGAAGGATCAAGCAGAAATATCGCTGTAAAGATGAGAACATCCGCTAGGCAACTGAACCGATGGCTTCGAATTGCGTCTAGTTCCATGTTTCTATATACACTGCTGATGCTGATGTTGCAGCCCACACGTCTTATTGAACGAAGTTGTGAGTCCTGGGTGATAGGCTGGTCAATATTAGCATTTCTCCGGTGCCTTAATTCAGTCAGTCAGATTAAACTTTGCATCGCGAGGAATGACATTTCAGGGCTTACCAAGAAAGTAACGCCATCATCCACAAATCCACTTTATTCGAAACACAGCTTCACGAGTGTTCGGAGCATACTTATCGAATAGTTTTGAAATAGGATTATTTTGAAATGATCTTTAAAAATATATCCGTTGATTATATGAAACGTCGGGTGTTGTGGCTGGCCTCCTTGGTGTTTGCTGTCAATGCAGGTGTTGATGTCAGCTCCTCATCAAAATTTCTGGGATCGTTTCGAGTCGGACCGATGTACCGCAACCTGGGTCGTTCTTATGCTCAATTAAACAACACTGAAATGGTTTTATTCGACAACATGGCATCTGAAAGATATTGTAAACCTCATACGGATATCTTGTTTGAAAATATGGTGGAAGAGTTTGGAGGTCGAATCATTCTTATTAACATCAGTCTCGCCTCGTTTCACAGCTGCTTCCCTGAGTTTCCCAACCACTACAAGACCTTTGATTTGTTTTCGAAATGGTGCTCCCTAAATAGCTCACTTATTATTTTGAATAAGAGGAAGACTGATTTCCAGTTTAATAGATATGGCACCAGAGAGCATGAATTTCCTCATTGTGGTATTTACTCAGCTGTGGCCAATGACGTTGTGAGTAAACTCGATTCCATTTCGAAGTTCATGGTGAACCTGACAACTGACGAACCTCAATGCGAAGCTGTTTTTTCGAGTATCTATGTTCTGATATTCTCAAGGATATTTATTTCATGTCTTTTCATGCTCACAGGAATATACGCGCTTGTAGCTTTGATCTGCATACATTCGAACCAGTGGATCGGTAGAATAGTTCTGTGCGTCAATGCTCTTTTGTGCATATATATTAGTGTTGTATGGTTGTTAGGGTCACATTATATCACCCCAACGCTTTCTCAACAGCTGCAAACTACCAATATGGCTTTGTTTTTCACATCGAATTCAGCTGTTGATATTCTGCTTTCGTTGAGGTGGCTCTCATTTAATAACGAAGTCACCAAGAAATTACCGTCCAGCAGCGATTTTCAATTATTGAGCACAAAGAAACCGGTGGTGATTTTCAGCATCTTTCTCTTTTTCTGGGACTGGGTTTACAGTTATCTGTTTATTAATATGAGCTCTGACACAGAACTCTTAGTAACATCAGGAATACCGGCAGTTCTTATTCTTCTCGAGTTGTCGATATTTGCGTATTTCTTCAAACAGATTCTATTCATGAACAATTATCTTCAATCGATGAAAGTAGATCTATGTACTGCTGCCATTCTGCTTAAGCAAAGTTCACAACGTGATCACGCAGCTGCATTGAGACATGTAGCCGTGAAGCTGCACAAATGGCTGTTACTAGCATCGGGATCAGTGTTTGCCTATGCGGTATTCACTCTGCTCCTTCAACCAACAGGGGCTATGTTTCAGAGCTGTGAGGCTTGGGTTTGCTGTTGGTCCTTTTTTGCGCTGCTCAGAGTCGCAAGTGCCTTTAGCCAAGTAAAACTATGCATTTGCCGAACCAATATGACCATAAGAAAGGTTTTACCGAATACTCCAAATGCAGAACATGCGACAGTAATACATAGGTCATCGACTTAAGCTTTGAATTCAATTTGGAGGACGACGACAGAAGCCTTGATTAACATGCTTCATTTTTTTTGTGAATGCATCTGCGTTTGAAAAACAAAATAAAGAAGACGAATTCACCGGCGTGCAATAATGAGAAGAAGTCAAAGCAATGATACAATGACCATAGTGATTGCGTCAAGCGCACAAGGGTGTGGAGCGGACCGTACCTCATATTTACCGAAGTTTAGAATGGATTTCTGGAAGGAGATTCATCTGGCATCTGAAAGCAAGCTAAGCGTGTCGATTGGTTCAGGAGCGAATAAATATTTTTATTCTGACTACTTCCGCCTCTCTAAAATTTTAAAATAATGTGTATGCACTTGGTTTGAGAGTTCAAATTATGAGATACAGACTTTTTTGCGGTAAAGATTGTAAACTGCTTGCTTTGTCCAGATAGTGGAGGTCAAAGATAATTTCACGACTTCTCTATCACGAAAGATGCATCTGGGACCTCATTGAGTGATCGGGCAAAACCTTCCTACAATGAACCTGTACAACGTTTGATTAATGATTAAGATATCTTAATCGATATTCATTTATGATTAAATTATATTATTTCTTCGTCCATAATAAGTCCAATTACCTCAATAAGGGACTCTTTAGTTTCGCCGCAACCATCGATTACTGATTCCAATACACGATTGACGTTTCGTTTATTTTCATTCCAGCACCTTTTGAAAAATTTGAATTCGCATTGAAGCGCATCCGTGTCTCGGACCCCCTCTGTTTCTTGCTCTCTTACTTTCAGCATCAACAATTTTCCTTCAATCTCATTTGAACTATCGGATAATGAGGATACCAGTGATTTTAATTCCACCAATCGCAATAGTAAATCTGTATCTGTAGGCTCCATAGCAACACTTCGTTTAGCAGATTCGCCTTGATGAACTTGCAAGTTTAAAGTGTCCAGAGTACTTCGCAAATCAGCTTTGGTTGCAGTTAAGAGCTCCATGGCATTTTGCAGTGCGGACATATCTTCCGAAGCTTGAACAGTCCAATACAATGATGATTTTCCTTCCGTTTTTACTGTCAGGTTCCCTTCATCAGATAAAACAACGAGAACTTTTTGAATCTCCGCATGTCCCACGATCTGTTCAAATTTTGAAAAATCATTCCTGGCATATGCTACATGTAACTTACCTTGTTGAGGTTTTCGTATACCTTGGTGGAGTTGTGCGGGCGACTTTGCTCTTTCATGTACATAAGAACCATTTCTTTCGCTTCATTCGTACCGACTTTGGATTTCTTTTTACTTTTGGAACATTTCGAAGAATCGATTTCTGGCTTTCTCTTCCGATTCTCTTCCGAGCCAGGTGAAGAAACCTGATTTTTGCTACTTGATTCTTTCTTGACACCTGCGTTAGGTTCGATTGAACTGCTTGCTGGTTCAGTCAGCACTTTGGTTGGTTTAGACGAAGCAACTTCAGCTATTTCACAATTTGAAGTCAATTCCGAGCCAGGTGAAGAAATTTGCTTTGGTTTACTGTTTTTCTTCTTCTTGACACCTACGTTAGGTTCGATTGAACTCCTTGCGGGTTCAGTCAGCACTTTTGTTGGTTTAGACGAAGCAACCTCAGCTATTTCACAATTTGAAGTCGATTCCGAGCCAGGTGAAGAAATTTGCTTTGGTTTACTGTTTTTATTCTTCTTCACAACTGTGCTAGGTTCGGTTGAAATGCTTGCTGGTTCAGGCAGCACTTTGGTTGATTTAGAAGAAGCAACCTCAGCTATTTCACAATTTGAAGTCAATTCCGAGCCAGGTGAAGCAACTTGCTTTGGTTTAATGTTTTTCTTCTTCTTAACACCTGTGCTAGGTTCGGTTGAAATGCTCTCTGGTTCAGGTAGCACTTTAGTTGGTTCAGACGAAGCAACCTCAGTTATTTCACAATTTGAAGTCAATTCCGAGCCAGGTGAAGAAATTTGCTTTGGTTTACTGTTTTTCTTCTTCTTGACACCTACGTTAGGTTCGATTGAACTCCTTGCTGGTTCAGTCAGCATTTTGGTTGGTTTAGACGAAGCAACCTCAGTTATTTCACAATTTGAAGTCAATTCCGAGCCAGGTGAAGAAATTTGCTTTGGTTTACTGTTTTTCTTCTTCTTCACAGCTGTGCTAGGTTCGGTTGAAATGCTCTCTGGTTCAGGCAGCACTTTAGTTGGTTCAGACGAAGTTATCCCAACAACCTCGCAGTTGGAAACCAACAAGCTGTCACAGCTGTTATGAATTTCGTCTTTAATAAAACACTCCCTTACCTGTTCACATTCTCTTTATTCATTAGAGCCTCCTCTGCTTGCATCACGTCATCTAACCATTGGTCTTCGTCCCCCATGCTCTTCAATTTTAAGGATGAACGTTCGGGACGACGTTTCAAAAATCGATTTTGAAACGCACGCTGTGGGGGGCTCGCACTTCGCTGATTTTGAAACGATCAATTGTTTTATCAACAACAAAAATCGATTTCTTTTTTAAAACTACTAGTAAAATTACTTTTATCCGTTGAGTCTTTGGGCTGTCTTCTCAGACGATGTTCAAGGCATTCCATATGGCAGTGCTCGCATGGGTAGTTGTTGCTATAAATGGCAGACTCGAAATTAGTTCAATCGAGAATGACTCAACCTTAACATATTTGGGATCCGTACAAGTATTTCAGATGTTCAGCAACAAGGGCTCATCTCATTTGGTGAAGAATAGGACTGAAGTGGTAATATTCGGGAGTGTAGCTGCCGATATTTACTGTAATGTTCAAACAGATGCTTTATTTCAAAATATGATAGAAGAATTTGGACAAAAAGTGGTAATCTTCAACATCACCTTTCTTGAGTTCAAAGGCTGTTTCCCAGAATTATCTCAACAATATAAAAGCATTGAAACATATCGAAAATGGTGTCAACTTAATAGTGCCTTGGTTTTATTGAAATCAGGTATAGCGAATATAGAGTACAACAAGTACAACACCCGAGGAGAACTTTTAGAGGAGTGTGGGTTATTTTATGGAGATTCCAAGGGCGATGACTTCATGGAACATATCTTCCAAAACACGAAACTAATGGGCAATTTAACTGTCGACAAGCCAGAATGTGAGCACGTATTTGAGAGCGTTTATATATTGATTTTTTCACGGATTTTTATTGGATGTCTCCTTATTGCTACCGCCTTGTGCGCCATGCATGGTTTTGTATTATTTAATGCAGATCAGATGATAGGGAGATTTGTATTAGGTGTGAATGCCATACTCTGTATGTATATGGGGGTTATATGGATACTGGGGTCTCATTTCCTAACAGGAGTATTGCCACATTATGTGTCTAGTTCAAACATCACTCTATTTTCTGGGTCTAATCTCGCTTGCGACATCCTCATTTCTTTACGGTGGAAATCGTTGAATAAAGAAGTCACGTGTAATCTACCTGCGAGCAATGACTGGCAAGTACTGCGTCAACGAAAATTGGGTGCATTATTCGGAGTGTCGTTCTTCTTTGGAGACTTGATCTATACATATCTTTTTATTCATATGTCCCCTCACAATTCATTTTATGTCGGGGTAGCAATCCCCACTTTCCTGCTAATCGTTGCTCTCTTAGTTTTAATGGTCTTCTTCAAGCAAATCCTTTTTATGAACAAGTATCTCAACAGATTAGAGAGAAATTTTGGCACAGCAGTGACCTTATTAAAAGACGGGTCACAAAGAACATCTGTTATCCAATTGAAATATTCCGCCAAAGAACTGCGTTTTTGGTTGCTTATCGCGTTTATAGCCATGGTGGTTTATAATGTACTGATTCTGGCATTAGAGCCCACGTTCATTATTTTTCAAACTTGTGAGAATTGGGCAGTTGGATGGTCTGTGCTAGCTTTCCTTCGGGCAGCAGCTGCACTTGCTCAAGTAAAGCTATGTTTAATGAGAGAAAGTTTATCCAGAAAATCCAAAAAACTAACTTGCAGCAAAAAAAAGTCAAGTGTGCTGCCTAAGTAATTCATAGGTAAATCATGTTGCCTTGAAGTAAAATAGTTAGTACCTAGTGTTGGGGTTTCTTAATACTTGTACTATTCGTAGTAAGGTACTCTACTAGTTCACTATGACATTGTTTCCCATACAAAATCCCCTTATAATTTGATTTCGCCAGAGGATTCCGCTTAGAATTTTACTAGTGTTTACTATAGTGATAAAACTCATCTTTCACTTTCACCACAAATGATGTGCATACCAACGTATTAAGCATTTCGTACTAAAATCTCATTATTATTTACATTACATTATGAGAGGCACTCGGCGTTTGAATGACCACTCGTTTCCCTCGTGGTTGGGCTTTGGATGCCTTAAAATCCAAAACTTGCACTCCATTCATTAAAGCAACGAATCTGTGTCCGTCATAAGTATTCATTGGCATGCTTTCTCCAGGAGCAATGTCCCCCAATGAAAGCATTGCAGGTGTGCCATCATCCCAGAGTAGCTCCACCGTATGTGCCATGTCATTCTGAAAAGACATGGCAATCTGATCTCCTGCTTTACCGCGCTCGTTCATATTGGGTTTGGGACGATTCCAGAGCCACACATTCGCCGACCATTTGACACCCTTAACAGGAGGACATCCACCATGTAGGGAGTATGGATCTATGCTAGAGTCTGGTCCTTGCGAATAGAACAATACCACATGACCTTTAGTAGTCTGTGATCGCAATGCAGTTGAGGAGCTATTACAAACCCATATGTTATCTTTTACAGCGATGTATCCTGGGCTTTTAACAGTGCCATCGTGTACTAACATTTCTCCGTTATATCCTTGGTGGGTGGTTGAAAGAGGAAACACAGTGTTGCCTCCTTCTTCCACATCTGACAAGTAAATAAACACTGTAGCGAATCTGTTGGTTCCATTTTCTACTGCAGGATTCCAAGCATCGTATCCAGTGTTGTCGAACGAGTCTAGATGAGCCTTGTACCATTCCGTTTCTTTGTAACGTAGCACTTGCAATGCATCAGCCATGTTGGGGTCGTAATCGATGCCAGCCAATTGAAATGCTCGCTTTTGAATAGCTGTTGCCACTGAAGATCCATGGTCCCACGCTGTAGAACTGTTACGTTGGGAATTGTCTTTAGTACCTTCGTATCCTACTTCACTAGGGGAAATAGACGGCGTGTTCCGTTCCAGTATCTCTTCAATCTCTTGATCTGAAATAAAATTATCAATTGCAAATGCGCGTGGAGCCATCGCTAATTGGGTCATTTTTATCGGCTTGCCAGGAATCGGGTTTTGTACATGGGTAGGAAAAATAACATCTCCCACCTTGTTTAGAGGGTACACGAATTGAAGTCCCTGTGGTACGATGTAAGCTATTGCTTCATCCAAAAGCTCTTTCGAGGACACGATGCGGCGACCTGAACCGCTAAATAACTTGGCACCGTTCGCCGGATTACACATGCGGTGCATTTTGTTTTCATCTTGCTGCACGATTTCTTGGACATTTGGAGATGATGCACATGCAGTTTTAATTAAATCGTCCAAGTTGCTAGTGGATGTAAACATCGTCTGGAACCCAATGTCACTGCCGTTTCCATTCCAGCGAATCTGCACGTTGCCGCTGGAAACAGTCAATGGTGACGTCACTATATCATCCTTGCTGCTCAGTTTCCAGACAACTGCAGCTGTGCCAAGTAATATGGCCGCTTGTTTACTATCAAACATCGTATTTTCAATTTGAAATTATAAAGTTTTAATCTAAGGACCTCGATTTTTAAAACGAGCATCCAGGAACAAAATGTAAAGGAGGTCCAAATAATGACTAAGGTTTAACTACTTTAAATTTTACTACAGAGCCCCAAACTTCGATTTCATTCGGTACTAGATGGACGACTATGTTCAATATTAGGACTATTTCCTGGCAATAATTCCTGGTCTGTAGATTTATACATCGGAGCCATTTCTAGTTTCAACTTGTCAAATTGCCAACAATTCTTTAACACCTAATAAATAAAATGGCTAGAGTTCCCATCGGAGTTGCTCTTGTCGTGGTTTTGGTCGCTATTGGAGCATACTTCTTCACGAGAGAATCCAACCACCTGACAAAGGAACCAAGTACATTGCTCAAGGCGGTGGACCTATCTCAAAAAGGATTGCCTAATGTTCGAATAGGGGCGAGAGTGGTTGATCTTATTAATGGTATTCACTTTGACGACATTCTCCAAGACTCGCCGCATGAGATCAGACCCCCTTCAGTCGTCGTGTTTTACGACTCCAACAGCGCCAAGTGCATGCAGGAGTTTAACAAACTGCGTCTTGACTCCATGGCGGAAAGAGATCTGCCTGCTCGAGAACGTTTATTCATTTCAAGGTACGACACCTACTCGGCACCTCGTCGTGCTTGGTTCAAATTCACTCCGGAAATGGATCTAGAAAAGCGATTCCAAGTAAAATCGTGTCCTGAGGTTGTCATCGCGCCCCCAACTTGCACAGGAATGACCAAATGGTGCAGCCAAGGACGTGATCCTAAAGATCCTAATATTGAGTTGGTTGGTTGTGAGAACTTTGAGGAGAGTTGTAAAGACCTAGTGAAATGGGACGGAACTGTGAATTTACTTTCATGGCTGCAAACTCAAATTGAAAGTTTTAGAGAACCTAAAATCATTCCTCACTTTGGAACCTACGAAAGGCAAGGAAAATGGATCCGCCAAAGAGAAGCAACATCGACGGATAACATCATGAGAAATATTTACTTGTCCCAGGATTTTCCAGCATTTTCGAAACGCGGGTTCAAAGCCATACCAATTCCTGAAAAGATGAACGAAAAGCTAATGGACTTTTACTACAGACGATTACCTGAGCGCAAAACAGAATTCTGGGATGCCGAGTCAACTCAAATCAATTTCCACGAACACCCGACATCCTTCATAGATATGGACAAGGAATTCAAAATGAAGGAGGACTTGGCCAACACTTACTTGAAGCCACTTCTAGAGGAATGGTCAGGAATTAAACCTTTGCAATTAACTTCATTTTACGGACTTCGAGAATATCCTGAAGGTATTGCCTTGAAGAACCATTTAGACCGCATCGACACACATGTGCTCAGTGTTACACTTTCATTACGAAAGTACAACCAAAGTAAAAATAGTGAGGAGTGGCCTTTGGAAGTTATTGATTGGAATGGAGACCATGTGAGGTATTCACATCCAGCTGGTACTATGGTACTCTACGAAAGTGCGAAGCTTCCTCACGGTCGACCTTATCCAAACAAAGAAGGTATTCATCTAGGGGCTTTTTGCCACTTCAAACCGTTACTTATAAACGAAGAGACGACTGCAAAATGGGAGAACTTCGTGACAAAAGCTAGACAAAACCAGCGATCACATTCCAACACGGTTTCTTACAGAAGCACTCCATCTGTTCAGCCATCGTTTCCGGTATTTACGGTTCAAGACTACGGCAAGGAGTCTGTGTGGAGACACGATTCAACTGCATCCCCACGATCGCCCCTGGAAACTAATGCACAGTTTTTGAACACCCATGACAAGGTTTTGGACTTATTCTGGGTGTCGGATGACAATGAACATGTGCATCAAGGAACACTGTCTCCTGGATCAACCATGAATTTGAACTCATACCTTGGACATAAATTCGTCTGGAAAGACGGAGTTGATGCCAAACCACTATTCACTTCCATCATTATGAAAAATGCCAAAACGTATTCACCATCCATCTAATAATTGTACAGCTAGCTTTTTAACAAATCACAAAATTTCAAATCAACACCATCCAAATTTCAAGCATGTGGCTCATGTTCCATTTATGATGAAACAGAAATTCCTGGTAGGGTATCAAAATTAGAGTTCTTTCTCGCTTTCAAAATAATATCGTTCTTCTGCATATTTCATCAAAAGAACACGTTCATAAAAACAAAGTTAGTCCGATAGAAAATTTCAATTTCCGATATCTAGTTGTACATTAAATATTTATTATTATACCATTTTAAAAACCCAAGTTGAAAGCAAGC
>Ga0335398_10007121_pt1 | contig 13816 bp, 9 predicted proteins | sample BON03_FD_205742 | JGI IMG/M metagenome (GOLD analysis project Ga0335398, IMG submission 205742) | Freshwater microbial communities from Lake Bonney liftoff mats and glacier meltwater in Antarctica - BON-03 (spades assembly) (version 2) | ecosystem: Environmental > Aquatic > Freshwater > Ice >... | reverse complement strand
GCGCTTGAATGAAAATCCATGTTACCACATAGGAAGTATTCAACTCGATCTATTGTTCACGATGGAACTGGGAATGATAGAGAATTTTGCCACGAGGATTTGGAGAAGTACTATCTTTAATTTGAGATAGATAAAGTGAATATTTACATATCAGATATTATGCAAATATTCATATAACATTACCAAATGATTCCGAGATAGTCGCTCATTTAATGCATTAACATGTTACATAGTTCATTCTAAATCACACTAGTAATAAGAAAGTCTTCAGATGCAACATACGGTACAGTTTTATCATGCTGAATCTTAATTATTAATATCAAATGATACCGCGGAGTACCTGCGAAGTTGCATGACAGTTTCGCCGCTATAGACAAACAATGGGATTCTAAAACTTCACAACTTCAGCAGGGTGGGAGGGGGAGCGTACCGTAAAAAAGAGGATGAACAACACCATTGATGTGGCATTTTGGGCCACCGCTCTGGGCAATCTGGCAGCAGGTTATAACTTGAGTGTGGTGGGCCACATGCTGGGATTCATAGAAAAGTCGGGAGTTCCCTTGGAGGAGTCGGAGGAGTCTATGGTGGCCACATCCGGGCTGCTGGGAACGCTCATGGGTCAAATCGTATTTGGATATCTGGCACTGGCGATTGGATTACGAAGGGGTCTCGGTCTTTGTTTTGCCATTGTTGGAATCGGGGCATTTTTAAGTTCGCTTGCGATTTGGCACGATGAGATTCTAGTCAAACTTGCTGTTTGTCGACTAATTACCGGGTTCGGTATAGGCGGAGTGTTTCCCATATCAGCTGTTCTTGCAGCAGAGGGTAAAAACAATGTTAATAGCAAAAGCAGAGTCATTCATAGCTTTGCATTTCAAGTATGGGGGCAATTGTTGTCATCGGTGACTGCTTTGATTCTTAATACCATCATGCCTTCAGCACCAAGTATATCATGGCGCTTATGTGGACTTATTGGATTATTTCCAAGTCTGTTATCAGTGGTATTGGTAGTACACGCCCGTAGAAATAGAAATACTTTGAATGAGCACGTGCAAGTTCAATCCTTGGAGGGAATCGTTGAAGAGGATGAATTGGATTCTGATGATGAAGTTGATATCTCGTTGAAAGAAAAGAAATCCGGTACACGTTGGTCTTCTCAGAACATGTTTAAACTCGCAGGTACTGCTGGATCTTGGTTTCTATTCGACCTAGTTTACTACGGTAATATTATATTCGCTCCTTTCGTACTGAAAGTTGTGTTTACAGGCGCTGAAGATGAATATGTGCTTGAACTCAGCACATTATTAGGCGTAGTATCGCTTCCTGGAGTGTATTTAGCATGTTTCTTCATCGACGCATGGGGCCCTAAAAAAATGCAACTTTTCGGTTTTTCAACTCTATTGCTTTTGTTTACTCTGGTTTCAATCAGTCTTGCACAAGAGGTTCATTCAAATGGGCACAAAGTTTTGCTATTCGCTTTGTATTGCGGAACATTTTTCTTTTACAACTTTGGCCCAAATTCAACAACTTTTATTTTGCCTGGTCAGGCTTTCGGTGCATCGGAGAGTCCTTTCTTTGGGGGTCTGAGTGCTGCCAGCGGTAAATCAGGTGCTCTTATAGGTTCGGCCTTGTTCAAGTGGATGCTAGATCAATTCGGCGTGTTATCAGTGATGATATGCTGTATAATCATTTGCTCCGTTGCTCTTGTTTTCACTTTTTTTTTTGTGGAGAAAGATAGACTTGGTTTATCAAATGCGGAGGTTAAAGAAATTAGCATGGTGGAGATTGCTTAATGGCATGCTTAGGGCTCTTTTGTATGGAAGGTTTTGTTAACTTTTCGTGTCAAGATATTGAATTTAAAAACCGGACGAGTAATAAACAAACCAGTTTATTCCGAAAGCTTGTTTAAAACGAAATAGTGGATTTACGCAGTGAAAAATAAAGCTGGCTACCCTCAATTCGCCTTAATTATTTAATTCAGTCTTAATTGTTATTCTTTCAGTAAATCTCTAGACGAACGAGGATTCTTCACTGCGATTCCTGGCCAGAAATAGAAGAGACATGATGAAAGTCAAAAATTGACATTTGAAAGTGCAAACAGGCACTCTTGAAAAGTCGAAGAAATTGAAATGTCCTAAAAAAAATCGTACCGTTACGATTTTGTATGAATGAAGTGGAGGAAGTGAAGGAATCAAATGGTTCCATAACCAATAATAGTGAAAGTCTGAGTGACACTCCAGGTATAGAATTAATCGCTGGGTTTGTTAGTAATCTTCCAGCGTTGGATAGAGAGGTCCTGGTGGGTGGGGTTAGCATCGTAACCGCGGCTCATTTGAATACCATTCGGTCGACGAGCATCTCTCAACTACATGTTGAAGAATTGGGGGAATTGCTGCAAACATACGGACCAAGTAAGATCAAAATATTTGTTTTTTTGTGGGATAACAAGTGGAATGGACGGAGTGAAGACGAGAAAAAAAGTGTTGTGACGAAAGCAGTATCCGATTGTACTGTATTTAGTTATCCGTTTCAATTCACGATACCGACGAATATAAATACCGTACCGTTGATGAAATTTTTCAAAGGGAGTGCGGATAATCGTGCTGATATTATGACCGATTTTGGGTAAGTTGTCCTAGTAGCTTTCTTCAGCCTGTGAACTTGCTAGGTCTTATTTTCTATTGGATAGTGCAGGGTATTTAGCGGGGCGATTCGATGGCGTTTTACCTCACCAAATACAGGCCCATATTGCTTGCTTAATTTAAAAGTATTTCTATTTTTTTGTTTAATGAACTAACTTTGCCACTCTGATTTGCTTTCCATTCTTCTTCCTTATCATCTGCTTAGTTGCCACCACCTTGTCAACCTTCTTTTTCGGCTTCAACTTTTCCAAGGATTCAATTCGTTCTGATTTAATTTTCGATTTCAATTGTTTGTTCTTCTGCTCTTCCAGAAACGCATGTTGCTTGTCTTTTTCAATATTGAGTTTGTTGCTTTTCTCTAGAGGTTTGCTCACATGGGGACTCATGATCTTCACCGCTACTCGAGGTCCATCGGTTTTGAGGAAATCTAGGCCAGATACCACATCATCCATATGCGGAGAGGCCATCATCATTTCCGGCGCAGGAATTTCTCGATTTATTTCTCTCGACACTTGCTTAGCAAAGTCGATCCCCGTGATATTCTTTCGGATAATATCATCGTTGGGCTCAAGCAGCAAAATGTTTCCTTGTTCAAACTTTTGCTTGCTATACTCCGTCTTTGGCGAGTTCCTTCTGGATGCTTTATCAAGCACACCACCAACCACTCGCCGATTAAAATGCGAAGAATCCATGATGGGTTCTATATCTAATTCAATAGGCTCCTTCATAGGAGCATTATCTTTTCTTCCTAGCCATTTGCTCATATCTATGTGTCCCAATGGATTTGGCCGCTTCGCAGGGTCGTTTACTGACAGCTTTTCTAAAGCTGAACCTAAAGCACTTGCTTCAGGAGAAGTAGGCATTTCCTTCATATGCTTCTCCAACTGCTTCTCTTGAGCTTCCCATCGAGGAATCTGTTTCCCCATCGGTACCCATCCTTTGTCCACCCTACTTTGCAGAGCAGCGAATCCGGTTTCTATATTCAAGTCCAGAATAGGAGATTCTTCTTTCAGAGCCCAGGCATTGTCGGTCGTCTTGCTCATATCTATGGTGATCTTGTGATGGGCAGGTAGCTTACGCGATTCCCCTTTGGCGTTCAACCCTCCTAACATGTGTAAATCGCCTTCAGCGCCTGGATATACCGAATGAGCATATTCTGGCAATTTCTTTTCCTCGAGTCGGATAGTTTGCTTCTCAAAATTCACATTGCTTTTCAAGGCAGGCTTTGTTAAAACAAAACCGCGGTCGACTTCATAGTCGGCGGCATCGTTTTCCAGCTCTTCGTATTGCCATCGTTCTAGACCCTTGGCGAAATCAACAATTCCTTTGCTTTTCATGGAGCTCTTTACGTCTTCGGGTGCGCTATTTATCATCATCTCTGGAATCATGTTTTCGTCTCCCCCAAAATGCATGCACTCATCTCCTGCGCCAAAAAATTGAATTTTTTCTTTCAATGGAGCAGATCCCATAGATACTTGACGTACGCGTGATCTCACAAGATGGTCCGCGCTTTCAGGTACCAGATCTAGTTGTTGCTCATTGCACCTATTCAATGGCGAGGACGGTCTTGCGGTCTGCTGATGCATCAATCCAAAATGCTTCCCTGGTTCGTAAAATTTGCCGTATTCAAATTCAGGAACCAAATCTAATTCATGATCATTGAATGGCGTTTCTTCTTTCACAATCGTTTTTGAAAATGAGTAACCTTTGGAACCCGGTAAATCGGTTTTAGTGCTCGCGACATTGGGAGACAATTCTAATTCATAGTTTGTTGATTGTGGATCGGATGTTTCTTGGAATCTACCAGTGGAGGTGAATGCAACCACACCTTTAGTTTCCTTGTTTTTCCCATAGCGGGTGATAGACGGATCTACTTGATACTCTCCTGGACCTAATTGATTGTCGTCGGCCTCGTAGTAGGAAACAACCGCTACCTGGCCTTTCTTCTTGATACGTTTTACCGTCCTTCCAGGTGTTTTTGTCATTGATTCTTTCTCACGCAGCAATTCGAGAGTCGCCTCCTTCTTTTGTAGCAACCGTGTTAATCCTATATCATTTCCCGTTCCAAGCTGGTCTATCTGCTGTTTCAGATTCGCAATACAGTTGACTACTTTCTTTACTTGTTTATTCTCCTCTACCCATGATTCATGGGACGAGTACTTGCCTGGTCCTAAAGATGCTAGCACAAATATTTCTTGTTCTTTTTTGTTTCTTGCTGGTGAGCTTAAAGCGGTAGGCATGCGGTATTTGAACCCTGATGCAGCGGGTTTGGACTCGGGCTCCTCGTCTTCTACCAGTAACAAATCTGGATCAATACCACAACGAGCCCAAACATCCTCGTCCTTGCTTTTGCATAAAGCCTGAACTTTAACCCGTGTCTTCTGGTTCTTTAACGCCTGAGACTTTCTTGAACTTTCTGCTTTAGCAACGTCAATGACTCCTCGCATATTCGAAGGTTCGACCAAAGCGTAGTTTACATTCAGGATATCTTTCGGAACTTGTTGCATTTTCTTTTCTAGGTGTCTTTTTAAAATAAGATAGCGACGAGGGTCTGCACTTTCAATAAAAGATGGATGCGCCCACCCTGATCCTCTTTCCTTCTTCTTTCTCATCATATATCGGGCCATCTTTTCCATTGTTGAATCTTCGCTGTATTTGCTTTCAAATTTACTTTCAAATTTGCTTTCAGACTTGGATTCTCCGGATGAATCGTCGGAAAAGTAACTAGATGTATCATCACTAGCATCTTTGCTTTCTTCATTCGAAACAAGGGTGGATGGTTTTACAACAGTTTTCTTCAAATCGATGTCAAAATTTGGTGGTTCTTTCCATCGTGAAGAACCTTTTCCAAAATCTAAATTGGCTCCTCGTCCGTTTCCACTTATATATTTGAACGACCTGTCAGTGTCATAAATGACAGATGTTGAACTGAAGTTCGCAACTGTCGGCTTTGGCTTCTTCCATGATTGAACACCTGTCGCTGTCCTCTGTTCTTGCAACGAGTACATTCCAGGGCCCAAACTAGTTTCTGACATTTTATGCTGCTGACGATATCTTAAAAGTTGTTTCGTGGGCTTCGCCTCCTTTATGAATCCTGGTGTAGGTGTATTAATTGGCTCCTTTGGCTCTTCTTCTATAACATGAATATCTTGTGGTAAATCTGGTTTCAGGGACTTTTTCGGGGGTACAACCCAGCTGATAACTCCAGTCACTGATTTATCAACTGCCTTCCAAGCCTGATCAACTTTTAGTGGTTCAGACAGGGGTTCTTCGGCAACGCTCTTGGTGTGATACGGCAATATCCATGAAGTGACTCCTTTCACACGGGTTTCTGTTGCTTGAAATGACTTGTTAACATCGAGAACAAGCGATGAAATCTCTTCCTTTATTCGCTTGTTAGTGTCGGAAGATGACTGTCTGCCCGGTCCAAGCGATGCCGACATCGACCGTTTCTCTACCGCTTCGAAATTAGGATTGTAGGAATAAAAATCAGGTTCAAGCTGTGTCTCTGTCTTAACTGCTTTTGTAACAGCCAGCGGGGTAAAAACAACTCCAGGGGTTGTTTTATAGCGAGAAGTATGTTTCAATGAGATATCCGGATTGATTAGAGATTCAGGACTCTGTTCCATCTTTCGGGGCATGCCTACCGGGAGCATCATTACAAACCCAGGAACGGATTTCCGGCCTATATCGCTATTTGGATTATAGGCCCCCGCTCCTGGTGTCTCAACCTTGATTTTTCTTTTTCGTTTCGGCGTTGTATACATGTCCTTGGATTTAACATTTGGCTTCTCGATTTTACTGTCCATGGTCCACGTGCATCTTGAGCGAGTAATAGATTGACTTTCTCTTTCTAATTGGTTCACTGACCATTCGAGCTTTCTCAACAGCTCAACCTCGTCCATGTTGTAAATAGCCGTTACAGGGAGAGCCCCCCGCTCTGTCCGTCCAATTCGCAATGTACGTCGTGTTTCTAGGTTTGTTGTTGGCACTCACTGTCGATGGGACACAGAGAGTTAACGTAGTGTTGATGGGAGCCACTGGTAATCTCGCTGAGAAGTACCTGTGGCAGGGTTTGTTCAACATTCATTCTGTTGGTTTGGCGGACGATTTGCAAGATGATGACACTCAGTTGTTCGTGTATCCAGCAGCTACTAAAAGTGTCAAAGACAACTCTCCTATTTTGGATCGCATAATCCAAAATAACATCACCTGGGGAAATGTACCTGGTGCAGCTGCAAGTTTTCTTGCTAGGACATGGGAATACGTTCAGTTGAGGGAGCCTGAACATTATCAATCATTGGCAAGCACCATCGAAAAGAACCAGAGAGAGGACGGGGAGCAGGAGGCAGGAAGATTGGTTTATTTATCTGTTCCGCCTAAATTCTTTGGAAGTATTTCAGCCCTTATCAATCAACATCTGAGACCAAAAAACCCGAACGCTTGGCTCCGCGTGATTGTTGAAAAACCTTTTGCAGTAGATACAGAATCTGCCAAGCAGCTTTCGAATGATATGTACCAATCACTTTCAAATGATGAAATATTGCTTGTGGATCATTATATGGGAAAGGTGGGAATGCATTCTATCCGACATTTCGTTCATGCCCACAGCGATCTTTTTGAAAGCAGAAAGGTAAGAAAGATCGAAGCAGCAATGCTTGAAACCGATGACTGCAAAGGTAGGACTGGGTTTTATGATGAAGTTGGAGTGGTTCGGGATACTCTTCAGAACCACGTTACACAGATGGTAGCGCTGCTAGGAATGAATGCTAAACAATCGCAATTGGATGAGCCCACTGCACGTAAGGAGCTACTCGAGTCTCTTTCACATGCAACATTGGACAGAGTAGTAAAAATAGCGCAGTATTCCTCGTATAATAGCCACGTGAACGAAGACAGAAGAAGATGGAACGAAGACGAGCTGGAAACTCCTTCGCAAACCCTCACATACGCACACGTAGTGTTGAAAGTATCGGAAAAAGATCATCCTCTCGACAACGTTCCTATTCATCTCGTCTCCGGGAAAGCGCTTGCAGCTAGGCAATCGTATGTTGAGGTTGAATTTGAGAATGACGATGTTCTTTTGTTCAATTTCCAGGGAAAGAAGGGTCATGTCAAAGATGCAGCAGTGTATATGAAAAGCAGGAAAACGACTCTCACTAGTTTACCAGGTTGGTCTGAATCAAAAACCTCTGAAGGTACTTTGTTTTCTGCTCCTGAATCACCATTTGCCTATGAGCTGCTACTTCGTGCAGGGCTGGAAGGTCAGAAGCAACATTTTGTTAGACTGGACGAGGTTCTTCAGTCATGGGAAATATGGACACCGCTTTTGAAACAGTTGGAACAATACCCATCTGTGGAGTCCTACAAGCCTGGGTCGCATGTATACCTCGTACCTGCTCGAGACCTCCACGATGAACTGTAGAAGTCAAATTTGAAAAAGAATTCCAAAAAAAAACGCTTGATTTTTGTTTGTTTTTGTTGTGGAGATGGGACATCAGGAGACAGTAAGTCGGAGTGACATTTATGATATTCAGTTATGAATTGAGATATAGGTAGACAATGAATGTGAAGAGCTAAAGAAAGATATTGTGGTACGTGTGTCGTTTTCGACAATGCCTGTCTCATAAAATGTAGCGACTTGGAACGAAGAACGATGAAGGCAAATACGTCGTCACTTACGGAGTTCTTTTTGACGATGATAAAACACAACAATTCTATGAAGCTATCGTAGGTACTTTGAAGGCTGCTAGGACAAAAGGGTTCATTGATTGGAAAGGCCAGATGCTTCTCAAGGGGGCCCACGATAAAGTGGAGATTACCCTCTTGATTGATCCCACCGAATAACTTTAATGCTAATTTAGTTTTATAATTTAAAAAGGGCAATGCATCTGATAGCTCTACCATCATTGAACAACGTACAGCAATACTAACATTCCTACGTGGAGAACCATGGAAATTGACATCAAACAATTCAAAACAAAAGTTGGGTTATCATTGCTGCTTAGCAGAGTCAAAGCCACCACGAAATAACTCAAACCAGATGCGAAAAATTTGGCAGTCTCGGTAGTCAACACAGGCCCCACGAGCCCATAATACCGGAACAAGGGTGCCGCCTCCTGATTATCTTCTAAAGTGCTGCATAGTTGAGACATGGTGATTCCCTCTAACGCCAAGGCAAAAAATGACAAAGCGGTCTGGGCTACAATGTATCTAGCAGATCCATACATGATAGCCCCATAGGGAAGTAATACTGACGAAGATAGTGCACACATGATAATTAGAATTACACAAGCCCGGAGCGGATGGAGCACCTTGGATAATAAATATCCGCAAGCCAAACCAGGAATTTCTAAGCATGCTTGTATCAACATATAGAATGTGATCCAGCCCCATTCAAGAGAAAAAACCATTTGAGCCAAAACAGCAAATGTCGCTTGAACTAGCACCTGGGTGAACACCGAGTACATTAAGAAGCAAGTCCCTAAAAACCAACCAAACTTATTAGGAATAACCGATGGAGACAGCTGAGATGCGGCTGGGATGTAAGATGCTTGCCAATCAATTTTCGACGATGCATAACGTTTTGACACGAAAGTAATAAACACAGATCCTACTAACAAACACAACCAAACGAATGCAAATACTATTGGAGTCGACGTCAATCCATTCACAGTGAAAAAACGCAACCCGAAGAGATGCTTTTCACCAGAATAATAAATGGATGCGGCACCAACTGTAAACCCCCTACCAAATACTCGGGCAAAGAAAAACGATCCAACCAAGCTGGCCGCTACAACGTCGACACTCCTCGTCATGGCTACCCTGCCTTGAGCACAAAAAACAGAAGGAATAACCCGACTGATAACTGCCCCAGCACCAAGTAAAACAAAGGAAACCAGCAACCCAAAGTCACCCATCGAGTTATTACCTTCGTATGCATACACGGTTTGCTGAGCGGCAAACAACTTGATACTCGGACTGAAAACTGCTGCAAAAACTATATTTGAAAAGAGCATGGAAATACAAAGTAATAGCACAGTATGTCCTCCTCGAATCCACGAATCTGCAGCAGTATACAGAAATGCCCAAGAGGATAAAAAGACAGTACCGTAGCAACACGCTCCAGCATATAAAGGCTTCCGAGTAATCGCAGTAAAGAACACGTTGAATGGAGGAAAAGAATACAAGTTGGCTTGGTACAGAAAGACGAGCAGCATTATCAGCAGGAAATCCAAATTCATAGTACGAGTCGTTTGCTTTTTGGCAACTACAATAGTTTGAAACCCCTCTTGTCGCCAATTTCTTTCAAACCACATGTCAGTAACCAGCGCCAAGCTCTCATGTGTCTTCTTGCTAACCAATAACTGCCGAGATAAAAATTGCTCGAAACTTGAAGCTCGTTCGTGGCTGACAGATGCGTTTGAAAACTTGAGAGGGATGTCTTCTTCTTCGTTTACTACTATTCTTTTTACTTTTCTCTTCACCCAATTCAATTCGTCAACCGTTAAATCGCCGGGATTCAACTTTCGAGCCAATTTGTTACGCAAATAGTATTCTCTGTCCAAGTTGTTTTGAATCTCCTTGACTAACTCAGAGAACTGGAACGGATCAGAAAGTCTTTCTAGTGAGGTGGAGCCAGAGGAAAAAAGCATGGTCCCAGTGTAATATCCCATGTGTTTATCATACTTCTTCACAATTTTCCTGGCTGCAGTAACATTAATATCCAGACACTTAAGTAACTTGGCAACTTGTACTCCCATTGTCACCAAGTCCGAGTGAACTTTCTCCAGTTGCTCATCAACATTTGAATACTGACTGTCGATCCAATCTTCTGCCAGTTGCAAAGCCTCCACTGCGCCATTAACTTCGCCCCGAAGCGTCGTAATTTGCTCGTCCATGAACTTTTCCACCTCCTTGATTTCAAACGCTATCTCCTCTGCGAAAGATGCTACTTGATCATGAATGTTTTCATCACTGGGGGAACCTATCAATTCACCATCCAGCGCCTTGCATCTTTCTTTAAGCTTAGGGTAGTTCACATATCGCCACCCGTCCTCCACCTCACTACTAAACCTCTTGCCAAACTTCATCAAATCTTATGTAGACCATGATGTATTCAATTTAAAAGTAAATTCCCATGTGATGAGTCTCTTGAGATCCATAAAAAGCTTTTTCAGTCATTTGATAACCGGAAGACATATATATTATTTTTAATTTTACATGGTGGAAAAGCATCAGATCTAGTATTCTTCATCCTCGTCAAATTCGCCTTCCTCCTCAGCAGTTGCATCTTGGTATTGCTGATATTCGGAAACAAGATCGTTCATATTAGACTCTGCCTCAGTGAACTCCATTTCGTCCATACCTTCTCCAGTGTACCAATGAAGGAATGCCTTTCTACGGAACATTGCTGTGAATTGTTCAGATACACGCTTGAACATTTCTTGGACGGCGGTAGTGTTGCCAACAAAGGTACAAGACATCTTCAATCCCTTTGGAGGAATATCACACACAGAACTCTTGATGTTGTTTGGAATCCATTCAACAAAGTATGAAGAATTCTTGTTTTGTACGTTCAGCATTTGTTCATCGACTTCCTTGGTAGACATGCGTCCACGGAATAGAGTGGAAGCAGTCAAATATCGACCATGACGAGGATCTGCCGCACACATCATGTTTTTAGCATCGAATGCCTGTTGGGTGAGTTCTGGAACAGTCAATGCTCGATATTGTTGCGATCCTCTCGAGGTCAGTGGAGTAAATCCAATCATAAAAAAATGAAGACGAGGGAATGGAATCAAATTCACGGCAAGTTTGCGAAGATCTGAGTTCAGTTGACCTGGGAATCGAAGGCAGCAAGTGCATCCGGACATAGCTGCGCACACCAAGTGATTTAGATCACCATATGTTGGAGTTGTAAGCTTAAGAGTTCGGAAGCAAATATCGTAAAGAGCTTCGTTATCCAAAACCATTACCTCGTCTGCGTTTTCTACTAGTTGATGTACAGAGAGGGTAGCATTGTAAGGTTCAACCACGGTATCCGATACCTTTGGAGATGGTACAACGGAAAAAGTAAGCATTATTCGATCTGGGTACTCTTCACGAATCTTCGAGATGAGTAGAGTTCCCATACCAGATCCAGTACCTCCACCAAGTGAATGGGTGATTTGAAATCCCTGAAGACAGTCACAGCTCTCAGCTTCCTTTCGAACCACGTCAAGTACCGAGTCAATCAATTCAGCTCCTTCAGTGTAGTGTCCCTTGGCCCAGTTGTTTCCTGCACCAGTTTGTCCGAACACGAAGTTATCAGGGCGGAATAGTTGTCCAAATGGTCCAGCACGAACAGAGTCCATAGTACCTGGTTCAAGATCCATAAGGATAGCACGAGGCACATAGCGTCCTCCAGTGGCTTCGTTGAAGTACACGTTGATGCGTTCCAATTGAAGGTCGCTGTCTCCATGGTAAGTTCCGGTGGGGTCAATACCGTGTTCGTCACTGATGACTTCCCAGAACTTGGCTCCCACTTGGTTACCACATTGCCCTCCTTGTATGTGAACAATCTCTCTCATGCTTGAATAGTAATTTCTGGTTGTAAGCGACTCAGCGAAGTTGCAGATTTGTCTTGCACAGAAAATAGAAAATAAGTTCAACCGCTCTCAAATTCCAACCGACACTTTAGTGTCACTGTTACAAAATCCCAGAATTATTTCATTGAAATCATTAGCGATGAGATCTGGGTTTGGTATTAAGCAATTGTTGGTACTGTTGAAGGTATTACAGTTTACGGTAACTATACTCATCTCAGTAACCGTCCGTATTTTAAATACCGTATTGGTTAAGCGAGATGGTTGGTAATAATAAATGAGCCAATTCCTTATTACAATCTATTAAAGGACCTAAAGACGAGCCAATTGTATTAAGGAATTTTTGGAATTGGCCCAGCAGTTATCCAGATAATCCAGATACCGCGCCTCAACTACTTTCCAACCCTTAAGATGGCAAGTTAACCCGTCAAAAATCGCATCGTATGTTTGGAAGGACATATATAAGTGATATTCACCTCAAAGTCTACTTCAAGTGGTCTGCTTTATGGCCTGTCGACCTCCCATTTCAAATTCGAATCGCAAATTCGAAATCTCGACGTAAACAGTCTTTTGTGAAAATGTTTTAATGGATATTGATCACTAGTAGTATAACTGACTTTGATTTTACTCTAGATGTCTAGTTTCTTGAGAATATCGGGCCGCAACTTGGATTGATTGTTCATGAGTTCGCGTTGTGTGGAGAAAGTAGAACGTATTTGATAGACCGCCCTGATTCAATTTCTAGTTATTCATTAAACTTCGTTTCTCTGCCAGGTCCCTATTTTTCTTGATCTTAGATTTTTCCGCGCTAGTTCTCTTTTTGATGGTGTCAGCATGTGCCTCAAATTATGGTTCTGTTCCGAATGAATCTCGAAGTTTCTCAACTGCATCCAATGGCTTCAAAGATACGTCCTCCTCCAGCAAATCTCTGATATTATGTAGATATCGTTCCTGGAATATAATTTCATCTTCTCGTATCGTCCACGGGTATTGCATTGACTAAGATAGCTCGAATCACTCGGTTCTCTATGGATTTTGGCGCCGTGCTCTTATACGCATTAATGATTGCAGTTTCAGCTCCCGTAGAATTTGCAAACTTCTTGTCTGAAGCCTGGTCAAATGCCTTATGCACCAAGTTTTGAGAATGAGCAGGGAACAAAATGAAAGCCACAGATCTTGCAGCGCTAAGGACACATTAAATCGGTGTTGAAACATCACTGCTTGGGGTATCGAGAAAGCTCGCAGCATCAGTAAACCGGGCAACAAGATTCGGCAGATTCCACGCACTGGCTTCATGCCAACCAAACGCTCTGTATACTTGAAAAATTGTAAACTCTGCTTTGGTGTGATTCAATAATCGGGATGCGGGTCCAAGACTCCAGAAAATCAGGCGTTCCAGGATTTATTTTAAAACAATAGTTCGTAGGGTCTTGATTTAAAATTGGTCCCCGAAGCTCAGTTATTCAACTTTCTAGAATACGGAAATTCCAACTTCAAAACGGCATCGATTTTTTAATCACTAATATAGAACAATTGTCCATCCTATTCTGTTTCAGACTCATTTAATGTCCGCATTACACCACGAGC
>Ga0335398_10007119_pt1 | contig 13818 bp, 12 predicted proteins | sample BON03_FD_205742 | JGI IMG/M metagenome (GOLD analysis project Ga0335398, IMG submission 205742) | Freshwater microbial communities from Lake Bonney liftoff mats and glacier meltwater in Antarctica - BON-03 (spades assembly) (version 2) | ecosystem: Environmental > Aquatic > Freshwater > Ice >... | reverse complement strand
ACTTCAATCAAATTTTGACTGACGAAGTATTGTGAGCTTACAAGACTCTGTTCCTTGGCAAACGTATCAAGATTCGCCCCCGAATTCTGGTGGCAGCTAGTGGGAAGTCGTGTCTTACGATTACGTTCAATATCTGTACAATCACGTGCGCTGTTGACAGCTACGTGTACTACATGATTTCTTTTGACATGTGTCGACATTCTTGTGCCAAATTCGTGCTTTGGTTACAGATGCTGCTCATCGTGCTCGAGTTTTTTACTCTTCTGCTTGTGCTGCACATCCATCATGTTGTCTTGGTATCGGGATTATGCCGATTCAAGCGCAGTCTTCTCATCTTTTCACGGAATTGTCTGACTATCACACATGTTGTAAGACGCCTGATTACAAGTACTGGATGCCGACCTTGGTCAAGGAAATTACTGTCTTCAGAAAATGGACTGATTGTCATTCCATCTCTTGCCACTTGCTAAGTTTTATAACCGTGTTTGCAGTGCCATCATGTTCACTTCGTTGAATTCAACAATCAACAGGACCCAGGCCGTGATTTCTTTGAACGCTTTGTGCACACTTGTTTTTGAACGACAATTCGTCGTGGTTTGGCTCTTACGGCTATTTCAAGTTGGCATTCTTTGGATTACAATACAGTAGGTGTTTTCATCTCCAGTACTCTCGCCTACAGCGAACACCTGTACATGAAGGTGCCAGCTGGTTATGATAATGACTGAGGAACAGCTTCTCTGTGCAAGAGCTCACATCAACTTGTGCAAGTTTCCTGTCAATTTTATTTTCTTCGTTGTGAAGTCTTCGGCCTTGCTCTTGTGCTTGGCTTCGGACTAATGCCCGTTCGTCGAACATCACACGTCAATTCACGCCCAACTTTTGCCCATCATTGGCAATTTCTCTCAGCATGAATTTCTCGCAGCGCGTCTAAAAATCGCGTTGTCATCCTGTGGCTGTGATGATCCTTGTAATGTATGTCGACAATAACGGCATTCGACATCACTGTGAGGATTTGGGGCAAGAATTTGAGAAGTTTGTCGTGATGGCCATGAAACCAGGCGCCGACTTCAACTCTCTGCCCATCCTTGACAATCCAGATAACTTCGTTGTGCATCCCTACGCTGCATTTATATTGGAGCTTTCTTACGTTGCCCTCAATAACCTGCCACAGCTCAACTCTTTTAGGAGTTACTCTGCTCGCTCATTTTCAAAGCAACACCTGTTCATCTCTCGTATGCCAGATTTTTGGTTTCACTATCTACTTGGTATCACAGATCGCAAGTCTTCCTGGCGTTGAAATATCGTATGCTCTCGTCTGTTAACATCGACGCAATCTGCATCTCCTCTCTGTCATCGTCTGTCTGTTTCAGCTGGGTCCTTGACAAGAATTATTGGCGCAGCTCGATTGCCTACTATCTCTTCGTCAACAATGCTACGTTTTTCTCATGCATGCAACTCTTTCCAAGATGGTGGCGCTAAGCATGGCTGCGATGAGCTCATGGTGTTGGCTGGCTGTTCTTGTGTGTTTGTGTGGGCCTTCTAGCCTGCCGTGGAACCTGGTTTTCTGCAGTTTAAGCCCACTTCAATCTCAAGACAACTCTGGTTGTGTCGCCTCAGCGCACAACATGCATTTACTTGGGCGCAGCAACCAGGTTGTCCCTCGTGTCTGCTTCTTTCAGAAACTCATTCAAGACGGGATCATCAGTGCACAACAGAGCCCTACTGCAGTTCGGATACCCGACATTGGGACCAAAGCTTTGCCACGAGTACCTTTCGAATCCTTTACAGATCAACTTCTTAGCGACAGGCACGTGGCAGCAAATAATTTTCATTTGGCCCTTCCTACGCCTGTGCGTCTGCTCATATATTCAAGTTGTTTCTCCTGCTCTCGATGGTGTATGTGCTTTTATCCTATTAATGTGTCATACCTGTTGCATTGTTGCTTATACCTCTCTCTCCAGCTTTCAAGCAAGGGGGGGTGTGCGCAATGTCAAGATGCTTGGATTCTCCGTTCTAGATGATTTTATTCTTTACACATGTCTTTCGCTCAAACATGTCATTTGTCGTATACCATTGACTATTTGAGTGAGGGGGGGTATCAGAGTCATTCTGTGACTCTGACATGTGTAGACCGTGACTCGTATCAGTCACGCTTGGGGTTGACTACTCTTTAGTCAACTGAGAAATATTTGAGGGTTTACCCCTTAGGCATTTCCCCCGCCTTTATTAGGAACCAAAGATAGAAACAAATGGACGTACAAGAATCAAGAGGAGTTGGACGTCAGACCAAGTGCGGAGGGCGCTGCGTGAAGCGTGGTATAAGACCCTGAAGCATTGGAATATCGATTGTGAATAGGATCGTTTCTGGCTTATTAATAGAGGTATGCGGTGTCAGCGTGATTGCTGCACCTGCTTAAGGGCCAGTTTGTTTCCTTTGTCATTGCAGCTGAGCACAACAGCTACCTTCGTCCTACCTGTACTACTTCTTTCTAGACCTATACTCTAAGTAAAGAATGGACAATCTTCAGACCCAAAATCTGGAACATCTCCAACCGAGATAATTCACATGGATGAACTGTGCCCTTTTTCTTGAATTATACGAGCGTCTCAAGACTGACGTGACCCTAGAACGCATGTGCCTGGACAAGGGCCTTGCGCAGCGAATAGTTGAATTCAAAAGTAAACCGAAAGCAATGTGTGCTGTGATGCTTTCGACTATCCACATGTAACAGAGACAAAAGAGCTTTTGACAGAAGATTGATTGAATTTTTCCTTGCCGAAATTTCTCTCTGGTTGATGGCCAAAGTCTTCCCCCCCTTAAATGACAGCAGGCTGCACCACAGAATGAGGTGGAACGTCAAAACTAAAAGATGAACTCGGAGTAATTAAAGAAATAGACTATGGACAACAAGTCATGCATCACTGGCAAGAGAGTTGAAATCTGAGATCTCATGGGCAGAACTGATACTTGAATCAGACATGAAGTTATGAGCAGCAGCTCCAGAATTTCAAATGGCCTACAGCATACTTGTGTTAAACATCGAAGCAACTGCAACGTTAAAATTAGTACCGTAAAACTCGTCGGACAATCTGATAAACGAAGCGTGTGTAGTAGGCGAATAGCACGGCATGCGTAAATAGCCGGCATTGGACTTGAAATAGAACTGCAGCACAGGAATGCATTGACACAGAAGAAATTATTCATGCGTACAGTCTGACCTTGCTGACTGAAACAAGTGACGGAAGCAAAAGATTTAATGCAGTCCAGTACTAGCACAGCATTTTCCACACCGATGGAGACGATTAAAGAAAAAACGTTGCAGATTTTCCCGAGACAATATAACTAATAATATCTCAAGCCAACCATAAAACAAGTGCCAAGACACTGAGATCATAAAGCGTGACCCTCAAAGATCAGAAGGTACGTGTCAAAAAGGTATGCCAAAAGAAACATGCCAAATGGTGCCACTGGCGCGCAACGAAGCACTGTGAAAGGATCGCTATGGCGACCTACAAGCCAAATCGTTTAGACGCTGTCACCTCAAGCCAAGCGACTCAAAGATATGCTACCGGAATCGAGTGTCAGCATGGCCTCATCTGCTTAAATAGCTGAATGATCTGGACGCTGTAAGTCGAGCTGAGCGCTAACAGAATCGCAAAACGGTGTAATTGTGTCACCCGTCCGAAAAACAGATGCTGTTGTATAGCGGAGGGCAATCATAAGAATCCTAGTATCACTATTGACATTTCGCCGACGTGAATATGCACGGAGAAAAGAGTGTACCAGTCGAAATTGCGTTTGTTTGACCCCCTTTTATATGACAACATGCGCCTTCATTTCAATCATCTTTGACATCAGACTCAAAAACTTTGTAGCAATCTCTGCCAAAAAGATGCCAAATTGAAGTCTGCAAGAACACATGAGCAACCGAATCACAAAATATAGCACCAGGAATGCGAAAGATACGATCATCGAATTCGTCATAATAGTACGGATGGTCGTGACGCACAAGGGGCTCCAATTTGAAGACGTAAATCCGGCAGTTACTCTTTTGCCATTCCTTGAATCCAGACACATTTACGCAGGAAAGGAAACCTAGAGCAGCCTTTTCAATAGTAGGCCTATCTGCACGAATCCACTCCTCAAATTCACCCTTCTGCCAGGCTGAGTGAGGCGACAGTTCAAGGTCCAGCGATTGTTGGAATTGCCTCCTTGCGCGATGATGCTCACACGCACAAAACGAATGTCACGTGATCTCATCTCCAGATATTAATTTGCACGTGCTTGTGACTAGCAGCAGATTGATGCAAGAGCACGCAGCAAAGTTCACTTAGCAAAATGCACATACAAGAGAATTTATCAGCTAACAAGTGTTTTGTAGAGACACGACAAGGTTGCACAATAGAAAGTATGCAATATAGTGTGGCTATTCCCCCCCCACATGTGAAGCCCCTTGGTGACAGTACAAATACATGTGTATTTCCTACAACCATTACACAAGCACGAATTAGGCGAGAGCCAACTGCGCAAACAAAACAAACTATTCTATAGCGCGCACAACCGAACACGTGACACAAAGGACACCGTAGCATAATCCAACATGCAAGATACATTTCAGGCATGCGAACAAAAATGGTGTAGCAGAGTAAACGATTTGCAGGAGACTGCCGAGCACAAAACTGCATGCCGAGTACAGAGAAACGTGTCTCAACCCTTGCTGCAGGCAAGAGAAAGAGGGAGGATGAGGAAAAGCGCATCAGGATAGTACGTACATGTTGCAGCGTACCACATTGAAGGCAACGTAAGAGGCTGCACGCTTGACAGAAAGAAGGGTGGCCAAAGCTTAGTAACTCAGAATGACAAAAATGATGACTGGAAAATTTGAACCCTTGGACGAACTTCGGACACAGCCAAACAACAACCCGCGAGAATTTCATCCGAGGGCTCAAACGACTTTGAGTATAGGTCTAGAGCGAAGTAGTACAGGCAGGACGAAGACAGCTGTTGTGCTCAGCTGCAACAACAAGGGAAACAAATTGGCCATTGCGCTAAGTTCAGCAATACGCTTACACCGCAGACCTCTATTAGAGAAAACCAGTGCTCTATTATGGACCCGAAACAATCCCAATCACATTTGATATCCGCATGCTTCAGGCTCGTATGCCACGCTTCGCGCAGGGCCCTCCGAAACTTGATCTTGACGTCTACGGGCTCCCTTGATCCTTGACATCCCATTATTTTATCATCGGTTCTAATAAAGGCGGGGGAAATATCTATGGAGTAAACACTCAAATATTTCTCAAGGGGTATGCATTTTAATTTTTCACTAACACCGAGGGGGAAGGGGGTGGGTAACAAACCAGCGGCGCCGATAGTTTTTCTTTCAGTGAGCGGGAGGTATTTACTAGTACTATTACTGTATTTTGTTTTTGTAACGGGACTTTTTTTTGGCGGGATCTTTTCACGGTCACAAGAAAAAGATTGCGCTCACTAAGAGAACGTGAGAGAAAAAAGATGAAATTAAAAAAAGGAAGAAGAATCTGTTTTTTGATTTCAAGAAAAAAATTGCGCCCACCCCCGACAACCATTAGTTACTACAGGTGACTGGACTCAACCACCCTTACACCCCGAAAATCCTATTTCTAATCACACTCCAATGCACATGTGCACGTTGCCTCTTTGTTTTTCATAGCTTCATCACAAATGGGACACACAGCTTTTATACTCTTGGTATATGCTACCACCAATCGATTGACAAATGTGCGCTCGTGAGGCTTCAACAACACCTGATTCTTCACGTCTTGGGCGTTTCGGCACCGTGGTGATTGTCTGCGTAGCGAGTCTTCATGCTGTAAGTCCAGAGATACATGTTGCAGCCCGGCATCTTGCATTTGAATGGCCTATTCGTACAAGGCATCGACAGCACGCACCTACTTGAAGTACTTAATTTGTATGAGACATTGGGCGCAGAGGGAGGGATGAGCAACACAGTAGTGGTCTCACAACATAGCAGCTGCAGCACCTCCTAAAGGATTTCTCAACGCGACAGTTCAACGTTTCTGAAGTGAATTTCGCGACAGACCGTACTGCCCAAAGCGATTTGAATCGAGTGGGAGGAAGCACGCAGTTCAAGCCTTGAAGAACGCTGAAGAAGCGGATCGATTCGGCTGAAACCACGCTCCACAACCAGCAACTTAGTGCGGAGGGGGGGGGGTGGGTGGGTCTCTAGGGACTTCCGGGAGGTTTAGGCATCGGTGTCGGGAAAAAATATTTCGCATATCCCTCGATATTTCTCAGTTGACCAAAGAGTAGTCAACCCCAAGTGTGACTGATATGATTCAAGGTCTACACATGTCAGAGTCACAGTATGACCCTGATACTTTTTTTATCTGGTCTACTAATTGTCCAGTATCAGTCTAATAAAAACGATTCAATGCACACTCCCATCCTGGTGACCATCTAGATCAAGATTTTGTCACGACACTATTAGTGGTTTGACAGTCGTCAAAACCTGGATATAGCCAGGATGACTTGCGTTGAGCATCGAAGTGCTCAGAAGGCCCTGCAGCAACAACAAAAAATTGAGTATTGTCCCATTTCAACAGTAACACTTCACAGGGGAGCACAGGCTGACAATGTTGTGTTGGCAGAACCTGGTCGTACAGCCCATGGACGTGGACATGGGAGCCTCGGATGCAAGTAGGCCCGCGTGCCAGTGTAACAGATTCACGATGGGAAAGGGTTCTACAAAAGTTATAAGTCCATGTCATTTTCACATCTTGTCGAAAACATAGATTTGTGTTGCTTTTGTTTTATGAATCTGATATTGGGGAATCGTCACCATCCTGGGCTTTGAGCGTTTTGAGCTTCGAGCGTTTATTGTAATTGAAGTAACTGCAGTGAGGGGCTACAATACTACTGCGGCCCAATGCGGACGGACTTGAGACAGACAGGGTCAGGGCTGCTCACCCAAGCATTGATAACGATAAGAGGTGATACATACAACAAATTGGTATGAAGTGTTTGTCCAGGGTTTCTTCACGAGTGAGTCAAATGGCACGCAACCAATATTGAGTATTTCCAACGTACCTCCTTGCCCTGTCCCCCCTTAGAGAACCTGGGGTGGCTGGATTGTAGTGCTCTACCTTCACTACGACGCTGGCCATACCAATCTCCTCCCCCCCCTCTTTGAACAAGCCCACAGCTATCCTGTTTGAAATAAGAGGCTTTTACCCTGGTGGCTTCGTTGTCTGTGCGAGTCCAAAGTCCGTTCGGTTCATAGGTGAAGGTCCTGAAGGACGGTAAGATTTCTTGGGTACTTGGGTCCCAAGAGCTGCAAAATCTTCCACTGCCTACTGGCACGACCAAACTTACTGAGCACATCAACACCTGCTTGTTAAAAACCCTAAAAGAACAAAACCATGTCACAGTGTCCAAACCTTAAGGTGAGCTTGTGTATTTCTCAAACGAACACAGAATTTAGACCTCACGTGCAAGCGTGGCTCAGTTGGTCAGAGCGAGGGACTGTCAATCCCTAGGTCGTCGGTTCGATTCCGGCTAAAACCCGATCACTCAAATTCTCATGAATTTGAACTTCATAGACCCTCAAACAAGGGTACTAAACTACTTTTGAAAGTAATAAAAGCAATCGTCATCATCTAAGTGGAACTCTTTTTCTGAATCCAGTTCGGAAATCCTTTCATTGAATCCACAAACCAATTGTTCAGTGGTAATCCAAACATAATCTTGACGTGGCAAACACGCGGCCAGCATTCGAGCAGGGCTGTTGTAAGCAAAACCCCAGCGCTAGCATTTTATTTTTCTGTGCGAATTTGCTATCAACTTCAAAAGAAAGTGAGATACAGGTCCAGATGTGCACACTCAGCTTACAAACAGAATGCGGCTGTGCAGTGGCAATTTTCAATTGAAACAACGCGTTTGGGTGCATAATTACTCTCCTGGAATTCGACAAGCCGCATCATTTTTGCAAGTCCCAAAGTTGTGCACAGACCTGCATCTCACTATGTTGTACATTTTGTTATTGAATGAAGATTGCTTTTATGATTGCTCGTAAAGAAATGATGCAGTAGTTGTGTTTGGAACTCTCAAGGTGCAGTCGTTTATTCTCACCGAAGTGAGTGACTGTCACAGTGGATTGCTGATTGTCGTCACATCTTCTACTTTTCTCAAAAGACAAGAAAAGACAAGAAAAGACAAGAAAAGATAAGAAAAGATAAGAAAAGATAAGAAAAGATAAGACCAGACAAGAAATGTTAAAAGAAAAAAGGCAATTAGCGCAGATCATCAAAACATTCAGCCCACCATGTATGTAGACAAATGTAATGTGTATACATATACGGCCTACAGGTATACTGCGCTTTAGTCAATCTGGATTCTTCCGGCTCTCCAGGTGTCCGTCCTACACCTGGGCTCACCTCAAGTACCCAAGTAGTTTGTGTGTGTGTACGCGTGTATACAAGCACCCACCCACCCACCACCCTAACACCCGCAAGAATAGAGAAATATTCAAGACAAATCCCCTGCCTATCTCTACCCCTGCCAAAAACATAGCCTCCCACGCCAGCAACAAGCGCTAACCATGAACAAGCTGGAAAAACGCCCCACTTCCAATCTCCTCCCACACATGCATGCAGGTTTAAAAAAAAAACCTGATTTGATTTAAATTGCTTTTATTACTGGAAATAGGAGTTTAGAAACCTTGCTTGAGGTTCTATTTTCTCAAATCCATGTGAATCTGAGTTGACGTGTTTTCGGAGGGAATCGAACCGGGGACCTGCGGATAACTAGATTTCTTAAGTGCTGCGCTCTTCACCACTGAGCTAAGGTGACGGATGAATCACCGAAAATCCTTTGGGACCCTGTAAAAAAAAACCTGTGATACACACGCATGTAGTGGAGACATTGGACAGTACAAATAAACCAAATGCGCCTACACGAGTGCATATGTACACCCACACGCGTGTATATATACATGTATATGCAAAAATATACACAGACACACATATATACATATACATACATATGCACATGCACATATACACGCATACATGCACACACGTATACATATGCATGTACATGCACACCTATACACAGACAGAAAATCTCAGCAACAGCGCTTCAACGTGTCAAGCAATATCATAGTGCGCATACATATCCATATACATACATATGCATGCATATACATATATATATATGCATATACACACATGTGCACACCCTGCAACGAGTGTGTCACAGATGTGTACGTTGATGTCAAAAAAGACATCTGTGTAATGTATACACCTGCACATGCACTGGCCTTCAGACACCTGTTCCAATGTGCACGCAACGCTCACTGCAAAAAAAATTCACATGTATATATACATACACACATATGCATACGCATACATATGCACATGAAAGCACATGCGCATCCATGACACCACCCAACACGCCGAAGCACTGCTACTGAGACTCACAATCTATGCACAAATATGCATACACATACATATACACATGTATATACATCCATACGTATACATATACATATACACATGCATATATATACTTATATACATGTCCGTACACACACATACATACACATATATACACCAAGCACACCTGGAACCACGGCGCGGCAGTGACTGCGCGAGAAGCCCGACTTGACACCACGAAGCTCCGCACCTCTCCTCCTTGTGCCAGTGAGAGCAGCAATCCTGAGGGGGATGACCCTCCGTGGCCAGCAGCCCAATTGCCCAGTGCATGAGGAACAACGGGTAAGCACAGAACAACCACAACCAACAGCAGCTCACTGGCATCACACCATCACGACAGCGCGCCGCCCAGACAACACCCGCTCAACTGCACTGGTGCTGAGCGAATCCACCCGGTGCATGGCAGCTCAGGCCGCGGGCCATGGAGACAAAAGGGTTCAGAGTCTCATTAGAGTTTACAAAAAAAAAAGGCCTCTCGCGAGAGATTACACTCTCGCGAAACCCACCATATATACATATACCGTTATTGGAATCGAAGGCCAGATGGCACTGATTGTGATTGAGAAGAATCCTCAATCAATATACATCCTAGAGTTTAAACAGTCAGCATAAATGAGGACTTTCGGAAGGTAAACGAAATTGAGGCCAATGAGCAACACAAAAGCATCATTGAGGTACTCAAAGCGGCTGCCCTGGAATGGACGTTTGAACAGATCAATATTGTGGCAGGGAGGTGTGGTGCAGTAAGGGAGGATGATTTTCATAACAAGCTCGAAAGATTTGGCAAGAGGATCTAAATTCTTGTGGCGCATATGCAACGCATATGCGAAGCGCATGACACAGTAATCCGATCCTACTATCAGCAGAGAGATAATGTTGTTTATTGGAAAACCAAAAGGAAGATCAATGATGATCTCCAGCAAATACATAGGTCGTCTGGGGTTGACATGGTGACATTGATCTAGAACCTCGGAGAACAAGTATAGGTGCCAGTGTAAATAACTGGCAATCCCTTTGTCATCAGCTGCTGAAAAAATATGCATGCGAGGCAAAGCTTGAGTGACACGAGCAAAGCAACGGCATCACACGCAAAAGGCACAGCAAACGTATGACAATGGCAATACTGCCAATAAACTGTACTAACATAAACGTAATAATAGAATCTCCATGATGATGATGATTGTTTTAGTGAAATTGACCAAAATGTAAACAGGGACTCAAAGTCGAAGCCCATTTTTATCAGAAAAGCAAAGGCGAAAGAGGAAGAGGTCAAAACAGACACCTACGTCCAAAGATCAGGTTTGTGTGATTCAGCAAAAGTGAAATAGATTCACGTGATAGAGACAAATTGGAGCAAAGATGGTCCAAGACTCAAAAGCGACAACGTGAAGAGGGGTTGCAGGCTGCAAGATGGAGGCGCAGTGGAAGGTCGGAGTAGGAGCCGACAGCATGTCGTCGCTTACCATCGCGGCGGGAGAGAGGCGTGGCGCACTCGGGGTGGCATTCGAAAAGACGAGACATTCACGGCTATGAAATAAGGGGCCCAACAGGGACTGGACGTGGTGGTCTTCCGATGACTGATGGGCGTCAGGGCCAGTGTCCAGGGAAGAGGACGGGGTAAGGGACCTCTTCTTCATGTTTTTTGAAAATTCAGTGAAGTATTTTTGCTTTCTGTCTCGATAAAGGAGGTTGCTAGCGAATATCTCTGCTATACATTAATATACATGATTTTTTTTTTGATTTCATTTCATTTTATTGTATGCATTTCCTTGTTATAAACATGTTCAATATTCAATCTGTCACAAACTTAATTTTATCATTGGCCGACACACATAGGTCTGGTTGTTATCGCCAAAAAGAGTGGCCAAATACGCGCACACATACATTCGAAATTACACATGCAAAAAAACAAAACAAAAAAAGAAGGGAAAAACAAAAGAATACAAGAGGAGGGAAAGGGAAGGATTTAGGGGAACAGAGACGCGTAGATACTGACAGTGGTGCAAGCAAACGTACTCTGGGCCGGTCGAAGAGCAATTCATTAAACAAATAAGATTCTGACTTATGATTTGTGAATAATTATTTACAAACTAAACCAACAGGACAGACTATCCATCAGGATTCAATTAAAAAAGAAACTTGCTTGCAGCGTATTTGTTTGATAAGTTTTGCCTGTGGGGCATTTTGCTTGATAGAAAATCTTGTCTATGAGGCATTTGATTTCATTCTGTGTCTTATTTATTCTACCGATTTTTTTTCTTTCTTAGTTCTTGGGTGGCGAATAAGAAGAAGAAATGTTGTTTATTGGAATCCAAATGGAAGATCAAGTATGATCTCCTGCGGTGGCGAATACGCAACTTAATCATTAGACAAAGTGGGAGGTGAGAATCCAATTAATGCGATTCATTGCTATTTGACCATGAGTCTTCCGCTACCTTATAGTTGCTCCTCAACCAACAAGACAAGAAGCCGGAACCAACAAGCTTGCAATCACTGTTCTCCCATGAACACAATCCACTCTATTGCCAGATCCGTTCACAAAAGACTTGGACACACTGACTTTGAACAAATCCTGCACCGATCCCACACGCTAAGGTCATCAAAGGCACGATCGCCCAACAGCTTGTTACATACATGACAACGAAATCACAACCCACTCACGAATGGATACACCACCCCGCACACCTTAATAGAGATCCTCTCCTGAGAGTCTTTTAACGGGTCAAGTTGCATAGGAGATCATAGTTGATCTTCCATTGGGTTCTTTCCAATAAACAGCATTATCTCTCTGACCATGATTCCAATTCGAATATTCAGTGATCACAACGACACCATTTGTAAAAAACAGCAATCAAGAAAGTGATGAATATTAAACCCTTGGTCAGATCCAACCTTCGATGATGATGATTGATTTTATTCCTTCAAAAGAATCAGTTGAATACCCATGATACAGGGTCTATGTGGCTTGGATTCAAATTCTCAGGCTTACGTTTACATCTTTTGCTTTGCTTTTTCCGATGTCAAAAAAACAGGCAGTTAGTCCAAGATCTCATCCCACCTCCCAGCATATACATACACATGTGTACTTTGTGCACATGTACGAATACACAAGTGTACTTTGTGCACATAGACATGTGTACTTTGTGCACATGTACGAATATACATATGCCGAAGTTTAGTCCGTCTGGATTCTCCAGGCCCTCCAGGTGTCTCGTCTCGACCCCTGGGCTCAAGTCGAGTACCACGTGTGCAGTGGCATGTGCACACCCTGCAGCGAGTGTGTAAGCAAATGTGTACGCAGATGTCAAAACACCTGTGTAATGTACACACCTGCACATACACTGGTGCTCAAAACATCTACATTAATGCACGCCACACTCACCACAAAAAATGCGTAAGCACCCGTGCATGCGCGCCTATGCAACAGTGCAGAAACTTCTTTGCCATATTGTAAACTATCTTGAGTCGTGTTTCAGCATTGAGCAGGCTGTTGTTTGCCACGCGCCAATTTGGTGTCCCGACGAAATCAATCGCCCGACGATGCTCGCTCAAGCAAACAATCCAAAATCACGCTAGCTCACGACGTTGTCGCCGCTGCATTGTTGCACAAGCATCATCCAATTATCCACATTGGTGCGGGCCCCATTTAATTGGTCCATGCTTCGCACTCACGATTGGCCGCGAAGCTCATCCATACGTGTGTGTGTGTATCCCGTATGTATGTGCGTGCGTATTTGGCAATTCCATGTGTGTCGGACGATGATAACGTCAAGCATACAAAATCAAATATTAGATATGACAATAAAATAAATAAAATGAAACAAATGTGAAATATATAAGAATTCATGTATATGAGTATACAGAACGGATGTTCGCCAGCAACCTTTCTCATCGAGACAGAAAGCCGAAATACTTAAGCAAATTCTGAACAAAACATGGTGGTGATGGCAAGTGATGGCCCGTCACCCCATTCCCCTTCCTTGCGCCTTCCCGCCCACCAGCCATCGAGACGCCACCACGCTCAGTCCCTGCTGGGCCCTTCATTTCATGACCCAAGAACGCATGTTCTCGAATCCCAGCCCGAGCGAGCCGCGCCTCTCTCCCGCCGCGATGATGAGCGATGCCACGCCATCGGCTCTCACTCCGCCCTTGCACTGCGCCTCTATCTTGCAGCCTACAACACCTCCTCAAGTGGTCGCTTTTGAGTCTCAGACCATCTCTGCTCCAATTTGTCTCAATCGTTTCACCCCATTCCCCTTCCTTGCGCTTTGGCCTTCCCGCCCCCCAGCCATCGAGACGCCACCACGCTCAGTCCCTGCTGGG
>Ga0335398_10007117_pt1 | contig 13820 bp, 7 predicted proteins | sample BON03_FD_205742 | JGI IMG/M metagenome (GOLD analysis project Ga0335398, IMG submission 205742) | Freshwater microbial communities from Lake Bonney liftoff mats and glacier meltwater in Antarctica - BON-03 (spades assembly) (version 2) | ecosystem: Environmental > Aquatic > Freshwater > Ice >... | reverse complement strand
GAAATGGCGCTCGCCCCGGGCTTTCGCGAGGATTTCCGCGAATCCCTCTACCGCATGATCATCGCCCTGACGGGAGCGGGGGTCACCATTGTCAGCACCGTGGAAGTCGAGGAAAACTTCACCTCCATGCCGCTCAGCCACTACGCCATTTCCTTCCTCACCGATGACGTGATCCGGATGCGCTACGTGGAGATCGACGGCCAGCTCCGCAAGGTCATGGTCGTGATCAAGATGCGCGGCGGCAACCACAGCAAGGACATCCGCGAATATGTCATCACCGACAAAGGCGTGGTCGTCATCGGCCCGCGGAAAACCGACTACACCGGCCTGACCACCGGCATCCCCCAACGCACCAGACAGGCAGAAGAAGCCGCCCCTGAACCCAAAGCCAAGTAGCCCCCCAAGGAGGGGCTGCATCCTGCTGCCCAGCAACCCGAGCCACGACCCCGGCCATTTCCTCCATTCCTATCTAGCAGCAGAATGCAGCCACTCCTTGAAAAATTCCCACAGCCATGAAGAAAAAAGCAGCCCCGGCGGAGCCCCCCACCCTCCCCAAATCCCCCACCGGTATCACCGGCCTCGATGAAATCACCGGCGGCGGTCTGCCCACCGGGCGGCCGACGCTCGTCTGCGGCAGCGCGGGCTGCGGGAAGACGATGCTGGCCATGGAATTCCTCGTGCGCGGCGCGGTGGAGTTCGGCGAGCCGGGGGTGTTCATGATGTTCGAGGAAAACGCGGCGGAGCTCACGGCCAACGTCCGCTCGCTCGGCTTTGATCTGGACAAGCTCGTGAAGCAGAAAAAAATCGCCCTCGATCACGTCCACATCGAGCGCAGCGAGATCGAGGAGACCGGCGAGTATGATCTCGAGGGGCTCTTCATCCGGCTCGGCCACGCGATTGATTCCATCGGCGCGAAGCGCGTGGTGCTCGATACCGTGGAGGCGCTCTTCGCCGGGCTGCCGAATCACGCCATCCTCCGCTCGGAGCTGCGCCGGCTTTTCCGCTGGCTCAAGGATCGCGGGATAACGGCGATCATCACCGGCGAGAAGGGCGATGGCAACGCGATCACCCGCTTCGGGCTGGAGGAGTATGTGGCCGATTGCGTGATCACGCTCGACCACCGCGTACACGATCAGATTTCCACCCGCCGGCTGCGCGTGCTGAAGTATCGCGGCTCGGCGCATGGCACGAATGAATACCCGTTTCTCATCGGCGAGAAGGGGCTCTCAGTGCTGCCGATCACCTCGCTGCGGCTCGATCACCCGGCGTCTTCGGAGCGGCTTTCCACGGGCATCGCGCGGCTGGATGAAATGCTCGGCGGTCAGGGCGTTTTTCGCGGCAGCAGCGTGCTCATTTCCGGTGCGCCGGGCACCGGCAAGAGCAGCATCGGCGCGAAATTCGCGGAGGCCGCGTGCCGTCGCGGCGAGCGCGCACTGATTTTCGCCTACGAGGAATCGAGCGCGCAGATCGAGCGCAACATGCGCTCCATCGGCATTGACCTCGCGCCGTGGATAAAAAAGGGGCTGCTGCAGATCCACTCCTCGCGTCCCACGCTGGGCGGGCTGGAGCAGCATCTCGTGGCGATGCACGACACGGTGAAAGCCTTCCGCCCGACGGTGGTCGTGGTCGATCCGATCAGCAATCTCACGATCAAGGGCAGCGACGTGGAGGTGATGCCGACGCTGATGCGGCTCATTGATTTCCTCAAGCAGCAGCAGATCACCTCGCTCTTCATTAGCCTCACCAAGGGCGCCACCGGCACGAACGCTCCGGAGGATTCGCAGGTCAGCGTCTCGTCGATCATGGATACGTGGCTGCTGCTGCGCAATGTGGAGTTCAACGGCGAGCGCAACCGCCTGATCCACGTGCTGAAATCGCGCGGCATGCCGCACTCGAACCAGATGCGCGAATTCGTGCTCAGCGATGCGGGCATCGATCTCGTGGACGTATATCTCGGCGCGGACCGCGTGCTTACCGGAACCGCCCGCGTGGCGCAGGAGGCGCACGAACGCACAGCCGCCGAACTTCGCCGGGAGAACCATGCCCGCAAGCTGCGCCAGCTCGCCGCCAAGCGTAAGGCGATCGAGGCGCAGATCGCCGCGCTGGATGCCGAGGCGGAGGCCGAGGAAGCCGAGGTGAAATTCGCCATCGCGCAGGAAACCATGCAGGAAAAGACAAAGCGGCAGAACAGCGCGGACATGGCGCAGATGCGCGGCGGCAGTGAAGCTGGCAAAGGAAAACCGAAAGGCAAACGGGGAACAAAATGACCAAGTCCAAGACCTACCAACTGCGGCTCTACGTGGCCGGCCAGACGCCGAGATGCCTCGCCGCCGTTGCTAATCTCAAGCGGATCTGCGAGACCCACCTCGCCGGACAATACCGCATCGAGGTCATTGACCTGATGGAGACGCCGCAGCTCGCCGTAGGCGACCAGATCCTCGCCGTGCCCACGCTGGTCCGGCGGCTGCCGGAGCCGATCAAAAAGATCATCGGGGACCTTTCCAACGAAGAACGCGTGCTCGTCGGACTCAATGTGCTACCGGTGAAGGAGTAAGTTTTATGAAAAAGAAAGAGGCACCTCCAACTGACCTCGCGGCCTTTGAAACGGCTGCAGCCGCCGCGCACGATAATGCCACCTACGTCCTGCGACTCTACGTCACCGGCACCACGCAGCACTCCGCGCGGGCTATCGTGAACATTCGTAAAATCTGCGAGGAGCATCTGCAAGGTCGCTACGAGCTGGAGATCTTGGACATCTCGCAGCACCCGACTTTGGTCGAGGGCGAGCAGATCATCGCCGCGCCGACCCTGATCAAAAAACTGCCGCTGCCGCTGCGCCGTTTCATCGGCGATATGTCGCAGACCGAGCGCATCCTGCTCGGGCTCGATCTGCGGGAGACGCAATCCTCACACACCTCCCCCGCGCAATAGGCGATTCCCATCATGACTGCCGCCACCTCTCCCGAACAACAGCTCCGCGCGGAAAATGCGGAGCTGCGCGCGGAGCTGGAGGAGGCGGAGGAAACGCTGCGCGCCATCCGTTGCGGCGAGGTGGAGGCGCTCGTGGTCGAGACCGCGGGCGGCCCGCAGCTCTTCACCCTGCAGGGACTCGATGCCGCATCGAACCGCTCCCGTGGCGAAATCCTAGCGCAGGTCAGCGATGCGGTGATCGCCGTGGATGCCGAAGAGCGCGTGACGTTCCTGAACACCGCCGCCGAGCGGCAATACCGGGTCTCCGCCAGCGACTCGCTAGGGCGCCAGCTCAGTGGGATTTACACCCGGCGCTGGCCGCACGCGGAGGCGGAAGCCGCGATGTGGGCAGCCCTCCGCGAGCACGGCGAATGGCGCGGCGAGATGATCCACCACACCCACGATGGCCGCGAGATCGCCGTGGAATCGAGCGTCACGGCGCTGTGCGACGCGGGCGGCGCACAAGTTGGCTACGTCCGCGTCTTCCACGACATCACCGAGCGGAAGCAGGCCGAGGCGCGCTTGCTCGAAAGCGAAGAGCGCACGCGCCTGGCCACGGAGGCGACCGCAGTGGGGATCTGGGAGCAGAACGTCCAAACCGGCGCGCTCCGCTGGGATGCGCAGATGTTCCGCATTTACGGCATCGACCCCACAGCGGACGGCTTTGTGCCATACAGCGATTGGAGAGGAGCCGTGCTGCCGGAGGATCTGCCGGAAAGTGAGCGCATCCTACAGGACACCGTCCACAACTGCGGACAGAGCCGCCGCGAATTCCGCATCCGCCGGCGCAACGACAGCGAAGTCCGCCACATCGAAGCCGTGGAAACGGTGCGCACCAACGAACACGGGCAGGCCGAGTGGGTGCTGGGGACGAACCTCGACATCACCGGGCGCAAGCGGTCGGAGGACGAGCTACGCGAAAGCCAGCAGTTCACCCGCCGTGTGCTGGACAATCTTTTTGCCTTCGTCGGACTCACGACAGAGGACGGAACCCTGACCGATGTCAACCGCGCGCCGCTGGAGGCCGCAGGCATCCCGGCCAGCGAGGTGCTCGGGAAAAAGTTCTGGGACTGCTACTGGTGGAACTATTCCCCCGGGATCCAGGCGCAATTGCGGGACGCATGCGGGCGTGCCGCCAGCGGCGAAAGCGTCCGCTACGACGTGCCCGTGCGGATGGCGGGCGACACGCGGGTGTGGATCGATTTCCAAATCGCGCCGCTGCGCGATGCGGAAGGGCGCATCACCCATCTCATTCCATCGGCGATGGAAATCGATGAGCGCCGCGCTGCCGAGGAAGAGCTGCGTGCGAGCGAGGAGCGGATGGCCGCGGTGAACGAGCAGTTGATCGTCTCGTCCGTGCGCCAGCATGAACTCACGGAAGCCGCGGAAAAGTTCAACGCGCAACTGCTAAGCGAAATCACGGAGCGCAAAAAAGTGGAGGAGAAATTGCGCACCAGCGAAAGGAAAACCAAACGCTCGCTCGCTTACGCGGAAGCCACGCTGCGCACGACTCCCATACCCTTCCTCGTCCTGCGCACCGACCTCCGGGTGAACACGGCCAGCGAGGCTTTTTACACGGATTTCAAAGTCGCGCGTGCCGAGACCGAGGGTCGCCTGATTTACGAGATCGGCAACGGCCAATGGAACATCCCCAAACTGCGCGAACTGCTCGAGGAAATCATCCCCAAGAAAAATGTCCTCAACGGCTTCGAGGTGACACACGAGTTTGCCACCATCGGGACGCGCACCATGCTGCTGAATGCCCGCCGCATTGACAATGCCGAGGGCGTGCCTGAGCGCATCCTGCTCGCCATCGAGGACATCACCGAGCGCAGGCAGTCGGAGGAAATGCAGGCCCGGATGGGCGCGATCATTTCATCTGCCGATGACGGGATCCTGAGCAAAGCACTGGATGGAGTCGTGACCACATGGAATGCGGGCGCGGAACGGCTGTTTGGCTACACTGCGGAAGAAATCATCGGTAATCCCAACCTGCATCTGACCCCGCCCGATCTGCTCCACGAGGAGGAGCATATTCTGGAGCAGATCCTCTCCGGTAAGGCCATCAAACACTTCGAAACCGAGCGCATGACGAAGGGCGGTCGCCGACTGCCGGTCTCGCTCACCGTTTCCCCAATCAAGGACGCGGCGGGAAACGTCGTTGGCGCGTCTAAAATTGTCCGCGACATCACCGAGCGCAAGCGGGCGGAGGAAGTCCTGCGCGCGAGCCAGGAGCGTTTCCGCGCGGCCGCCGGCGCGGTGAGCGACATCGTCTGGACCAACAATGCCGAGGGAAGGATGGAGGGCGAGCAGTACGCCTGGGGCGCTTTCACCGGCCAGCGCCAGGAGGATTACCAAGGCCACGGCTGGTCGAAAGCCGTGCATCCTGAGGACGCGCAGCCGACCATCGACGCCTGGAATCTTGCCGTCGCGGAAAAGCGGACGTTTGAGTTCGAACACCGCGTGCGGCGGCACGATGGAGAATGGCGGCTTTGTTCGATCCGGGCTGTGCCGGTGCTGGATCCCGGGGGCGAGACCCGCGAATGGGTCGGCGTCCACACGGACATCACCGAGCGCAAGGCCGCCGAGGAATCGCTCCGCCTCGCGGCGGAGGAACTCGTGCGCAGCGCCCGCGCCAAAGACGACTTCCTCGCCGCGCTCAGCCACGAGTTGCGCACACCGCTCACCCCGGTGCTGATGACCGCCAGCGCGCTGGCGGACGATACGGCTCTGCCCATGGAGGTGCGCGAACAGCTTTCCATGATGCACCGCAACATCGAACTCGAGGCGCGGCTCATCGACGACCTGCTCGACCTCACGACCATCAGCCGCGGCAAGCTGGTCCTCGCGCCGGTAGTCACCGATCTGCACGCTGTGCTCGGCCACACCCACCAGATCATCCGCAGCGACGGCCAAGGCAAAAAGGTGCGGATCGAACTCAGGCTCGATGCCAAACGGCATCACGCACTGGTGGATCCCACGCGGATCCAGCAGGTGTTTTGGAACCTTCTCAAGAACGCGATCAAATTCACACCGGGCGGCGGCAGCATCAGCGTGCGCACGACGAATGACGCCGACGGACGGATTGTCATCGTCGTAAAGGACAACGGCATCGGCATAAGCGCCGAGGCTCTGCCGCACATTTTCAATGCCTTCGAGCAAGGAGCCATCGCGGGCCAGCACCGCTATGGCGGCCTTGGGATGGGTCTGGCGATTTCGCAGGCCATCGTCACCGCGCATGATGGTAAGATTTGTGCCGAGAGCGCGGGACTCAACTGCGGCTCGACCTTTTCCGTGGAGCTCCTCACCAGCGACGCGCCCGCCGCCTCAGCCGCTACCACGGAGCCTGCTGCGGCGTCGGCGCGGACGCTGAAACTGCTCATTGTCGAGGATCACGAGGCGACGCGCCAGGTGCTGCAGCGGCTGCTTGCCATCAAAGGCCATCAGGTGACCACTGCAGGAACGGTGCGGGAGGCGCTCGCGATCCATGGGGCGGAGCGTTTTGATGCGGTCATCAGCGATCTCGGCCTCCCGGATGGCAGCGGGCTGGATTTGATGCGCGAGCTGCAGCACCAGCGCCCGGTCCCCGGCATCGCGCTGAGCGGCTACGGCATGGAGGAAGACCTGCGCCTGACCCGCGAGGCGGGCTTTTTCGCCCATCTGGTGAAGCCGGTGAACATGGACCAACTACGGCAGTTGATCGATCAAATACCCCCCACAGCGCCATGACTGAAGAAACCCAACGCATCCAACGAATCATCCACCAGCTCTGCCAAGACACCTCCGCCTGCTCGAAGGTAAGTTTAATCCCCCTACCGGGAAAAAATCATGACCAAGGAATCCATGGACGATAAAACCCCGCTGACGAGCCCGCCTGACCTGCGCTTCGAAGAAGATCGCCCAGCCGCCGCGCCGGGTGGGCGCTGGGGTTCGTCGTTGCCACGAAAGACCCTGCTCGGCTTCATGGTCGCCCTGACTGCCGTCCTGGCCATCTCGGTTGTCTCCTATCGTGCCCAGCAGGCTCGATCGACAGACGCACAACAGATGATGCAAGCGCTCGCGATGACGCGGGCGCTCGAAGCCACGATTTCCTCGCTCACGGACGCGGAGACGGGTTACCGCGGCTATCTTCTGACGGGCTCCGCGCCTTATCTCGATCCGTACACTGCCGCGCTCGAAGAGCTGCCGCGCAACCTCGCGGATATTCGGCGCCTGGCGGCAGACAACCCAGCGCAACTGCAGCGGCTTGAAGCCGTCCAACGCCTTGCCGCGGACAAAATGACAAATATTAAGGAGGGCATCGAGCTGAAGCTTGCCGGCCAGGCTGAAGCCGCGCTTGATCTGATTCGTTTGGGCGGAGGAAAGGTGATGATGGAACGTCTGCGTGCGTTGATCGGCGAGATGCAGGTCGCCGAGCGCGCGACACTCGATGCCCGCACGCGGGAATGGGAGCGGGCCGCCGCCTTCTCGACGTTTGTCATCTGGGCGGGATCAGCGCTCTTGTTGTTCCTGATCGTCGCCGCCGCCGTGATGTCCTCGCGGGATTTCCGCGAGATGCAAACGCAGGCCTGGCTTAGGGCGGGCGAGAACGAACTCAGTGCCCGGCTGCAGGGTGAGCAGGAGGTCGAACAGCTCGGCGAAAAGATCGTCGGCTTCGTCGCCCGCTATCTCAACGCCCGGGTTGGAGCCATGTATTTTGCCGGGGAAGAGGGCCACCTCTCCCTCGTGGGTGCCTATGCGATTCCTGCGCAAGCGTCAGACGGGTCCGACCAGGCTCCGGCGGTGGGCGGTCTGACGAGCCAAGCCATGCGGGAGAAGTCGGTCCTGACGGTCAGCGATGTGCCGCCGGATTATTTTCCCATCACCTCCGGCCTCGGCGGCAGCCGGCCCCGGCACCTTGTTATCGCTCCGACCAGTGCCGACGGAGTGGCCAATGCGGTGCTGGAATTGGGCTTCTTTCGCTCCGTCTCTCCGCATGATTTGGAGCTGCTGCGCCGGGTCGCTGAGCCGATCGGCATTGCCCTACGAACGGCCCAATACCGCAAAAAGCTCGCGCTCCTGCTTGAGGAAACGCAGCAACAAGCCGAGGAGCTCCAGGCCCAGCAGGAGGAGTTGCGCGTCTCCAACGAAGAACTGGAGGAGCAGAGCCGCGCGCTTAAGGAGAGTGCGGTGCATCTCGAAGCGCAGCAGGCGGAGCTCGAGCAAACGAACTCCCAGCTCGCGACGCAGGCCGATGTGTTGCAGGCGCAGAAGGACAATCTCGAGCGCGCGCAGGGCGAACTCACGACCCACTCGGTCGAGCTTGTGCGCGCGAACCAGGTGAAGTCGGAGTTCCTCGCCAACATGAGCCACGAGCTGCGCACGCCACTCAACAGCGCGCTCATCCTCGCGAAGCTGCTCGCGGACAACACGGGCGGCAACCTCACCGCAGAACAGGTGCAGTTTTCCGAGACGATCTACGGCGCGAGCACCGATCTGCTCACGCTCATCAACGACATCCTCGACCTCTCGAAGATCGAGGCCGGCAAGATCGACCTGCACATGGACAAGCTCTCGCTGTGCGCGATGATCGAGCAGTTGCGGCGCACCTTCGATCCGCTCGCTGCGCAAAAGGGCTTGCTCCTCGAAACCTCGCTCGAGGACGAAAACGACGACGTCATCGTGAGCGACGGCCAGCGCTTGCAGCAGGTGTTGAAAAACCTAGTATCGAACGCCGTGAAATTCACCGAAAGCGGCACGGTGCGCCTCGCGGTGGACACTCTGAAGTCCGCCGACGGGGCGCCGCTCGTGCGCTTCCGCGTCACCGACAGCGGCGTCGGCATCACGCCCGAGCACCACGAGGTCATCTTTGAAGCCTTCCGCCAGGCCGATGGCAGCACGCACCGGAAATACGGCGGCACCGGGCTCGGCTTGTCGATCTCGCGGGAGCTAGCGCGCCTGCTCGGCGGCGACGTCACGTTGCAGAGCGAGCTCGGCCATGGCAGCACCTTCACGCTGACCGTGCCCCGCTCGCCCGGCACCACCGCGACGACCCGCCCGGCGAGCGCCGCGCCAGCCTCGTCCCCGTCTTTTGCACCACCACCACCACCCGCGTCCATGATGGCCGGGCCAGGCCCGGTGGGGAAACTGGTTGACGACGATCGCGACCTCATTGTGCAGGGCGACCGCGTGATCCTCGTCGTAGAGGACGATGCCGCTTTCGCCCGCATCCTCGTCGGACTCGGGCGCGAGCGCGGCTTCAAGGTCGTCGCCACGCCCACCGCCGAGGACGGCATCGCCGCGGCGCACGTGCACCATCCGGTGGGCATCCTGCTCGACGTAAACCTGCCCGATCACTCGGGCCTCACGGTGCTCGACCGCTTGAAGCGGAACCCGGCCACGCGCCACGTGCCGGTGCATATGATTTCGGTGGAGGATCACATCCAGCAGGCGCTCCAGCTCGGCGCGGTGGGTTATTCGCTCAAGCCGGTCAAGCGTGAGGAACTGTTGCGCGCACTCGAACGCATGGAGCGGAAACTCGCGCAGAAGATCGGACGCGTGCTCGTGGTCGAGGACGACGAACGCCAGCGGCAGGCCATCGAGGCCCTGCTCGGCGGCGGCGACGTGAGCATCACGGCCGTCGAGACGGCGACCGCCGCGCTCGAGGCCCTGCATGCCTCGACGTTCGACTGCATGGTCGTGGACCTCACCCTGCCCGATCTCAGCGGCTACCAACTCCTCGAGCGCATGGCCGCCGACGAGCGCTACTCGCACCCGCCCGTCATCGTTTACACGGGGCGTTCGCTTGATCCCGACGAGGAACAGCGCTTGAGCCAATACTCGCGCTCGATCATCATCAAGGGCGCTCGCTCGCCCGAGCGGCTGCTCGACGAGGTCACGCTGTTCCTGCACCACGTGGAGGCGGAGCTGCCCGCAGACCGGCAGCGCATGCTGCGCGAGGCCCGCAACCGCGACGCCGCGTTCGAGGGCCGGCGCATTTTGCTGGCCGAGGACGACGTGCGCAACGTGTTCGCGCTCTCCCATGTGCTCGAGCTGCGCGGCGCCAAAATGGAGATTGCGCGCAACGGCAAGGAGGCACTCGCCGCCCTCGAACGGCTGGGCACCGCAGAGGATCGCGCGGGAGGAATCGACATCGTCCTCATGGACATCATGATGCCCGAGATGGACGGCATCGCGGCGATGGGGGCCATCCGCGCGCGGCCGGAATGGCAAAAACTGCCCATCATCGCGCTCACCGCCAAGGCGATGAAGGACGACCAACAAAAGTGCCTTGAGGCCGGTGCGTCCGACTACATGGCCAAACCCATTGACGTGGAGAAGCTGCTCTCGCTGCTGCGAGTCTGGATGTTTAAACGATGAGCGCTCAAACCATCAACGAGAGCGACGGACAAAGCGGCGGGAGCGCGTTCGAAATCGAGCTTACCTTACTGCTCGAGGCCATCTTCCAGCGCTACCACTGCGACTTTCGCGGCTACGCGAAGTCGTCGCTGCGGCGGCGGATGCGGCAGGCGATGGATCGTTTCGGCGCCGCCTCGCTCTCCGAGCTGCAGGGCCGGGTGCTGCACGATGCGCAGGCACTGCCCATCCTCCTTGATTACCTCACCGTGCAGGTGAGCGAGATGTTTCGCGACCCCACGCACTTTTTGGCGTTGCGCCGCGACGTGTTGCCGCTGCTCGCGACCTATCCTTCGCTCAAGATCTGGATCGCCGGCTGTAGCACTGGAGAGGAACTCTACTCGCTGGCTATTACTCTCGCGGAAGCGGGGCTCCTTGACCGCACGATCATCTACGCCACCGACGTGAACGAGGAGGCGCTGCGCAAGGCCGAAGCCGGCTTTTACGCGCTTGATCGCGTGGCGGGCTTCTCGGCGAACTACGCGAAGGCCGGTGGCACGGGCTCGCTGTCGGACTGGTTTACGGCCGCTTACGACGGAGTCGTCTTTGATCGCCGTTTGCGGCGCAATGTAGTCTTCTCCGATCACTCGCTCGCCACCGACGGCGACTTCGCGGCGACGCACCTCGTGATGTGCCGCAACGTCCTCATCTACTTTGACCGCGAGCTACAAGACCGCGCGATCGCCCTGTTCGAGCAATCGCTCGTGCCGCGTGGTTTCCTCGCGCTCGGCTCCAAGGAAAACCTGCGCGTCTCCTCGCGCGCGGCCGCCTTCGAGACCTTCGACGTGCGCGAGCGCATTTATCGGAAGCAACCATGAACGAGCGATGAACCACGCCCCACCTATCTCCGATCTGACACCGCTCGCGCCCGTTGACGCGATTGTGCTCGGCGTGTCCGCCGGCGGGGTGGAGGCGCTCCTTGCTATCCTCGCGCTGTTGCCTGCCTCGTTCGTGCTGCCCATCGTCGCCGTCGTGCACCTCCCGCGCGACCGGCCGAGCCTGCTCGTCGAGGTGCTCGGTGCGCGCGCGCGCATCGACGTGCGCGAAGCTGAGGACAAGGAACTGCTCCTGCCAGGCCTCACGATCGCGCCGCCGGACTACCACGTGCTGCTCGACGTCGATTGCGCCCGCCACGTCGCGGGCGCGCCGGACGTGCGGCTCGCGTTGTCGAATGACGCGCTGGTCAGCTACTGCCGCCCCGCCATCGACGTGCTGTTTCAGTCCGCCGCCGAGGTGCTCGGGCCCCGCGTCGCCGGCGTCGTCCTCACCGGCGCGAACGCCGATGGCGCCCTCGGCCTGCGGGCGATCAAGGCGGCGGGCGGGCTTTGTGCCGTGCAGTCGCCCGATGAAGCCCCGGCGCGCACGATGCCGGAGGCCGCCATCGCCATCGCCCAGCCGCAGTTCGTGGCGCCGCTCAATGACATCATTCAATGGATCTTAGCGCTCGACGCCCATCGCGTGGGCAATACCGAAAGCACTGTAATTTATGACCGATAACGTCACCCTCCTCCTCGTCGATGATCTCGAAGAAAATCTCGTCGCCATGGAGGCGCTGTTGCGCGGCCCCGCAGTGCGCGTGCTGAAGGCGCGATCTGGCGAAGAGGCGCTCGAGCTCCTCCTCGCGCACGAAGTCGCGCTCGCGCTCGTGGACGTGCAGATGCCCGGCATGGACGGCTTTGAACTCGCGGAGCTGATGCGCGGAAGCGGGCGCACCAAGCATGTGCCTATCGTGTTCGTGACCGCCGGAGCCCACGATAGTAAACGGATGTTCCGGGGCTACGACTCCGGCGCCGTCGATTTCCTCTACAAGCCCATCGAACCGCATATCCTGAGGAACAAGGTCAACGTGTTCGTGGAGTTGTTTCGGCAAAAGCAGGCGCTCGCGCGTGTGTCCACGCTCCAGAGTGCGATCTTCAACAGCGCGAATTTCTCGAGTATCGCCACCGACGCGGAGGGCGTCATCCAGATCTTCAACGTGGGCGCAGAGCGAATGCTGGGCTATGCGGCTGCCGACGTGATGAACAAGATCACGCCGGCCGATATTTCCGATCCGCAAGAATTGATCGCACGAGCCACGGCGCTCAGCGTCGAACTCGGAACCCCGATTACGCCCGGCTTCGAGGCCTTGGTGTTCAAGGCCTCGCGCGGGATCGAGGACATCTACGAGCTGACCTATATCCGCAAGGATGGCAGCCGCTTTCCGGCAGTGGTATCCGTCACTGCGCTGCGCGATGCGCAGGAAATCATCATCGGCTATCTGTTGATCGGCTCCGACAATACTGCGCGCAAGCATGCGGAAGCTAAGCTACGTGCCTCCGAGACTCGTTACCGGAGACTCTTTGAAACCGCCAAGGACGGCGTGCTCATTCTCGATGGGCAGACCGGGCAGATCACCGATGCGAATCCCTACATTCTGGAATTACTCGACAGCACGCACGCAGAAGTGCTCGGCCGGGAACTGTGGAAAATCGGCGTGTTTGCAGACGCATCTGCAAGCCGCGCGGCCATGGCTGAGCTGCAGGACCGAGGCTACATCCGATATGATGACCTGCCGATGGAAAGCAAGACCGGCCAGCGCCGCCAGGTGGAGGTGGTCGCCAATGCCTATGAGGAAAACGGCCAGCGGGTCATCCAATGCAACGTCCGCGACATCTCAGAGCGCAAGCTGGCTGAGGCCGCGCTCGCCGCAGCATTCAAGGAAAGCACAAATCTCAAGGCCGCGCTTGACGAGCACGCCATCGTGGCGACCACCGACCCGCAGGGGAAGATCACCTTTGTGAACGACAAGTTCTGCGCGATCTCGAAGTATTCGCGCGAGGAACTCATCGGGCAGGATCATCGCATCGTCAGCTCGGGCCATCATCCCAAGGCTTTCTTTCTCGATCTATGGGACACCATCTCGGGAGGCCAAGCATGGCACGGCGAAATCAAAAACAAGGCCAAGGACGGTTCCTATTATTGGGTGGAAACGACCATCGTCCCTTTCGTGAACGAGGACGGGAAGCCGCTCCAGTATCTAGCCATCCGCGTGGAGATCACCGAGCGGAAGATCACTGAGGAGAAGTTGCGCGAAAACGAGGTCGAAACCAAACGTGCGCGCGATTACGCCGAGGCCACGCTGCGCACCGCACCCATTCCGCTCATCATCCTGCACGCCGACCTGCGGGTGAACACGGCCAACGAGGCCTTCTACAAAAATTTCCAGGTCGCACCCGCCGAAACCGAAGGCGCTTTGATTTATGATCTCGGCAATCACCAGTGGAACATTCCCAAACTGCGCGAACTGCTCGAAGAAATCCTGCCGAAAAACAATTTCTTCAACGACTTTGAGATCACGCACGAATTTGAAAGCATCGGCCGCCGCACCATGCTGCTCAACGCCCGCCGCATGGAGAACGAAGCAGGCCAGCCGTTGCAGATCGTGCTCGCCATCGAAGACATCACCGACCGCAAGC
>Ga0335398_10007112_pt1 | contig 13825 bp, 9 predicted proteins | sample BON03_FD_205742 | JGI IMG/M metagenome (GOLD analysis project Ga0335398, IMG submission 205742) | Freshwater microbial communities from Lake Bonney liftoff mats and glacier meltwater in Antarctica - BON-03 (spades assembly) (version 2) | ecosystem: Environmental > Aquatic > Freshwater > Ice >... | reverse complement strand
TCTCAAGTGTTGAATCTGCTTTGAAATCGAAACCAAATGATGCTGTTTTATTGAAGAAGTTAGCTGATTTAAAATCGGTACAATCTGAAACACAATCGAAAATTGATAGTAGAGAGTCGTTGATTTCAAACGCTTCCTCAACTGGACAAAATTCAGCAACAAATTCAGTACAAAATTCTAGTACACCTTTAGATTCAAAAGGAAAAGCAAATTTAATCGAATCGGTAAATTCATCTTACACTGATCAAGTAGCGGCTATTTCTAGTAATGGATCCTTGTCAGAAAGTGAAAAGTTACAACAATTGCAACAAGCTGATAAATCACTTTTAACTTCTTTGAATAAGGAAATCTCAAGTGTTGAATCTGCTTTGAAATCAAAACCAAATGATGCTGTTTTATTGAAAAAGTTAGTTGATTTAAAATCGGTACAATCTGAAACACAATCGAAAATTGATAGCAGAGAGTCGTTGATTTCTAATGCTTCCACAACTGGACAAAATTCAGCAACAAATTCAGTACAAAATTCTAGTACACCTTTAGATTCAAAAGGAAAAGTAAATTTAATCGAATCGGTAAATTCATCTTACACTGATCAAGTAGCTACTATTTCTAGTAATGGATCCTTGTCAGAAAGTGAGAAGTTACAACAATTGCAACAAGTTGATAAATCACTATTAACTTCTTTGAATACGGAAATCTCAAGTGTTGAATCAGCTTTGAAATCGAAACCAAATGATGCTGTTTTATTGAAAAAGTTAGCTGATTTAAAATCGGTACAATCTGAAATTGGAGAAAAAGTTTCTGCTCGAGAAGTTGCGATTACTAATTCAAGGATTACGAATGGTACAACCGTTTCTTCAACAAATAGTTCTACTTCACTTGATTCTAAAACTAAAGCGAGTTTAATTGAATCTGTTAATTCATCGTATGATGATAAAATTGCTCAGATAAATGGTTCTACTTCTTTATCAGGATTTGAGAAATTAACTCAAATTCAAAAAGCAGATCAAGAATTATTAAAATCAATTTCTGATGTTGTTAGCAGTCTCGAAACTTCTTTAGCTCAAAATCCAGCTAATATATCCTTAGCTAAAAAAATAAAAGATTTGAAATCAATTCAATCTGAATTAGAACTTTCTGTAAAATCAAGAGAAGTACAAATTTCGGCAAACAATTCTTCACCATTGGTTTCTATTCCTTTGGATGAAAAAACAAAAGCTTCAATAATAGAGACTGTAAATTCGTCTTACAACGAAGAGGTTTCGAAAATTAATTCAACTACATCTTTTTCTGAAAATGAAAAGTTAACTCAACTACAAGTAGTAGATAAATCATTGATTTCTGCTTTAGAAAAAGCAATTGTTGAAGTTGAAGCTAATTTGAAGAAATCACCAGATAATCTTTCTTTTAAGAAGAAAGAAGCTGAATTAAAAGCGGTTGTCTCAGATGTTAAGGAAACAATGACTACTCGTGAAAATGTTTTATCTTCAAGTAATCAGCCGTTATCAGCAAAAGCTAAAATAGATTTAATAGATGGTTTAAGTCCGATGTATTCTGTGAAAGTTTCAGAAATCAATAAAAATTCATCATTGTCTACAACTGAAAAACGTATTCAATTGCAAAAGTCTGATAAAGAGTTGATTGCGTTGATTGATAAAGAAGTACTTGCATTAGAGAATAATGTTAAAAATAACAACGACCCTCAGTTGATAAAAGATTTAGCAGATTTAAAATCAGTAAAAAAAGAAGTAGAAACTGCTGTAATTGAAAGAGATAAATTATTAAATGGGACGACAAATTCACCTATTTCATCATTAACTGCGAAGGAGAAAGAAACGTTGATTGAATCCATAAATTCAAGTTATAATGAAAACGTTGTGGCTATTAGAATGAATACTAAATTATCAGAGGCCGAAAAAAATTCTCAACTAATTGAAGCTGATAAAAAACTTTTAACAGCTATTTCTAGTGAGCTATCTAAAGTTGAATCTTCTTTGAAAACCAATCCTTCAGATCAAACTTTAGTAGATAAAGTTGCTAATTTAGAACGAATCAAATTGGATATAGAAGCTGCTATTACTGACAGAGAATTGAGTCTAGCTTCAGTTTCTTCTAGTAAACCTGTTGATGCTAAAGTTAAAAGTGATATTATTAAATCAATTAATTCCAAATACGATAAAAATGTAGTTGCAATTAATAACAATAATGAACTTTCAGTTACAGAGAAATTAGATAAGTTACAAACTGTTGACTATTCATTGGTTGAAGGTTTGAAGAAAGAAATTTCAAGTATAGAAACAGCGTTAGCTAAAAATAGTACAGATGCTGTTTTGATTCAAAAATTAGAAGATTTGAATGCTGTTAAATCAGAAGTTGAAAAATCAATTGCATCTAGAGAATCTGTGATTGCTTCTTCAAGTTCATCCCTTGATGCTAAATCCAAAGCTGAATTGATTGAAACGATTAGCTCTAGTTATAATGAAAAAGTTTCAGTGGTAAAAGAAAATACCTATTTATTAGATTCTGAAAAACAGCACCAACTACAAACATTAGAACAAGAACTAAAAATTAAGTTAGAAGAAGAAATTGCTTCTTTAGAAAAAACACTTCAAAAAGATCCTTCGAATCCTTTAAATCAACGTAAATTAAAAGGATTAAACGAAGTGAAATTAGATATTGAAAAGTCAATTTCTTCAAGAGAGAAAATTATTTCACCTTCCGAAGTAGATCACGCTTTGGCTTCTAAGTCTCAATTAATAGAAACGTTTAGTCCTGATTATAATGAGAAAGTTGCGGATGTAAAAGGGCACGCGATTAGAAGTCAGGTTGAAAAATTGGAAGAACTTCAAAAATTAGATACCGAATTAGTTGCATTGATTGATGCAGAAGTAATAAAAGCAACAGTCGCTGCCAAGAAAAAATCGAAAGATGAAGTTTTGAAAACTGCAAAATCAGATTTAATAGAGTTACAGACGTTAGCAAATACTGTTATTTCTGAAAGAGCAAAAGAAATCGAAATGTTGAAATCGAATTCGGTAACTGAATCACAGAAAAATGAATTAATTGCGAATGTAAAACCGGATTATGCTTCGATAATTTCAGATATCAGTAAAGCTAAATACGATCATGCTAAAGAACTTCAAGAATTAATTAAAGAAGAAAATAGTTTATTGTCTAAATTAGAAGTTGTTGAAAAATCTATTTTTACAGAAGTAAATTCCTCTCCTCAAGATGCTGCTTTAAAAACAAAATTGACAGTAGCGATTTCTTCTAAAATTGATAGTCAAAATAAAATTGATGATTTAACAAAACAAGCTGAAACATTAGAAGCACGTGATATTGATCAAACGGCTTTGATTTTTAAAATAGATCCTACTTTTGAATCAGATGTTGCGAAGTCATTAGCGTCTTCCTCTTCAACTAAATCAAAAGATTTAGCGAATAGAGAAGTGAGTTTACAAGAAAAAATCCAAGCCCATATTACTGAAAATAATGCTAAGATTGCCACTTCTTATAGTTTAGAGTTAGCAGCTGAAAATCAAATTTTAAATCAGAAATTAAAAGAAAGTACAATTAGAAATCAAAGCTATAACAAAGGAGTTATTCCTTCGAATGATATAGCGCTAGATCCAAAATCGTTAGAGTTAAGAATTGAAGTCTTAGGTAAATCAGCAAGTGAAATAGCGGTAGAACACTTCACAATCGAAGATTTACAAGCGCAAGAAAATGTTGTTTTATCGTATATAGATCTGTTGACTGCAAGAATTGAAAAAGTAAACAAAGAAGTGATAGCAAATAGTTCAGATCAAAAACTTTTAGATCAACAATCGTTGTATGAAACTGAATTAAAAATTACGGAAAATAAAGCAAAAAGTATTACAGCGAAAATTGAAAAATTAGAAAATTCTACTAATAATAAATTATCTAGTCCGGAGTTAACTCGTTTAACAGATGAAGAAAATTCTTTGAAAAAACAATTAGACAATGAAGCTTTATCTAAAAAGGAAAAAGTAGCTTTAGAAAAACTACTAACGAAAGTTCAAGTATCTAAAAGTATTGAGTCGAATAAATTAATTACAGAAAATTTAGTTGTTCGTAAAACTGAAAACGACCAAAAATCTACTCAATTAAAACAATTAGCAGGGACTTCTGAGATTTCTAAAGTTAGTGTAGATTTAGCAAATTCTCAAAATACTCGATTAACTGCAGAAGCAGATGCTTTAGTTGTGAAATCAGTTAAAACGAAAGATCCAATAGCAAAAAATGAATTATTGACACAAGCGATAGAAAAACAATCTATTGCAGATGAGATAGTTCAAGTTGCATTAGAAGAAAATGCGACAAGATTAGCGATTAAAAATGAAGTAAGTACTTTAGATACTAAAGAAGATTTAGAACAAAAAAAGCGTAAGTATTCAATAGAAATAGGAGAGATAACTAACGAAATTGATTCTTTAACAAATTTGATTTCAGGAATGAAACCTAAGAAAACAGTTGAATTAGTTAAAAAGAAAGAAGCTTTAGAAGTTGAGAAAGGTTTAACTGAAAAACAATTAGTAGATGTTGAAAAACAATTAGCTGAAATAAAACAGACACCTACAACAATTAGTGCTAGTGCATTAGAGGAAACGGTTTCAGTGAATGAAGAAACAAGATTAATAACTTCTAAAGATTACTTAGAGTATTCTATCAATGCAAATAAGGCGTTGAGAATTGAAGGTCAAATTCTTGAAAATGAAAAAGTATTGGATGAGAAGCGTCAAATTGCAAAAGAATTAATTGCTTTATCAGTTAATAAAAAATCAGCTATTGCAGACTCAGATGTAAAACAAAGTATTCAGAATGTAAAAGTTGTAGAAGAAGCAATTAAATCACTTAAAGTTGAATTAGCTGATAAACAAATCATTACAGACAATCTTCTTGCTAAAAACCCGAATGATGCTTTACGAATGCAAAATCTAGTTAAAAGAGGGGTTGAACCAGAATTCAATGAAACACTTGCTTTAATTGAGCAACAAAGAACTCCAGCAGTAGGATTGATAGTAGTTGAACCTAGCACGCCTATTAATACGTATTCAGAGACTAATCCTATTCCTGTGGATGTTAAAAATCCAGCAGGCTTAGTATATAGAATTCAAGTAGGGGCGTTCTCAAAACCAATTCTTCAAGATATGTATAAATCCTTCAATCCAGTTTCAGGGGAGAAATTACCTAGTGGAGTTACCCGATACATGGCAGGTTATTTTAACAATAGCACAACAGTAGACGAGGCATTTGGTCAAGTTAAAACATTAGGGTATAGTGACGCGTTTATTGTTGCTTATTGTGATGACCAAAGGATTTCAGTTGCTGAAGCTAGAAAGTTAGAAACCACAGGTCAATGTGTATCTACTGAGAGTAGAGAGTTTGTAATTGCAATGTCAAAAACAGCTACAAAAGCTCCTGTAAATGTGAGTGATTTATCTTATAATCAAGCGCCAGGTGCTGCTAAAGCGATTGCTGTTGAGGCATATTTAGGGTTGTTTTTCACTGTTCAAATTGGAGTTTACAACAAACCAGCCTCTTCTAATCAATTGAAAAATATTGATCCAGTAGTTTCTAAAAGATTATCGAATGGTCAAATACGTTATTCTTCTGGAATGTTTACTTCTGTAAGTGCTGCTAAACCTAAAAAAGGAGAGGCTGTTGCTAAAGGTGTGAAAGACGCGTTTATTACGGCTTATTATAAAGGTGAACGTTTAACATTGTCTCAAGCTGCAGCTGTATTGAAAGAAAATGGTACTGGTGTCTTAGAGAAAATTGATGCTGAAATGTTAGCATCAGTAAGTAATAAAGAGTCTGTTTCTGCAAAAGAAAATGTAGTAGCAACTTCAACTAAAGCTTCGAAAGATGAAGTTGCTTCTTACAACAAAGCACCAGGTGCAGTAGCTGCTAAAGCGGTTGAAGCTCACTTAGGTTTGTTTTTCACTGTTCAGATAGGTGTTTACAGTAAGCCAGCATCTTCTAAATCATTGAATTACATCACGCCATTGATTACTAAGAAGTTACCTAATGGTCAGTTGCGTTATTCTTCTGGAATGTTTCAATCAATTGAAGCTGCTGAACCAAAACGTAAAGAAGTGTTAGTTAAAGGTGTACATCACGCATACATTACTGCTTACTATAAAGGAGAACGTATAACTTTAGCGGAAGCAAAAGAATTACTTGTTGTAAATGGTGACGGAATTCTTGAGAAATTAGATAAATAGTTTTGAGTGTAAACTTTAAATGGTTTACTTTTGTAAAATAAAAACACACACAGCAATTATGACACACACAGAAATTTGTACTGAAGAATTGATATTAGAGGAATTAGTAGATCAAAAAGACCTTATTGTATTCAACGATGATGTGAACTCGTTTGATCATGTAATTGCAACATTGATAAAAGTTTGTAAACACACTGAAATTCAAGCGGAACAATGTACTTGGATTATTCATCACAAGGGTAAATGTCAAGTGAAAAGAGGGCAGTATGAAAAACTTGAACCTTTGTGTACTTCTTTATTAGAAAAGGGACTTTCAGCAGAAATTCAATAATTTTCAATAAAAGAGTTGCAAATAAAGAAAAAAGCACTATCTTTGCACTCACAAAAGGCTTCGTAGCTTAACTGAATAGAGCACTACATTACGGCTGTAGAGGTTATAGGTTTGAATCCTATCGAGGTCACAAAATAGAAAGTCAAATAGTTGTTTATCAATTGTTTGGCTTTTTTGTTTCCCCACATGTTCCCGACAACTTTAAAAGTTGATAAATTGTATTCGAATTACTGGTCTAGCCCCCAATTAATCGGACTTTTTTCTTTTTAGATTAAGTAAACTATTCGCCTAGTACAGCTACTCCCCAGGAAATTGACCTGACCCCTTTTATTTAATTTTCTTGATTTCATTTTTAGTGGACAAAGGTTTTGGAAGCAAGTAAGTGTTGGCATCACACTCTGGACAATTCCTCTTTTTGCATTTTACTTTCTCACAAGCGACTTTGAATTTTGGAAAGAGTTATCCGTTTTTTTTTATGCAAGCAGCATTCGTAACCTTTGGTGGCGCATATATGGTTTTACCTTAAGTAGCACAAGTAAGTGTAGAAAAATTCAACTGGTTAACCAACTTACATATGATAGACGGGCTTGCGCTTGGCGAGACAACTCTTGGACCTTTAATAATGGTACTTGTTTTCATTGGTTTTATGGCAGGGCATAATCATTATTATAGCTCACTTGCAATGGGAACACTTGGACTTGTAACAACAATATTTTATACATTTCTTCCTTGCTTTCTTTTCATACTTATAGGAGCGCCTATCATTAAGCGGATACAAGAAAACAAAAGAGTAAAAGAAATTCTCGCACTTGTAACAGCCGCAGTAGTTGGTGTTATTCTAAACTTGACAATTTATCTCGGTAAAGCAGTAATTTTCCCCACAAACATTTCATTCGCGGAACTGGACTACATTACACTTGGTTGGATAATTGTTTCACTCATTGCAATGTATCGCTTTCAGATTGGAATGATAACTTGGATTGCTATTAGTGCAGTTTTTGGATTGGTTTATTATCTTACAACTCATTAACACGACGAACAGGGCCAAATAAACGAACAGATTTTTTATTTAAACGATGAATAAAATTTGTTGCGTAGCTATAGCTAAGGAACAAATTTTTGAAGATGTATATATGCTGATTACAGTAAACTAAATGGATAAAGGGAGTGAAAAAAACAATTCATTTTACTCCCCAAATTTTTTCACCCCTTAACTTCTCGCCTTTAAAACCTCCTCTACATCCTCTATTTTCACTCCTTTTGCTTTCAATAAAATTAAATAGTGATACAATAAATCTGCAGCTTCATCTTTGAATAACTGTATGTTGTTATCTTTTGCTTCTATAATCACTTCTACCGCTTCTTCCCCTACCTTTTGGGCAACTTTATTTATTCCTCGTTTAAATAAGTCATAGGTATACGAACCTTCTGTCTTTTCATCAATTCGTTGGTTAATTGTTGCTTGCAAGCTATAAACAAAACCTTTAGCGGTTTCTCCTTTGAAACAAGAGGTAGTTCCTGTGTGACATGTAGGGCCAACAGGGTTCACTTTTATTAATATCGTATCGTTATCACAGTCAATATTGATTTCTTTGACGTTTAAAAAGTTTCCAGATTCCTCTCCTTTTGTCCATAAACGATTTTTTGACCTACTAAAAAAGGTCACTTTTTTACTTTCTTCTGTTTTCGAGAAAGCCTCTTCGTTCATGTATCCAAGCATTAAAACTTGTAAGGTATCTATGTCTTGAATAACTACAGGAACTAGTCCGTCGCCTTTTTTAAAATCTATGTTCATCTGATTGCTATTTTTTCGTTTTTTAAATAATCTTTTAATTCTTGTATTTGAATTTCCCCAAAGTGGAAAATACTTGCTGCTAATGCACCTGTAGCCTCTGTTTTTGTAAAAACATTTTTAAAATCTACCTTATTTCCCGCGCCGCCAGAAGCAATAACAGGAATATTTACAGCAGTAGAAACTAGGTTTGTAATGTCGATGGAAAATCCGTTTTTAGTTCCATCATTGTTCATAGAGGTTAATAAGATCTCTCCAGCTCCTAATTTTTCTACTTGCTTTGCCCATTCTATTGTTTTTAAAGGAGTTATTGTTTTACCACCATGGACAAATACTTTCCACTCTTCCTCTTCCAACTTTGTATCTATCGCCACTACAACACATTGGCTTCCAAATTCATTCGCTATTTCTGTTATTAACGATGGGTTTTTAACCGCTGATGAGTTGATACTCACTTTATCGGCTCCAGCCTTAATGATATCTCTTACATCTTCAACCGAATTAATACCTCCACCAACAGTGAATGGGATGTCGATTTCTTTCGCTACTTGTTTCACTAAATCGATTAAGGTTTTCCTTTTTTCTAAAGTAGCAGTAATGTCTAAAAACACTAATTCATCCGCACCTTGTTCGACATACTTTTTAGCTAGTTCAATAGGATCTCCAGCATCTTGTAGGTCGATAAAATTTACACCCTTTACTGTTCTTCCGCCTTTAATATCTAAACAAGGGATTATTCTTTTCTTTAGCATAACTTCTTGAGTTCATTTAAGGTAATATTTCCTTCGTAAATAGCTTTCCCAATAATTACAGCCTCACAACCAAGTGTTTTTAATAGTTGTAGGTCATTCATACAGGATACACCACCACTAGCAATCAATTTAACGGAACTATTTTTTAAAATCTTTTCATACAGTTCATTCGATGTCCCTTGTAGCATTCCATCTTTTGAAATGTCGGTACAAATAACATACTCAATTCCCTTTTTTTGATAGTCTTTAATAAAGTCAATAACATCTATTTCGGACTCTTCAAGCCAACCTGCAATTGCAATTTTACGGTTGTTACAATCTGCTCCTAAAATTATTTTTTCAGAACCATACTTATCAATCCATTCTTTGAAAATAGAAGGATTTTTAACCGCTATGCTTCCACCAGTAATTTGATTTGCTCCAGAATCAAAAGCAATTTTTAAATCTTTATTTGTTTTTAATCCGCCACCAAAATCTACTTTAAGGTTCGTGTTTTTACAAATATTTTCTAATATTTTATAATTAACGATGTGTTGAGATTTAGCACCGTCCAAATCCACTAAGTGTATGTATTCAATTCCATTCGCTTCGAATTCTTTCGCCACTTCTAATGGGTGCTCATTGTATATTTTTTTAGTGGAGTAGTCACCTTTTGAAAGCCTAACACATTTTCCATCAATTATATCTATTGCAGGTATTATTCTCATAATGCTAAGAAGTTTTTAAGTATTTGTAATCCAATTCCAGCAGATTTTTCTGGGTGAAATTGAGTCGCGTAAAAATTACCTTTCTCAAGGGAAGCACTAAACGCTTCAATATAATTACAGACAGATGTTGTGTTTTTATTCAGTTCCGCATAGTAACTGTGAACAAAGTAAACATCATCATAATCGTTTATGCCTTTAAACAGTTTTCCCTTAATTTCTGTGAAATTATTCCAACCCATGTGCGGTACTTTTTCAGTAGGAGGAAACAGCTTCACGGCAGCATCAAAAATCCCTAAACATTCTGTATTTCCCTCTTCTGTTTTCTCACACATCAGTTGAAGACCTAAACAAATTCCCAAAAATGGTTGCTTCACAGATTTAATAACTTGGTCTAATCCCTTTTCTTTTAAATAGTTCATCGCTGAAGCAGCTTCACCAACACCAGGGAAAATTACTTTATCGGCATTTAAAATTATAGAAGGATCATCCGTAACGGTACTTTCAAACCCTAATCGGTCGAGCGTATTTTGAACGGAAGTAGTGTTCCCAGCATTGTATTTTATAATTGCGATCATATCGTTCCTTTAGTACTAGGGATATTGAAATTGTTTGTTTTGTTCACAGCCATTTTAATTGCTTTGGCAAATGCTTTGAATATCGCTTCTATCTTGTGGTGTTCATTGTTGCCTTCAGCCTTAATGTTTAAATTACATTTCGCAGCATCGCTAAACGATTTGAAAAAGTGGAAAAACATTTCGCTTGGCATTTCCCCAATGTTATCTCGGTTAAATTCAGCTTCCCAAACTAACCAAGGTCGCCCTCCAAAATCAACTGCAACTTGTGCTAAACAATCGTCCATCGGTAATAAAAAGCCATAGCGTTCGATTCCTTTTTTATTTCCCAAAGCACTAATAAAAGCTTCTCCTAAAGTAATAGCAACATCTTCGATTGTGTGGTGTTCATCAATTTCAAGGTCACCTTTTACAAGAATGTCTAAGTTCATATTCCCGTGTTTGGCAATTTGTTCCAACATGTGGTCAAAGAAACCAATGCCCGTATCTATTGAGGACTGTCCATTTCCATCTAGGTTTAGTTGAATGTTAATGTCTGTCTCTTTGGTTGTTCTAATAGCTGTTGCTTTTCGAGGCTTTGCTTTTAAAAACTGATAAATCTCTTCCCAACTCTTAGTACTTAGGATAGCGTTTTCATTTTTTTCTCCGATAAAAATTCCTTCACACTTTAAGTTGTTAGCCAACTCTAGGTCTGTATTCCGATCTCCAATAACGTACGAATTCGTCAGGTCATAATTCCCGTAAATATATTGGTTCAATAGTCCTGTTCTAGGTTTTCTTGTTGGAGCATTTTCTTCAGGAAAACTTTTATCAATCAGAACCTCTGTAAAATTAATTCCTTCATTTTTAAATGCTTGAATTATTTTATTTTGAGTAGGCCAAAACGTTTCTTCAGGAAAAGCACTTGTGCCTAAACCATCTTGATTGGTAACCATTACTAGGTTGTAATCTAATTCTGTACTTATCTTGGATAGCCATTGAAATACACCTGGGTAAAACTCTAATTTTTCTAAACTATCCAATTGAAAGTCTATTGGTGGCTCGATTACTAGTGTACCGTCTCTGTCTATGAATAATACTTTTTTCATCTTTATTTAATTTTTATAAGTGCGTTTATTAATTGCTTATTTTCTTCTGGAGTTCCAACTGAAATTCGAATACAGTTCAGTACTTGCTTATTCCTGTTCCTCGTTATAATTTTTTCAGTTACCAGTTCTTGATACACTTTATCGGCATTCGTTACTTCGATTAACATAAAATTTGCGTCCGAAGGATATACTTTTTTAACACAGAGAATAGATTTTAAGCTGTTTTCTAACTCTTTCTTTTCCGATAAGATGTTAAGAATATTTTCCTTACAGTACTTTATGTTTTTAAGTGCTTTTAAAGCTGCTTCTTGGTTTAATCCACTTATGTTATAAGGTGGCTTAATGAGGTTGAAAAGAGCGATTATTTTATCATCTGCATAAGCACATCCAATCCGAGCTGATGCAAGTCCCCAAGACTTACTGAAAGTTTGACTAATAATTAAATTCGTATACTTTTTTGTAAGTTGAAGAAGGGACTCCTTTTCTGCAAAATCGATGTAAGCTTCATCCAGAATAACAATTCCTTCAAACTGAATTAGAAGTGTTTCGATGTCATTTTTGTTCATCAAATTTCCTGTTGGATTATTAGGCGAACAAATAAAGATTAGTTTGACATTTGAATTCGTTAAATAAGGAACTACTTTTTCAAGGTCAATTTGAAAATCTTGGTTCAACGGCACCTTAATTAGTTCAACATCGTTTATCGCTGCTGATACATCGTACATTCCATAAGTAGGAGTGAAGGTTAACGCTTTATCTACCCCTGGATTGCAAAATAACCTAAATGCCAAATCTATAACTTCATCGCTTCCGTTTCCAATAAAAATGTTCTTTGCATCCATTTTCTTTAGAACAGATAATTCATTTTTTAACTCCTTTTGATAAGGGTCAGGGTATCTATTTAACTCACCATAAGGATTTTCATTTGCATCTAAATAAACATCAGCTTTCCCACTGAATTCATCTCTTGCGCTTGAGTATGGAGTAAGAGCAAGAACGTTTGGACGAACGATATTTTGTAAATCAATCATTATTAATGTCTTTTAGTCTTATAGAAACGGCATTTTTGTGCGCTATTAGTCCCTCTGTTTCTGCCATAATTTCGATTGCTTTACCAATGTTTTGAATCCCTTTCTTGGTAACTTCTTGAAACGTGATTTTTTTCACAAAACTATCTAGAGATACTCCACTGTAGTTTTTAGCAAACCCATTTGTGGGTAAAGTGTGGTTGGTACCGCTAGCATAATCACCAGCAGCTTCACAACTGTAATTACCAATAAAAACAGAGCCTGCATTTTTAATCTTATTCAAGTAATTGTTTGCATTTTCAGAAGCAATAATTAAATGTTCAGGAGCATATTCATTACTAAATTCAAAACATTCATCTATTGTGTTTAATAAGATACTCTTACTGTTTTGTAAAGCTTTTAAAGCAATTTCTTTTCGTGGGAGAGATTCAATTTGTATTTCTATCTCTACCAATACTTGATCTATTACTTCACTATTATCACTCAATAAAATAACTTGACTATCGGCTCCATGTTCTGCTTGTGATAATAAATCCGCGGCAACAAAACTTGGCTTCGAACTTTCGTCTGCTATTATTAACAGTTCGCTTGGTCCGGCAGGCATGTCAATCGCAATTCCATCTTGTTGAATTAACTCCTTTGCCTTTGTTACGTATTGATTTCCAGGTCCAAATATTTTATAAACACGATTTATACTTTCTGTTCCGTAGGCCATTGCAGCAATAGCTTGAGCTCCTCCGACTTTATAAATTTTAGTGATGCCAACTAAATCAGCAGTATATAAAATAGCGGGGTGAACTTCTTTGTTTTTATCGGAAGGCGTACACATGCTTATTTCTTCACAGCCTGCAATTTTAGAAGGAATTCCTAGCATCAGGATAGTTGAAAACAAAGGTGCACTTCCACCAGGAATGTAAAGACCAACTTTTTCAATAGGGCTACTTTTTATCCAGCAGGTAACCCCTTTACTTGTTTCAATTTTATTTTCTTCTTTCTTTTGTGCTTTGTGAAACGTATAAATGTTTTTGTAAGCAATATCAATGGCTTCTTTGAGTTCTTGTGAGATACTTTTGTTAGCTTCCTCAATTTCTATCCTTGTTACTAAAAAATCACTTATTCCAACATTATCAAATTGGTTTGCGTATTCTGTCAGTGCTTTATCACCATTTGCTTTTACGTTTTGAATAATTGATTGTACAACCTTAGTTAACTCTTCACTCTTTATTGAAACTCGTTGAACAAGGTTTGTCCACTCTTTTCTTTGTGGATTATTGTATGTTTTCATATCACCATTTTATCGATTGGTA
>Ga0335398_10007111_pt1 | contig 13826 bp, 10 predicted proteins | sample BON03_FD_205742 | JGI IMG/M metagenome (GOLD analysis project Ga0335398, IMG submission 205742) | Freshwater microbial communities from Lake Bonney liftoff mats and glacier meltwater in Antarctica - BON-03 (spades assembly) (version 2) | ecosystem: Environmental > Aquatic > Freshwater > Ice >... | reverse complement strand
CTCGGCAGGGAGTTCTTGGTAAGCAGGCACTTCACCGTCGTGGTGTTTCTGCGACCACTCTTGCAGTTTGCCTTTGGGGTTTTGGCTGCCGGAGGTGAGTTCGATGGCGTCGATTTGGTAACCAAAAAGGTAGAGGATGGTTTGGCGGGCGGCTTCGAGGCCGCCGTCGAGATAGACCGCGCCGATGAGGGCTTCGAGGGCGTCTTCAAGCATGGCTTTGCTCGGTTCGGCGTGGTGCTGGCGGTGCGCATCGCCGACTTCGAGGTATTTGCCGAGCTCTTGACTCTCTGCGGCGCGGGCAAGGGATTTACCGTTGACGATACTGGCGCGGCAACGATCCAGTGCGCCTTCGTCGGCTTGTGGGAATTTTGTGTAGAGTGTATCGGCAATAATCAGGTCCAGCACGGCATCTCCAAGGAATTCGAGGCGTTGATTATCGCCGCTTTTGCGGTCGCAACTGGAGTGGGTGAAGGCGAGCTTCAGCAGCGAGTCGTCTTGGAAGTCGTGTTGAGAGATCGGTTCGAAGAGTGAGTCTGGGGTGGGCATATTGTATGAAAAAGTTCGGCTTTCTTGGTTTACGGCTTGCGCAGCGGAGCGCACCTATTCAGAACTATCACTAGTTCATTTAAGTCCGGCTGCAAATACCGGAATCGTATTTCGCACTCATTTATATAAATACCTTGCCGAAAGAAAAATCGCCCTCATCCAAGGACAAAGCGGCTATAAAAGCTGCTAAAATATTTGTCCTTGATACTAATGTTCTCCTGCACGATCCGCAGTGCCTCCATAGGTTTGAGGATAATACTATCGCGATCCCTGTCGAAGTTCTAGAAGAACTCGACCGCAAGAAATCCGCGCTCGGGGAGTTGGGCTTTTCGGCTCGGAAAATTCACCGCGACCTACGTGCGCTCTTCGACGAGGGTCTGGAAACGCCGCCGGAATTGAATGGCAAGGGCAGTTCTGCCCTCAGCCGTGATTTGCCCAATGGTGGCCGCCTGATCGTGGTGATCAACGACTATATGGTGAGCGGAGAGGGGAACAGCGAAGGGCTCAATCGACTCAAGGCCACGCTGGTTGATATGGAAAAGATGGATAGCCGGATTCTGGCTTCGGTCTTTTTCCTGAAGGATGTTTGCCCGGATTGCCGTGTGATTCTGGTGACGAAGGACGCCAATATGGCGCTCAAGGGCATCGCGCTCGGCTTGGAAGTTCAGGACTACATGAACGACAAGGTGACCACCGCCAAACTGGGCGGAGGCATTAAGACGATTGAGGTGAGCGACGAAGATTACGAGCGTTTCCTGGAAGAGCACGGCGTCGATCTGTCGCCCGAGCAGACCAGTCATTTATATCTCAACGAGTACATCTACCTCAGTAGCGGCGAGTTCAGCGAGCCGGCGCGTTATCGTGGCGATGGCCAGATCGACGGCTTGATTCTCGGCTCGGAAGTCGGCGTTAAAATCCCGAAGGGCATTCGCATCCACCCGCTCAATGCCGAGCAACGTATGTTGATGGATGCGATGCTCGATGAAGATATCAAACTGGTGACCTGTATTGGAAAGGCCGGCACAGGTAAAACACTGGTCTCGATCGCGATGGCGCTCTTTCAAACCATCGGTGAGGACAATCTTTTTGAGCGTGTCTTTATCACACGACCGCTGGTGCATATCGGTAAGGATACCGGTGCGCTGCCCGGTACGCTCGATGAGAAGATGGCCCCCTACATCGCGCCGTTTTTTGATAACCTCGAAGTGCTCTTCAGTAATCGCAAGGTGGTCAAGCAACCGGAGGCGCACGAGGATGATGCGGTCAACCGGATCACCTCCACGCGTAAGCGGAAGAAGGCGATGGCGAAGCTGGCCAAGCAACCGAACAAGCGGGACGAAGACGAGGACGACAACAAGCCACGCAAGCCGTATCAGTTTCTTTTCGACTACGGCATGGTCGAGGTTGAGGCGATGACCTTCATCCGTGGGCGTTCGCTCTCAAATACGATCTTCATTATCGACGAAGCGCAGAATCTCACGCCACATGAAGCCAAGACGGTGGTCAGCCGCATGGCCGAAGGCTCAAAGGTAATTCTGCTCGGCGACCCGTATCAAGTGGACAGTATGTTCCTCGATGCTTGGTCGAACGGGCTCGTGCATACCGCGCAACGCTTGAAGGGCACGGAGATTACCGCGCACTTAGAGTTGACGACAGGCGTGCGCTCCGAGCTGGCCGACTTGGCGGCGGATCTTTTGTAGGTCAAACGTGGCGTGCGCACTTGCGCGCGCGGGGCATTGAACCTTGCACATGGTGACGACTCTGACGAAGGCGTTCGCAAGCGAACACGCCACGTTTGAGAACTTTAGTAAGGCAGCGGATACTTCGCTGCGAGCTCGGCGACGCGCCCCTTCACGGTTTCTAGTGCGCTGTCTAGGCCGTCGGTGTCGATGGCTTTGAGCACGGTGTCGATACAGTCGGCGATGATTTCCATATCGGCTTCGACGAAGCCACGGCTAGTCACTGCAGGGGTGCCGAGGCGGATGCCCGATGCTTTGAAGGGGGAGCGCGTCTCGAAGGGCACGGTATTTTTATTGCACGTGATATGCGCACGATCAAGGGTTTCTTGCGCGACTTTGGCCGTGAGGTCGGGCAAGTTCTCACGTAGATCGACGAGGAAGAGGTGGTTGTCGGAGCCGCCGGAGATCAGTTTATAGCCACGTTTCATCATGGCGGCGGCGAGTGCTTGGGAGTTTTTGACCACTTGTGTGGCGTAGGCCTTGAAATCGGGCTTGAGCGCTTCGCCGAAGCAGATCGCCTTGGCAGCGATGACATGCATCAGGGGGCCGCCTTGTCCGCCGGGAAACATGGCCGAGTCGATAACTTTGGCGTGTTCGGCCTTGCAGAGTATGAGGCCGCCACGAGGGCCGCGGAGTGTCTTGTGTGTGGTGGTGGTGACAAAGTCGGCATGTGGCACGGGCGAGGGGTGGACGCCTGCGGCGACGAGACCAGCAATGTGCGCGATGTCGGCGAAGAGATAGGCGCCGACCGAGCGGGCGATTTCGCCCATGCGCTCAAAGTCGATGATGCGTGAGTAAGCAGAAGCACCGACGGTGATCATTTTTGGCTTTTCCTTCTCAGCGACTGCGGCGAGTTCGTCGTAGTTGATCAGACCGGTGTCTTCGCCGACGCCGTATTGTACGAATTCGTAGAGCTTGCCTGAGAAATTGACGGGGCTGCCGTGGGTGAGGTGTCCGCCGTGTGCGAGGTTCATGCCGAGCACTTTGTCGCCAGGCTTTAAGACGGATGTGTAAACCGCGAAATTTGCCTGCGAGCCGGAGTGGGGTTGCACGTTGGCGTGATCCGCTCCAAAGAGTTCCTTGGCGCGTTCGATGGCGAGACGTTCGACCACATCGACATGCTCGCAACCGCCGTACCAGCGTTTGCCGGGGTAGCCCTCGGCGTATTTGTTGGTCAGGATGCTGCCCTGGGCTTCCATCACGGCAGGGTAGGTGAAATTCTCGGACGCGATGAGCTCGATATGGCTCTCTTGGCGCTGGCGCTCGGCGGCGATGGCAGCGGCGATTTCAGGATCGATCACGTCGATCGGGTTGGCGTTGAGGGCGGGATTGGAGGGTGCGTTGGTCATTATCTTAATGATGATGTGAATTCGTGGCTATACTAAAAGGGCCAGACCCAATCGCGAGCCGAGCGGCTCTTTTTTTTGGTATTTTCGGGCACTTCAGCGGCTTCTTCGGTCTCGGCGGCGGCTTCCGTTGCGGCCGGCTCGAGCGCCGGTGCTATTTCGATAATCTCAGGCTCTTCGAAAATCTCTTCTGCTGTTATAGGCTCGTCCAAGGTATCGCTGACTGTGGGTGCTTCCATCGCTTGGTCAGCTTCGGCTTCGGCTGCGTCGTCTGCCTGTTGGGCTGCTTTTTCGCTCCAGAAAGGCCACCACCATGGATCGGTCTCGCGGGCTTCTTCGAATTCATCTTCGAGCATGGCGTCAGGAGAGACGGCGGCTTCGCCTTCGCCAAAAGGCCATACCCAGCGGGAAAAAGTGCGTCCCCAGCCTGCGTCTTGTTGCTCGGCAGGGTCGATGCCGGCGGCTTCGGCGAGGTTGATCATTTGTTGGGCGACGTCTTCGCGGCCTTTCAAGTGTTCGGCGAGTTTGGCACTATCCGCAGGTGCGGCGGCACGGACGCGAGTGGGCACGCCGTCGAGTGGGCGGCCGGGCTTGTATTCGTAGATTACGAAACCGCGCCCGATGGGGCTAAGGATTTTACGCATGCCGTTGTCCCAGCGCATGAAGATGTCTTGGCCTTGCATCTTCCAGTCACCTTCGAGGCTGCGGTCAGTGGTGGTGCTGAGGCTACCGAAGCGGGCGATCCCGATGCGTTCGAAGTCTTTTTCGGCCAGTTTGGCGATCCAGTCGCCACGGTAAAAGGCGCGGGCGTTTTTGCGGCTAGAGAAGGCGATGCCGCCAGTGTAGATCTCACGCTCTGCGCGATAGTTGGCGAGCCACGCAGCGGGCACTTTTTCCTCAATCGTGCGTGCAGCGGGGCGCATTGCCGTCTCGTCGTCTTCGATGATCAGGCCGGGTTCGACCATCTTATAAATAAAATCGCGCTTGTTGGGGCGAAGGATGGAGTAGTTGCCGCTATCCCATGCGATGTGCAACTCGCTGCCTTGTTTCGCCCAAGAGCCACGGAGCCCGTCTTTGCCGCCAGCAGTGGTCGCTGCGGAGCGGTCGGACTCTACGAAAACATACTCGACATCAGCATCGTCTGCGCCGATTTTCCAAATACCAAAGAAGCCCTTGGCCTTGTCGCGATCAGAGGCGATTGCTTCCTTATCCGTAGGGGGCTTGGCCCATTGGCCGAGGATCTCGGCGGGCACTTGTTGAGCTTTGGCAGTGTAGCGCTCGCTGCCGCTGGCGTCGAGGTGCGTGATGGCAAAGCCTAGATTGTCGCGCTCGATACGGTGTTGGCTGCCGTCTGCCCAAGTGAGGGTGGCGGTTTCTTCGCTGCTTGCCCAAGTGCCTTGGTAAACGGTGCGGTCGGTATTATCGCCCCAGAAGTAGGACGCGCGGCCTTGATTCTTAACGATCATAATGAGCGCGCCTTGTTCAGGGGTGTCAATCTGCCAAGTGCCTCGAAAGAGCTCGTCGCTGCTTTGTGCGTGGGCGCTGAGGCCGAGTAAGATGGAGATTGCGAGACCGCAGAAAAGGGCGGTGACGGATCGGAAAAACAGGGTGCATCTCTGCGCGGAGAATAAAATCATAGCTAGTGCCTATTTTTCGTAGTCACAACAGGCAAGAATTATTCGTGTGGCTTTTTGGGGTGGGTGGGGGGAGAATTGTAGCGATGCGACGCAGCGGAGACCTCGCTAGCGCGAGTTCGCTACAAGAGCGTGGTAATAATTTGTAGCGATGCGACGCTAGTCGCGTCTTTGCGGTGGCACGGAGACCTCGCTAGCGCGAGTTCGCTACAAGAGCGTGGTAATATTTGTAGCGATGCGACGCTAGTCGCGTCTTTGCGGTGGCTACGGCTTCCCTATCCGCGAGAAATTCAGAACGCTGCGGCTGATGCATCCGCGTTCGAGCGCGGCGCGATCCGAGTCCGGATGTGGGTCGACGATGATGCCTTCGGAATAACGAAAGGCAAACTTGCCCGGGCTGGTCTCAGTGAAGAGGCTGCCGAGCTTTAATTTGGCCGGGAAAGTCTCGACCACGGGCGTGTCTGCAGTGGTTTCGGCGGGGAAATTGACATTTATCACACAGCCGGTGTGCGCTCCTGGTGCGGCCATGGAGCTGGAAGCTCCGGCTACATTGCGTGTAGTGGGAGCATCCTGCTCCCGAACTGTGTCGGGTTCGGCGAGGGCTTCGATCGCCATTCGCGCCGCGTGCGTGGCTGCCGCTTGGAGGGAGGCATTGAAATCGTCATTGGCCTGGCCTTTGGCATCCCGGATCGCATCGAAGAGGTGGCCTGGCACGCATTTGCTAAAAGCCATGGCGGGCAGATCCCAGAGCACGCCTTCGATCGCGCCCGCGACGGTACCAGAACTAAGGATGAGCGTTTCGGTGGTGTTGAAGCCTATATTGATGCCGGAGAGCACAATATCGGGCTTCTCAGGCAGCAAGTTGCCGAGGGCGATATTGACGCAGTCGGTCGGCGTGCCGCTGATCGCCCAAGCGTCCACCCCCTCGGGGAAGTGCGATAGGCTGTGGATGACTTCGATCTCGCCGTGGCGCGTCATGCTGCGCCCCGTCCAGCTCTGCTCGAAGGCGGGCGCGGCGACCGACACTCGGAAATACGGCAGTAAGGCTTCTACAAGCCGATGAAGGAAGGCGGACTCGATGCCGTCATCGTTGGTGACTAGTGCGTGTGGTTTCATGGTTTAACCGCTAAAGGACGCTAAATATGCGCTAAAGCTAGAGGGGTGATTTTTCTTACACCCCGGCCGGCCTACTGAGCACCTCGGCGGGGGCTTCGGTGATGCGCGCACGTAGATCGTCGGGTAACTCGACAGACTGGAGTGCGCCGTTTTCGCAGAGCTGGGCGAGGATCGTCGTCATTTGGCCTTTGCCCGCCTGTGTGCGTGTGCCGTCTGCATTGCGGCGAAAAATCCGGAATTGGTAGTCGATGGCGCGGTCTTTGACCGATTTGACCGCGAGGTGGATGTTAATCGTGTCACCGAAGCGGATCGGCGCAGAAAATTTACATTCAGCGCGCGCTCGTGGCCAGCCGACGAGTTCTCCCGGCTTGGTGCGAATGAGATCCACGCCGGCGGCCTCGAAAAAGTCGCGCTCCGCCGTCTCCATGTATTTGAAGAAGTTGGAGAAGTGGACCAGCCCGGCCATATCAGTTTCCGAAAACTCGATTCGGCGCGTGGAAGTGTGTTCGTAAGGCATGATGCGGCGCTTTGCGCGGAGTGAAGGTGAAAGTGAAAGTGAAGGTGAAAGTGAAAGTGAAAGTGAAAGTGAAAGTGAAAGTGAAAGTGCGCTTTAAGACGCTGAGACCTTGCTCCACCTTCGCTCTTCGAGCTTCGAGCTTCGAGCTTCGGCGGACAGGTAGCGATGCGACGCTAGTCGCGTCTCCGTGGTAAAGGCAAGCCGAGACCTCGCTAGCGCAAATTCGCTACATGAGATGTAGCGATGCGACGCTAGTCGCGTCCCTGCGTTGGGCTGGCGAGACGCGGAGACCTTGCTAGCGCAAGTTCGCTACAGAAGAGTTGGTGTAGCGATGCGACGCTAGTCGCGTCCCTGTGTTGGGCTGGCGAGACGCCGAGACCTTGCTAGCGCAAGTTCGCTACCCGAGCTTATTCGCCACGATTACGCGGACTTTGACCATATCTTGGCTAAACACGCGGATGCCTTGGGCCAGCTTCTCGGTCGCCATCGCATCTTCGTTCATTAGCCAGCGAAAGGATTTCTCGGAAACATCTAGTTTTTTGACCTCGGCGTTCTTGGCCGCGTCGGCGTCCAACTTGCGTTCGACGGATTCATCCATGCCTTGCAGCTCTTCCAGTAGGTTGGGGCTAATTGTGAGCAGATCGCAGCCTGCCAACTCAAGGATTTCTCCCAGATTGCGGAAACTGGCGCCCATCACCTCGGTTTCATGGCCAAATTTCTTATAATAAGTGTAGATTTCCTTCACGCTGCTCACGCCGGGATCGTTGGATCGGTCGTAGGTTACGTCTGTATTGGCTTTAAACCAGTCGAGAATGCGCCCAACAAAAGGAGAAATCAGCTGTGCGCCTGCTTCGGCGCAGGCCACGGCTTGTGCCAACGAGAAAAGTAGTGTCATGTTGCAACGGATGCCCTCTTTTTGCAGGACTTCAGCGGCACGAATGCCTTCCCAAGTAGAGGCGATCTTGATCAGCACACGTTCGCGGTCGATTCCAGCAGTTTCGTAGAGCGCGATGAGCTCACGAGCCTTCGCTATAGAGGCCTCGGTGTCGAAAGAAAGTCGGGCATCCACTTCGGTGGAGACACGGCCCGGCACGATTGCTAGGATTTTAAGGCCAAATCCGACCAAAAGATGGTCGATCACTAGATCGATCTGCGCTTCGCCGGTAGCCGAGGAATCCGCAGTCGATTGGATCGCGTCGTCCAGCACGCTGGCGTATTCCGACTTTTGGAGCGCCTTTAGAATCAGGGAAGGATTGGTCGTCGCATCCTGTGGCGTGTAGGCCGCGAGCGTTTCAAAGTCGCCCGTATCGGCGACCACGGTGGTCATTTGTTTGAGGGAATCGAGTGTATTTGACATAAGAAGTCTATCTTGTGCGTCCTTTCATTTAGCGCAAATAGGATTTCATCTTTTGTCGTTCTTGGGGTGTGATTGCGAAAGTTGTCATTAGGTAGGGGCTTCACTTGTGAAGACCGCATCGGAATGGAGCCGAGGAATCGGCGGTCTTCACAAGTGAAGGCCGCATCGGAATGGAGCCGAGGAATCGGCGGTCTTCACAAGTGAAGCCCCTACGAAGTTGCCTATGCCGTCTCTGACAAGAAATGCAATTACACTCTCGCTTTTGGGGTGGCGCGGGAGACGCGACTAGCGTCGCATCGCTACGACTCACTCTCTTGTAGCGAACTTGCGCTACCTGTCCGCCGAAGGTGGAGCAAGGTCAGCGCGCGTCTTGAGAGTCGCCACGATGAAAGCGCCCCATCCGATGATGAGCAGTAGACCCCCAAGTGGGGTAATCGGCCCCAACCAGCGCGGGCCACCTAGGGCCAACCAATAGAGGGAACCTGAAAAAAGGAGGATTCCTAGACAAAAACAGTGAGCTCTGTGGCTCTGTGTTCTCCAGTGGCCGCAGGGCACGGGTGGTAAAAATATGCAGAGCCCAAGTGCCTACCCACGAGTCCGCTCATACGCTGGTTTTAACCACCCGCTTCGCTAGAGGCACAGAGATCACTGAGCCTACAATGCTGGGAATTTGCGATAGATTGCATAGAACATTTCTAGGCAATGGCAATAGACTACGCCTCATTATTTACATTTTTCACCTATCTGAATCGCGAAGGGGGTTTTAAGTTCTGCTTTGGTCAAATATAGAATCCTCTCCTCTGAAAAACCAAACTCGAGCGGTCTTCACTTGTGAAGACCGCCGAGCCTCGGCGCTAGGCAAACGCGGTCTTCACAAGTGAAGCCCCTACCTAATGACAACTTTCGCAATGACCCCGCAGAAGCATGTTTTTGTACTTGCATTAGACGCGGTACTAACCATGAAGGTGAGTCGAATATGCGTATTAGTTCCCTTAATGTATCCGTGCTAGCAGTGATCGCTGTAGTCATGACTTTACCTGTGCAGTCCACTTTTGCGGATGCGGACGCCTCTGTAGACGCCGAGCGTATTGCTCGTTTGGAGCAGCGCCTTTCGCAACTAGAGCAGCGTCTTGCCGACACGGAGCAAGAAACTAAAGAGGTCAAAGTGCTGGCCTCCAGTGCTGTCGCAAGCGGCGGCAACGGTGCATCCGTTCTCGGCGACCAAAAGACTTTCGACATCCTCGCCGGCAGCGCATGGCGCAATCTGCGTTGGACGCAAGAAGAGCAATGGGCAGGTATTAAAAAAGGTATCACAGAGGAGCAGGTTGTCGAACTACTCGGCAAGGCTCCCCGCTCGGTCAAATCCATGAAGCCACGTGTGGACAAAGTGCTTTATTACGAAACCAGTATCCGTGATCGCTCCAACTCGCTGCGCGGTAAAATTTCTTTGAAGGATGACGAAGTCGTTTCTTTTCAAAAACCCCTTTTCGGAAACACATCGCAGACTAAGTAGTCTTGCTGCGTGCTTCTGGGAACAAACACACAAACAAACAAACAAACAAACACACAAACAAACACACAAACAAAACTACACTATGAAAAACAAAATTGCTATAGCATCTGCATTCCTTGCAGCTTCCAGCTTTTCGATGGGTGAAATCGTTATTAACGAGTTCCTTTCCTTCGAAGGCTTTGTGGACTCCTCCTACACTAACTATCAGGGCGAACTTGATGTTGATGGTACTCCTACCGTTGACGAGTCCGACAACACGTTCGGCGTCAATCAAGTCGAAATCTCTTGGCTGTTCGATTTTGATCCGATAACGGCTCAAATCGATCTTGAATACGAAGAAGCTGGCGACGACTTTAACGTTGAGCAGGCTTTCGTTACTTACCACTTGGATAACGGTAGTGCGATCACAGCTGGTCGTTATGCGTCCATGCTTGGATTCGAAGCGTTTGAGCCTACTGGTCTTTACCAGTATTCAACTGCTTATGGCCTTCCAGCATACGCTAGCGATGCTTTGGGTGCTTTGGGTGGTTTCGGCTTCTCTTCAAATGATGCGGTTGCCATTCTTGAGAACGCCATCTTCCCTGTCGGTGCTCGTTACGCCCAAGGTGTTAAGTATACTTACGAAGATGATAATGCATTCTTCGGTGCTTCGATCCAAGACGGCTCAGTGAACTACGACAATCGCCTTGGTGGTGATAGTGACTTCGATGGCACTGCTGCTGATGATGGAGGTTACGGTGCTGAAATCGCATTCGCATACGATTTCGGTAACGGTGTTACTTACTTCCTCGGTGGTTCTTATGAAGAAGGTGACGGGGTGTCCGGCTCTGTTACTGCTCCTGCACAGATTACATCTTTTGACACCGGTGACACCGAGTCCTATGTGATCAACACATATCTGACTTATGAAACAGGGGCATGGCTCTTCGCTGCTGAAGTAAACTATGGCGAAAGCGAGTTTGATGCTGGTAGTGGTAATGGTTCTGTGCCGTCCACTTCTTTCGGGCTTCCTGCTGACATTGAAATCGAGTCTCTGACTGCGTTGCTTATGGCGAACTTCGCATACAGCGATCAGGCTTCGGTTACGGGTCGTGTCAGCTATCTTGATCTCGACGCGGATCTTGGTCTGATTAACGCTGATGCACAAGCGTTCAAATACACAGTCGCTCATAACTACGCATTCACAGACAACCTTCTTCTTGTAACTGAGCTCAGCTACACAGATGGTGATTTTGATTCGAATGCTGCTGGTGGTGTTGATGGTGACTTCGAAGAAGTCCTTGCTGCTGTTGAGCTTATCTTCACATTCTAATTGGGCTTCCGCCTGATTAGATCGTAAAGAAATCTTATTTCAAAGCCCCCCGGTTCGCCGGGGGGCTTTTTTGTGTCTGTTCGGCCGGGTATTCGCCCGGTGAGTAGCGATGCGACACCAGTCGCGTCTGGGCGGCGTGCAGGTGTAGCGATGCGACGCCAGTCGCGTCTGAGCGGCGTGCAGGTTGGCCGTCCGAACGGAGACCTCGCTGGCGCGAGTTCGCTACACGAATTGTAGCGATGCGACGCTAGTCGCGTCTGGTTGCGGCACGTTGGCCGCCCGAACGGAGACCTCGCTAGCGCGAGTTCGCTACACGGGTTGTAGCGATGCGACGCTAGTCGCGTCTGGGGTGCAGTGCGTTGACCGCCCGAGCGCAGACCTCGCTAGCGCGAGTTCGCTACACGAATTGTGGCGATGCGACGCCAGTCGCGTCTGGTTGCGGCACGTTGGCCGTCCGAACGGAGACCTCGCTGGCGCGAGTTCGCTACACAGATTGTAGCGCTGCGACGCCAGTCGCGTCTGGTTGCGGCACGTTGGCCGTCCGAACGGAGACCTCGCTGGCGCGAGTTCGCTACATGGGTTGTAGCGATGCGACGCTAGTCGCGTCTTTGCGGTGGCCGCTTCTTTAGGCTTGAAGCACTTGAGATTCCATAGAGCTTATCTTGCATGGAATCAAAACCAGAATACAAGGGCGGTCTGAAGCACCTTGATTCCAGCTATTATGAGGGCATCAGCTACGTGCATTGGACAATGTGCTTAAAAGATCAGGCCATCGGCTGGCTTGATCCTGCACATCATGCGGCCTTGCGCGAAATCTGCCTTCACGCGCTTGCGCGCGAATTTTTATGTTGTCCCGCCTACTGCCTGATGCCGGATCACGCGCACTTTCTTTTTGTCGGCTACGATGTTCGCGGCAAGCAACGCGCCGCAGTTCGGTGGATGCGCCGCGAGTGGAATCAGTTATTATCGCCGCTTGAATTGCAGCACCAACCTTTCGAGAGTGTGTTGCGCGCAGCGGATCGTTCCCGCGACGGCTTTGCAGATGTGGCAGGATATATCTTGCGTAACGCCGCACGAACCAGATTGGTCGAAAACTGGCAGGATTGGCCTTACGCCGGCGCGATATTTCCTGGATATCCAAAAATGGATCCCAGAAAGATACATTTCTGGGAAGATTTTTGGAAGGCTTATCACAAGCATTTGAATGCCTGAGAGCCAAGACCACGCTAGCGCGAGTTCGCTACACGAATTGTAGCGATGCGACGCCAGTCGCGTCTCCTGCGCTGGGGTGTAATTTCGTTTTTTGTCAGAGGTACCATAGGTAGCCACTCATTGGTAGGGGCTTCACTTGTGAAGACCGCATCAGGATGGTGCCGAGGAATCGGCGGTCTTCACAAGTGAAGCCCCTACGTAATGACAACTTTCGCAATGACACCCCCTGCGCTGAATGAGCTTGCTTGGGCGGCGTAGTATTGACGCACTGCGGTGTGATGACGGAAAAACCTGCGGAATTAGAAGAAAAGACGCTGCTCGATTGGGCGACACAGCTGTGCCCTGATTCTCCGCGCAAGCGAATCAAGGATTGGATCGCGGCAGGACGTTTTTGCCTTGAAGGTCGTGTCGTGACGAAGGCCGGGATGCGGTTGGCGGATCCCGGTGACTCGCTGACGATCGGCACACCTGAGAAATCGGCAGTCGCTTGGGGGCACCGCAAGCGGATCCATCCGAAGCTGGTTTTGGTTTACCTGGATAGCGAGCTCGCCATTGTAGATAAGGAAGCGGGGCTGCTCTCGGTGCCGACCGAGAGTCAAACCAAAATTTCCGCCCTCGAAGTGCTGGCCAATTACCTCAACGACCACCGCGGCGAGGCCACGCGCCGTAGCTTCTTCGGGTCGGCTGATCCGGTCAAGCCGCTGCCGGTGCATCGTTTGGATCAATATACCAGCGGCCTGCTCTGTATCGCTCTCAATGACGACGCGCGACGGCATTTAATTAAGCAGTTGCGCAGCCACGATTTTTTGCGCGAGTACATCGCCTACGGAGATGGGGATGCGTTGGAGCCGAAGGGCACTTGGCGCAACCATCTCAAGCTCGACGAGCGCGGCTACGACCAAAAGCTCTTTGCAGAGCCCGAGCAGGGCACCACAGAGGCGATCACTCACTATCAGGTGGAAGAAGTCTTTGCGCTCCATCACGTAGCCAGGCTGCGTATTCGTCTGGAAACAGGGCTTAAGCATCAGATCCGTCTGCAAGCGACTGCGAACGGCCTACCTCTCATCGGCGACCGCGTGTATCACCCAGGCACTCAAAAAGCCGTCGCTAAAAAGGGTGCTGTGCTCCCCTACGGCTTTAAGCGACAGGCCCTCCATGCCGCGGTCATCGGCATTACCCACCCGACCAGTGGCAAAAAGATCAAATTTCAGTCGCGTATCCCCGGTGACATGCAGTTGCTCGAAGAGCGCTTGCGTGGGTGTGATTAAATGTGCGGGGTAACTCGAAGGTTAATTGGATCGTCAAGTGCTTGCTCAACTTGCACCGCACCTAAAGGAGCGGGCATACGTATGGGGCTTACTTTAGGTGGCTCCTCCCCGTAGATTTAATTGGCTCGCTTGCGTTAATCCTGTTCTTTTCGCTTGAACTCAGGAGCAGGCTAGGCATTTTACCCTGTTTTTCTCATTATCAACGGCTTACCATTATGAGCACATTACTCATCAGTCTTTTAACTCTCGTCCTTTTGCTGATCTCG
>Ga0335398_10007106_pt1 | contig 13834 bp, 18 predicted proteins | sample BON03_FD_205742 | JGI IMG/M metagenome (GOLD analysis project Ga0335398, IMG submission 205742) | Freshwater microbial communities from Lake Bonney liftoff mats and glacier meltwater in Antarctica - BON-03 (spades assembly) (version 2) | ecosystem: Environmental > Aquatic > Freshwater > Ice >... | reverse complement strand
GAGAGAGAGAGAGAGAGAGAGAGAGAGAGAAGATTCCCTATTCACAGCACCCCCTTCCCTCTGTTCACAGCGCGCAGCTCAAGCTAGAGAGAGCTATATATATATATACAAGATGCCCTATTCACAGCAACCCCTTCCCTCTGTTCACAGCGCCCAGCTCAAGCTCAAGGAGACTTACCAGGCAACGAACCATACATATATATATATAATATATATGTATGTATATATATGTGCAAGATTCCCTATTCACTGCAACTCCTCCCCTCTGTTCTCAGCGCCCAGCTCAAGCTCAAGGAGACCTACCAGGCGACGAACCATATATATATATTTAATATATGTATATATGTATATATATGCAAGATATCCTATTCACAGCACTCCTCCTCTGTTCACAGCGCCCAGCTCAAGCTCAAGGAGACTTACCAGGCAACGAACCGGCGCATGTGCCAGGCGCTCGTCGATGCAAAGTTCGATGAGCTCCTCTCCACCGAGGGAAAGACCAAGCACTCCGTCTGCAGCTTCCTCCCTTTCTGCGCCTAAGCTACAAACATCAATTTATTAATTAAATCATTATATATATATATGTATATGTATATATATATATATATACATATATATATCCGCAAAGTTCGATGAGCTCCTCTCCAACGAGGGAAAGACCAAGCACTCCGTATGCAGCTTCCTCCCATTCTGCGCCTAAGCTATTAACGTTAATGCATTATGTATGTATGTATACATATACATGTATATATATACACATACACATAAATATGTATGTATACATGTGTTTGTTTGTGTATGTATGGATATATGTATGTCTATGTGTGTATACAGCACTCCGTCTGCAGCTTCCTCCCTTTCTGCGCCTAAGCTATACACATTACTTAATTATATATTTATGTGTGTGTATGTGTGTGTATGTATATATGTATGTATATGTATATATATAGCTGCGCCGCGGAGCCAAATCTAAATGCCAAGGGCGAGCCGCCAGCTGCCGTGAGACTTGCTCGGGTTAACCCGAGATCGTCGCAGGCTCCGACGAAGGTTGGTGTCGGCCGTGAAGCTAGTCTCCGTGCAGCGGTGGGGGCGTCTTATACACCATAAATATAAGCGCCGCCTCACGCTTCTCGTGATGGTCTTCTCTGCCGTGCGCAGCGAGCGTGGGCGCTCGTCTCCCCACCTCGCCGAGTGGTGCGCCTGGGGCGTGTCGAATACGGTCTGCTATGTGCTACGTATGTCGAAGCGCACGATCCGCCTGGCCGCTGTGCCCCCCTCCCCCCCCGCGCGTGGCAAGCCTGGATGGAGCCACCCCATGTAGGGGGGGTTAGACTTTGCTTTAGGCCTATCGTGTTGTGTTCTTGTTTGGTGCCGCTTTGGGATTTTCCCTTTGGGTGGTGTTGGTGTGTGGATAAGTGCAGAGCGACTTGCTAGTGGGCGGCGCTAGCGTTTGTGGATAAGTGCTAGGTGTGAATGGTGCGTGGTGAGGACTTGTAGGTTGTGTTGTAGGTATCCCCATACCCATACACACCACACATCCACAACACACGACAACAAACAACCACGTCTTATTCTTTTTCTTATTATATTATCAGTTATATCATATTATAATTTTATCTATTTCTATTAATTATCCACATTATACACCATCCATATCTATTATCATCTATATTATTATTAAATATAAATATTATTAATCTTTTAATAATACAAATACATAAACATAATACATTTATCCTAAGTAATGTGGGATGTTTAATAATAATAATAATAATAGTATAATTATAGTACCAAAAACAAAAAGCTCTTAAACATTTACCGATAAAAAAAATCAATGTGTAGAATCTAGTAGCTCTATAAACACCTAGACCCCTTGTTGTTAGCACAGTTGTCTAGACACCGTGGGGGGGCCGTGCCCCCCCCTGCCCGCCGTTGGTGCCCGTGCTGTTTCGAGTGCCCGCTCTGTTTGGTGTGTTTCGTCGTGTCGAGCGGTGTTCGCTTTCTGGTTCTTCTCCTTGTGCCACTCCGTTGCATCTCCTCTGCCTCTGCCTCTGCCATCTGCGCGCTGCGCACGCGCTGGCCGCAGCGCGCCCTGCGCCTGCGCCCGCTGCTCTGGGACCGTCCCCGCCGCGCCGCGCGCTGCGCCTCCGGCAGCTCCTCCTCCTGCACCGCGCACTGGGCCAGTCCGCACGACTGCCACTGCTTCTGCTTTCCACACCCCTAGACTTAGTCAGACCTTATTACTAATAGTATCAGCTAGTATTAGTAAGCTTACTATAGATATAGACGCCTATCCACACGACACACGACGACATGCGACATGCGACGCAGCACTACAGTACACACTATTAGAACCTGTGTAGAGTGCATCACGCTACACTCTACAAACAGCTACCCACAAAAAATCAACAAACACACATCTAGTGTTTCCTGCTGGTGAGCGCCCGCCTCTCCTCCACCCCCAGCTCCCTTTCGATGTCTGCAACGCCACAGTCACAGTCCCCGCCGCCCAGGTCTCCGTCCCCAACTCCAACAGCAGTGCCCATGTCATAGTCGAAGAGCTTTCTATCGGTCATTGAAGTAGTACTCTGGGCTATCTGGGGGTCTGGGCTACTCTGGGCCGCTCTAGCCGCCCTAGCCGGAGCCGCCCCAGGAACGGATGCAGTGGAGGCTGCAGACGGTGTAGAGCCCACGGCAGGGGCCACCGCAGCCTTCTCGGGTGCCGGCCGAGTAATCTTGGAGGCTGTGGGTGCCTGTGCAGTTCCCGGCTCCGGCGCTATACACCACCCGTCCTTATTTGCGTCGTTGCGCTGCAGAGCCCAGGAAGGGTGCGTGTCTGGCTCCATTTCGGGTGGCGTTGATGCTGTCGCATCCCGCCTTGTGGTTGTTACCACCTTGTGGCGCTTGCTCGACTCGTTCTGCCACGATCGTTTCGCAGGCGAGGGGCGGGAGGCCGCGGACGGCGAGGCGTGCGACAACGCAGAGCCTGCCGCGTTGCGCTTCTGGTCGAGGTTGAGCACCTGCACAACAAATCACAGGTCACCACACGCATGGCACAAGAGAAACAACACACGCCAAAGACAAACACGGAGGAGGAAGGAACGACCTTACACCGGGCCCAGAGAACGGTCAAGCACCTTCTTTCGCTTGTCAGCCACGATGTCCTTAAACGAACGAATCTGGAACGCTCCAGGGCTCGTGCCCACGGCGGGGGCACCGGCGCCCGGCGGGATGCAAGGCACGGTGGCGCTCTGCTGCTGGTTCGGCGAAGTCTGAGACCGTGCCGACTGCGGCAGCCGCTGTGTCGCTAGCCGCTGTTCTGGTCCCATCTTCGCAGGCAGCGGCGCCCGGCGGGATGCAAGACGGGGTGGCGCCCTGCTGCTGGTTTGGAGCTCGGCCCTGAGATCGAGGAGCTGGACGCGAATCTCGGCCGGTGCACTATCTGCATCTGCCGCTTGAGCGGGCTGTGCCGAGGACGACTCGGCAGCGGCCGCAGCCTTGGCCGCACGCGCCTGCTGCAAAATGGACAAGGTCGTCTGAGGTGGCGCCACGTGACGTGCTGCCGACGATGCCCGTCTGAACTTCCCGATGGTCGCCTCGAGCTCTCGCAGCCTCGCCTGCAGTGCACCTTTCTCGCTGTAGCCCATCGCCGACGCGTGCGAGAAACGACACTGGTCATCTTTGTGGCACGAGCCTTTCGTGCCTCGCCAGAATTTGCATGGCGGAAACCCGGAGGTTGAAGCCGTCCGCATGGAAATTTGTTTCACAGCGTTTGTTTCACAGCAAAAAATACACGGCGTGTGCGGCGTGCGGTGTGTGTGAGGTGCGGTGCGCGGGGATGTACGAGTACAGTTGCCATATGCGGGTTAACCCCCTGGTGTGTGGATAAGTGCAGAGCGACTTGCCAGTGGGCGGCTCTCTCACCTTAACGCCTCGCACCCAACAAAGCTCCACGAGTCCAAGTCCGTCCTCACTCGCGGAGACTGTGACTGTGACTGTGGCGCGGAGCTGCTGACGGTGCATTTCATACACACGGGCTCCCGCACACGCGCAAGCTTTGAAACTAGAGCTCGCACACGACGCATTCAGAAACGGGTGAGATCGCAGGATCAGAAAAAGGAGAGGGGGCAGCTTCCGAAGCTCTGCTCCCGCGTCCGTGCCCAGTTCACTGGAGGGGCGGCGGCGGCCCGAGGCCCGGCTTCTCGTTGACGGGCAGACCTGTCTCCGGATCCAGCGCGTCATTCAGCTGGTCCAGGTCCTCGACCTCGACGCCGACAGCCTCTGGAATGCGCTGCAGGATGTACGTTTCCAGCCGCTCCAGCACGCGCGAGCGCGCATGCCAGAAGCGGCCGCTCAAGCGGATCACCACAATCGGCCCGTCAAGCTCCACAAACTCCACCCTGCCCGTGATGCCCACCTTGGCCGACTGAGGGTCCGAGCCAAACATCGTCCCCAGCTCACGGTCCGCCTCCTCCAGCACTGCCATCACGTTTTCCTCGGTCAGCACCATCTCCATCCGCACGGTCGGCACTCGCATCGGCGCAGCGCGACACGCCGCCGCAGGCGCAGCCAAGCCGCCGGCCGTGGGTGTGCGCGGCGCCAGCAGCAGGGCTGCCGTCCAGGCCGAAATAAACGCTAATGGAGCCATGCGCGCGCGATGAGTCAGGTTTCAGAGAAACATCGTTGTGATTCACATGAATGGTTATAATTAGCATTATATAAAACTTTTATAATACCCTGTGTAATGTGTTCGGTGTTTGTGTGTTTCTGTTTGTGCGTGTGGGTCCTTGTTTCTTCGTGTGTGTGTGTATGTGTGTTTCTGTTTCTGTTTTTGTATGTGTGTTTACTGCTTTGAGCTTTGACTTTAACTTTGTCTGTGTGTGTGCATGTGTCGTGTGTCGTGTGATGTGTATAATTATGTTTATGATTGGCAAATACCGGACTAAATAGCCATATGCATATGTGTATGCGTGTGTGTAGTGTTGTGTGCCGTTATGTGTGTGTGTGTGTGTGCGATGACCTAGTGTCTCTGTCTTTGTCTCTGCAGTTTTTGTCTGCTGTTTGTGCTGTGTGTGGTGTGTGACCTGTTTCAAACAGCAAATAGTCACACAGCACACAGTCACAGTTACAGTCAATGTCACTGTTTCTGCTTTCTCTTTGCGAACATGAATGGGAATGGTATTTTCCCCTCCCCGGCCGCAGCCGCAGGCGTCGTAGACGCGGGGAACTATTGCTGCTAGAGCTTCACAGGCCTGCGATTCACATGCGTACATAACCAGCCCATCCTTGCTCCTTGCCAGCTCGTTCGTGGCGCCGATGGCCGATGGTGAACGTATTTCGCGCTCAACTCTGGCCTTGTAGCGCGAGTGCAGGAAAAAAATCACCACAAATAACAATAGAAAGCACCTCTACTCTTGCCTAGAAAAAGAGGGGGCGACCGCGAGGCTCACTTGCCGACACCGATCCAGACCGGGACCCCAGGCTCGACCCGCGCCAACTCGGCCCCGAGCCCGCTCTGCCCGAGCTTGGTTTCAAACTCTGCCAACGTACCCACGGGCCACACGAGCTTTGCGGTGATCCCCACGGCGTTGATCTCTCCGTTGCCCATGGGCACCACAGTTGTGGGCCGGAGCGCCTGCACTAGTGCCAGCGAGGATCGCGAGTCGTGGACCAGCTCAAAGGCGGGGAGTGACTGGCCGACGACAGGCGTGATGACCACGTCGACGGGCGCCAGCTTGCGTAGCTCCTCGGCGTTGAACTCGGCGTGCGGCTCCACGTAGACCGCCGGGAAGGTGGTCTGGCGGCCGGGCGCCGTGCGGAAGACATAGCCTGCAAACGCGGGGGAGGGAGTGCATTATATAGATACATCGCACTCTCTCTCTCTATTAATAGTATCTGTATCTATCTATTTGGTATCTATATCTGTTTATCTATATATCTGTATGTAGATAGATCTGTATCTATAGCTATGTATATGTCTCTACATATATCTATCGATATATACATATATCTATGTCTATCTATGCATCGGCACTATATCTATATATCTCTTTCTCTATGTATCGATCTATTGATAGTTATAGATCGATAGATAGACGAAGATATATATATATATATATAGGTATGGACACACATCTCTCTCTCTCCACCTACCGTTCTCGCGCGCCTGCCACGGCGGGCCGACGAGGGCGCCCGACGTAGCGACCACCTCGACGCCGCCGACCGTGCGCTTCTGCCCCGGGCTGGTGAGTTGGACGATGGACCGGGGGACGCCGGCGGCTTCCAAGGCCGCGGCGGCCGAGGGCGGCGCGATGACAGGGCACGACAGGCCGCGCGCCGCCAGCAACCTGAGCGTCGGCACGTGCGCGTGATCGCTCAGGCCCTGGGTGATGACGATGGCGTCGAAGGCGGGAAGCGCGTCGGCCAGTCCCCGCTCCGGCAGCACTTTCTTCGAGGCCGAGTAGAGCGCAGCCGGGAGGCCAAAGTCGAGCGGACCCTCGAGAATCGGGTCGAGCAGCAGGGTGGTGCCACCCAGGGTGAGCACCCACCCGTTGAACTCGAGGTAGGTCAGAGCGGCCGCGTCGAAAGGGCACGAACTGGCCGCTGCGCGGGCGCCGGCGAGCACATCAACGCCCGCGGCCACGGTCGCGCTGGGTCTGCTGGCGCGCGCCGCCGAGTTGCCCATCGACCGAAGCGGCGCTAGGTTTAGTGCCGCCACGAGGAGCTGGACCGAGAGCATGCCGTGAACGGACGGTTCCCTGAGCCGAAACGAGTCGAATCGGCGACCGCCTTCGATTTAGTCGAAATTGTTGTCGGTGGCGTTTTCGGGGCAGTTTCGTGAGAAATATGGGGCTCGCGACGCTGGCGACGTTGGCGCTGGTCAGCAGCGCCAGCGCGCTGAGCCTGCGCACGGCCCCGCTGACGCGTGGCCTGTCCGCGCGGACACCTCTGCGTGCCGCCGTGGTGGCGACGACCACGCTGGAGCCCAGCCCGGCCCTGGCGATTGAGCCTGAGGACGAGTGGATCAGCAAGGTCGACCTGACAGCGTTTGGCAAGGAGTGCCGCGCGCTGGGCGACCGGCTCGAGAAGGGGCAGGGCGAGGCGGACATGAAGCACCTGAAGCGGATGGTGCTGTGGTCCAACCTGTGCGGCGCGGCTGGTATGGCCACCATGTGGATGAAGCCCAACCTGATCTCGATCATTGGCCTCTCGCTCTGGACCTGCTCCAGGTGCGCTGCCTGCCGCGGCCTGGCGTCCTGCGGCGTGCACAGCCGTGCTCCCTGCCAGTAGCCGAGCTCGCCCAAGACCCGCCGCAGGGCCTGACCTGCGCGTCCTGACGCCCTCTGCGCCCCGCAGGTGGACGATGATTGCGCACCACACGTGCCACGGCGGCTACAACAAGCAGGACGACGGCTCGGGCCGCTTCACCTCGATGGGCTTCGCGCTGGGCACGGTCCAGCGGCGCACCATGGACTGGATGGACTGGATGCTGCCCGAGGCGTGGAACGTCGAGCACAACAACCTGCACCACTTCCGCACGGGCGAGCCGGGCGACCCGGACCTTGTCGAGCGCAACTTGGAGACGCTGCGCGACATCGCCGTGCCGCGGCCGGTCAAGTACGCGGTGGTGGCCATCCTGGCCGCCATGTGGAAGTGGTACTACTACGCCCCCAATACGTACAAGCAGCTGCGGATGCACGAGATGAAGCGCAGCGGCCAGGGCATCCCAGCCTCGGTGGACCAGCAGGAGCCATTCACAATCACAAAGTTCCTCCCGGGCATGGGCTCCGAGGCGCCCGAGCTGGGGTACAACTTCTGGGACTACCTCAAGAAGGTGGCCGGCCCGTACATGGCCACCCGCTTCCTCTTGCTCCCCTCGCCGCTGCTGCTCATCAACCCGATCTTCTTCCAGGTACGTTCCAGCGAAGCCAACCACGCCCCGAAGCCCATGTATATATGTATGTATATATATGAATGTATATTTACATATATTTACATATATACATATGTATGTATATCTGACCGCGCCCCTGCCGTTCCTCAGCGCGCGGTGATCAACCTGCTGTCAGATATATATATAAATGTTTGTATATATATATATATATATATATATATATATATATATATATGTATAGATAAATATATATGTCTGTGTATATACATATATATGTATATACATATGTATGTACGCATGACCGCGCCCCTGCCCTGCCGCAGCGCGCTGTGATCAACCTGCTGCTCGCCGACGTGCTCTCCAACATCCACTCCTTCATCATCATCTCCACCAACCACGCGGGCGACGACATGTACCAATTCGACCACTCGGTCACGCCAAAGTCGGGCTCCTTTTACATGCGCCAGGTAACAGCTCAACGCCGCAGGGGTTAGGGTTGGGTTAACCCGGAGGCAGCTCAGGCCAGGGCCACAGGCACAAGCCCGTTTGGGTTGGCGAACGGAGCCAAGGCGCACGCGCCAGAGAATGCGCTGTTGACCATGTTTTTTTGTTTGCAGGTGATCGCCTCGGTCAACTCGGGTTAACCCTAACCTCCGTTTATTTGTTGTGTGTGTGTTGTTGACCTGAGATATTGGTGTGTGTGTGTGTGTGTTGTCTGTGTCTTTGTTTGTTGTATGTGTGGGTGTGTGTTAACCAGATATCTCGTTTGCAGGTGATCACCTCGGTCAACTTCCGCACCTCCAAGTGTGTCTGTTTGTTGTGTTTGTGTTGTTGATCTAAGATCTTGGCGTGCGTGCGTGTGTGTTGTCTGTGTGTTTGTTTGTTATGTGTGTGTGTGTTGACCAGATATCTTGTTTCCAGGTGATCACCTCCGTTAACTTCCGCACGCCCAAGTTTGTCTGTTTGTTTGTCGTGTGCGTGTTGTCGGCCTGATATCTTGGTGTGTGTGCGTGTGTGTTGTCTGTGTGTTTGTTTGGTGTTTGTCTCTGTTGTTGATCTGAGATCTTAGTGTGTGTGTGTTGTCTGTGTCTTTGTGTGTTGTCATTGTTTGTTGACCAGATATCTATTTTGCAGGTGATCACCTCGGTCAACTCGGGTTAACCTTAACCTCCGTTTGTTTGTTGCGTGTATGTGTGTTGACCCGAGATATTGGTGTGTGTGTGTGTGTGTGCTGTCTGTGTCTTTGTTTGTTGTGTGTGTATGTGTGTGTTGACCAGATATCTTGTTTCCAGGTGATCACCTCCGTTAACTTCCGCACCTCCAACGGCGTGGATAAGAACGGCGTCGCGCGGCCCGTTCACGGCGTCACGGCCGACATGAACGATTTCATGCATGGATGGCTCAACTACCAGGTAACATTTATATATCAAGATCGATCTATATTTCACTAAATATGTATACATATAATATGTATACATATATACACATATATATATATATATATCCACGGCGTCACGGCCGATATGAACGATTTCACGCATGGCTGGCTAACTACCAGGTGCGCTTTACATGTATATATATATTTATATAGATGTATCAAGATCGATCCGTAATTTTCTCTGTGCATGTGTACATGTATACCTATCTATATATCTATGTACATGTCTATATATACATATATATACATACACACACACACCCACATATATATATATATATATATATATATATATATATATATATATATATATATATATATATATATATATATATATATAGATATACAATTTGTATGAATACATACGTATATATATAACGACGTAACAACTCGCAGCACAACAGCTGAACGCAGGGCAATTCCTCGGGTTCACCACGAAAGCTAAGCCTATTTTTTTTTCGTTGGCAGGTGGAGCACCACCTCTGGCCGCAGCTCTCGATGCTCTCGTACCAGAAGGCGGCGCCCGAGCTCCGCGCCATCTGCGCAAAGCACGGCGTGCCCTACGTGCAGCAGAACGTCTTCAAACGGCTCAAGAAGACCGCAGACATCATGGTGCGCACTCACCTATGTATCAATATGTATTCAATATATATATATATGTGTGCGTGTGTAGCACGGCGTGCCCTACGTGCAGCAGAGAAGTTATTCAAGCTGCTTAAGAAGACCGCCGAAATCTTGAATAGTATACATGTATATATATATATAAATACATATGTATATATATCTATGTTATCCAGCTGGCCCCGACTGCTATCACTCCTATTTACTATATATATGTGTGTGTGTGTGTGTGTGTGTGTGTGTGTGTGTGTGTATGTTTATATACCCGGCTCCGGTATTCACGCGCTGACCCCCGCCCAACCGCTGCTTCTATATATATATATATATATATATGTCTGTGTGTGTGTGTGTATTTATATACTTACCTCCGGTATTCACGCCCTGACCCCAGTCCAACCGCTTCTTATGTTTGAATATAAACATATATGTGTGTGTGTGTATTTATATATATCCATCTGGGGTATTCACGCGCTGACCCCCGCCCAACCGCTTCTTCTGTTTCTATATATATACATATGTGTGTGTGTGTATGTATTAATATACCCGCCTCCGGTAGTCACGCGCTGACCCCCGCCCAACTGCTTCCTCTGTATATATATGTGTGTGTGTGTGTGTATGTGTATTTACATACCCGACTCCGGTATTCACGCGCTGACCCCCGCCCAACCGCTTCTTCTTTTTAGGTCGGCGCGACTTCCATGCGCAAATTCCGCCCTGAGTGGGACAGGATGGCGGACCGGTTCGAGTGGAAGATGTAATCGAGCTGCGTCAAACGGCAGCGGCTGCAGCGGTTCACAGACCGCACGCTCTCGTGCTCTGGACTCGCCGCTTCGTCGTCGCTTCTTCTTCTTTTGGCTATGGCAGCGCTCGCTTGACTCGGGCAGCTCCGTCTTCGCTTCTTCTTTTTGGTGTGGTAGCGCTCTGGTGCGCTTGGCTGGTTGCTCCATCTTCACTTTTCTTCTTTTTGCTATGGCGTACCTGCAAGCTCTTTCTGGGGGGTTCACGACCGTATACTGGAGCCGCCGCCCTTTGCTGCCACCGTCGCCGTGTTGCTCTCTCCATGAAGAGCAAACTACGCCTGCTGGGCGCCGCGGCCGACTATTGTGGCCACATGGGTGCCACCTGAATCTCGCACGCCCGAGGCTCCCCCCCCCGCTGTATTATCCCGCTGTGGGCTGCGGGTCTCTGCTAGAGCGCCAATTACGACCTATGCTGCGGTCGCGCTCTCCCTTTCAATGGTTCTTCTCGCGTTCTCTCGCCTGTCGGATTGCTGATTTGAAACTCGTGGGTATTGATGTTGGAAAGGTGGCGGTGAGCTGCTGTTTTGTAGGGGGGGGGGTGCAGCCGGGTGTGCACGGCTGCCGGATTCCAGCCAGTGCCGCGGCCGCGGCGCGTTGATGGCGTGTGTGTGTTCGTGTGCGAGGCCATGTGTGTGCGCGCGCCGCGGGTTGGCTGTCGGCTCGGGGTGGCGGTGGCTCGCGCGTAAGCCCGCGCGTGTTTTTATATTTTCCATGTCCATGTGCATGTTTGAATGATTTAGAGAGGGTTGCTGTTACTGTATGATGTATGTGTTTGTATGTAAATTATCTTATAAAGATTCATTATATTTATATAAAATTTAAATATTAAATATTATATTATTATTATTATAAAATATATAGTATATATTAAAATTATTGAATATTAATAATAATTAAATTTAATAATAATATTAATATTATAATATAACATTATATAATAATATAATGATTAATGATTAAGGATTTAATATAATAACATACAAATCTTTTATTATTACTTATTACTATATAATCCCAAACACTACACATACACATACAAAAAAAACAAAAACACACACACACAACATACACGCATCAATAACATATCATATCCACAACCTCCACTCCATAAGCCTAACACAGCGCTCCCTTATTGCACACACGCGCACACAGCTGTGGTTGGTAGATGCGGTGTGTATGTCGCGCGTCGCGCACACTTCAAACACAACCGCACGACACCTGCTGTGCGCGCCCACACTGCCCACACGCGAAAAGTATAATAATATCCCGGGTTAACCGAATAAAAGAAAGATTGACTAAAGCACAAACGCCTCGAAGTGAACGAATATCTTGTAAAAGCCAAGTTGAAACCCCCGGGTTAACCCGAGCGGACTGTGGATGAGTACACCGCGGGTTAAAGGTGCCCTGCAGCTACGAATTAACACCGCTATGGGTAAATTCCCTTTGCTCAGGTACCTGAGCGAGTTTCGACTAAGAGTTTCGTCGTTTTGATTTTAGGAAACTCGAAGTCGAATCACTGATGTGCACACCTTTAACCCTAACCCGAGCTCCAGCCGCGCGCCGCGATTTGGCCTTTGCCGTCGAATCCAGAATACGACCAAAGGGGGGTTTCGGATTAACCCCGGGTAAACTCTGAACCCGAAGTAAACCTAACCCTTACCCTATATCTGTGCGTACCCCAGCGCAGAAATTACGCAACAATTCAAATCTCTGAACCCCCGTCTGTAGATTTGACGGCACAAAATTGCCAATACCAATACCAATATTGTATGTTGAATGAAACAAACAGGGGGGTCGAGGGGGAAACCACACATTGCGCAATATGGATTGCTAAATACAGAGGGGGGAATGAAGGAGGTGCTGCGTGCCAAGAATAGTATTGATTGGTGCACAATCCCCGAATGAACAAAGCAATGGAGGAGGTGTTCAGTGTCAAGAATAGTATTGATTAGTGCACAATCCCCGAATGAAAAAACGAATATCTTGTAAAGGCCAAGCCACGATCGGGGAGCGGAATGCCGCTAAGATGATTAGATCAACTAGCAGCCTATAAGTTGAATACGCGGAGCGAAGAACACAATACGGCATTCTATTCATATTTAGCCTGTTTTGTGAACATATTAACCTTGAATACGTACGTATTCATGTCATATGCAGGGTAAACCAGGCGAAATACGCGATTCGTATTCCGATGGCTTGCGCCACAGCAATACGTGAATATCTATTCAACACGTAGGACTAGGAAGGTCGGGCCCTAACCTGAAACTTGTGTCTATGTAATGAACGGCTCGCGAAACGACTTGAACACTACCCAGCACCCACCGTCTCTGGGTTCTAGGGCAGGGTCCGAACCTCCTACCAATGTTCAAGCCGTTACGCGGCCCGGTATTACGTACACCGTCCCAGGTTTCAGGTTAGGGCCCGACCTTCCTAGCAGGCCAAGAGCAAAGAGCAAAGTACGAATCTCGGCGCTAAGGTGCTGCCAGGGGATCCCACGGTATCTTCTATATCGAGACTACCCCGCAGAGGACAAAATACCACTGTCAGTTGTCCTCTAAGCCGATGTTTTGAAGAGGACAAAATAACACTCTTCCAGTTGTCCTCTAAGCGCTTAGAGGACAACTGGCAGAGTGGTCTTTTGTCCTTTACGCACCCCCCGGCCGCCCGCCTCGGGTTAACCCGATATATTAGACAGTGAGTTTGATGTCGACGAAGATCGGCAGCCAACACAAACAGAGTCCCGAGGACAACACCGGAGAGGAGGGAGGACCACTACCTCTGCATCGAGATACAACCATATCGAGATTTACCCCCCGGCCGCCCGCCTCGGTTTATAACCCTAACCCATAACCCGAAAGCCGATGTTTTGTAGAGGAAAAAGGACTATCTGCCAGTTGTTCTCTAAGCATTTAGACGACAACTGGCAGAGTGGTCTTTTGTCCTCTCCTCCCACCAGTCGCAGACTGCCCGATAATATACATACACCCATATACACACACCCGTATATACACATACACACACACACATATATATATATATATATACACACATATATATATATATATGAATATGGCGCCCCTC
>Ga0335398_10007102_pt1 | contig 13847 bp, 11 predicted proteins | sample BON03_FD_205742 | JGI IMG/M metagenome (GOLD analysis project Ga0335398, IMG submission 205742) | Freshwater microbial communities from Lake Bonney liftoff mats and glacier meltwater in Antarctica - BON-03 (spades assembly) (version 2) | ecosystem: Environmental > Aquatic > Freshwater > Ice >... | reverse complement strand
CAAACAACACAAACAACGCCACTCATTGAAGCTAGGTAAGAAAAGACGAGAGAGTTCCAAACGCAATTACTACATTATTTCTCCAAAAGTGATAATAAAAGCAATCATCATCATCCCCCGCTGTGGCGCAACTTTGAGAAACAATTGACGATTACAAAACCATCAAAGCAGGGTTCGTTTTCAACCACTCCAAGGTCAGTAAGGACCTACTGGACGACAGGAGCTGGTCTGACATGCAGATATGTGTGTATATATATGTATAGATCTATAGTCGTTTTTAATACATGCTGTGTGTTGGATACGCCTTCTCATTTCGATTGTCGTAAAGGTCGAATGGTTGGCAGAGCTCGTGGGGAAACTGTGTTGCGCGTTTCTGGTGGCGCAGCGGGCAAAGGAAATTGAATTTCCGTTGGGCGCATCTACATTGGACGGCTCGATAGCTATATGTGAAGGAATTCCGTAACCAAGGTGGTGTCACAGCTTACAAGGCCGCATCCAACAAGACAGACGACTGAAGCAAGTTGAAGCAATCTGCTATGTGCAAAATGCACATAACAGAGACACACAAACACGACGCACACCCTAAACCGTGACACGTATACATGTATACATATTCGAAATTTTCATTGTTTAATCTCGAGATGAATGGGCCTGACGTTGTTGTAGAGGGTTGCACACAATTTCCTCAACTATTAGTATGGGAAAGAAAGGAAAAACCTGAAGTTGGAACTGGAGTTGGGAAAAAAGTTAAAAAGAATCCCACACAAATATGGCCATATTTGTGTCGGAATCTTTTCAACTCATGTTCCAACTTGCCTACGGCCCGCGACAGTTACGTCTACTAAAAACAATTTACAATTTTAAAAGAAGTTGGGACAAGCGAACCGAGGATGCATGCTAGCCCACAAACATCGGACCCACCAGCGAGTCGGCCTCGCAGCTAGGTTGGCAACAGTCAGGGACAGTTTCTTCGGTCATACTTCATTGGTCAGGTGCTCACTACCCGCTGAGTCCAGTAATTAAGTTGGGTATTCGCCACCCAAGAAAGAAAGAAAGAATTTGAAATGCAGGAAAAAACAAAATGTTCCTTTGTGACATGTGTAACGCAGGCTGGCATATGGACTGCTTTGTCTCAACCCTCACCACCATCCCAACTGGGATGGGGAAATGTCTCTTATGTACCCCCTGGCCCCCCACCCTATCCCAGGTATCCACACGACTCCTTCACCCTCCCTTCTCCGATTCTCAACTTCGACTCTGAGTAAACACCGCCTGGTCACACAAAAAAGACCCCCGCTGTTTTACATCACCATGGTTCACTCGTGCACTGATGCAAACATGAAACCGTGCTTTTGCACAGGCACGCGGGCTGGAGAGACTGTTTCGCGCGTTCATACAGCGTGGCTGTGGGCCCGCCGGGCTGCGCAGTTATAACACTCGAACAAATAGAGGTTCCAGCAAAAATATTAGACTATTTTGTGTGAAGTAACAAAAGTGAGGATACACGCCAGCCCACCAAGTGCAAGAAGATGAAATATAAAAGTATGTGAAATCTGTCAGAAGATGAAATGTGCAAATGGGTGAAATCTACAAGTAGGTGAAATCTGAAAGTGGGTGAAACCAGAGCTCAAAGAATCGTGGGTGAAAATTGATTTCTGTGGAACAGCGCGTGAAAGGAATCGGTGAGGGTGAAAAAAGAGAGGGTGAAAAAAAGTGGGTGAAAAAAGGTAGTTGAAAAAAGGTGGGTGAAATTGGAGGGTGAAAATGCATGGGTGAAAATAGGTGGGTGCAATCAAACAGGTGAACTTGAGTAGGTGTTTGTGCGGAACACGTATCGGTCAAAGTGGAGGGTGAAAACTGGTGGGTGAAAATTGGTGGTAGATGTCTTTACTTTTTTTTGTCTGTAGACGTCTCTCATTTCTGTGTCCCACAAAAAGGTAAAAATTGATTGCTGTTGTGATAGGAAACCATGGGTGAAAATGACGTGTAGGCGAACACAGACAACGCTGATCATAATACAACACACCTCGGACAGTGGGGAGCGAATGTGTGTTTTAGAATGTGTGTATTAGTAAATGGATAATAATAAATGACAAAACCCATCCACACATGTCATAGTGGTGTCTGATTTGTATGTGGAATAGTTGTGTGGACTTTGTGGTGCCACAAATACAACGGTCTGACAACAATTAAATGGGTGAGTTCCGAGATGGATTGTTTTTGAAGTATTGTGGGTGAAGGAAACACACTGTTTTGAAATGGGTGAATTCGTCAACTGTGTTGGGTGAAGATAGGGTCTGATTGTACAGAGTGGGTGAAACAATAAAAATGAGTAGGTGAATTTGTTTTGTCACCTGGGAAGTGGGTGAAATGGCAATTTCACCCACTCCAAAATATTTTCACCCACCTTCCACCAAATTGGAACAAATTCAGCGGGAGTGTCTTTGCGCCGGGCGCCTGCGCTTACCCTATTACTGCGCACCACTTGTATGCGTTCTGAACAGTGTTATGGTTTTACATACAAACAAACAAAGTCTCCGCCCGACAGGGCGACATGTTTCGTGAAAGTTATAGAAGTTTGCTTGTTGGGACTGCTTATCATAAGGATGCAGGCCAGCCCACAAAAATCGTAAAATATTTGCAAGTGTACTGTACCCAATAGCGGGTCCGTCATTGAGTCTCAAAGTCGACAACCCATTCTAATCAGTCAAGGGGCAATCTTTTTGGTCCCAAAATTCTGGGTTTGTCCAAGCAAAGTATAGGCTTGAAATGTAGATAATTGTGGAACGTCCTGAAAGAGCCACCTAGAGGCTGCGGGTTGGTGATATCTGCGACCTTGAACGTTTTTTCTCTGAAAAGCCCGCCAAAAAAAATTGTGAAATTGGAATTTTGTCGAGATGAGGTCTGTGGTCAAGCGTGAGTGTAGACCATAGACCAGTTGGATGGGGCCTGCACCAACGTGGGTGATTGGATGATGCTTGTCAGACAACACCACAACTGTATCATGAACTAGCATGGATTTAGACTGTTTTCTTGAGCGAGGAGTCGTTGGGCGACCGGAGCGTCGAGACAACAGGTGGGTGTGTGGCAAACAGCAGCCTGCACAAGGCTTGTACACGACTCAAGATAGTTTGCAATAGTTTTCATGGCAACGTAATTGCTGCATTGTTGCATAGGCGCACATGCGCAGGTGCATGTGCATTTTTCTTGCGGTGAGTGTGGCATGCACTTTGAAACAGGTGTCTTGGGCACCAGTGCATGTGCAGATGTGTATGTTACACTGGTATTTTTTGACATCAATGTACACATTTGCCAACACACTCGCTGCAGGGTGTGTACATGCACTCGAGTTTGCGCAGTTTGTCCATTAGTCTTGGGGACGAGAGTGAGAGGGTTCAGCTAGTTCAGCTAGTCTATGCAGTGCACTTGATGCTTGGCGAACAGTGTTATTTGTGACAGAGGGAGAGTTAGAGGTGTTGTCAGTGACTTCTCTATTTTTTGACGCGGGTGGGAGTGTATGTGGGTGTATGTGTGTGTATACGTACAAACGAATACACACAGCATATAAAGTGCTCGATGTAAGCCCAGGGGTTGGAACGAGACACCTGGAGGGCCCGAAGATTGACTGAATCTTAGCATTGATTGATGTTGTAATTGTATTTGTCTATGTGTACAATATGTATGTAGATTATGCTGGGAGACGGGATGAGATCTTGGACCGTGAGCGATTTCTCTTTTCCTTTTACCTTGACATGAATTTTCTCCCGAATATGCAAAGCCAAAGGTGTGAACGTAAAACTGAAGACTCGGATCCGAGCTACACAATCCCTCAATCAAGGGTACAAAACTGCTTATTTAAAAGTAATGACAGTAATCATCATCACCATCATCACATTTGACTTCTTCGTGGGTTTCGAAGACCCAACCTAACTACTTTGGACTAAGCGGATGACAAGCGCATGATTGACTATTTAGAACCCAAGAAACTGTCCCGGACCGGAGGACCGGAGACTACCTAGTTTAGGGTAGACCCAATCAGATGCCCTTCAAGTAGGTAAAACAATTCACAATGTTGGTGGGCTGGCATGTATCCTCGGGCGAACCAATTCCCACAATCAACCAAGAAATGTAGCGCCTGGGGAATGGTGTCCCTTCACGGGTCGCGGCGGCGAAGGGGCTTTAGCCCCGAGCTGCCGCGCGCCACATGGTCACGACCAAACTCCAGGAATTTTTTCATTTTCCCTCATTTTTCGACTTGCGGCTGCCGCAAGTCCACCAAACGTCGATTTGCAACGGAACTGCGACTACTGTCGCAAGTGGACGTTGCGCCTACTTGCGGCGGCCGCAAGTCGACAATTGTCAAAAAAATGAAGAGCAGAACAGGGAAATAACAAATTGATAACCAATATGTGAAATCCGACTTGCGGCCGCCGCAAGCCGGGAAAAATGGGGAGAAAACAATTGGGGGAAAATCCAAAAAAAGGAATAACAATTGGAGAAACAAACAAATTGCAAAAATCGACTTGCGCCGCAAGTGGAAAATCAGAAAAAAAAATGGAAAAAAAAACATATCCCCCGAAATTCACGGTGGGTAGGAAAGGCACCAAGTAAGCTCAATGTCTTCCAAGCAGTGCTCGTCAAAATTCTGACTGAGATACTCTTTTGGCAATGCGCCTTTGGCGAACCATCAAACAAACATCTTTGCAGCAGATCACAGACCAGCTCACGAAAAGGACAGAGACCTAGACCACACGTTCACAGAAGAGACAAACAACACACCATAGGCAAGAACTTTTATGGCAAGAGGTGAGTAGGGGCAACACACATGACAAGAGGTGAGGAGAGGCACCGCACCTGGTGAGCGCGTCAGGCAGTGTTGAACAGCGGGTGGAGACGGAGTATAATAAGTAGGCGTGTATAGTATTTTTATTCCACCATCAGCACAACAGCAGACAAGGGGTAGGTCTACCGCACCTGCGTCAGATGAAGAGCGTTGCAATACTAGGGGCAACAAGCATAACAAGGACGTAGACAGGACAGGTATGGAGTCGTACTGCGGGGGTGCGCACGGATGTATGTGGTGCAGCACCAAGTTGTAAGGCATCTTAATATAGGTCATGGTCATCCATATACAAACTAGGCCAGCACAACATAGGTCATGCTCGCCCGGGCAAGTACTACATCTCTGGTGTGCGCACAGTCCTCTATACCCCTCTCTGATGCACGAGTTGATTCAAACGTTGAAGTGTCCACTCAACAGTTAGGCTGTTGTGGACACGACTCTATGTTGAATAACCCACGCGCTACCCAGAGAGAGATATGGTGCTACCCAGCCTAATATTCAGATGTTGTACCTCCCCGTTCGATCAATGACAAATAATTGCGCATGCCCACATCTTCAATTCCAAGACTGTCTGAACAGTACCCAGTCTGTGCAGTGCAGTGCACGTCACACATAAAGGCTCTCCTTGACACAGTGTCAAAAGATGCATACATAGAGACCTAAACAAGCATGAGCAAACCCATGACGTTGGAGGAGGGAGGCAGTGTCACTTGTCAAGCTGCGTGGAATAGTACGCAGGAGGAGAGGGGAACCCTCCCCCCGCGTGCACTAGCCTGGCATGACAGATTGGAGGCAGTGGAGGTCGGACAGGAGAGCGGGAGAGAAGGGGCGTGGGGAGGGGGGGTAGTGAAAATATTTTCGACTGTATAGTTACAACAAGGCATCCTGTGCATGCATGCAAGAGTGTTGTGCATGCTGTACAATAGTGGCACACATTCAATGGTGGCACGACTGCCCCTATACGCGTTGAAGCACGCATGGAACCTCAGAAACATGCTTGCGTACGTGGGTTCGCTGGCCAAGCTAACGTTCTTGCGCAAACTGGAGGAGGTGTGTTTATGCAAACCAGCACAAGGAGTAAAGGAATGCACGCGCAGGGGGATTGTTTGTAGATCACCCAGGGTATTGCCATTGTAGGATAGGTTGGCAACCGCTATGGTCAGCCCGCTGCCTGTTGCTCAATTGTTTACACTGTGGTTGCTTCCCACAGTCATGCTCGAGCGTGTCTGGTTGAGCCCGGGGTACTGCCTTGCGGGGGGTTGGAAGGATTGTGTGTCTCTGTGTCTAAACTACTGTAAAAAAAAGCAATTATCATCATAACAACACTGCTAGTGCTGTTGCTACCTGCATGTGTACCCGTTGAAGCACTCATCCTTGAACATAGCCTCCGTTTCCTGTCACGTTGTCAATGTCAAACTCATTATAGTTCCGCTCTGGTGATCCGAGCGCCAGCATCCCCAAAAACGCGCACACTGGCAACGCCGAGGTCTGTAGGCCCGCTGAAGGCTCTGGCAGCCCACGCTCTGGTTAGGGCTTGACAGCAGCCCTATCAAACTCCTTGCTCGTGCCATCTTCGACCTCCGAGGCTACACCTGTTAAAAGTGGTCGAGGATGGCCTGCATGGTCACACCCGAATTAGCAGGAGGGTGTCCTTCGAGAATGCCATTTGACATGGTGATACGGTTCAGCACATGCATTAGCAGGCTGTGTCAGTGCCCTGCGCCGCTCCTGGTGCAGTCCTTCCTTCCTCAGCATTTTCTATTGAACGCTCAGCATGACGGTGGATTTTCTTTTGTCACTAAGTCACCTGTATGGGATACTTTGCACTGTCACCCCTATACAGGTCAGTAGAGTGGGTGGTGAATGGTGGACTTAGTTCGTTGTTAGCAATCAGTCCTGGGGGGGTGGACATAGTGGGTAGTTAGTCAAAAAAAATACATCTTGTGTGTGTGTGTTGTGTGTATTGCTTTGTTTTGTTAAACGGATATTGTCACAAAAATTAATCATGTCACAAAAGCCACAAAAATAAAAAAATTGACATTGTAGCATTTGGAAATGTCATTTTGAGACCATCAAGATTTGATCGCAAATTTTGATTTAATTTGCTTTTATTACTGGAAACAGTAGTGTAGAACCGTTGCTTGAGGGTCTCTTTGCTCAAATCCATGTGAATCTGAGTTGACGGGTTTTCGGCCGGAATCGAACCGGGGACCTGCAGATAACTAAATTTGTTGAGTCCCGCACTCTTCACCACTGAGCTAAGGTAACGGATGAATCACCGAAAATCCCTCAGGTCCCTCTTGTGTATAGTAAGGCTATTGTTTGTATGAAAGTTGACTTTGGTTTACGAATACGTGGAATGGAGGCATTGTTTCAGATTTTGCGACCACGTGTTGGGTGGTCGTGTCGATTTTGGGCCACAGATTTTTCATTTCGTTCTGGTCAATGTTGAAGAAGCTTCGCTCCAGCTGCCTTTGTCTAAATAAAAAAATGCAACGGGCTCTGCTTGGCCAGCAGCGGCTGCCAATGCAGGTGCACGCAGGCTCGCCGGACGCGCATGGATGAGGATGTTTGGATCGTGCATCCAGGCCTAGCCCAGTGCAGCTGCAGCTGGGCTCACCACAGTAGGAGCTTCTGTGGTGAGCCCTGCAGCCACGCGATGATGGCACCGGGGCGTGCAACACGTGCACAATCTGAAAGACCTTGATGATGTGCGTTCGACAAGCCCGCATGCGCCAGCTTCGTTTGCTGCTGTCAGTGACGACGGCAGCCGCAGCAAAGCTTCTATGTCATCATACCGAAAGAAATCAATTTCAGAATCCGGAAATTGGTACGTACCCAAATATGGTCTTAAAAATCTGACATAATGCAGCCATTTCAAGCATTCTTAAACTTTGGTCAACTTTCATAGAAACAACAGCTTTTCTATACGCAAGCTTTTGCTATCAGATCATCAAGTTTCCTACTAAAGCAACAAGCACTACCTCAATACATCGCAGTGGGTCGGTGTAAGAAAAAAATAATGGAAACCATTAACCACACACTGAGTGGAAAACAACCTGGTTCAAATATGACTCAAGCTGGAGCTTAACACACCGAACTTCGACATTCTTAGGCCGTTTCCATTTGATTGATGTCGCTTTTATTACTTCGTAAGAAATAGTCTAGTAGCTTTGCTCGAAGCTCTATGTGCGCAAATGTAGATTTGAGTTTTCGATTTTTGGAGTTGTTGAATCTAATTTCTTTCTTTCTTTCTTAATTTTTGCAGGAAATTAAAAATCGAGATTCGAAATCCTAGATTGAATTTCCGTCTGCAGCTTCCATTTCATCATTCTGCCTGACAATTCATAGGGCTGGTTTTGGATAGAATTACGTGTGTTGTAAAAATTAAACCGAGCAGATTGAGAATAATAGGAACTGAGCAGGTTCAGAATAATGAGTGGCAGGAAGGCACGTCAAATTCGAATATGATGTTTTCGTCTACCAATTTTGTTCGTTTGTACGCATCCACCAATTTCCCCCAGGTACGCACAGGTTGTAAATTGTACAAGAAAATCCAGGGCCTGGTACAAATATAATTGTGTTGAGATTGGATCCACGGTAAGCGTCTTTTCAACTTTCGGTTTTGCCTATCTCGACTTTCATGGGCCCGAAAGATATTAAATTTTCCGGGAACCGAGACCGACCGGAATCTCACAAAGTCCGGGACCCAAACATGCCTGGTACAGAAGTTCAATGGAACTTCGGAAGCTGGAATTCGACAACTTTAGGCCTGTGTGTATGAAACGAGCAAATATTCTCGTTGCAACAGAGCAAAAGAGAGCTCTCTTTTGCATGTCTCTGCTCAAAAATGTAGGTACCTTTTGAAATATATATTCAGACTTTTTAGCATATTTCTTGACTCCTAACCGCCTCCACTGTGGTGATGATGATGCACCTCTGTCGCTCCAGCAGCAGGAGCACCGGCAACAGCAGTAGGAGGAGTCGTATTTGCAGCGGTCTTGAGGGGCTGTGACTTTTTGAATCCTCCACTGACTCGAGCACCACTCCTACCTCCCTCCCTGCAGTGCAGCAAATTGGGCGAGTCACAGTCAAAGTTATACACACATGTGCATGTGAACCAAACACACAAAGTTCGCTGTGACCATTTCAGAAATTGACACTACACAATTGGAAAGCTGTTGACAGCAACATGAATTTTTATGGTTACACATCTCGCCACCGCAGAGAAAAACCTCATTTCAGAAATAGACTTTACACAGCTGGAAAGCTGTTGGTGAACTCTGAAAACAGCAGCGTAATTTTTTCAAGGTTACACATCTCGCACGCACAAAGGAAACCCCATGCAAAACTCATGGAGCACTCGACTAATGGTGTGCAACATGACTTACACGTATGTACACTATTAGCCGGGTGCTAATGAGATAGCATATGCGCAAGTAATACGGACAAATTTGCGTGAAGGCATACTATGACTTCATGCAAATGCATCCGTCGAAAGGACAAAACTAGCATCTTTTATTCATGTGTCTGATAAATTCACTGATACTGATTATCTCACATGTAAAACTAGCATCTTTTATTCATTTGTCTGATATAAGCCTAGAATCTTGTATTATTCAATATCTTTCTAGAGAGGGTCCTAAAGGATTTTCGGTGATTCATCCGTCACCATAGCTCAGTGGTGGAGAGCGCAGCACTCAAGAAAGTTAGTAATCCGTAAGGTCCCCGGTTCGATTCCGGCCGAAAACACGTCACCTCAGATTCACATGGATTTGAGCATATAGACCCTCAATCAAGGGTTCTAAACTACTGTTTCCAGTAATAAAAGCAACTAAAATCAAAATCAAATTCTTTCCCGGAATCCACACCTGGCAGCAGCTTAGAAAGGGATGCAGGCAGCAAGGACAAAGACGCAGATTGCGATCGTCTTTTCCATGGACATTCTGCGGTTGGTTTGGCTGACGCAACGGCTCTTGCTACATGGCTGCATTAACATTAACATGCTGCAAACGTATATATTGCGATGCATCGTGGCTACGTGTTCAAAGGCATTTTGCCTCGTGAACTCGTTGGCTGTACACGAACAAAATATGAACCTTGTGCTCAACGGTGGAGTTTCTTGGATTCATACAATAGATCAAGCAAATAGAGCTTCCAACAAAGCTACTAGACTATTTCTTACGAAGTAAAAAACACACATCATTCAAGCAACGGCCTGGGACAGTTTCTTATTAAGTTGGGACCTACGTGATTAATCAGGTGTGCACCACCCCTAAGTGGGTAACTAAGCCAGTGATTTTGAAGGTTTAAAGGTCCAGTGATCAAGTTGGTACATTTTCCATTATCCCGCCAGGCCCAGGCCGACCCAGCTGGGCCCAGCTGGGTCGAACAAGGTACAAATTCAAATTTGCTGAGACACGCTCGTTGGAAATTTTATTTCTGCCCCATGGTTTACAGGTGTAAAGATTGGTTTGGGCAGAGAGTTGAAATTTTCGACTGGCCGGACAATAATTTGGCCATCCGGCCTGGAATAAAAAAAATCAATCGAAAAAGTAAGGATAAGGTATGTCTAGCGATGTCACTAGTAGTTATCAAAGCTGCCACCAAAAGATGGGCGAAGACAAAAACAAGGCCTTACTTCGTGTGAAATAGTTCAGAAGTTTCGCTGTAAACCTCCGTTGACTCAAATTTTGCTATTTGAGGTCTTGAGTGCTCATCACTTAGGACCCTAACAAAGTTACCACTTTTTTAGCAAACGAACTTGAGACCTGCCTAAATTTAGACACGGAGCTCTGCCCAAAGGATGCCGATTTCCAGAGTTTTCAAATGAAAGCGGCCTGATGCTTGCAGCCTGAGCAAGATCGTTTTTGGAATCCAATTTTCCAAGTTTTTTTAACTGACGAGTCTTCAAGAACAAACACATTTTGGGGTTTTGATGATCTTTTCAAGTAAATCAAGATATTGTCAAAAATGTTTTGGAGTGCAAAAAAAGTTGATTTCAGTTTCAATGTCGAAACGAAGCCTGGAATGGTAGCAGACTTCTTTTTTAGAAAAACAGACAAAGATTTTCGATCGAATGATCTAATTTGGGGAAGTGGGGGATAAATGAGTCTGCTCCACAGATACAAAGTAATCTCAGCTAGATATCAGTAGAGCAGAACTTGAATGATTTCCCCGGAAAATTTGTTCATGACAAAATCTTGTGAATTGTGACCAGAAAATTGATCCTGCTACTGGCGTTACATTTTTTAGTATTGTAAATGTTTGTAGTACACGTAACCCTCGCTTCATATGAACGACTTTTATTGGTTTTCTTGACAGATATAGCCATATTTGTAAAGAACTAAAAATGGAAGTAAGCGTTAACTTCATCTGTCTTCATAATAAAGCTAGGAAAAATGTATGCAACACACAGCAACAACAACGTTAGAATTCTTTCTTTCTCTTTGTACTGCTCATCTCGAGATTCAACAAGAAAGTGCATTTTGTGGTATTGACAGTCCAAAGAAGGATGCAGAAAACAAGTCAGTCAACAGAAGTAAGAAATTTTGGGTTCGGTGTATTAAGCTCGAGCCTTATAGCGACCGTAACTCCGGTACATGCCAGTGCACCGCCTACAGCCTGTAGCTGAAATGGTGACACTCGAAATGCTCATCGGAACAGAAATCGGAATGCTGAATAGTTGGTCCAAATTCAGGTTTCTTTTCAAATAAGCTGTTTGGAAAGAAACCTGTGGCGACCATTCACAACGTTTTCCCATCTCGATGACCATTTCGAGTCTCATATTCTCGGGGATGTGTTATACGTAACCTGACACTGATGATTCCTTGGGACTGCGTGACGTACTGGCGGTTCGTGTCAACAAAACAAAATCGCTGGGGTAGACCAAAATAGTAGTACTAGGGTGTCACAATGGGTTATGGGGATTCAATATAATACACTTTTCAACCCCACCTTTTTAAGTTACCACTTTTTTAGATAGCGCAACAGATGCGCCTTAAGGAATGCGAACTTTCTGTGCAATAAAAAATGTGATGAAATCAAGAGGTGGGGTGGCAAATTTCAAGGCACTGAGTTTTGAACACCAAAACTCTTGTTACACCCACGAAATAACAGACATTTCCGTTTTTTTGCCAATTCTTATGGCCCATGAGCAGTTCTAGGAATGCAAAAATGTTTGTGATGTTGTAATGTGCCCTGGGGACTCGACTTGAAGGTTACAGCGATTCACATCGGCGAACACCGCGCCTGGGGCAACCAGGAATCCGAGAATACTTGTTTTTATGTTACATGCACCGTCAACCTGACCTCTTTGTTTTTGCAAAAATTTCACGTACACCTCCACAGCGACACCCGACCATTAAAATTGTGTCAGCCGCTGCCTGCGTGATGCGTTATCACAACCCATCATTCATGGGCACGCATGTCACGGTGGCTACATTTGCAGAATGGCAGCTCATGTCCTCAAGACAAAGCAAACCCGACAGTCGACAGAAACGACGGATGCACCTCAGAAGTACACGCACGATCAAGATTCAAATTTGAATTTCTTTTGTTTTCTAATTCATAATACTCACCAAAAATTGCTTTGACAGTTCAAGCACTTGTGTGTGTTGGTGGGCGCACTCGGTGTATGAGAGTCTCTCAACGTGGATGCAGTGCGTAACTACAGTTGTGAGAACGGTTAAGTCGTACGACTTAGCCAGGTATGCCAAATAGGCTCGACCCGGACTGGAAATTACCTAGCTAGGTAATTTCCGGTCCGGGTCGAGCCTATTTGGCATACCGGGCTAAGTCGTACGACTTACCGTTCTCACAAAATCGTGATTAATGGCCACCAGAACCAACCGACCGAGCATGGCTCTCCCTAGCAGGCGTACCCCCATGAGGGCTTCCGTCCGTTCCCATGGTTTGTGTTGCCCCTCCCTGGTGCTGCGGCCGGCCCCGGGGGGGATTCGCGGTGAGTGGAGTTCGAACAGATGTTGCCCCCCTGTTTCATCCGGCCACTGACGGATTCGCGGTGAGCAGGGTTCGAATTGGTGACCTTGCGATCTTGTGAGAACGGTAAGTCGTATGACTTAGCCCGGTATGCCAAATAGGCTCGACCCGGACCGGAAGTTACCTAGCTAGGTAATTTCCGGTCCGGGTCGAGCCTATTTGGCATACCGGGCTAAGTCGTACGACTTGACCGTTCTTACAAGATCGCAAGGTCACCAGTTCGAACCCTGCTCACCGCGAATCCGTCAGTGGCCAGATGAAACAGGGGGGCAACATCTGTTCGAACTCCGCTCACCGCGAAATCCCCCCGGGGCCGGCCACAGCATCAGGGAGGGGCAACACCAACCGTGGGAACGGACGGAAGCCCTCATGGGGGTACGCCTGCTAGGGAGAGCCATGCTCGGTCAATTGGTTGTGGTGGCCATTAATTACGATTTTGTGAGAACGGTTAAATCGACTTAGCCCGGTATGCCAAATAGGCTCGACCCGGACTGGAAATTACCTAGCTAGGTAATTTCCGGTCCGGGTCGAGCCTATTTGACATATCAGGCTAAGTCGTACGACTTACCGTTCTCACAACAGTAGTAGTGCGGTGTGTTGGACGACAGGATGAGACACAGATGGAGAAAGCGAAACCCACTTACAGCCCTGAAATAACGGGTTTACAGCCAAACTTGTGACACGTGATACAGTTGACTAACGATCTCATGTCACAAAACTTTTTGCTGCTGGGGCTGAAGTGATCAGGAAGGCCTCTTGTGGAGAAGACCATGAGTCATGTATATTCATACATATACGTGGGCAGAAAGGAAGGAGCAGGAAAAGAACGAAAGGTATGGCCCCCTTCTAGGCTTCATCAACCATCTCAGCCATCGGGAAAAAAGCGGCTGGAAAGCCTCTCAAACAAATTTCACCACAGGAGTACGAGGTTCCCTCCACACCAACCAGTTCCTTACGAGACTAGAGTCGCTCGGGGTAAAGAACCTTAACACGCGGGAGGCCA
>Ga0335398_10007099_pt1 | contig 13849 bp, 13 predicted proteins | sample BON03_FD_205742 | JGI IMG/M metagenome (GOLD analysis project Ga0335398, IMG submission 205742) | Freshwater microbial communities from Lake Bonney liftoff mats and glacier meltwater in Antarctica - BON-03 (spades assembly) (version 2) | ecosystem: Environmental > Aquatic > Freshwater > Ice >... | reverse complement strand
GAGAGTCTCATCTTCGAGTGAAACTAGAACCCCGTTCACACGCGCACAGGCAGGAGCGTTTGCACTGAGGTGCAGATCGGAGCCACCGCGCTCGACGGTGTCTTTCAGGTAATCGGTAATTTCTCTGGGCATATTCGGTTTCTTTTCTAACTGATTCCTCGCATCGCACGATCAAGATCTTTAGGCCTCCCGCACGCACCCCGCGCAACATCGAAATCCAAGTGCCCCTGCTTCACCGAAGCGACCAGATAATCCAGCGCCGAGCAGGATCTTGTCCCGTCGGATTTGTCCATGTGATCCTGAAGATCAGCCGTCCGCTCTTCGAGAATCCAGCGCCGCGTCCCCGCCTCATTCTGCATGTATTCCAGAGCAGGAAACATCCCGCCGCCTACCTTGGGGAGAAGCTTCTGGGAAACGATGCCGATGAGCTGCGCCGAAAGCAGATGCAGGGCTCCCGAATCGCTTCCACCCAGCAAATTGATAAAGCGGGCGATCGTTTCTGTCACACTCGCGCTGTGCAAGGTCGAGACCACCAGGTGCCCGGTCTCCGCCGCTTGTAACGCAGTCAGCGCTGTTTCCGTATCGCGAATCTCGCCCACGAAAATCACATCCGGACTCTGCCGCAACGACGACCTCAAAGCTGTCGCAAAACTCTCCGTATCCAGCCGGATCTCGCGCTGCGAGAACAGCGAGTTCTCATTCTCGAAAAGAAATTCAATCGGGTCTTCCAGCGTCACAATGTGGCGGCACATCCGCTGATTGATCCAGTTCAGGCACGAGGCAAGCGTCGTCGATTTCCCCGAACCTGTCGGTCCGGTTATCAGCACAAGGCCGTTTTTTCTCTGGAACCACGATTGCAAAAGCTCAACAGGGAGCGCCAGTTCCTCAAGCGTCGGAATGGCTTTTTTAATCGGCCGTAGCACCGCAGCCAGCCGCCCAAGAGTGCGATAAACGTTCACCCGCAAACGCTCGCCATTCGGAATCTGCCAAGAGACATCGGTCTCTTTGGTCTCGTTGAAATCGACCCCGCATCGGGTCCAAAGATCCTCCATCGCAGAACGCGGAATAGGCCCCGGGTGAAGCTCCACGACGCTGCCCTCCCGCCGAATCCGCGGCGGATCTCCCTCGACTAGGAACACATCCGTTGATTCATACCTAAAAGCGTTCTGAATGAGGTTAACTAGTGCATCGTCCATGGGTTTTCCAGCCCCTCTCTGATGAGAAACTTAATAAAGGCTATCCCATCTGCAGCATCGGTGAAGATAAAATGTCAGGTTACCGCGCTTTTTCATTCCGAGGAGACAACATCAAGCGGACGCTATTTCAAATAATGGTCAAGGAAACCAATCGCCTCATCTACCGCTTTGCCCGAAGAAAAGAACGCAGTCACGTGCCCACGATCAGGAATCCAATAGATTTCGCCGCCCATTTCTCGAGTGTGAAAACCACCTGCTTCGCTGCCATCCCCGCACCCCAGCCCCCCAAGCAGGAGTTCAATGCGAGAGTTACAAAATCAGAACTGCTGCGGCTAGAGCCCCTCGACAAATAAACAGCATCACCCCTCACTCCTCGCCAAAATCCACATCAGATCCGAGATGCGATTCAGAAACACTCTGACCACCTCAGGAACCTGCCCGCCATCTTTATGTAATAAAAGAACATCACGCTCCGCCCGCCGCGAAACCGTCCGCGCGTGATCGAGATGCGCTCTCGCCATCGATCCCTCAGCACCGGGAACCGCCCAGTGTGTGAACTTCACTCCCACATCTTCAATCCCCTTCGCGGTCTGTGTCAGCCACTCAAGATCCTCTGATTTTACCGCTGAGTATCCTTTCTCCAGATACTTTTCCTGATCCTCCGGCAAACAAGCAAGTTGCCCCATGAGCCCGAACAAAAGATTCTGCAAGCGATCAAGGATTTCCGTATGCTTACCCTCCGCATCTGCCGCACGCGAGAGCCCAATCGCCGCGTTGAGTTCGTCGATGCTTCCGAGCGCTGTGAAGCGTGAAGAAGTCTTGGAAATACGGCGTCCAAACATCAAATCCGTCATGCCGTCGTCGCCTCGCTGTGTGATAATACTCATTTCCTCTAAGATGAACGTTGAATCTGTGCGAGCAACAACGAAGATGGCCAAAGAAATATGAGGGAAACGGAACTGGCGAATCATTTGGAAAAGGCGGTATGCGAAATCGTGCGAGGCCAAGAGGCGACGGTAAGAAAAGTCCTCGCCTGCATGTTCGCCGGGGGACACGTCCTGCTGGAAGACTACCCGGGAACCGGAAAAACCACGCTGGCCAAAGCAATCGCTAAATCCATCAGCGGTGCAGAATTCAAACGAGTGCAGTTCACTCCAGATCTCCTCCCCTCCGATATCCTCGGCGTTTCCGTGCTCGATCCCCGCACTCAGGAATTCCGTTTCCACAAAGGCCCGATCTTCACCGACATCCTCCTCGCAGACGAAATCAACCGCGCATCACCCCGGACCCAGAGCGCCCTGCTCGAAGCCATGGGCGAACGCCAGGTCACCGTCGAGGGCACGCGCTACGATCTCGACGGCCTGTTTTTCGTAATCGCCACCCAGAACCCGGTCGAGTTTCGCGGCACCTACCCACTCCCCGAAGCACAGATGGACCGCTTCGCGATGCAATGCCAGCTCGGCTACGTCAGCGCGGAGGAGGAAACCAAAATCCTCGCCGACCAGGCCGAAAGCCATCCTTTGGTATCGATGCAGCCTGTCCTTTCACGCGAGGAAGTCCTGGAAATATCAGCAGCCTCCCGCCGGATTCGCTTTTCCGAAGAACTCCGCCACTACGCGGTCTCCCTAGTCGCCGCTACCCGTGGGATCCCCGAGATCCAGCTCGCTGCCAGTCCCCGCGCCTCCCTCAGCCTCATGAAAGTCTCCCAAGTCGTCTCGCTCTTCGAAGGTCGCGAGTTCGTGGTTCCCGAAGTTATCCAAGCTGTCGCTGTTGATGTCATCGCACACCGCTTAGTGCTGGCACCTGAATCTAAATACTCCGGTCTCGACGCGCGCCAGATCGTCGAGGACCTGGTCCGGAACACACCAGCTCCCGTCTGATGAAAACCCGTCCGGCAGCAAGGCGGTTCCGACTGCTGCATTTCTTCTACTACCGGGGTGCTGCGGTCCAATTCTGGATTTCCAGGCGGCTCCGCCCGGCTGGCATCGGCGCGCTGATGGTGACCTCCTTAGCCAGCTTCAATATCATCGGCCAACAAAAGAACTCCATCTTCCAGATATTCTGTTTCTCCCTTGGCTTGTTGCTCCTAAGCTTCGTTTGGGTCCTTTTCCGCAGGGCGAAAGTTTCCGCCGTCCTCCACCTTCCCAAACACTCCACCGTCGACGAAACACTCCGCTATTCCGTGCGCCTGAAAAATGACGGACGCAGAACATTGCGGGGTGCAAGAATCGAGCAAACTCCACCGGATCCCAGACCCGGCCTCGCGGAATTCTCCCACATCGAGGAACCGGGAGAAGCACAACGAAACATCTTCGACCGCACCATGGCCTACTACCGCTGGCAGTGGCTGGTGTCACGTATCCGCGGCTTCACCAGCGGTGAATGCGAGACCTCTATCGACCTCCAGCGCGGCGAATCGAAAATCATCCCCATGACTCTCACCCCATGCCGCCGAGGGGTCTTCGCCATGGATGACCTCAGGCTGCTACTTCCCGATCCACTCGGCTTTTTCCAAAAATGTCGCCCACTGCCAACCGCACCCGTTCGTCTCATCGTTCTGCCGAAACGCTACCGCCTGCCACAGTTCGAAATGCCTGGATCAGCCGCCTTCCGCATTGGCGGCGAGGAAACCAGCAACGCGATCGGCACCTCGGGTGAATTTGTCGGCCTCCGCGAATACCGCTCCGGAGACTCGATGCGGCAGATCCACTGGAAAAGTTGGGCTCATACCGGCAAACCCATGGTCAAGGAACTCGAAGACACGTTCTACCCGCGCTACGCCTTGGTGCTCGATACCTTCCCCGGATCCCCCGACAGGCACGTTTTTGAAGAAATGGTCTCGGTCGCATCTTCTTTCGTCGTCGGCCTCGACCGCAGCGAAGCTCTTCTCGACCTGATGTTCATCGCCGACAAGGCACACACCGTGACAGCTGGAAGAGGCATGGAGCGTGCTGAAAAACTCCTTGAGGTCCTCGCTGGTGTCCAAATCGAAGAAAACGAACGTTTTAAATCACTTTCCACAACCGTCATCCGCCACCGCGAAAAGATCACCTCCAGCCTCCTAATCCTTAACGGCTGGGACGAACTCCGAGCACAATTCGTCACCCAATTGCGCAAATCCGGTATCGTCTGCGTACCCTTGGTCATCGGCCACGGCCAACCGCCGGCCAACCTTCCTGGCTACTGGCTTGATTCACAAAACCTCCCCCGAGACCTCCTGCGCTTGCCTCCCCAACTATCCGCTACGATATAACTATCGCGATCCATGGAAAACAAAGTCCAGCCACCACCCCGATTGCTACTCGGTGCAACGCTCCTCTTCTGGGGCGCGATGACCACCCATCCGATTATCGGCCTGATGCTAGCACTCCTTGTCGAAAGCGCCAACTGGATGCGCTTCCGCTGGGACTTTGCCAGCAAGGCATGCTCGCTGGCATGGCGTATCAGCATCCTTCTGGTCGTCGCCGCCGGCGTCCTGACTTGGCTTGATGGCAGCCGCTACACCGCCCTTCCCAGGCTCATGATCTGGCTTCCACTGCTCCTGCTGCCAGTCCAGTTTGTACAGAGCTTTGGATTACGTAACTGGATAGGCCTTAACAGTTTATCTTTCTTTTCAGAACTTCACCGTAAACGCAATCTCAGACTAGGCCGCGAAACTTCAATCATTCGTTTTAATTTTGGAAACGTTTTTTTTGTAAGTGCAATCACCGCCGCTAGCCTCGGCTACCACGCCCAACACACCATCTTCTTCCCGGGCATCGTGATCCTCTCCGGATGGCTGATTTTCTCCCGCGTCAAAATCAGAGCCTTCGCCCTGCTCTTCATGATCCTGACCGGAAGTATCATCGGCATCGCAGGTCAGAAAGGAATGAACCGACTCTACCAGTGGGTCACTAACCGCTCGGCTCAGGATGGCGGCTACCCCAGCACCGATCCCACCACCAACAAAACTAGCATCGGCTCACTCGGCAAAATCAAACAGTCGTCTGAAATGCTTTGGCGAATCTTTCCAGAGCCAGGCGTGGCCCCACCGAGGCTGCTGCGTATCGCCAGTTACAACCGCTACAAAGGAATCAATTGGAAGAATCGCCTACCAGATCCAATTCCGGAAGATGATACCAATTTCCGCGAACTCACCACGATAGAACTCACCGATGGTGAGACTTACTATTTGATGAGGGAAAACATGTCCCGCAAGGACCTGGTGAAGAGTCTCCCGACCTTCCGAATGCGAGGCGCTTCCGGCTCAGAGGAGCCCCTCCCCCTACCAGGTGACGCCTCCAGCCTGCAAGATTTCGAACTCGACGGGATCGAGATCAACCCCCTCGGCACCGTGCGAATTTTCCCTCAAAGATCTATCATCGAAGGCAGCGTCCGTTGGAACGACCGTGCCACCCCTGATGATCCACCCTTCTCCGTCGAAGATCTTGAGATCGACGATTTTGAAATCGAGGGCATCAATGAGGTCGCTGAAAAACTTGGCCTCAAAGAGCTCCCGACCACGATGGCGAAGATCGCCCGCATTAGGGATTTTTTCAGCAGTGAATTCGAATACACCCTCTACCTGACGATCCAACGGGCCCGAGCCAAGCGCACCCGCCCGAGCGAGATCGAGACCTTTCTCACCACCAGCAAGCGTGGCCATTGCGAATATTTCGCAACCGCCGCCACCCTCCTCCTACGGGCCGCCGATGTGCCCGCCCGCTACTGCGTCGGATTCTCCGTCATGGAACGCAGCACTCGCAGCAATACATGGATCATCCGAGGAACCCATGGCCATGCATGGACCCGGGTCTGGGACGACAATCGCCAGCGATGGGTCGATTTCGATCCCACCCCTCCCGGATGGCTGGTTACCGAAACCGGCGAAGCAACTAGCTCCCAGTGGCTCGCCGATGCCTACCAACGCTTCAAAGAGGACTTTTTCCTCTGGCGCAACCGACCCGCTAATCGACTCGGCGCAACCATTGTCATGTGGATCCTTGGACTCTCCGTCTTCATCTTCATTGGAAGGCGCCTTTGGAAATCCAAACTGGTCGTCGATACCAAAAAGCAAATCGTCTACGGAAACGGCGAACGGATCACAACCCCATTACACGCACTTGAAAAACCCGCCCTGAAAATACTCAGCCCCCGCCAACCCGGCGAGACTCTGGTTTCATGGCTGGCAAAATTGAAACCGCACAACGTCCCCTTAGCCATCCTTGAAGAAGCCGTCTCGATCCACCAGCGCCTGCGTTTCGATCCCTCGCCTACTGAAATTGACCAGGTGGAACGTTTGACAGTGATTACCGGTGAGCTGCGCAAACGGATGATAGGATCCCAAGGGTCGCAATCCTAATATTTGTTTCTAAAATATTGGTGTCTCCTAAAAAATGTCATCGTTGTGTCGCAGGTTTAATCAACCGCGGTTAGCTTCCACCGCATCTTTCTTGAACAGACGGTAAATCCAGATAAAGAAAAAGGGCGCAAAGACGACGACGAAGAGGGTGGTAGCGGTGATCCCGCCGAGGACGCCGATACTGATCGCGTTCTGCGCACCCGAACCAGGGCCCGATGCGAATGCCAGGGGCAAAACGCCGAGGATGAAGGTCAGGGAGGTCATGAGAATCGGACGGAGGCGTTGCTTGGCGGCTTCGTAGGCGGCGTCGTAAGCTGTCATACCTTCCTCGAAATTATTTTTGGCAAATTCGATGACGAGGATCGCGTTCTTTGCGGCCAGGCCGATTGTAATGAGAAGTCCAACTTGGAAATACACGTCATTGGCTTGGCCGGTCAACCAAGTGGCAATTACCGCACCGAAAATACCCAGCGGCACGACCAGCATGATCGCAAGGGGGATGACTAGGCTTTCATAGAGGGCGGCGAGGATGAGGAAAACCGCCAGAGCGGAAATCGTGTAAAGAATCCAGGTGTTACTACCAACCTGCTTTTCCTCATAGGAAAGCCCAGTCCAAGAGATTTCGATTCCCTCCGGTAATTTTTCGACGAGGCGCTCGAGTTCCGCGAAAGCTTCGCCCGAACTAACGCCGGTTATAGTAGATCCCTGAATTTCGCGGGAAGAGGATCCATCGAAACGGGTGAGCTTGGGGGAGCCGTAGGACCAGCTCCCCGATGCCAATTCGGACATCTGAACCATCCCGCCGCTGAGGTTGCGCACATACCAATCGTCGATATCCTCCGGCAGCATTCGGTAGGGGGCATCGGCCTGCACATAGACACGTTTGATACGTCCCGAATCCAGGAAGTCGTTTACATAGACACCACCCAGCGCAGCGCTCAGCGTGCGGTTCATCGAGGTGATAGGCACGCCCATTGCCCTGGCTTTGGTGCTGTCGATATCCAAGTCATATTGCGCGCTGTTTTCGAGCCCGTTAAAGCGAACCCCGGTCAGAACTTTGCTCTGTTTGGTCATGTCGAGCAGGCGGTCGGTGGCGTCTGCGAGCGCTTCATTACCAAGTCCGGCGCGGTCCACGAGCTGGAACTCGAAGCCATTGGAATTGCCAAGGGCGCTGACCGGCGGCGGCACGATAGCAATGATCTCGGCATCACTTACACCGGATAGGGAGCGGAAGGCTTTTTCCTTGATCTTAAAAACGCTGCTTTGTGCGTCGCGCTCATCCCACTCCTTCATTTTGATAAAGGCGATCCCCACATTCTGGCTGCGGCCAGCGAAGCTAAAGCCTGCGGCAGTGAACAGTCCCTCAACTGCATCCCCTACCTCATCGAGATAGAAGTCTTCGATTTTTTTCACTTTCTCGATGGTTTGTTCGAGGGTGGAGTTCGGAGGCCCGGACAGAATTGTAAACATACGTCCCTGATCTTCGTCCGGCAGGAAAGAGGTGGGGATACGGACGAAAATCAGGATCGCAGCGGTGACAAGGGCGACGAACATGAGCGGGAGCACCACCCGGTTTTCCAAAAGCCGGTCCATCAACCAAGAGTGGCCGCGGCGGACTTTGGCGAAGCCCCGGTTGAACAGCCCGAAAAAGCCGCGATCCTTGGTCTTTTTCCCCGGTTTCAGGATCAGACCGCAGAGCGAGGGGGAAAGCGTCAGTGCGATAAACAGCGAAATACCCATGGCCACCGAAATGGTGACCGAGAACTGGCGGTAGATCACGCCCACGGATCCTTCGAAAAAGCTCATGGGGAGGAAGACCGCCCAGATGACGACGGTCGTTCCTACCAGAGCACCAGAGATCTCTTTCATCGCGCTCCGGGCGGCTTCTTCCGGTTGAAGGTCGCTGTCCTGCTCGAGCTTCCGTTCCACATTCTCTGTAACGACGATGGCGTCGTCCACCAGCATCCCAATAGCGAGCACCAGGGCAAAGAGCGTTAGCACGTTGATCGAATATCCGAACGCCAGTAGGAAGCCCAAGGTGCCCAGCAACACGATGGGGATAGTGACCGCAGGGATGATGGTTGCGCGGATCGACTGCAAAAACACGAAAATCACCAAAACGACAAGAACGACTGCCATGCCCAAGGTGATGATGACGTTCAGGACGGAAGTCCGGATAAAGGGAGAGACATCGATGGGATAGACGATTTCGAGGCTTTCGGGAATGATCTTATCGAAGTCTTTAATCCGATCCTTGACTGCTTGAATGGTTTCCAGCGCGTTGGCTTCTGAACCCAGCTCGATAGCGATGCCGGAGGCGGGCTCGCGATTCCAGCGACCAATGACATTGTAACTTTCAGCACCGACCTCGACCCGGGCGATATCGGCTAGCGTGACGTGACCACCGCCCTCCGTGACTGTGAGCAGGATTTTACCGAATTCCTCGGCAGTGGTCAGGAGGGATTGTGCCGTGATGGTTGCGTTGAGTTGCTGTCCCTCAACGCTGGGTGCACCGCCGATCTCGCCAGTGGCGAGTTGGATGTTTTGCTCTTCGATCGCTTGGATCACGTCCACCGTGGTGAGCCGGTAATTTTTCATGCTCAGCGGATTCAGCCAAATGCGCATGGCATGCTCGGGCCCGAAGGTTTGAATTTTGCCGACCCCGCTAACCCGGCTGAGCGGTTCCTGAAGGTTTGATACGAGGAAATCGGAGATGTCCTTCCTGCTCATCGAGCCGTCCTTGGAATAAAATGCTACAATCAGGGCATAGCTGCTGCCCGCTTTTTCGATAGGAACCCCGAGTTCCTGAACAACCGTGGGGAGCGAGGAAAGCGATTGGGAGACCTTGTTCTGGGTCTGCACTTGTGCGATGTCCGGATCGGTTCCGGGCTCGAAGGTCAGAGTGATCGTGGCCCTGCCGGAGGAGGAACTTTCCGACTGGATGTAGCGCAGATTGTCAATACCGGTGAGGTTCTGCTCGATCACCTGGGTAACGGTGTTTTCCAAAGTCTTGGCGGAAGCACCCGGGTAGGTGGCGGTGATGGAAACTTTAGATGGCGCGATGGTGGGATACTGCTCGATGGGCAGTTGAAAGTAAGAAAAGATGCCTACGCCTATAATAAAAAGGGCGACCACTTGGGTGAAGATTGGGCGTGCGATGAAGAAGCGTGAGATCATGGGTCAGCCCTCTGGATTGATTTTTTCCGGCCGGAGCTCGGCCCCTTCAGTCAGCGTCATGGTGCCTTCGACGATCAGGCGTTCCCCGGCTTCCAGGCCTTCCAGCACGACCCAGCGGTTTTGATAGGCGACACCCGTGCGAATCGAACGCTTCTGAGCCCGGTCGTTGGAGTCGATGACCCAGACGCTTTGCTTGCCGTCCGGTTCAATCTTTACGCTTTTTTGCGGGATAATGATTGCTTTAGCGCGGCTGGCGACTTCCACCGAGGCTCGCACGAACATACCGGGCAAAAGTATGTTATCCGGATTGGGAAAAACCGACCTCAGGCGAATGTTTCCCGTCTGCGGATCGACGGCCAGCTCGGCGGTGTTCAAGGTGCCTTCGTGCTCGTAGGGTTCTTCGGTGCTTGTTGGGAAAAGCCTGACAGGAAACGTCGCTTGTGCATCGTTTTCCAAACGGGTGGGGGTCAAGCGTTCACGGAGGTTCCGCACCGTCGTGACCGATTGCGAAAGATCTACATACACAGGATTCAGCTGAAGGACCGTGGCGAGCGGGGCGGGTTGTCCCTCGGTGACGAGCGCACCTTTTGTAACGGTGGAAGGACTGATGTAACCGCTGATCGGTGAATGCACTCCGGTGTAGTCGAGATTGATTTTGGCCATTTTGACCTGAGCTTTGGCCATACTGATGGCGGCCTTTGCCTGATTCAAAGCGGAGATGGCTTCGTCGTATTCCTGCTCGCTGACGGCATTGCTTTCGATCAATATTTCGTAGCGGGTGGCGAGTGCCTGGGCGCTTTGCCGTTGTGCCTTGGCATCTTCCAAGGTGGCTTGAGACATATCGTAGTCGGCCTCGTAGCGCGCGGGGTCGATCTGGTAGAGTTGTTGACCTTCCTCTACATAGGCGCCTTCTTCGAAAAGCCGCGATTGGATAATACCGCTGACCTGAGGCCGAATTTCCGCAACTTGGTAGGCAATCACGCGTCCGGGCAGTAGGTTGAGCCGGTTGATGGCTTGGGGCTGTAGCTCGATATAGCCGACATCAGCAGCGGACGCCTGTTTATCGGGCCCGGCCTCGTCAGATCCGCCGCACCCCAAAAGTATAAGCTGGCTGGTGAAGGCAGGAAAAAGGAGCCAGTACCATCGCCTCTTGGGAGGTTTCGCGTATCGCTCTGGAGTCGTATTTGGTTGCGAAAGCATGCGTGGAAATTTTGAGTAAGTATGGGATAACGTATCGACGTTTGGAGGTAACAGATTGCATCAGGTGAAATTAAGTCAAATTATCGGTAGGATTTGGGGAGATTTTCTAACATAATCAGATCGAGATTTACCCTCGGCGAATTGCGGAAATCCTTATACTGACTGACTGACTGACTGACTGACTGACTGACTGACTGACTGCTACTGCTACTGCTAGGAATTTGCTTTTGGCGGGAGGGCCTTGTAACAGCCCTTGGGCTAGACCGAAGGTCGGGGAAAAGGGAGTTGTTTTCATTCACCCACCTTATGACTTCAAAGTGGTTGGCGGTTTGCTGACCAATTTCCACTTGCCAGAAAGCACCCTGATCATGCTGGTCAGTGCCTTTGCGGGGAGCGACCTAGTGATGGAGGCCTATCGCCAGGCAGTGGCAGAGCGCTATCGCTTCTACAGCTACGGTGACTGCCTGTTGCTGGTTTGATGTTGTTGAGCAGGCACAAAAAAACCGGCGTCCCATGGTGGGATGCCGAGTTTATTGAAAGGTTAAATTAGAAGCTGAGGCCGAGGCTGAACACACCGCCTGCTACGTTACCGTTTTTATTTCCGTAAACTATGGAAGTGAAGTGTTGGACTTTTGCGCCAAGGCGGACATATCCATTCAGGCCCATGAGTGAAACGTCATGCTCGATGCCGGCACCAAGTTGATAAGTCCATGAGTGGTCGTCGACATAATCTGAATCGTCTTCACCATTGGGGTAGCCCACGCGAGTATTTGCGTAGAGCGAGAAGCCAGCACCAATTTCTTTGGTGACTTCAAGGCCGAGAACTGGGCCGAAGCCTTGATAATCGACATCAGCACCGTCGGCGTAGGGTTCGTAGATGTCAAAGTAGCGCAGTCCGAGTGAGTATTCGCCTTGGAATGATCCTCGATCGAAGCTCTTGAAGGCTTCGAACTCGAAGCTTTGAATGTTAGGGCCTTTTTCATCGCTCTCGGTTAAATCTTGGATACCATTAAAATCAAAGAAACGTGCACTGACCCGCATGATCAGCTAGTTGCCATTCCTCTGTAGTATTGGCTTGACAAACCGGCAGAATGTTTATAAAAAAAATCTTATGAAAGTAAAAAATAAAATCATGGTTATCGCTGGCCTCGCCCTCACCGCCGGTTCCGCCAGTGCCGCAGTCATCACCGTTGGAGACGGCTTGACCGCAACCGCCTCTTCGTATCAAAACGCGTCCAACTATTCCGCGACCAGAGCCGTGAATGGCAGCGGCCTGACGGGTGATGAGCACTCGACCGGGAACCAGATAAATTGGTGGTCCAACAATATCACCGCAGATGCAACTCATGTTCTTGCTAACCAGTGGATCCAATTTGATCTCGGTGATTCCTACGTCCTGAGCACAGTCCAAGTCTGGAATAACAACCAGACCTCTGCGGGTGGTCTGCAAAATAGCGGAATCAATCAGCTTGATATCTATTTTTCTTCAGCCCTTACAGATCCGGGCGATCCCGAGGGTGCTGGAGCCGGAAATTGGACGCTGTGGAAGGAAGATGCAATTTTCACGATTGCTACCGGCGCGAACGACTATACTGGATTTGATATGGCCACAGATACTGGGGTCAACACCGCTTTGCCTACTACGGCTGTTCGCTGGGTGAGATTCGAAGTGGATTCTGTATTCAGCGACAATGCCACTTATCCAGGCTCAGTCGGCCTCGCCGAAATTCAGTTTACCGCGGTGCCCGAGCCATCCACCACCGCCTTGCTTGGACTCGCCGGACTTTCCTTGATCCTTCGTCGTCGCCGGAAGTAAAATCCGGAGCAGGATACACACATTTATCAAACTCAAACGATGCGGGGCGGTCTACTATCAGACCGCCCCGTTTCTTGTCCTGCCAGGCAGCCCCCTGAATCAGGTCAATGAAAACATTGCGAGTCGTCTTGCTTTATTGCGCCTTTGCCATGCCGTGCCACGCCGGAGAAAAGAGCAAACTGGCCACCAATCTTGAGGCGGGAAAGAATCAGGTGGACGTCTCCTACGGAAAAAGCCTCACGGCGAACGGTGCCTGGGTCAAACATCTGGCAGCCATCCTCGATAAACGCTATCCGGGCTTGGCCACCGTGATCGGCAGCGGCAGTTCCGGCGCGTGGTCCGACTGAGGAGTTGCGAACCTCGACTAGAAAGTCATCGCGAAAAAACCCGGCACCGTTTTCATCGAGTTTTCCCTGAACGACAGCGTGGAGCGTTTCCATGGGTCCATTGAAATCGCCAAGGCGAATCTGGAAAACATGATAAACCGCATCCTCAAGGCCAATCCACAGTTCGAGATCATCCTGATGACGATGACCCCCGGGGACAAATACCCGGCAGGCTACAAGTCTTACCGCAAGGACATCGGAGCGCACTACGAAATATACCGCTCCGTTGCGAAGGAGCGCGGCTTCCCGCTCATCGACCAATACCCGAACTGGAAAGCGCTGCTAGCCAATGACAGGAAACTGTTCGATGAATACGTGCCGGACATCATACACCCGACGGAAAAGGGATGCCTGAAGATAATAACACCCGTCATCCTCCATTCGTTGGGCATCAGAGAATCCAAACCATGAAAACCCATACCCCAAAAAGCTGAGCTCGCTGGTGGCGCTTCCACTGTCGCTGCTATTTTCTCTCCCGCTGCATCGCCCTCCCCCGAAAAAAAATCCCCCGCGCGATCATTCCTTTTTCCGCTTGTTCGCATTGCGGTGGATCGGGTAACCCCAATCTGAGACCAAACTCCGCTTTTCATGACTGCCTCCTCCCGGCCGCACCTAACTGACCGTCCTTCTTCCTTGGCGAACCCCCACCTACCAGATATTTGTCCTCAGATGAAAGCCCTCAATATCCTTCCAGTCATAGTTCTAAGCATTCTGCCATCATATGCCCAAGACC
>Ga0335398_10007095_pt1 | contig 13851 bp, 17 predicted proteins | sample BON03_FD_205742 | JGI IMG/M metagenome (GOLD analysis project Ga0335398, IMG submission 205742) | Freshwater microbial communities from Lake Bonney liftoff mats and glacier meltwater in Antarctica - BON-03 (spades assembly) (version 2) | ecosystem: Environmental > Aquatic > Freshwater > Ice >... | reverse complement strand
ACGGCGATGTCACGGGCGTGAAAGGGAAGTCCGATGTCTGGATCGTCAAGCTCGCGCCGGAATCCGTTGGCGTGGAGGAAGCCCTGGAGGAAGCAACCACAGCGTTGGAAATATTTCCCAACCCGGCCCACCAATTCGTAACCCTGAAAATTCCGAATGGTGCAACAAGCATAGATTTCGTCATTTCAGACCTGCAAGGCAAGGAAATGCGTCGACAAAGCATTCCCAATGGTGGAAGCGTTGATATTTCAGCATTTGCCAGTGGATTGTACCAGGTAATGGCGCTCACGCCTGCGGGAAATGTGTGTTCAGGAATGTTGACGAAGGATTGAAAAGCTGCTCCTGCTGCCCAAAATGGAACACGTATTGGCCGGATTTAAAACAGATTTAAAAGTGGGAACCCTTAATCCGTTTTAATCCGTCAAATCCGTTCAATCCTTGTTCCATTGGGGTCGTGGAGGGAAAGTCTTATCGAACCGCCACTTCTACGCACATATCAATTTCGCAATATCAAACTTCTTCGTCCACCCAATCGTCCTCCTCGCGTTCGTCTTTTGTACATAAAAAGATAATTGCGACACTATCAATTTGGCTAAACTGCTCTCTGATATAGTAGATATCGACCTTATCAGCAACATCTTCTTCGACAACTTTAGTTACGATCATGTTGAGCTTATTTAACATTAAATTGCTGTTAATCAAGGCGTATAGCGTGATTTTGTGCTGCTTCTTGCAAGAAGGTTCGTGTTCCTTAGGCCACCAATCCTAGGCGCTCCTTCGCTTTGGCAAGCATCAAAGGCCGGGCATCTTCCAATTGATTTACCTGCATGTATGGCAGGCGTATCACAATATGGTGTCCTTTTTCATCCAACCAGTCATCAATCTCGCGTTCGTTTTTTGTACACATATAAGTAATGGCAACATTATCAAGATGCCGGAACAATTCCAAAATATAATAAGTATCAATCTTGTCAGAAATATCTTCCTCTACTACTTTGAGTACTTTCATGTGACGCTATTTTACAAGTTGAATTTCAAGTCGAAAAGTTGAAAAGCCCAATTTTGCACCGCCTCCAATAGAGTCCTTTGAGTAAATTAAGCCACCAGACCCAAGCGCTCTTTCGCTTTAGCAAGCATCAAAGGCCTGGCATCTGCTAATTTCTTGACTTTCTTATATGGCAAATGAATGACAATATAGCGCACACCTGATGCTTCGACCCAATCATCTTCTTCTCCCCCTTCACTGGTGCATACAAATACGATACCGATGTTTTCTAAGTTAGAAAGCTGGCTTTCAATATATTGTGTATCGACTTTGTCAGAGACATCTTGGTCAACGACTTTTACAACTACCATGTTGAGAAAATTTTTACAAAGTTACGACTAAGTTAGTATAAGTACAATCTATCTCATGATAGGGTTAAATGGTGGTCTTGGCAATTGATCCAATTCAGATCTGGCAGTGTTTTCAGGCAACAATGGGTAAAAGTAAAGTTTGATTTGTTCCTGCTTCAAACATTCTGAAATATTGCCCTTGAACTGAACAACATAAGAAACTTTATTCTCGACCAGAAAAACTGAGGTGTACCGCCCAAGCTGGCCCTTACTCGTTACTCCATACTTCCACACCTCTCCAGCTAAAAGATAGAATGTCGTTCGACCACCGTGTAAACATGGATAAAACCCATTTGAAATAGCCACCAACGCATATTGCTCCGCCTCATCAATTTCCTTCAGCCGCTTTTGCAACTTTGCTTCAGCCTCCGGACTAAGTTTGGGCGCTTCATTTTCCCCGACAATATTTATCTTTGAAAACAATACAACGAACACAACCAATAAAGCCACCCCAAAGAGCAGGAGTGCCGAAAAAAGCCACTTTGGCTTAATATCAGGCTTGTTTTCAACTTGAACTCTATCAGTTCCCATTCTCCGTAAAGTTTTGCGAATGCACCATTTTCAAGGCTTGATTTATTATCAAAAGCTTGGGTTCCAATATTTTTGGTAATTTTCAAGCAAAAATATTCCTAATTGTTGTAATCTTCAAAAATATTTTCCAACAATACAACCAAAAGGAATGCTGTGAAATAAAATGGAACAAAATCAGATCGATCAGGGCATACGCTTAAAAAAGTTGATTAAGGCATTGAACCTCAATCAATCAACATTTGCCAATAGCCTTGGCATGACCCAAGCCAATATCAGTAAAATGACAATTGGAGCGGGAAAAGTATCCTCAGAGGTGCTAAACCGCATAACTATACATTATAAAGAAGTAAACATGCACTGGCTCTTGACTGGTGATGGAATGATGTTCCTGGATGAGGGGGCTAAGGGGGCAGTGCAAGAACCTGCACCTAAGTACAAAGGCAGGGGAAGACTGGAAGAATTGGAAGCACGGGTGGAGCAGCTGGAAGAGACCGTGCGGCGCTTAAAAAAAGACCTTAATAAATGAGGCACGCTTGCATCCTCGATATTTGGGTGTGCCAATATTGTTGAGTGCCATCCGGCAGGGTTTCAACTTCTTGTATCCCTGTGTGATCGTCAGCTATTTGCAGGAGACCCTTCGCGGCATCATATTGGTAGCCGGGGTTGAGCATAACCGAGATATTTGGGTACAATTTTTCCAGCCTTCAATAATTGCAACCGCGAAGGAGGAATTGCAACAGATATATACAGGGGCACTTCCTTCAAATCATCTACTGCAAGACAAATATAAAATCCATCACTGGTATCTTTTGCGACAAACAATTGTGGGGAATCGTGCCAAATAAGTGTCTCAATGACGGATATTGAATTTTTCATTATTCGAGAATTGTCATTATTCCAATTTGTAAAATCTCCTTCTCTGGAGGGCAATCTAGTAAAAGTTGCTCGTATCAATTTAACATACAAAAGTAACATAAATAATACTATCCAATTGTCAAGATGGAAACAATTTCAATCCGCACAAATCGAAGATATCAGCCAAAATGCTGCACAAATCGCGTATAAACTTCAAAAATCTTAAATCATCACTCGTCAATCTTCAATCAAATATAATTTGGTGTTTCATGGCTTTGCATCGCAATATTCATGCGTCTGCCCTGGCCCTAGCCCCCACTTACCCGTCCCCCCACCGCCCTTTCCAACTTCAACACAAACGCCCCGCCCAGCCCCCTCCCCTTCCGATGCTCCAATGCCTCCGCCAAAAGCCGCACCAGCCGCTCATACGGCACAATCTCCAATTCATGCGCCTGGTTGGTAAACTGCAGCGGCGCCGTGCGCAGCTCATCCATATAAGGCTGCACTTTGTCCAGGAATTTATCCCCATCGTAATTGTACTTGGAAAGGATGACCAGGATTTTTATAAAAAGCTGAGAGCGGTGCGTGTCTTCACTGTTGCGGAGGTAGCGTTCGCGGTATTTTTCGAGCGCGGCGACGCGGCGCCACAGGTCGTCGTCCCGGCCTTCCACAAAACCCAGCATCACTTCAGCGGCCAGAATGGCGATGTTCATGCCGGTTTTGTCTTGTGAAAAATCTTTGATCTCGTTGCGGAAGCGGCTGCTTTTTACCTTCGGCACCATGCCCTCGGGAAATGTCGTACTGGTTAGTTGTGATATGATGTAGAGGTAAGCGCCGAGGATATGCCAGGTTTCGCGTTGGGTGTCGCGCAGCACGTTAAAGCGTTTGTGCCGCATGGACAACGCGTACAATTCAGCGGCACCATGGTAATCTTCGTTGTGCATTTTCAGGTAAAAACCAATTTCTAAAGTATTGAACCAGTGATTGTTACCTACTGAAACTTCATCAAGTGCTTTTTTCAGGAAACGCTCGCCTTTTTCGTATTGACCCAGATAGACGCAGTTGGTGATGCCGTGGTAATAAAAAATTCGGAGTGTGCCTTTGCAGTCATAGGCCCGATGGGCAAAGAATTCAATGGCTTGTTCGTTGGATGCCGCAGCGTCCCGGTAATTGGCCTCTATTTGGTGGCGCATGGCATCCATCAAAAAATAGACCGTATGAAAATTATGGGAGGGGATAACGCCGACGTAGGGTTTCATTTCTTCCAAATGGCACTGGGCCATCACGACATTGCCTTTTTGAAGCGCCTTTTTGTTGGCATAAAAGAGCGTCACCCACTCAAAATGGATAATGGCCCGCTCTTCAATGGCCCGCCATTTTGAGTATGTATCATACAGCTTGCGATGCTCCTCGTATTCGTGCATGCTACCCCCCGAAACGCAAACGAAATTCATCATGGCTTTGGCAGCTTCCACCACAAATTCGGGCCGACCAAAGTCCAGGCCAATTTTCAGCAGCTCGTCCGCAGCCTTTTTCGAAGCGTTTTTGCAAGCCTGAATATTCAATGATTTGGCGATTGCTGTGAGCTGGAAGCCTTTGAAGCGTCCGTGGTTCAGTGGATCGAACATCTCTTTGTCAAAGCCAATGTGCAGCACCATCTGCTCCAGACATCGCAGGAGCTCTTTGGCTACCTGCCGGAACCGTGTACGCTCGCCCACATTAGCGCTGGCAATGGCATCCGCTTCCGTGCGGAAGTTATTGGACTGGATGGCGTGGAACAGCCGAAGCACCGTGCGGTTGTTGTGGGCATAATAACCGAGCAGTTCCTCCGGGTTGGGCAGTGCTTGTTCTGTGAGGCAGACTAATTCCGTCAATTCCTTAATCATAATTCAAGGATTATTAATAGGGTGAAGCAGCTACAAACTACTGATAATCAATGTGTAGTAAGTATTAATAACAAATGTCGGCCACTAAGCCCCAAATTTTTATAACACTTTTCCCCCGGAATTCCACCTGCTTTTCGGCAGTGCCTGCTGCAAGGTTGCAGCATCACCCAATAAGTCGCATTTTGGGATTAGAAGTTACAAAGACGCCCCTATTTCAAGGGTATTGATTTCTCTAAAACATTATAAAAAAGGTATAAAATGACTGCTTTTAAACGAAGTGACTGCCGGTTAACCCGCACAACCAATGCTTGCCTTGCAAAACCAGTGTTGGGGCACAAGGAGCATTTTCTGCATCAGAAAAAACAACAGAAGCAGCACCAAGTCCCGCTCAAGAGGCCAATCCTTGTAACATATTCGGGGATTGATTCCGCTCAAATTTTAGCAAAAAGGGTCAAAACGGCGACAAGTCAACGATTTACACTGGTTTTTGGCGAACATTCAAAGAGCCTTTTCAGCTACTCTAAAACATTGATTATAAAACAGTTGCTAAAAAACAGCTGATGAAAACCATACCGCAATACCTGCTTTTTTAATGTCAAACTGTCGCAATTCCCTTCAAAAACCGCCTGCACATTTGTATCGACATCAAACATGCTTCACTTTTAAACACCTTCAACATGTACAGCTTCTCTACCACAACTCAAGTGTCAACGCCATCACCTTTGACAACGGTTATCACATCGGCCCGCTCCATTATAGTCGTCGATATTGTGTCTGCCGTACGGCCGCCCGGCCCTGAAAGCTGAACATTGCCGCGAACACTGTTTTTTGGCTTAACAATTTGAAAGTCAAATATATAAGTCAAAAAACAGGCGGCTTTTTTCGCAAAAAAATCGCAAAAACCCTGCACAACTGTCGCAACTTTATTGCATTCCCCAACCCCATCTTTGTCATATCAAAACATCGAAACACTATGATAAACATTCGCATAGCACCTGAAACAAAACCATACTTGCCCCAACCAACTACACTCGCCTGGGTAAAAAACCGTATCTCAGGCACCGAGGAATACAGACTGGAGATGATTGAAACGGCTTCGGCCAACAACATGAACGCAGGATGGGGGAAAGGGGCTGAGGTCTGCGCAAAGCTCTCCCTATTGGAAAGCGGCGCAGTGCTGGCTTCCTTTCCACTCCTCGGTAAAATGCCCGGCACCATTCAACCCGATCTATTCACCACCTGGTTTTTGCTGGACGCACCAGCCTTGGTTCCAGCCGGCATATTTGGATGGGAAATTGAAATCGCGGCAGGAAGGCACTTGATGGCTTCATCCTTGGGCAGTTGGGTCGTTTTTTTCAAACCTGTCAACGCGGAAAGCCCTTGGAACCCAAAAACCTCCCTAATGAACCAAAACATGAATTTCTAACAGCAATCAAACACTCCAACACCATAAGTCCACAAAATCATCAAAACACGCTACCCTTGCAAAAGCCATGATGAACCCCGCGAAGCGCGAAAGCCCTCTCTTCTTGCTAGCGTGCCGACCGGGGCCATCAGGCGAGCCTTGAAAAACCAACAGTACCATGAAAACAATACCAAATCCCTAAAACCACATGAAAACACCCAGGTCTTGGAAGGCCGGCGGGCTGCTCATCGGCAATGCGCCGAATAAAAAACCATAACAGCAGGCCCAATCGCCTCCCAAACCAACCCCAAATGGAGTACACCGGAAAATCCAAAAAAGAGTACGGACGCAGATGCCGAAAAGCGCACAGAGTAGGCAAAAAACACGCTTCAACAATTATGAAAACTTTTACCATGCTTCTTTTGCTGATCATGCTGGGCTTCAACAGCATGATGGCGCAAGAAGGCGAACCCGTCCCCATTCCGGGACAGTACATTGTCCTCCTGACGGAATCGGCAGCCATGCCAGTAGCCTTACAGCGGACAACAAGTAGTACACGAGAACAAACGGCAACAGTAAACCAGCCCAAAAGGGATGCAAATTTGGCAAAAGTGTCACAGGTGTGGCAGGCAGCAAAAATTCCGGCAGAAAAAGTGATCGCCGAATTTGCCGATGCCATTGTGGGCTTTTCCGCCAACTTGTCAGCTGCCGAAGTCACTCAATTGTCCGCTAACCCGGCTGTTGAAGGCGTTTACCAGGACTACCTCATCCAACTTGATCCGCAGGTACTAGAAAACGAACCGGCGGAAATGGAAAGAGCGGGCCAAACAGTCCCTTGTGCCATCCTGAATGCTGGCGGTTTCAAAGTATCTGCCAGCGCCAGCTGGATCTGGGTACTCGACACGGGCATCGACCTGGATCACCCTGATTTGACGGTAGGCAATTTGTATCCTTATGCCAAGTCCTTTATTCCGGGAGAGAGCTACGACGACGCCAACGGCCACGGAACGCATGTTGCCGGCATCGCAGCAGCTAAAAACAATTCCATCGGTATTGTTGGCGTCTCGGCTGGCGCGCTCGTTATCCCGGTAAAGGTGCTGTCCAACAGCGGCCTGGCTGCTATGACTTACGTGGTGCAAGGCATCAACCACGCCGCTGTGTACGGTGACCCAAATGATGTGGCAAACCTCAGCCTGGGCTCCTACCCCGTCACCAATTGCCAGAACAACAACCCTGCCCTGAAGAAAGCCATTCTCAACCTCGGCAGCCTGGGTATATGGGTGTGCATCGCTTCCGGCAATAATTCTGGCAAAGCCATCAATTGTTCGCCAGGCTGCATCAATGGCCCCAAGGTATTCACTGTTGGCGGCACCACCTGCGCCCGCGGCTGCTACACAGGCTCCAACTGGGGGCCCACGGTGGTCGATTGGGTGGCGACTGGCGTAAATGTGTACTCCACATACAAAAATGGCGGCTATGCGACCCTAAGCGGAACCTCAATGGCAACACCCGTGGTATCGGGCATCATTCATGCACGCGGCGGTGCGCCGGTGACCGGTGGCACGGTGACTTGTGGCAACTTGAGTGTGCCGCCAGCGGCTTATAAGATTGCTAAAAGACAGTAAAATTTCAATAAGGAGGATGCCGGAAAATCCTGAATAGAGTACGGACGCGGAAGCCGAAAAGCGTTTAGAGTAGGTAAAACATGCTTCAATTTTTTTTATTATTAAACACTTTTTAATGTCACTATTACTAGTAGCAATAACTGCGGCAGCATTTGCTTCGAACACCCTTCCTGTCTGCACAGAAAATGGAATAAGACCAAAACTTACAATACATATTGAATTTGGTAGAAAATCAAAAGGCTGCAGAGGAATTGGGATTTGCCGTTATTCTTGGGAGTTCTCGTATGAAGGGGAAAAACCAGAAGGATATAGTACTCCAATTACCGGAAACACTGCCACAGAGACTGCATGGATCGAAAACGGAAGGTTAAATGTAGAATTTGATCGCGTTTCTATGACTGACGCTACTTATCAAGCATATTTTAGTACAGGCGATTTTATTATAATAGACGATTTTGAAGTACCACAGGAATCTGTTTCATTATTTGGTCTAAAGGGTTACACAATAAAGGCTGGCCAATATGAGGTGCCTGCTTTGCGGTCAGATACCAACACCTTTACTGTAATTTTCTAGAATTCGATAATCCTGCGGCATTCCGATAAAATGGCGTGCCGCAGGAGGATTTAACAGGGCAATCCATAGAGTGGATTGATTTACCAATCATCATTTAAAAAAAAGGAAATAATGAAGCTTCTAATTAATCTCTCACTTTGTACACTGCTATTAGCGAGCATTAGCTGTAGGTTCATTTTAATTAAAATGGAAGGCATAAAACAACCCAAGATAGAAAACCATCAATCTTTATCTAAATTCCTATTGTCTTGTAAAATAGATACCTCTGAAATAATTTGTTTTCGGGATACAACAACACATAATCACTTTTTTTTCTCTGGTAATGCAGTGCCTGATGCCCGTTTTTTCAACCGGAAAAAAAAGCTAGTAGATTATCGCAGCGTTGAATCAGATTGCAACGCCCATGTGTCGCCATTTATAGAAAAAGTTGACTCAATAAACGCTCTCACACCTGTGCCAGGAAAAACCATAGGTGAATTTCTAAAAGGCCTTGTTGTCGTGCGAACTGGAAAGGATTTCCAATTGGAAAATCAAGATTATGATGCTTACATGGTTATCTATTGGGCAAAATACCTTGGGAAGGTTACCAAAAGTCACATATCAGAATGGCAAGAACTCGTAACAAAGGCAAATAAGGACAAGAAAAAAATAAGGATGATTTTGGTAAATGTAGATTACCAATCATTCTGGGGGCTGAAGCCAAGTGACGTGCCTAAGTTTGATTATTACGGCGCTGCGAAAAAGGCTAAAAATAAATAGTCTCATTGGACAGAGATAGAATTTAATAAATTAATTTCGAATCATCCATAAAAATTCATCATGGCAAAACAATTATTATTACCCGCTATACTCTGCGTATTTGCATTCAAAGCCTTCTCCCAATCCCCCCTAAACCTTAGCATGAAAATAGGGCTATTGTATGGAAAGGAAATTGTACAATCCAAAAACATCAGCACCCATGACCGTGCAAGTTATTCCGACGAACCAAACTCAAATATTTCAATTGCATTCGGCCTACCGCTAAAATCAAAACTTCGACTTGGCGCTGAACTGGGACATCATTCTTTTGACACATTCATTGACTATGAATTCAACTATCAAACAAATTCGACAGCAGTATATAAAGGACTCTATAAAATCGACCAGGTTTACATCGAAATTGTGCCAGAATACAGAATATTTAATTGGGCATATTTAAATGCTGGTGCAGGGTTTTATTCGGATTACAACAGTTATTTCTCTGATGGCACCCGCTCATCTGGTACAGACATAACCAATATAACTGGACTAAAGTACAAACGACAATACCCATTCGGGTTTTTCGCAGGAGCGGGTATTTGCCCCAAAATAACCAAAGAGATGGCGGTCTTGGCAGAAGTGCGCTATACCCGTAGCCCAGCAAGTATAGAAAATGCGGATCGTATCGGTATTGGATATGGGCTTTTAACTTTAATGTTGGGTTGATGTATAAGCCCAAAATCTTACCACTACTTTTGACCACTTTGCGACGGCCATAGCAGAACTCAGAAATTTCACACTTAAAATTTTCAATATGCAAAATCAATTTTCAAAACTGTTATTCTTGTTTGCACTTGTTGCAACTTCTACACATTTTTCCTGCAAAGACAAATGTAACCCCTGCGACTCAGGTGCCGAATGTGTTGACGGCAAATGTGTTTGTCAAACAGGGCGGTTCTCCTTTAATGGCAGTTGTGTCCAGTTAGGGGACAACAGCTATGTGGGTACCAATCCAGATTGTTATTGTTACGATACTTTGGCAATTAGTATTGCAGGGCAGGGAGAACTCAGAAGCTTGTCAATGCCTGTAAAATATGGCAATTCAGTTGGAAGCTCCAGTCAAGGCATTTTCTACTATGAGTTGAGCAGTGGGGACAGCCTTTACTCCCCTGAATTAGACTTAAGGTGTTTTGGAATAAATGATGAGCCATTGAAGCCTGCCGCTTATGGTAAAAAACAGCCAGATGGATCTTGGAAAATTCGACTTGAATTTCACAATGCATTGACACAAGCGATTGTAGACAATTGCACGATAACACTCATGAAGTTCAATCCCTAAATAAGCTCCGCAAAAAAACAATAAAAACAGCAGAAATAAACCCCAAAAACTATCCAGTAGTCAATAACCAGGAGGAATCCAGAAAATCCTTAAAAGAGTACGGACGCGGAAGCCGAAAAGCGTAGAGAGTAGGCAAAAACACGCTTCAATTTTTTTTATAATGAAAACATTTCAATTTTTAAAACGAACATTTGCTCTATTGTTTTTGTCAGCAATTTGTTACGCATCCGCTTCTGCTCAGACAAGTACCGTTTTCTCAGGAGTGACAAAACAAAACGACATGCTTGTATTTCAAAATCAGGCAGCATTTGAAACAGTCTTAAACCAATTAAGGCAAAACGTTGAAAACTATGATTACAGTTCTATGCCCGACGAGCAGCCAACAAATGCATTCTTGGATCCAATGCCAGCACTTGCAAGTTTCGAACAAAGTCTCGGATTTACATCTTGGAGAAAAACCGCTGAACTTAAAGTTTTCAATGAAGCATTACGTGGGAACCAACTTGAAATTCAGGACGAATTGTTTTCAGTTGATGAAATACTGGGTTCAATGTTCAGTGCAGATCGACTAATCCAAATTGGTACCGATATTTACTATATCGAATCTGAACTGTTCAATTACAAATTTATCAATGGAACAATGGCCGCTGTTAATTTGATTCGAGAAGGGGCATCGCCGCTTCAAGTCCCTGGCGTTGTTATTTACCGAGGTGTAAATGGGCCAGATGCCGTTTGTAATGCGGATTTCTACCCTAATGGTTTTGGGACATCGGTCTCAGGAGCATTCCTATATTCTGGGTCTCCTGGGGTAAACGAAGTTACAGCCTTTAATTGGTATTTTGGAGATGGAACGTCATCTACATCGCCAAATCCAACGCATACATTTCCAGCTTATGGCACCTACAATGTCTGCCTACAGATCACTACAAAAGATGGTTGTACAAGTCAGACCTGCAAGACTATCGAAATTTCTGCTTCTAATACTTGCCAAGCTGGATTTATTTTTAACAAAACTGGCCAGCCTGGCGGAGTTGCTTTCAAAGACTTAAGCTCTATTGTTGGTAGCGGCCAGATAAGCTCCTGGGCATGGAACTTTGGTGATGGGAGTCCGATAAACTCTGCTCAGAACCCTACTCACACCTTCCCATGTGACAAAAGGTATATTGTCACCCTCACAATTACCACTGCAACGGGTTGCACAAGTTCGTTTTTTTTACCCGTAGATATCTCTTCTTACAATTGTTGTGATCGAAATCCAAAAGTAGACGGTACAAGATACTATGATTGGAATGGAAAAAAATATAGGATGTATTATGAAGCTAAGCACGTAAATTTACCCTTGGCTCGCTATGTCCATACTACCATTCGCCATTCAAGAAAGGGTCTCCTAGGGATCTATTGGTGGTCAAAAGCTCGTTTATTGATTTCTCTGCGAGGCCGTGTTTATAAGGCCGATGAGAGAGGGTGCTTCTGTCAAAGCCCTTTTACAATTGATGGCGACAAATCAAATTATACATTTTGGTTAATAATGGATAAGAATGTAGGCAATGAACTTCTTGAACCTTTTAAAGCAAAGAAAACTGACCCATGGAATTGTACTTTTAAAGTTACCGATAGGAATATTACTGAATATCATGTAGCCCAAATAAGTTGTGATTAATGACCTTTTTCAGCCGGCGGCTCTCAAGTCGCCGGCATATTTTCACATATAAAATCATTTAAAAAATGTTAAAAAAACTTTTATTCTACTGCGTTCTCGCCTTCCCGTTGACTACTACTGCTCAACAATTTGACTATTCCTTCTCACAAAGGGTAGAACCTTATGAAAATTTAGAGCAAGTTATCCCGATCAGCAATCAAATTTTCTGGCTTTCAGAAGCATGGGATATTCCCATTGGATTCAATTTCAAGTTTTTTGATTACCCATTTGATTCCGTAACTGTCTACTGCGCTTCATCCTTATATTTTGGGTACGCGCAATACGAAGATGGATTGTTTTTTACTGGATTTAGTCAAGCAATTGTAGATCGCGGTTGGGATTTGGCAGACTTTTCTATTTCACCGATTTCTTACAATTTATCGGGTGTATCACCAGATAGAATCTGTAAAATAGAATTTAGAAATGCGGGTTTTGTATTGGCACCCGTAGAGGACTCAGTCAACATTCAGATTTGGCTTTTTGAATCCGACAATGCCATAGAGGTGCATTTGGGCCAACATTATGTTAGTGGCCCACAATCGTACGAAAGCATTGATGCAAGCGGGCCAACAATTGGTTTCCTCAACAGCCTGGACGAAAAATATGCATTTATTTACAACACCGTACAGACTCCCAGTTTCGGTTATCCACCAATTTCTTTTACTGGTTTGCAAGGAGACTGGCCTGACGGTCAAGTATATAGGTTTGCGCCCCAGATGGTCGCTACTGAAGCACCGAAAGCGAATGTCTTTAAAATGATAAACATGGAAAGCCGCAAATCGCTGTTGCTGCAAAATATTGAAACCGGTAAACGATTTCAGATTTGCGATAGCGTTGGCAGGATTCGTCTTGAAGGAGATATTGATGACATGCAAGCATCAATGACAATTTCATATACCTCCTTAAATACAGGCTGGTATGTGCTGAGGGTATTGGGAGATGACGGAAAGGTAACTGCTCAACCATTTATTGTAATTGGGCGATGAATGTTGGTTGAACTTGCAAATTAAAGTCAGATTCAAGCTTTAAATACAGTAGATCAATGTTATATAACGGCACACAATCAATTCACCAGACATTTTGTAGGCTTAATTTCCTACCCAATGTCCTTAGATGGCTAAATATGAAGTATTTCGTTTCCATTGCTTTGTTTACGTGTTTTACCCTGTTCACTAGCTGCAAGTTTATCATCATTAAAATGCAAGGCATAAAACAACCTAAAATAGAAACCCACCAATCTCTATCTAAGTTCCTCTTATCAAGCAAGGTAGATACTTCTGAAATACTTTGTTTTCGGGATACTACAGCATTAAATAATTTTTACGCGACAGATATTGGAGTACCAGATGCACGTTTTTTCAACCGGGAAAAAAAGCTCGTTGATTATCGCAGTGTTGAAGCAGATTGCAACGCCCATGTGTCACCATTTATTGAAAAGACTGACTCAATAAACGCTCTCACTCCAGTACCAGGAAAGAATATTGACAATTTTCTAAAAGGTCTAGTTGTCGTACGAACTGCCCAGGAGTTCAAATTAGAGTGCCAAGATTATGATGCTTTCATGGTTATCTATTGGGCAAAATACCTTGGGAATGTTACAAAAAGCCACATAGCAGAATGGCAAGAACTCGTAACAAAGGCAAATAAGGACAAGAAAAAGATAAGGATGATTTTGGTAAATGCGGACTACCAATCATTTTGGGGGGTTGAGGCAAGTGACGTGCCTAAATTTGATTATTACGGAGCTGCGAGAAAGGCAAAAAAACATGAGTAACGCTGCTTTAACAAAGGGCATTTCCCTTGG
>Ga0335398_10007092_pt1 | contig 13856 bp, 8 predicted proteins | sample BON03_FD_205742 | JGI IMG/M metagenome (GOLD analysis project Ga0335398, IMG submission 205742) | Freshwater microbial communities from Lake Bonney liftoff mats and glacier meltwater in Antarctica - BON-03 (spades assembly) (version 2) | ecosystem: Environmental > Aquatic > Freshwater > Ice >... | reverse complement strand
TCACATCATCTACATTGCATGCTGTTTTCAGCAGAACCTGTCACTTGATAACACATTGTAGGAATCTGACATGATGGGCGTTGTTGTACAGGTGCCGCAGCGACTCTGTCTCGGTCTGGCGTGGTGGCAGCAAACTCAAGACAGGACACTTGAGAGAGGGCGGAGTGCACCAGACTTACGAGTTCAGCATATTCTGATACCACGAAACACAACATCAATACAAGGTGGCTTCTGTTAGTAGGATCGATTAAATTATAGGCTTCTTTTGCAAAAGAGCCCTATACAGAGACAATATTCTGCAAAAAGAGAAGTATGATTTATTCGATCCTACAAACAGTAGCCACCCCATATCTATATTTGTACACACATATGAGTATGAAAGGCCCAAAAAAAAGTGGAAGGTGAGGAGCCATGATTTTATATGTGACTAGTCACGAGTCCGTATGGCTCTAGTAAAGAAAGTTGCGCGCTGGAAAACCCGGCTCACATCCAAATTGGCACTATGCCACCACGCCCTTCTTCAAAAAAGAGAGATGCACGGTGGTAGGGCGCCGATATGGATATATGTTTTTGTTTCGCGGTGCTGCTGAGAGACATGCAAGATTGGAATTGCCTGGCACGCGTCGACGTGGGTCTATGACTCACCAAGTCAGGGTGAGGGGGTGGATAACACAACAATGTCACAGCAATGCTGTGTCATAGTAGACCAACGAAATCAATTCGAAATATCCCTTCCGAATGGGTCTCACGGAAATGTAAAAAAGGTTGTTATGATGCAGAATATGTGGTTGCTTTCACATTGAGCGTCCAATATGTGATTAGGTGTACTGAATGTCACTTACGTTGTTTCGTGTTAAATCGTATTTATATACAATTTAAGAATATATATGACATCATATAAGATTTAACCATATATGTAATTTAAGAAAATATGTGATTTAAAAATATGTGAGAAAATATGTGAACATATGTGAGAAAATATGCGAGTGATGATACAATGCCATTTTGCGTGGAGTCAGGCGTGCTTTACTCATTGATGGACCACCAGGAGGTGAGCGCAAGTAGGTTGCACGCACATGCATACACACACACTCAGGCGCGTGGTAGTACGTGCACGCACGCAAGCCCGCACAATGCACATACACACACACACGCACATCGTGCACGAAAACACTCGTGCGCACATGCACGCGCACATACGCAAAAACAGTGGCGCTCAAGACGAAGCCACACCTCTCAACACGCACAGTAATTGGAGCTTAGAGTTGTTACACGAGCCAGACCACACATTTGTCATCAAGGTGGCGAGCGCGGGGGGAAAACAAAACATGCAGGACCCGCAGCAAGTATGCGGGGCTTTAGTCATTTATGAGTGCCAGCATCTGGAAAGCACCAGCTTACAGCAGTGGCGCAATGAGTGGCCAGCGTTGTACAGGACAGACCCAGTTTTCGCAGAGATCTGCCTGGAGGACACAGTAATGAACAGAGGGGTTAGTTCCAGCATCAAGAGCTGTTATGAAAAAGAAGGGCTGCAGGTGCACGGTTATGTCTGCCAAGAGGAGCAGACAAGGTGCATTTATTGAAAGAAATACATGACAGCAAGACATCTGGCCACCAAGGTGTTTAGCGTACCTTGGCAAACGTGAAGAAATTTTTCTATTGGACAGGCATGTACAAGGACATAGTCAAGTATGTTGAGACACTGTGAGTTCTAAACTCGACCGCACAGCACGAATGGGCGAGCTGAGAGCCTTACATGTACCTGAGACGCCATGGGATATGGAGCACACAGTGGATTGGACAATGGGGTTCCCAGAAAGCCCAGAATGATGATGATTCCTTTTATTATCACTCTTGGAGAAATATTGCAGTAATTGCGTTTGGAACTCTCTTGGCTGTTCTTACCTAGCTTTACATAGTGAGTGGCGTGTTTGCGTTGTTTGTCCTTTTGCAGGTGATGAAAAACTGATCACATTCATGTCGATCTAGCGGTATTGGTACGAGACCCTACCCTCCTCAGTACCCACGCTCCTTTACCCCCCTAAACCCATCTCCCCCCCTCTTTTTCTTTTTTCCTTTTTCCTCCTTTCTCTTTCTTTTTCCTCTTTTTTTTGGGGGTCTCTTTTCTTTCCTTCTTTCCTCCCCCTACCCTCTTTTTCTTTCCTTTCTTTTGTTCCTACTGTTTTTTGTTTTGTTATGTTTTTGATGCGCGTATCTTCGTATGCATGTGCGTGCGCATTTGGCCGCTCTTTCCCCGTATTGTAACAACAATAAGATCCATGTGTGTCGGCCAATGAGAACGTCAAGCATTTAAAAAATTAAACATTTAGTATGTGTTTGACAAGAAAATAAATAAAATGAGATAAATGCGAAATAGACAAGAATTCAGATTTTAGATTTAAATTGCTTTTAGTACTGGAATCAGTAGTTTAGAACCCTTGCTTGAGGGTCTATTAGCTCAAATCCATGTGATTCTGAGTTGACGTGTTTTCGGCTGGAATCGAACCGGGGACCTGCGGATAACAAGATTTCTTAAATGCCACGCTCTTCACCACTGAGCTAAGGTGTCGGATGAATCACCGATAATCCTTTAGGATCATGAATATGAGTACACAGGATTCAATGCACTTCTAATATTCATCTATGCACTCACAGGCATGGTGCATCTGCAGGCACGTAAAAAGACAGACACGGCTAAAGATAAAGCCAACCACTTTGCGGAAAATGTGGTGAGATAGCATAGTATGCCAATCTCAATTGTCAGCGATTGGGATGTGCGTTTGAGGGCACACTTCTGGCGCGCATTACAACAACGAATGGGAACAGATTTGCGATTCACAACGGCGCACATGCCAAATTCAAATGGCAAGGTCGAACACGTCAACGCAGTGCTCGGGGATATTTTGAGATCAATGTGCACATTTGCAGGCAAGGAGTGGGAGAGAAATTTAATCTTGGCAGAATTTGCAATGACCAGCAGTAAATGTAGTGCAACTGGGTTGACTCCGTCCTTTGTAAATTTGGCGCGAGAGCCACAGGTGCCAGCCAACCTTGGAAAGCCAAGCTTAGACGTGCCTGCGGCCGAAGAGCTGGCGGACGCAATGATTGCTACAATAACGCATACGCGGGACACCATCGAGCGAGCGAAGCGGAAATATGAAAAAGAAAACGCAGGATCAAGACGGCCGGTTGAAGCTGTTAATGCCAGTGATCAAGTGTTGTTTTCATGCAAGAATCTCAATTTGAAAATGGTGGCGTGCAAACTTACATCAAGGTACGTGGGATCATTTAAGATTCTGGCGGCAGTGCCGGGCACCGGCTCATACAAATAACCCAAATTTGGTATGATGGAAGGTGCCATGGGCATTCAAGATCCACGGGCCTGTCAACTCGAAATATATCAGGCGCTACCATTTGCGGCCCACAGGTGCTCGCTGAACGTATGGACCATCGCAAGCGAAAGGTGTCAATCAAGTTGGCTGGCTTTGATTTGTTGTCTGCCACATGGGAGCCAATTCAAAATATTCCTATCGCACAACAGGAATAAACACGCGTGTTTATTGAGCGTTTTACGCCTAGATTTAGCTGTTGCTGGATTTGACAGCTGTAGTTTTAGTGGGAGGGAGATGATGCAGATAAGAATATGTTTTAGGCTTGCGAGGTCGTGAGCCTGTACAGAGGGGGCCCTGCTACGAAGTAGTCTAGGCATTTGTCCTTGAGGTCCGCAGGTCTGGGGCCAAACACTCGATCTATTCAATGAATAGCATGACTGCACAAACAAAGTAGTCTTTCAGAAAGAGATAGAGTGCATGCTCAGAAAAGAGAAAGTGACAGAGAGGAAAAGATTAATTATTGAGAGAGAGACAAAGAGAGGTAAAGAAAGAGAGAGAAGGAGAGAGCGTGAATACAATATGTATGTGTATGCGTATATACAAACAAATCAATAAAATAGATAAATAAATAAAAATAAATAAACAATACAATGCATGTGTGTTTTGTTCTATTGCTTTTTGGTTTGCCTTTCTGTGTATGCGTTTGACTCCAAATTTATTGCGGGAGTGCTATCGTGCTGGGAACTTCACGGTCACCTTATTACTGCGCCCCATTCGTATGCGTTGTCAAATTTTTTGGGAGGGCTAGCGGTTTGGCGGTTATACAAACAAACAAACAAACGAACGATAGCAAATGAGAGAGAGCAAGAGAGAGAAAAAGAATGAAAAAACGAAAATATCTTTACCACCCTGCGATGCCATTTGCTTTGTATTCTTTTCACCACACAAGGCTCCCCAGACGAAAATAGGGTTCCCAAAGTGCCTCTCAATTGTCTTGTGTGACCCCTCTTCGCTTGGTTGCCACCCCAGACAGGCAAAGTGGCGCAAGACAATACTTCAAGATGCCATTGAGCAGGCTGAGCTGTTTCAAAATTTTGCAAGAAAGAAATGTCGGAGGCTCAGTCGTCGTCAAGCCACCAAAAAGCTCGAAATCAGAATGAAGAGACTCAAAATCAAGATTTAGAAAACCAAAATGGAAATGATTTTGAAAATCATCTGGACCGTGAAAACCCGAAAAATTTGTCAACGGCCGTGGAAACTACTAAAAGCATGGTGTAACCATACATTATGCAACCCTCTATAAAGGCATAGGGATATTTTGATTACACTACCCTATTCGGTGGATTACACTACTCTATATAGATGATTACAACACCCTACTTGGGGTATTGTTGATGACAAACCACCCTACTCGGGTGATTGCACTACCTTATTTGAGTGATTACACAACTCTACATTGGGAATTCGTAATTACAATATCGATTACAATACCCCAATTTTTGACTAAACTATCTTGGATTTTGATGCCTGTATTCCGTTTGGGATTTTTGGCCGAGATTAAAAGTTCAAATTTGATGGGTCGCATGCATTCAAACCCTCACTATAAATTGCAAGATTTTGACATTGTTGAAAATCTGTACAATCCATATCTGAGAATAAAACCCACCCCAAAATGAAGAATGACTGCATACTGTGTGGACCTCGATAGACAACGATATATTAATTGGATGCCATGAGATCATGCAAGCTGTCGCGACATAATAATTTTCGCCACTTCAAAATGCAAATCAAGAAATGCGCCATTTCGGTCATCGCGATCACGAAAGCCAGCAAATGTTTTTAATACTGTACTCCACAGGGGAGGTGAGGGAAAACTGGACTACGGTTGACGGCCGAGTCTTAAGCCTCTGCAAAGACGTTAACGGGTAAGGCACGGCCATCACCTTTTAGGATTCAGTGAAAAAATCAGACTCTTGCACTCTCCCACTCAATACTCAACGTCATATGGTATGAGGTAGATCCATCTACATCGTCAACCTCAGAAACTCATCCACATTGACTGCCACAGTGAAAGAGAAAAGGCGAGAGCGCGCACCGCAGGCGAGCGAGAGAGAGACAGAGAGAAAGAGATGGTCGCACAAAGATGCGTGTGAGGGTGTTGTTACCAAAGAGTATCCTTATCAAGAGGATGGTGTGCAGTAAGACTCTGATATGATTCCATGGCTTTCTTGGGCCCGGCCCTTCTATACCCTGCTTTCTTTCTTGCTTTCTATTTGTTTTTCTTTGGGTGGCGATTACCCAACTCTTAAAATCAGCGGGGTTGTTTTAGTTTATTTTGATTACTTCGGGTCAAAAAGAGCCATCATGCGGGAATTGATATCTTCCCTACTTGTGCTGTGAATTCCTTTCTCTGAAGACTTGGGGTATACTCAGAGGGTCTTTGTAATCTCTTCGATCCGAGTCTAACCAGAAGCTCTTCACCCCGTCATGAACTGCATCCAGCCTTCTCTTGTACTGGACTGTACTGGACTCCACCTATACAATATATAGCATTGCAAAACAAAGCAAGGGGTATAAACATGATAGATATTTGGTGACACCCGGTCCAAGTCCATCCTAGTGAGAGTAAGACCAAACCTTGAAGATTCCGCATTCCGTCTTGTGATTACTGTACAGTTCCTGATTATTGTTTTATGATTTTACTTTTGGGTCACCGTTTGGCCGTGACTGTCTGATTTGTTGATTCTTTTTGGGTTGATTCGCCAGTGAGTGGTGACTTGTACTTCCTTTCTTTAGGAGGACAAACGGCTGTCGGCAGTTGAAAAACAGGCTTGGTCGTTGATTAGCCGTTCGTGACACGAACATTTTGTCTCCAACCGTCTGACCGTTCTTCGCGTTTTGCGTGCATGCGGCCATGACATTCGGGTGCTCGCACTCGGTTAGGGATGGGCGAGCTGCTCGTAGTTGTGGGGGCAAAAGGTGCAGGTCAGGTTTATGGAGGCTGCGGACCGTGGCTTGGGTGAGCATGTATGGTGATTGTCATTGGGTCCCCACCCTATTGCCCGCTGTGATGTGGCTGGGTTCCTATCTGTAAGCGGCGTACAGGCTGGCATTGATTGGTAGGTGATTGATTTCTTGTGTGCAGCTCTTTATGGGGTTGACTGCAGGGGTGTGTACTTTATGGGGTTTCATGTTGAGCAGGTTGGGGCAGCAGCGATATGCTATTTGATGCAATGCATGGCAATCGCTTGGCATTCGGGTGCTCGCCGCACTCAGCGAGGGATGGACAAGATGCATGTTGTTGTGCAGAAGATCTTTAGATTTTGTGTTTGCCTTTCTTTGATGGGTGGTTTCGGGGGTACCAGGACTCCTTATTAGAGACTGCGCAGGAAGCCGCAACAATCTTGCCCAAAGGGGCCCCAAGCTGAGTGCAAGTGATGTAGAAATCTATGAGCGTTTGGTGCTGGTTCCAAGACCGACACGAATTGAGACCTTAGTGCATGTGCGCCAACATCCCCATCGCTCACCCTGAAACTATTTCTCGATTTCCTTGTCTTTTCGTTTAAACTTTTTCCCGGAGAAGCCCCTCATTTTTTTTTGTCAGTAGGGTGCAACAAGTAATCTGGCCGAGTCACGTGGTTTCCAACCCCGGATGCGGGGGTCGCTTACACCCACATAGTTTGGATTGCAAAAAAATTGCACCCTAGCCCAGACTGCAAGGATTGGTCACCGACTGCAACTGCAATTGCCACTTGGCGCACGCGACTGCCGATCATTGAACCTTACCAGCCGAACCACCTCATTAGACCTCGCTTTCGGAGTGTCCGCCCTACAAGGACTGTCACAGTCAGTTGACGACGGTTTCTCCCCTATGATCCGCATTTTTGGCATTTGAGATCTACTTAACCGAGATATTGACGAATTTAGACTCTTCTGGGAGTTCGGGACTGGTACCAAGAGTTTAGACTCCTCTGGGAGTTTTTCCCCCAGACTAAATGTAGTATTTAGGCCGATGTCCAGATGGGGAGGCTAAACCTGATGTGGTGTATGGTACATTACGTTACAATTGTCTGCTACTAGTTGGCTAAGGGTTGGAGGGTTCAGGGGCAACCATGTGTGGTTGCGGGAGTCGTTATCTGTGTCTATATCATCAGGAAGTCACGCTGGTAGACATATGTCGTTGAATTTTAAACGGCATATAAACACATATCAAAAATTTATATGACAAATAAACACATGTTGAAAATTATACGACATTCATGTGTTCTTTAAACAATTAAATGTGTCGTTTAATTTTCAAAGTACATATGTATACATATTATATCTCATTTATATATTGCTTGATTTTTAGTGAACACATTCAGGTAGGGTTGGGTTTTGTCACGAGTCGAAACGAACATGCGTATTTAAAGGAATCCAGTTTACAAAGCATTTCATCGACTCTGAGTTCGTTGATGTGGAAACGAATCAATTGTTCCGTAGTGATTCAAGTGTGATCTTGACGCGGCAAACCTGCGTCCAGCGCTCGGGCATGGCTGCGGCAAGCAAACGCTGAGCGCTAGCACTTTATTTTCCGTACAAATTTGCTAGATTTTCCTAATGTCGAAAAGTAGAGGAGAGTCGGATCTAAGTCTGTGCATCACTTCAGGATTTGCAAAGAGAATGCAGCTGCGAGAGAGAGAGATAATGTTGTTTATTGGAAAACCAATGGGAAGATCAATGATGATCTCCAATGCAGCAGTGCCGACTTCCAATTTTTGAACGTGTTTGGCCGCAAGATTCGTCGGAAGTCGGCACTGTGCAGCCACATTCTCTTTGCAAATCCCGAAGTCATGTTCAGATTGATTGATGTTGCTTTCATTACTTCGTAAGAAATAGTCTACTTGCTTTGCTCGAAGCTTTATGTGCTCAAATTTAAATTTTCGAGTTCTCGATTGTGGGAATTTTTGCCGGAATCAAACTGGCGACCTCGGGACCGACAGTCCCGCGCTCTGGCCAACTATGCTAGTTTTACATCGTCTCGGATTAACCTAGATCCGACTCTCCTCTACATTTCGATATCAGGAACATATAGCAATTTCGTACGGAAAAATAGAATGCTAGCGCTCGGCGTTTGCTTGCCGCAGCCATGACCAAGCGCTGGCCGCAGGTTTGCCGCATCAAGATCACGTTTGAACTATTATTGACAATACGTTTCGTTTCCACAACAACGAATTCGTTGAATTGCCTTGTAACCTGAATTCCACTGAATACGCAAATTCGTTTCGAACAAAACCCAACCCTGCCTTAATGTCACGCAGAATCATTAAATTTGTCGCTTAAAAACAACCACATCACAACCCACAGTCCAGGGTTTCCATCCCACGTTGGTGTACCGGCGCATATTATTTCAAACTTTGAACCAATCCACGTGATTCCTTGTAAATGTTCATTTCAAATCTCCTTACTATTCTGATACTTTAACTTGCGTGACCTACTCACAGACTGACACTCTCAATGTTCCAGGTGCCCATGTTACTGGATTTCAAAAGAGGTTGATGACGGGCCCTTGTGGGGTCACATGATGCCTGATAGGCAGGTCAATTTTAAAATTGTTTTACTCGTCAAATTTTTTATATTCTTGGGTATTTCTTATTTTTTTTCCATCACACCTAACAGTGTGTGGAAGCGTGCTCTTCCCACTGAGCTAAAAGCCCCGGGGAACACGCAAGAATAACTAATCAGTTCATTTTTTCGTGTTCTCCGGGGCTTTTAGCTCAGTGGGAAGAGCACGCTTCCACAAAAATCAATTGCGTGTGACGTGGGATCAATGTGATTCCGCCCCGCCTTTTCAGGCACTTTCTCAGATTCGCGCTTGAATCGTCATACAAGGCAAATCCATGAGTCTGAGAAAGCTTTTGTATTGGAGGCTGGCTGCTGATCAGTTCTGATCACTTCAGCTAATATGTCTGACTTGGCTCCAACTTGGGTTTGTAAGTCTTTCGATCTTTTGGTGACTCAACCATGGGAGCTTTGAGAGTTTACGACAATTTCGAAGAAGAAATTTGTTTTTGCCGTTGAATAACAGTCTTGATGAAAATGCCCCGCATCGATCCCACACCACTTGAAAGATAACATTTGTGGAAGCGTGCTCTTCCCACTGCACTCTACGGCGGAAAAGTAGCTGGCCTAATCTGGATTAGATTTGCTGCCGAAGCGTTGCGATTTAGCTTCGCAAAATCGTCACGGTCCAAACTCAAAATGTGAAAATGTAAGGTCAAATTAACCATTATTTCTCGTTTCAAGTTATTTCAGGTATTTGCCACCCAAAAATCTGGAATCCATGGACCACCTTCAGAAGTGGTCCATGGAAATTGAGGTGCCTTAACCAGTACAAAATATTTGAATGTTTTCTAACTGGTACGCTGAACTAAATTTCTTTTGTTTGGCTACTTTTACGCCGGTGAGTGCACTGAGCAGAGAGTCCCGGGGAACACGAAAGGATAAATGATCAGTTATTCTTGCGGGTTCCCCGGGGCTTTCAGCTCAGTGGGAAGAGCACGCTTTCACACAGTGACTTGTTTCTTATCGCGGGTCACCCTGCAACCGACGTTGGAAATTTTTGGCGAGGCTGCTTACTCAAGTCTGACATGAGGTCCGGCAACATTGTGAGAAGCTGTAGACAAAGACTGGCAATCTACAAGACCACACGCCCTATGTATTGGATTGGGTCCATGAGCCAAGTTGGGACTGAGTGCATTATTCAAAATCACACATCAGTGACAGTAGTCACCCATTTTCGGTCTGCTCCTGTAGGCGTACATGTTTGTTTCAGGCGCACACTTCTCTCCACCTGTCATCCTGTACCACATTTGCTGCTGCGTCAAAAAATAATTCGTACCGTGTATTAAAGATGCAACCCTTCTCCATGCAATCCATGGTAGCGTCAATGTACTGTGCTTTGGTGACACCCATTCCTCGATTCTGATGCTAATGTGCAACTCTCAATGCGTTGGCTGCCAGAGACCCTGAGATCTCTGAATATTTCGCCTGTGCCTCGTTGAACAACATATGCGTTGAGTCGTTGCTCCTCCACCTTACGCAAATCTGACATGTCCCCCACCCTCGCAATGGTCCAAATATTGCCACTACGAGTCTCTCGTCATGTTTTCTGCGGTGAAAATACATATACCACACATGTAAACCACTCTCTTGTGAATTAGCACTGCTGTGGTGGTGGTGGGAGCCGTGGCGGAGCTCTCGGCGCGCGCGGCGGCGAAGGATCTAATCGTACATAAATATGTTGTTTAAATGCAATTGCAATATTTATTTGTACTTTAAGACCAAACATACATAAATATGTCGTTTAACAACACTTAAAACACTTATATCACATTACTCTCAAGACTCTCATGCTAAGGGGTGGGTGAGGCAGCAGGGATGGTTGTGCACATGTCTGTCCTTATGGAGGTCCGCATTTTGCAAATTATAAGATAATCTGGAGATATTTTGCATGGATACGAATGGGGACCTTGAAATTATATCTCATGTGGGACATTTACGGAGAACGCCGGAATTTGTCGGAGGATTATGGATCGAGAAAAGTTTTTGTTAGTGATCGTTAAATTCCATAAAATGTCACAAATGTCACACCAAATGTCACACCTGTGACGTTTTCAGTGAGGAAAATGGATTATGGATTATGGAATATTTCAGCTAGGACCGACCCTAAGGTCTAAACCCTCGTTCCCATGCAACGCTAGCCTAAAGAGGGTTGTTCAGTTTCATGGGGAAACTACGGGTTTGGAAGGGGGGGCTTCGTCAATTGGTGTTGAAGGCCAAAATTATGGAAAGGGGGTTGTGAAATTTTTGGGGATGATGAAATTCAAGTGAACAATTTCAGATTTGTTCCCCAAGTATTTGGGGGGGCTATTTTGCTCCCTATGAGTAAAATAGCCCCCCCAAATGGCAGCGGCACACAAGATGCGGCAGGCAAAGCTATCGCAGATCAGTGCAGGCACGTGCTCATATGCTTTGCCGAATCTCGAAAATACCACACCTGTGAGGTCGTGCGTGTTGGAAAAAGACCCCGGAACGGACACTACCGCAATGGACCTGTTGGCACACTTTTCGGATTGTTTCTGTTTGTTTTGACCACCATTGTAGAATTTATCGCATTTCAATCATCAGCAACGCGTCAGGCCTGCAAGTAGTTCTGCTTGATTTTGCATCTTCATCAAGAGCCTGACGCGTTGTCGATGGGGATTACAAGCTTGAAAGAGGATGGCATTCAGGCAATTTAGAATAGAATATGTTTAGTTTTTATGCTGTTGGTATCGTATACATATCTATCGTATTTTTTTGCACATGCAATATATATATATTGGTGTATGTTGCTGATAACTAGTAGTTTAACTGTTGAATGGGCGTGTGAAGCATATGTGAGTAATGTGTATTCCATGTTTTTAATGTTTCTATGAAGCATACGTGAATATTCCATGTTTTTAATGTTCTTGGGTTTCTACGGAGAAAACTTGTGCATATTTGAGGGAATACCTAATTTCAGAGGTGCAATCAGGTGTCCAAGTCAGAATCCCTAATGGTCAAAGTTTATATTTTTACAACACTTGTCAAGGGGAGGGGATGGAAGCAAACCAGGATTGTACAATGCTTTGGTACAAAAATTCGATGTTGGGATTCGAAATGACCAAATGCTCAAAGTAACTGCACTCAAATTCAAATCCTAGGTCTTTTTGGGGGTTGGCAGTAATCCGCACTTATCCAGAGGAGGGAGCAATTTTTTCAAGAAAGTGCCACACATGGAAAGGTTGCTGTCATAATTGATCAGAGTAGAGTAGTGAAAACGGCGACATCAGCCCACGAAGTCGCCCGTACCAGCTCGAGACATTTGGGCCATCCGGCCCGGGCTCGATTTGATTTGGGCTGGGTAGTCTAGTAAGAGTGTTTATTAAAGGGAGAACCTCATCAAGAGGACAAAAGGTACTTGGGTGCGCAGCAAGCAGAGGAGTTTGAGAGCCAGCCACGCGCCCGGTGACAGGGGCCGGACCAGAGTTCTCACGGATTATGGTCAGCCCCTTTTCCCCCTTTTTTTGGGATTCTTTTGAGATAGGACGTTTCCTTTTTTTGAAATCTGACTCCAAGTCGCAAGACTCCCAGATTCTCAGACGGGCCCCCTAAAAGTCGAGGGAAGAGGGGCAAGGGGAAATTACAACTAGACCGAATCCTCGACCGACACCTGAAGGGAAGAGAAGGGAAAGAGGAGGAAGAGGGATGAGAGACCTACAAAAAGACACACAGTGACAGGCGATGTCAGGTAGGAAAGGACATGGCACAGCGCACTGCACGACTTGACAAAGGTCAAGAAGAACAGAGTGGAGTGACGCGAGAAGATGGGATAGGGAGGGGAGGATGGGAGAAGGACAAGGAAGAGAAGCGAGAGCAGGAGACTGATGCCAGTGAGGAGAAGATGGAGGAAACTTGGGAAAGGGGAGGGGAGAAAAGGAAAGGTGATGCACCCCAATTGACAAAGGCGTCGAACGAGATACGGCTGTTGAAGAAGCCTTCTGAGGTGGACCCGAGCGCCAGTGGGAAGAGCCCAAGGGCCTGAGGGAAAAATAATAAGGAAGCTGGGTGGACAATTAAGGAGTGGGAAGAATACCATCATCAAAACGGCCAGGTATAAAGAAAGAAGGCTCGTCCGAGCGCCTAAAAGTAACAGAATGAAAAGAAGGGGAAAGGCGAGAGACAAGAGGAATGTGAAGGATGCCATCGCCGCCGACTGCTGGTGAGCCCAACTGGGTACCAAATAATTTTTTCCCCTTTTTTGCTCAGCTTTCTTTCGTTCTTTCTTGAACTTCGAAAACTGAACCTAATCACTGGACTAAGCGGATGGCGACCACTTAGGACCTAAGAAACTGTCCCGGACCAGAGGACCGGAACCTCCCGGCAAGCTTCCCTCGTTTTTGTTTTTTTGTTGTTATAACGCAACACAGCAAGCCCTCCGATTACATCGGGAACGCACACAAGTTGTGTCAGTAATAGAGAAGCACAGAAGCGCCTGGCCCGAGGGCACTTCTGCAGTGGACCTTGGACTTGAACGCATGTGCTGCGTGACACACATGTAGATAAACAAAAGAGAAATAGAACAAACCACACATGCATAAACACGCAACATGAATGAACAACACACACCGAGAACAGCAATTAATTTTGTATTTTATCTTATTTATTGAATTGTTTCTTTATATATTTCATTGTTTATTTCATGTCTTGCAATTATCATTATTTTGTGTATTTATGTATGCTGTTTGCATTGTTTGCATGTTATTTATTTATTTTTAACAATTATCATTTAGTTTTGTGTATTTTTATTGTTTAATCTTATGTATGAGTGCACATATTTATGTATACATATCTTTTTTAATCGGTGACTTAAAAATCAGAAGTGTGAGAACGAACGAATATTCGTTCGTTCTCACACTTCTGATTTTTAAGTCACCGATTTATGTTGTCCTGGACTCTCAG
>Ga0335398_10007091_pt1 | contig 13857 bp, 8 predicted proteins | sample BON03_FD_205742 | JGI IMG/M metagenome (GOLD analysis project Ga0335398, IMG submission 205742) | Freshwater microbial communities from Lake Bonney liftoff mats and glacier meltwater in Antarctica - BON-03 (spades assembly) (version 2) | ecosystem: Environmental > Aquatic > Freshwater > Ice >... | reverse complement strand
TCGGGGGCATTGGATACTGTACTCTCTATGGCGCATGTTTGCATCAGTAATTGGGCCATGCCCGACTTGTCCTCACCACATCAAGTCTAGGGGGGGAAGGAAGGCTATAATGGTGGAGTCCTTTGTCGTAATCCATTCAAGTTTGTCTTCGTAGGATAGGGACATTTCTATCCCTGTGCTTGCATTCAAATGGAGACTGTCTGCTGGGGTTTGTTCCTGTGTCCAGACCATATGGCTGGGAAGGTCTCCTAGTGTATATCTTAAGGTGTGAGGTGCGGGGACTGTCGCCGGTTGTGAGTAGCACTTTAGAAGTAACTTGTGTATTGCATTGCCTACTGTGTCAGTTGGATTTACCTCGATCAATACCTCTAAGACATGGCCTTTGTATTCCTCAACGTCATTCGTTGTGGAGGAGCATTGTCCTGTTCGGATCGGGGCTTGGATGAATCCGGGGGCCGTGCCGTCCTGTATTAGGATCACCCTTTGCCAATGAGGTGTTTTGTCTCTCGTCTCATGGTCGGAGCCCCAGGATTTACGTGAAGTCAGGCCGGAGGGTGGCGCGTGAATCTCCTCTGTGTCGGGGGCATCGAGCTTGTGGACTGCTGAGGTCTCGGCGGTATAGTTCCTATGGCGATCATCACTATCTGGTGCATCAGACAATAGACTGGTGAGGCATCGTCTTTGTCAAATAGAAATGGGGTTGTCGCTGAGGGGTTGCCTTCGCGCCGGAGGCCCGCATGTCCCTGGGGGTATGGGATGGTGTAGATGGTGAGTACAAAGGATGTGCTGCGTTCCAATTCATTCAACGATGTTGGCCTCCGTGATGTGCCCGTCCGTTCTGGGTGGCTCTTGGGGTCCTGACACGGGTAGGCGTATTCTGAGCGTTTCGGGGTCCCTGGTAGCTGTAAATCAGTGGCCCGGTGGATCAGATGGCTAATCTTCCTACTTTTCCTACCGCTCTTGATGTCTCCCTGGTTGAAGAAGTGTGGGGTAAGGGTAGTTCCATGAGGGGAGCGTTGTTGTAGAGATATCATCGAGTTTTTTCGGAATTCCGACAGGCTGCCTAAGGGGTGGTTTTGGAGCAGGATGCGGAGAAGAGTATCCACGTTGCTGTTGATTGGTGCCCAGCTGGCTGTCGCCTTGCTGCTCCAGTCGTCCATTGTACTCGATTGCAGGTGTTGGCCTGACATAATGGTGGTCCCAAATTTCATAAGGTTCGGGAAGTCCCATTGGCCGGCTCCGGTTCGCTGGTGTATCCATCTTGGCATGTCGCCTGCCGCCTCTTTGTCCCGTATCCAGCCGCGTGGGCATATCATATCCAAGAGGGAGAGGCTCAGGCAGATGATTTGATAGTCTGCTGTCTGGTCTCTACTGGCCCGGGATATCGCTTGCGTATGGCCTTCCAAAACGGCTGCCATCCCTACTACGGCATTTCTGTCGGTGTCATGGAGTTGGGCACATATGAGATGGGCGTAGAGATCTGGAATTTCCTCCCGTCCCAGTATGAACCATGCGTTCTTTCTCTGCTGAATGGTCAGGCAAGATCCTCGCATCAGAAGGTGATGGAGGGTATAAAGCCCCGTCCCGTGGTTTACCCTTGGTTTACCCAGGTTTTCGGTGGGTAGGGATTTTATGGCCAACATGGTTTGAAGAAGCCAGTTCCATGTTGTTTCGATCTTCCACCCCAGATTCGGCGACATTAGCATCCCATATTGAGGGTCGTCTGGTCTGGGCATAGTCCTAAATTTAACACAATCTATGCAGAAGAATTGGATGGATTGGGCTACATTGCCGATGCGAGTAGCCCCCGCTATTTTGTCGATTTGCAGCAGACGAGCATTGTCGACGATAGTCAGGAGGGAGTGATTAGGGGTGTTGAAAACATCGCAGCAGTAGCTATAGTCTTGGCATAAGTGGCTGAGGATCATTATTTCCCTTAGACCCTGATATAAGACTGAGGCCGTATTTGGCCTTGCGTGGCAGGCGGATCCCACTCTAGCCAGAAGAAGGGGAATAATGTTGGCCCTTTTGGCGGTGGGCCAAATCCAGGGGAATTTAAAAAGTGCCTCCTGGAGCCAGCCTATAGGAGGTGTTGAATCTGCCCATCCTCCGCTAAGTATGTGGACGGCACGGCTGAGTTCCATACGTACCCTTGCATCTGTTGTATACGCTTCCAGGCTGAGTGACAGCAGGAGGTCAGCTGCCTTCGTGCTCGTTTGTGACCCCTCCTCTTGGCAGTACAGGAGTGTCTTATCCAAGACCTTCGCCAGCAGTCCCTCAGAGATAAGCACTGTGATCATGGTCAGCACAGCTGGTTCTTCCCGTTCCTGTCGATTCTCCTCCAAAAAGCCCCTATATAAGCTCTCACTCCTCGTAGACTCAAGTCATATAAGACTTCAGCTAGTGGATGTGACACTGCGTGGGTAAGGGAGGTGAGAAGGTCGCCGGAGAAGGCCAAGGCTTTCATAAAGCCTTCCCATGCATCTCCCTGCGACGGGTTTTTATGGGGCTCTGTATTGAGAAGGTGAAGAAGCGTCAAGCCCAGTCTTTGGCTTTCCTCGTCGTCCTCCAGTAGCGATTGACGTTGTAAATCTGTCAATGTTGTTTCTGCCCTCTCTTGTTCTTCCCGGTGACCGAGCTTAGTCGACAACGTGCCACTCGGGTGAATCTAAATGCTCAATGTGTTTGCCCAATCTGCTGCCTGTGGGAAAGCTGTCATACTACGTCCCGGAACAGGACTGGTCCATAGGTGTCCGAAGTATTGGGCGTGGATCCAGTCTGGGAGCTCAGAATCGTGGTTGTGGCGAAGACATAGAAGATTAACCAGGAGGATACGTCCAACACGGCCTAATTCCGCTCGATAGGGCTCCTGCTGGTGTGTCAAGAACAGAATTGGGAGAAGAACATAGAGATGGGAGATAAGGGTTCTGTGGTGTTGTTGCAGATCCCATACTTCGTGGGCTAATAAGGGGAAGTCCTCCGTGACATTTGCGGTGGGATTTCCTATTTCCAAGCGAGCTTGGAGAATCTGGAGGATGTCGAGTCCTCTGTGTTTGGCCTCCGTCCTGGCCAGGACCAGTTCTTGGAAAATAGGAAGGAGAGTATCGTGTACTCGGAACTGGCCCCCCGGTCTCGCATCGTCCGGGATTCGGTATTCCTGCAAACGTGGCAGGATGTCAAGGTGTTCCTCTTCTAAACCCCCGGCTGGGGTGTATCGGGGCCCTGTTCTGCTGGAATGCCAGGGGGTAGGTGCTAGCACATGCCGTAGTATGCCCGCCGCGAGCAGTGATTGGAGTAGGATGCGCTCCTGTCTGAAAGGATTGGGAGTCCTCAGGGTTGGTGGTCCTAATGTCTCTCTAAAGTTGTCGTTGGGCCGTGTCAGTATTAGCATGATCAGTTCTACTCCCCCTATCAGAGCCCTACTATAACTATATGTTTCCAGCGTCGTGCATAAGTCATTGATTAGTGCCACCATCTCCGCACGTTGTACGGAAGGGTGTGGGTCCCTTTCATTCCGCACGATGGCTGTCGCCCGTTGATAGAAGGCCTGCCATAGATGCCTAATCTCCAACCGGAGGTTACGTTGCCAATGGTTATCGGGACCCGTGTAGGAATTAATGTGGTGTTTCCATCCCCTGCTGACCTGTTTCCATATCTGCAGTAGTCACATATTTTCTTCAGTGGTTGGTAGGGTGTCTATGATGATTCTGAGGGTCTCTGTGGGTTGGTCCTGGAAGAGATTTGGGCCTTGGTATTTTGCCCTGTTTCTGTCGAATGTGAGGCGGCCGTCGAGGGTTCGAGTTACCGCTCCTTGTCGCCAATGTATGGAGCCTCGGGAGAACTCTGGAAGACCTTGCAGTCGTAAAGCGTCATTTCGTGTATAGACCGGTATGCCCCTTCCAGGTGTTGCACCGTTCTTAGTTTCGTAACGCATATGGTAGCCCAGGGAGGCTGAGATTAAAAGCTCGTTCCTGTGCGTAAGAATGACCACATTGCCCGGAGGGTCCAGCACGAGGTTGAATACTCTTGTTACGGGTTTGGGGGAAGTGCCGGAGCGGGATGGGTATCGATCTAGGTCTGCAGCATCTAAGTCTGCAGCAACCCTCCATTCCGAGTCGCTTGCTAGATTCGTGAACCGCCACCGGCCCGTCTCTTGTTCGTGGATACTGCCATGTTTTCGAATGTGGTGGTGTTTAGTGAGTGTGAGACCCAGTCCCTTCGATAACGTTTTTTCTTGCAAGATCTTATTGGCGTCCGGATCTCCATCTTGCGGAATCTCAAAGAGCATCACGCAGGAGACTTTGGCTAGGAAAAATTTGCTCCGTCCATCCATTCCTTGTTTCTCGGCTAGGACTATGTTTCCATATCCTATTTCCCCAATAGGCCGGGATAGTGCTTTCCCGGGATCGTATGTCTCGTGGTTCAAGGGATCTTGCAAAAGAAGTGCCGTGTGCGGTCCAAAGCAGGCCGCCCCGATCTCCGATTCAAGTTTCAGGGGGTGCTTTCCTAGAAGTATGACTTTGTGCTGGATTGGGAGATCGGGACTGTGAGTGGGTCCCATGTGGTTGTCTCTGGTTTGGATTCCGATGGCGTATTTCATAAACGAGAGAAGGAGCATTCTGTCGCGGGCAGGGTTGGGAAATTGGGAGGGTTCAGCTGCCTCATTTGTCGTCTCGGGAATCTCAGGGGTGATTTCCTTGGGATCCACTACGGTTGATCCACGACGCTTATCTCGCCGTCTCTCCTGTTTCCTATCTCTCGGACGCTTCCTATTTCTTTTGATCACTCGAATAAGGAGTCGCCCTGTCGAGGGGGGTTTGGGGTTGCCGTTCTTGTAGAAAAAGTCATTGTCTCTCAGGGGGGCAGCCGTTTCCTCATGGGTGGGTTCCTGGGCACCCGGGTCCTGATGGGTAATGTCGTTATCTCTGAGTATCTCTTGGGATTGGCTGGGGGTGGATGGGGAGACTGAAGCCGTGGGAATAGCCTTTGTGTTCCTCGCGCGTTTTCTATCCTCAGAGGCCCGGCGCCGTGAAACAGATCGCTGCTGGTCATTATTGGTTTTGTCGTTAACCAGTGACCATGGCGTTTCCAAAGTGGGGCTGGGTTCTTTATTTGGAGAGGTTTTGTAGAACTGCGAGCGGAAATCGCTTTGTGCTAGGTTACAAAGGGTAGTCGCTGTGGCACTGGCCCAGAGGTGATAGTGACTCGGTATTATTCCCCAGAGCCCTGAGGTGTCTCCGCAGGCCAGTGCATATGGGTTAGGTTCCCAAAGTGCCTCGAACTCCTTTACGTGTTCCTTCGTTGGGGTCTGCAGATAGATTTCTGGTTGGGGTTCATGGGTAGGGTTATAGGGTTTAGGGTTGTCTATCGCTGGTTCCTGAGTGGTCATATATCTACCCGTGGGAGGTGTGTCCGTTGGAGCCCATATCTTTTTCTGCAGAGAGGCAGGTACACTAGCTACTTGTGCAAGCTGTCCTTATGGTTCAATCTCTCCAGCTGGTAGCATCGCAGACACCTAATGTGAATGTAACGCTGGGTACACGGGAGCAAATGGAGCCGCATGCTCGCAGTGCATTATCAACCAATACAAAGAAGGCTTGGGGCCTGTTACCTGCTCCAATTGTCCATCAAACTCTGTCTCTCCAGCTGGCAGTATCACTGACACTGCATGTGAATGTAACGCTGGATACACAGGAGAAAATGGAGAAATATGCTCGCAGTGCAGTATCCAGCAATACAAAGTAGGATCGGGGAATGCTACTTGCTCTGATTGTCCATCAAGCTCTGTCTCTCCATCTGGCAGCATCGCAGACACCGCCTGTGAATGTAACGCTGGGTACATTAGAGAAAATGGAGTGTGCATCGTCTGTGGAAAAGACAAATATCCAGCGATTATAAGAAAAGTAACATTGATTTCCGTTCCCTGTCGTACATGGTTACAGGGCGTTTACTATGAACATAATAACGAGCAATCTGCTGGTTTTCCAGTATATAAAATTGTAGATACAAGCGGTAATATTATGGCATTTTTATGGAACAAAAAACACTTCAATCGCTTTATACTAAGTCCCAGTGTTGACTCTATTGACTGGTATGGATCAGTAATTTGGAATGGACAATTTCCCGCAAGCCTTGTTCCTGGGTCGGGGATCTGTCAAACACCATTTCCAGACACGGTAGTTATTGTTAATAACATGTTGTCAGCATTAATTTCGAATGAATGCTTGCAGTGCCCAGCAAGCACTAGTTCTCCAAATATTAGCACGTCAATCACCAACTGTCAATGCAACGCTGGTTTCACGGGTGCAGATGCAGGCCCATGCTCGCAGTGCGGCGCAGGCACTTATAAAGCTGAATTGGGTCTGCTTCTTGTACAGGCTGTCTCTCTGATTCAATCTCTCCAGCTGGCAGTACCATATAATGGCTTCATCGCTGTCGGAATCTTTGATGACTTATTGCTTTCGGATCCTGCACTTCACCACTGTCCAGTCGTCGTAAAAGGTTTCGGCTGAGGCACAGATGCGCACAATTTTTGGGCCGCGCTTGGCGTCTTGCCGTCGGCAATGATGCTGAAAAGCTTTTGAATCGAATCCTCGCTCGGTGGGACGTACTTCTGTCCAGACGCTGCATCTCGAGCTTTCTTCCAGTTATCGGCATCTGTGATAGCTTGTGCAAACCCAAGCAGCGTCGTGATCGTCTTCGCGGCGTTTTCCGTTTCTGTCTTCTGCAGGTGAAGGATAGCCAAGCGGATGACCTCCTTCAGGTCGCTCCCGGAGTTGATGTCGTTGCAAACGAGCGACAGCGTTAGCTGGCCGCCCACCATCTCGTCATGGTCTTTGATCAATTTTCAATTGATCAATACATCAATCGAGAATCCCCATAAGGAACATCCGTGTGACTCGTGACACACACGGCCTGGCCGTTGGATAATTTTACCAAAAAGAATCATAAGGTTCGCAAGGCACGCAGACGAGAGGAATGTGGGATGTGTGTATCACCGAAAGGTGCTCTTCAATCAGAACCAACCCATATATATAGGGCCCGTGAAAGTCGTAACGGATCCCTTGTTTCTAGAAGGTGTTCTATATCTAAAGCTAACTAGTCACGTCTCCATATCTGTCTCAACGCAAATACCCTTTGGGTGACATCAGCAATAGTCAGGTCGCAGTGGGCCGTGTCTAGTCTACCGTCGAGACGGATACAGATTCGCTGATGACAGAAACACCGTACTACAGTGCACCAGAGGAAGCCCAGGGTAGCTTGCATACGCTGCAGTGGCGCTTCAAGGACGAGACAAGCGGGCGCTCAAGGGCTGACGAGCGAGGACGAGGCGACACGGCAAAGGCCGACAAACCAGGACGAACAGTCAAGGGCTGATGAGAACAGCAGTCAAGGGCTGACAAGACAAGATGCATTCAAGGGCCAACGAGTGGTGGCATGCACTGCGTCAGCGGTACTTGAACAAGATTGACGTTTGTGTCAAGGCACCGGAGGAAGCCCAGGGTGGCTTGCATATGTTGTAGTTGTGTTACAAACACGAAACAATGTGGCACTCAATGGCTGACGAGCAAGGACGAGACGAACGGTCATCAGCCGACAAGTCAGGACGAACATTCAAGGGCTGACGAGAAGAGCAGTCAAGGGCTGACAAGACGTGCATATACTGCAATGGCGCGTCAAGGACGAGACAAGCTGGCACTCAAGGGCAGACGAGCGAGGACGAGACGAACCGTCCATGGCCGACAAGCCACGACGAACAGTGAAGCACTGCCGAGAAGAGTAGTCAAGGGCTGACAAGACGGGATGCATTCAAGTGCCAACGAATGGTGGCATGCATTCCCGCTGACGTCAATACTAGTGTGCCTTCGGAGTGCACATTTTCGTCTTTTGTAGAGACTTGCGGGTATGTGCATCTACAAGGTAGAGAGACCAGTGGGTTGCACCTGTGGCGAGCACGATGGGTGTTTTTGTAGATGTGCATACACGTAGGAGTACAGATGTTTTAGTTGTGTGGTATGATTTTGTTTTGTGTGAATTTTCATCTGTATCGCGATATGAATTTAGTAGGGGGGAGTTCCCGTTTTTACTCCGTACGCGACGGTGCGTATGCTGATTTTGACGGAATGTTAGTAGATAACTTCAGTCACGAATCAGACGTGACATCCCTACAAGACCTCTTCCCGTCACGTCCCTAAGAGACTCCTTCCTATTTTACTATTGTGTTCCACATAAATAGTGAACAGACACCCTCTTTAAATCCAATGCCGAATTCTCGCCATCTTCTCGACTCTTAGTCTCTGCTCTTGCAGTTTACGCCACCACTTTTAGGCCTATGTTTCCCTGGTGATGAGCCCATGTTCGCCCGCTGTGTTTGCTTTGGATTGCCACATTCACATCGGATGACGACCTTGGCCGTTCGTCTATTTTACCTTTCTTCTCTTTTTCTTCGCTATCGCTTCAAACCGATTGATTCCTATAAACGGACTTCTCCACGTGAGCCTGAAGCCAAGCATTTACGGCCGCGCCGCACGCCTATATACGGAGTGGTACACAGCCGGGAGACTGTCGTTCACATAGTCCTTTTCAGCAAATGTATGTACGCGCTGCTGCAGAACGTTCTTTGTCGGGAACACCTATGCATCTCCTACTTGTAGATGCTCCAAATCGTGCAATTCCTACCATTTGAATGTTCTATGCAAGACTGGAGCCTTTACGCGCTTCGTTTCTTCGTACCCAATGGACGGGATATTGCGAGCTTATGAAAAGTGCAGTCGTCCTATAAACAGGATACTGAGCGACACAACGATCGCTTTCACACATCAACCTCGAATGTGCTACAGGAAGCACCGCAGCTTAAAACACCACCCGTGTTTTCGAGCAATAATCAATCTTCAACCCCGCATTCGCCGTCCGCGATGCTACAGCTCACGTGCCACCGGCACCCCCGTCGCCCCTACTGCCGACAGCAAGTGTAACGCCCTACTTTCTGCGCTCTTCTGACCCTTCAGCGAACTTCGTCGCTCGCCCTTCCGCAAGACCCTTCCCCTTCCTGCTCGATTTTGACATTCGGGAGACCTTCTTTTGCGAGCATTCTTTTTCTTCGGGAGACTACAGTACCATCCTTTTTTGCACGACTTCAACGGTTGGACCTTCGGGAGACCTTTATCACAACCTTCATATTTTCTCTAGCGTTTTTTTTTATTTGGTCCCTACAGTCCTCTCCAGATATTGTTTGTTATGGGAGTGCAATGATTTCTGTTTCCGTGTAGTATCTTCTTTTGTGTATATTAATTTGATCCTTGAATGGACCAAAACTCACTCTTTTCTGTTTCTATGTAATATTTCCTTCTGCATGTATTCATTTGATAATGTTTCGTCCTCATTGGTAGACAGTTCGCTTCAACACGCCTTGGATCTATTTCGAGTTCTCTGCCCTGGCCAGTTTCTCGAGGGAGACACGGAGAGTTAGTAGATAACTTCAGTCACGAATCAGACGTGACATCCCTTCAAAACCTGTTCCCGTCACGTCCCTCAATGACTTCTTTCTGTTTTACTATTTTGTTCCACATAAATAGTGAACAGACACCTTCTTTCAATTCAATGCCGAATTCTCGCCATCTTCTCGACTCTTAGTCTCTGCTCTTGCAGTTTACGCCACCGCTTTTAGGCCTATGTTTCCCTTTTGGTTTTACGTGTCTTGATTTGTATCACGTAGTGATTTTTAATTTGTGGGGAACGCTCCTTTGGACTGAGCGTGACAGTTGTGCGAGAAATGGCGCGAGGCACCACGTGCGAATGTAAGTGTGAAAAAGTGTTTTGAGACACTGTATAGGGGCGGGTCACGGTATGACCCTCAGAGGAGTCACGGAGGACTCTAGGGTCAGGAAACCCCTTCTAAAGGTTTATGACGTGTCATGGACCTGATTTTTGCCTAGCCAATGTAGATGATGATCACCTTCTCCATATTTTTGATGATAACCTGCCCCAGCACATCACGCAAAGTTGGTAGATAACTTCAGTCACGAACCAGACGTCACGTTCCCAAAGACCCCTTTCTAATTTATTATTGTGTTCCACGTAAAGAGGTACTCTCTCAAAATCCAAATGCCGACATTCGCCGTCTTCTCGACTCTCTAGTCTCTGCCCTTGCAGTTTACGCCACCGCGTTTAGGTCCAGACTTTCCTCTGGAATGAGCCTGCGTTCGTCTGCCGTGGTTCCCACGACATCCTTCTTCAGTTCGACCAATTTCTTGGTCGCCAGACTCTGTTCCCACTGCCATTCAGATTGGGGAGACTCTTCTTCGTCTAGACCTTTCGCAAACTGTCGCTGCTGCGATGCTTTGTTCCGCGTGGAGAACAAACTAGGCTCTTCACAGCCCGTCTTCGTTTGAGTACGTGCCTGCGTACTGTGAAAGCTAGCCACCTGGGGTTTGGCAACGTTGAGAAATGTTGCCTGCTTCCGTATACCAGTACCGCCGCTACACGACTGCAAATGTGCGAAAGAGCAGTACATTCTCTGAGAGAATGTTGAGAAATTATGCAGTTAGAAACTCGGGTCCCCTTTGCCAAGCGAGGCCGCAGCGTTCAAATTGCTCGCCATCATTTCGAGCTCTGACCATCTACACACCTCGTCTGTCTCGTCTTAAAAATTTCCCGCGCCGCCTCCAGCACGCCCGCCTCATACCCCGACAGGAAGCGCAACATCCAACTTCAACCCAACGTGCGCCACATATTTTCTACTTGCATCTGACCCTTCAGCCACCTTCTTTGCAGATCCTTTCCAAGACTCTTCCCCTTCCCGCTCCAGTTTGACCTTTGGAAGACCTTCTTCGCAGACCTTTCCACAAGATGCTTTCCCTTCCTGCTCGATTTTGATCTTTGGACAGCCTACTTCGCAGAACCGCCCCGCGCCTTCTTTTTTTCGGGCGACTACAGTACCGCTCTTTCGGACGATTTCGACACAGTTTACCTTCGGGAGACTTTGTCACAAACTTCACGTTTTCTCTGCCGGTTTGTTTTTGTTAGGGCCCTACAGTCCTCTCCAGAAATAGTTTTATGGGAGCGTATTGTTTTCTGTTTTGTTTGTAGTATCTTCTTCTGTGTGTAATCATTTGATCCTTGAAGGGATCATGGATCATTGCGCATTATTTTCTGTTTCTGTGTAGTATCTTCTTCTGCATGTATTTATTTAATAATTTTTCTTGCTCATATGTAGACAAGTCCGCTTTTACGCACCTTAAATCTATTTCGAGTGCTCCTGCCCTTGCCAGTTTCTCGAGGGAGACACGCAAAGTTTGTAGATAACTTCAGTCACGAACCAGACGTCACGTCCCCAAAGACCCCTCTCTAGTTCCACATAAACAAAATGGCACTCTCTCAGAATCCAAATTCAAGCATTCGCCATCTTCTCGACTCTCTGGTCTCTGCCCTTGCAGTTTTCGCCACCGCGATCAGGTCCAGACTTTCCCTACATCCCTGCACTTGCGCCATTTCGTTATGTATTTATTTATCAACTTTTCGTCGATTTGGGGCTCAAGCACCTAAACACCGGTCCCCGAACAACTCCCAGCCAAGCTCACACTCGCTTTTATTTAACGTGACCATTCACTACCCGCGTCCTCTGTGTGCGCAGATCTCTCTTTCTGTCTCGGGCTCGCTCTATTTTTCTCTCTCGCTGAAACGTCAGTTTTCAAATTGAAATACATCAGCGACATCTCACACACAACGTTTCTACGATGACATTCAGATGATTTTTGTCTGTTGACACACCCCCTCCATAAAAATGCGCTCAGCAAACAGCAGTGTGGTCATCTCATGCGATATGGTGCAAACAAGAGGGTCAAACTGAAAGTGATCGGATCCAAACATATTGGTTGGCGCATTCGTCTTGCGCATTTTGGATTGAAGGAAGATTTATGAATATTCGGAAAAAAAGATTAGGAAGGGGTGCGCGAGAGGGCCAGCTGGCAAAACGAAGAGGCAAACTCGGAAGATGCAGCACGAGTGATGGTGTTGCTGGAAGTAGACGGCGTAAAACCCGAGGCAAATGGCGCCCGCGTGCTGCCGGGGACTCTCCGTGGGATGGCGTGTGGTACGCTCTCAAGGGCCTTTTGACGCCTCACAATCATGTGCTCCTTCTGCTGCTTGGCAATGTTGTCGGCATAGAAGCGATTTCCCGAGCTGATTCTGGTGGACCTGGCCTTTTGCGGCGCTGAATGCGAAGTATGCCCGGACGCGTGGGCGGCGTCCCGGGATTCTTGGACGGCCCGGACACGGTGGAGATGTGCGCGCCCAGCGACCGGGCCCGGCTAAGACCGGGCGGTGAGACATCGTTCGAGTCCCTGTAGCTCATTGCGCTACTCGAACCGCGCGAGCTGGAGATAGAGGGCCGGCGCATCTGTGTAGTGTCGGCGCTCAGGCTGTGAACGTCCGTAGAGAGGTCTGTATGGTCGTGTGCACTGTGCTGCATCGTTTGAGACTTCGTGTGTGTGCCTAGCGTGGTCTCTTGTAACCGAGTTGTCGAACCTCTTGTAAAAGACTCTGTATGTATCGTTTATTTTTTTTTTGGATTGAGGGTACGAATTTAGATTGGTTGTCTTAAAGAATTTTTTCGTGTGGTAATGAAATGTGCGTTGTCGTAAAGATGTGCAGAAGAAGCTCATATTGGTGTTCGTAAAAGTACTTGGTCATGGCTCTTTTATTCCCTAGACCTGATCCAATCTCCGCAAAAGAATGCATTAATACTTTTTGTGAGAACATCTTTTTTGAAATCAGATGAAAATAACAAACGAGACAATCATCAATAACAATGGTAGAAATACAAGAAAATATTTGAGTCTATTCAAGTAAAGTATGTAAAGTGAATTCGAAATACTTTTAATGACTTAGGCACTTTCTAACGGAGCGATACCGAAACTGAATTTCCTGGTATCTGGACGTATCTCAGTCGTGATGTCGACATTTTCAGTATTTTGGCTTTCTTACGGGCGCTCCGGCAACGAATTTTGCTCGGAAGAGGGTCAAAACCCTATATTTGACCCTCTTCCGCGCAACGAAAAACTGTGTGGTAATCTGTATCGCAAGTTTTCTCTACGAAATGGTTTACCCATTTCGTAGTGCAGTATTTGTACCTATGGAATTTTAGAACAGTTTTCGCCCCAAGTTACACGAGGCAGTCACTTGAATTGTAAGCTTATCAGAGTAACTGTTGTGCGCGGACCTATGCTACAGTGCATTATGTTACTGCAAACAAGACTGATGCAATGTACATAGTTTGCATGAGAAATATTGTCGACGCATGTTAATAATACCTCCTCCCGGCCTGGCCTCTTCCTTTCCACTATACAGGAAATTCTCGAAATGGGTGAGATTTTGCAACAAAAATTTCCCAGAGGTCGCCCCTCATAAAAACGTGTCAGCATATTTTTCACCAAATTACAACACCTCCCCAGTCCCCTCACTTAGACCATGATCAAGATCGAGCGGCTGCGTTTTCGATACATCTGGTCAATGATGACCAGGAGCGTACATAAATGCTGACATCTAAGAACCAATAAGTGTGTGCGAACCAATATATGTAAAAAATCAGTTTTTGTTGTGTCCGTAAGAAACATAAGCATTTGTGGCAGAGTTGTGAAGGTACCTTAAATTCTAAGGTACCTTAAGGCTTATGGTAGTGCAAATTACCAACCATATGGTACCATATGGTCTAAGGTAGTTTTATGGTAGTTGTGGTTGACGGGAAGAAACCTTAAGTGACTAACAGTGACTCGAGGGATGACACCCGAAAAAAAAATTCAACCAATCTTGATTGTAGTGTCGAGGTGTGAAGCGTGACTTGAACCCGAACATATTTTT
>Ga0335398_10007087_pt1 | contig 13862 bp, 10 predicted proteins | sample BON03_FD_205742 | JGI IMG/M metagenome (GOLD analysis project Ga0335398, IMG submission 205742) | Freshwater microbial communities from Lake Bonney liftoff mats and glacier meltwater in Antarctica - BON-03 (spades assembly) (version 2) | ecosystem: Environmental > Aquatic > Freshwater > Ice >... | reverse complement strand
TCTCCAGTCTGTGCATTTTTCAGCGCAGTCCCCGGAAGCTTCCGAAAGCCTGCATTGTTTCCCTCCAAGGTTTCTTGAATCTGAAGAATAATGTGATTGGAGAGCAATCCTTTCTTTTCTACCAATTCAAATCCTCGCTTCATCGCCGCCACATAATTTTGCACCTCTTTAATGGCTGGCAACATGGATTCAAACTCCAGATCCGACTTGAAAAGCTCATCGTGTGTGGTAATGATATTCTCCACAGCAGAGCTATCCTTCGCTTCTTGAATAGCCAAGGTATTGAGCAAAATCTCATGATTCGGAATGGAATAGACCAATCCCTTCAGCTCAGCCAAAGCTGCATGAGCAGCAGGAAGTTGCTTGAGAATTGTCCTTGTCTCCAATTCTGCATCGTAAGGCAAAGGGGTTAGTTGCCAATTCATATGTAAAGATTTTCGATTTTTCTTTACAAAGGTAAGTCTATATGTAAAGAAAAGCTATAGTTACTATACATTGTCTCGTGTATATGTAAAGATTTTTCGATTTTCTTTACATATAGGAGAGCGTATGTAAAGCGGCTTTACATTTAGTTTTGGATAATAATAGCACTAAGTAAGGGACAAAAATTATTTGCACTAAAAATGCGATCCATCTGGGCAAAAGAATTTTCACGCCTACCAATTGGATACCTTCGATCCTGGTAGTTGTAACGGACGCTCAGGTTCACAATCTTAGAAAATCTGCATTTTTAATCTGCGAACATCTGCGGGAAAAGAACGATACTAATCTGGAAAAACGCTTTTGTCCATCCCTGGAACAATACGTAAAGCATTCTTATAATAAAGCTTTTTCAAAATCTCATCGGAAAGACCCAAGCCATACATTGACCAGTAGGCGTGGTACTTTTTGTAGTAAGGGAAATACTCATCCTCGGTCTCCAGCACTCGGAAGTAAGTATAAAACTCCTCCTTATTATAAGCGTCTTTGCCAAAAAGAACCCGATCCTGATACTTCTCAAAAAACGCCTTTGCCCGTCTTGGCTGACGGCCAAACTCAGCGATCACTGCACCGATTCCAAAGTTCACGTTTGGATACTTTTCCAAATGCGCACTTGCAGCATCCAGATCATTCGCCATCCAGCCCATGTGAGCATTGATAAAAGTGGTCTCTGGATGCTTCGCAAAGATATCATGCTGCTCCGCCATGATCTGCTCAAAAGGAGCAGGGTTGTCATCTCCTCTTTTTCTGTTAGGATGAGTTTTCAGTTCTAGCCACCGCTCATTGTTTGCATCCATGGGTTGCCAAAACTGCGCAGGATCAGCCGAGTGAATGATTACCGGAATTCCGAGCTCACCAGCTTTTGCCCATACAGCATCCAAATCTGGATGATTGACAGGCACTCTTTTACCATTTACATCTGTCACATTCAGGCCAAGACTTTTGTATATTTTTAACCCACTTGCGCCTGCTGTCACATCTTCTTCCAATTCCTTTACCGCAATCCTGGTCCAATTTTCATCTCCAAAACCAGCAAAATTCAAATTCGTAAACACCATGAATCTCCCCGGCGCATAGGTATTGAATTCTTTGATCATCCCTTTGATGTATTCCTGCTGGGAATTGCTATCTCCACGACCAAAGCCTCTACCGCTCAGATTCACCATCACGCCCATGTTGATTTCATCCATTTCGGAGATTAACTGATCGATTTTCTTCTCATCCACTCCGCCTTGATGACTATGGATATCTACAAAAGGAAATTTCGCCCGCTTCACTGGATGCTCAGGTACTTTCAGAGTAGAAGGTGGATTGTATTCCTCAAAACTCATGTTTTGAGCTCGGGCAACATTGCCCAACAATACAAGCAACATTACAACAGATATTTTTATAGAGATATTCATAGACTAACTTCTGAAGGATGGATTAGGCAGGCTTACGCAAAATATTATGCTACAGTTGAGTATCCTGTAAATAGAAAATCCCGAGCCGTGGCTCGGGATTTGAATTTATACTAGTTATCTAGTCGTCCCACTTTGGATCACTTGACCAAAGAAGATCGCATTCATATATAACTTATTCGTCCCAAACCAGAATGCTCGGAAGTTCATATTGTCAGCAAAAGCAACGATTCGGCCACTTCCAACTCCAGAGATTTGAATCACAGATCCATTCTGAATACCCGGAAGATTTGAAGGATGAAGATATCCAGATGCCAAAGGCTTATCTGTATAAACTAGCGGATTTGCATACGGATTTGCAGAAGGCTCCATGAACAAATTATCATTTCTGAATGTGTGGATATCCGAATTGATATAACCATAGCCAATCGGATGAGTCAGGTCAAGTTTTGCATTGAAAATTGCTCCACCAGTCACTTTCGCTCCTCTTTCGTATTCATAATCTGCATAGCTTTTTTGAAGAGCGGAATCTGGTTCAGCTCTATCACGGAACTTTAAATCTCCAACTTCATTCTGAGAAAGGAATTGGATTGCTCCACCTTTAGCTAAGAGTGTTCCTCCTTCTGAAACCCAAGACTTTAGTGTAGCTGCACCAGATTTTCCAAGACTACTATATCTACCATCCGGCATTAGAATAACATTGTATCTGTCCAACGTGCTTCCTTCGACCCTGTCCATTGGCAGTAAAGTAATTGGCATTTCGTAGCGTTGATCCAGCAAATGCCAGATTTCGCCCGCCTCATAGCTGTCCACACCACCTTCTACAAGCAAAGCAATTTTAGGTTTCTGCAGCACCTCGATAGACGGAGAACCCAGGTTATGTCCTCCCGTATGTCCAGTCGTTAGCCCATAGATATCCACTGTAGATACCTTGGCTATTTCAGACATTTTGTTGAAAAAAGCCTGATCATCCAGTCCACTTTCACCCTTACCAATGAGCAAAGTACCTCTTCCATATTTTTTCCCATCTTCGGTAGTGAACTCTCCCGTAGCTACTCTAACTTGAAAATCTGCATCCATCAACTTGTAAGCAGCTTTTGGAGAATAATAGTCAGTCCATTCCATCGCATACTGATACGCTCCCACTTCGCCAATTACTTTTCCCGGAGCCAAAGCAATTGAACTTTTTGTGATTTGATTCACACTTGCCAAATTCAATATCTGACTATTCAAAGCCATGTAATCCAAGTTGAAAGCCATAGGATAAGTCCATGCCGAAACATCATAAAACAAGCTATCCTTGAATGTACTTCTTGTCTCAAACATCGCCTTGATCAATCTATACTGAGGCTGATCCGCTGGAACTATATAGGAATTTTCTCTCTTGAATTCTTTCCCATTTACAGTAATATTATCATTCAGACTGAACACTTTGATGTCATGTTGCAGAATCAAATCTGCCAAATGATAACTTCTCGCATCATCTTCTTTACTCCCAAAAATGTAAGCCTTATTCACATCAGCGTCCACTTCTTTTTGAATGTCCTGGTAGAAATTCTTCATGAATTGATTCAATTCCTGACGCATTTCCTTAGCCGCCTGATAGGAGGAGAGATTTGCAGTGAATTGATTTCTGATGGTGAAAGGAAAACTCAACATGCCATTTACACTTTCTTGCAGATGACCTCTGGAGCTTGCCTGCTCAAACAAAATCCCGATCGAACCCTGTACATCTGGGTAAGTTGAGCCTTTTCCATAATAATAGTCATCGTAACTCTCTTCACTATAGTACATCGAGCCAATCTGATCCAAGGCTTTGGCATGATAGGTGCCTATTTTCTTGGTCAACTCAAAATTCTTCTCTGGCGTAAGAGGGTGCATCCTTGCCGGCACTCCTGGCTGGAAGAAAAATGTGCTGTTCGTTCCCATCTCATGAAAATCCAAGTGAATATTTGGAAGCCATTCCTGAAAAATCCGCACTCGATTTCTGGACTCCGGATGCTGAACCGGAAGCCAATCTCTATTCAAATCAAACCAATAATGATTCGTTCTACCTCTAGGCCAAGCTTCGTTAAACTCCGCATTGTTTGGATCGCCGTTCATATTATACGACTTGTGCGTATTCACCCAAGAGGCAAAGCGATTGAGTCCATCAGGATTGATCGCTGGATCAAGTAGCAAAACCATGTTGTCCAGATCTCCTGCAATTTCCTTTGCAGCCGCAAAATGGTAGGCCGCCAGAAGAGAAGCATTGGCACCACTTGGCTCATTGCCATGAACAGAATAGCCCATAAACATCACAATCGGCATATTTGCAATATCTACGGATGCGCCGGCATCCCTAAGTTTCTTCCTATCTGCTTTGATCTGGTCGATCTTCGCAAGATTAGCTGGAGAAGTAATGGTCAAAAGAACCTGAGGCCTTTTTTCGTAAGTTCTGCCAGTTTCTTCGAAAGACACTCGGTCTGAAGCTTCTGCCACTGCCTTCATATACATCACGAGCTGGTCATGGCTCACATGCCATTCTCCCACCTCATAACCTAAAACTTCCTTTGGCGTAGGGATTGATTCATCGTAGGTATAGCCAGTTGGCAGATAATAGCTTAGATCAGCCTGAGCGTACGTACATAGCGCAAAAAAGGACAAAAGCAGCGAAAGCAGACTTTTCTTCATAGTGATTGGATGTTTAACTTTTTGCTAAATTGATACTTTGATTCCTCAAAAAAAGCTATTTTGGTTCAGTGGTTAAAATAATTGAAGAATACACATGGATTTAATTTCACCCGGAAGTGGACTTATTTATTGGCAAGTTGGAACTTTAGTCGTGATGATCGGCTATTTTGTCTTTATGATTTATGCATTAGTAGATCTGATTCGCTCTGACTTTAGAGAGCAGCATATGATCCTGATCTGGGCATTGATGATTTTGTTCATTCCCGTGATTGGCACATTTCTTTACCTAGGCACGAGTCGACGAACCAAGAACAATTATAGAAAATTCAATCCCAATTTTTCAACTACTCAAACAAGAACAAAATGACACTATCTTTTATTCAAAATATGGGCGGTGGCTTCATAATAATCTTCCTTCTTTTTGCTATCCTGTACGCTATACTTTGGATTTACTGTCTAGTGGATATCATTCGCTCTGAATTCAAAGACCCCAACATGAAAATAATCTGGATAGTCATTCTCCTTTTTGCGCAGGGAATCGGGCCATTAGTCTATCTAGTTTTGGGAAAAAGCACTAAAACCACTTACTTATCTTGATATGTTTGGATTAGGAGCTATAGGATTAATAATCTACGTGTTTACTATTTTCGATGTGGTGAGCAGTAAGTTTGCCAACCCAAATGACAAATTGATCTGGGTTGTGATTGTGGTGTTGGTTCCGCTTATCGGCGCAGTTCTATGGTTTGTGATCGGTAGGGGGAAAAGGATTTAAAATAGATTAAATTTATTGGTCACTCCTTTATTTATATATCTCCTTCAATGCTCCCGCTAGCTCAGGACATTCAAAGTCAAAACCAGCCTTTTGAATCTTTTGAGAAGAAACTCTATTTCCTCCCAAGACTATTGCGGCCATTTCCCCAAGGATTAGTTTCAGCGCAAAGCCTGGAACTCCAATTCCCACATACGGTTTTCCCTTTGCTTTGGCAGCTGCCTGAGTAAGTTTTTGATTGGTCGCTGGATTTGGCCCCACGGCATTGAATACACCTTGGAGCGTGGTCTTTTCTAAAGCAAACACAAACATCCTCGCCAAGTCTTCAATTGCTATCCAACTCATCCACTGATCTCCACTTCCTAATGGAGCAGTAATCGGTGGCTTCATCATCTCGCCAAGCGCTCCACCATTTGCGTCTAGTACAATACCTATTCTCAGCATTACGGTGCGCAACTGCAATTCCTCCATTTTTTTCACCTCATTTTCCCAAGCAACGACCACCTGAGCTAAAAAATCTGAGCCCGCTTCATGCGATTCATCCTTCAGAGAAGATCCCGTGTCGAATCCATAATATCCTACGGCCGAAGCCGAAACAAAGGAATGGGGTTTTAAAGTTGCTTTTTCCACAGCATGATGAAGCAATTGCGTGCTCTGAACTCGGGAATCCAGAATTTGTTTTTTACGCTCATCTGTCCATCGCTTGTCCGCGACTCCAGCGCCAGCAAGGTGAATGATTGCATCTGCCCAATCCACTGCCGCAGGATCTATAGTTTGTTTTTCCACATCCCAAAGGAAAGACCTTTGCTTTTGCTGAGAGCGACTTAGCCAGGCCACTGAATATCCTTTAAGTTCCAGCAACTGCGTAATTTTGTGGCCAATAAGACCCGAACCTCCAGAAATAAGAATATTTTTCATAATTGGGTGATTTGTATTTAGATAACCGTTGAACCTCCAAATAAGTTAGTCCTATTTGAATGATTTAGGATTACCGATGTCTCATTAAATTCAATATCTATTCCTAATTTGGGCTAACTATTTGAAAAACCTAGTTTGAACAGCACTACTTTTTTTCGGTACATACTACTTTGGATCGTTTTAGGCCTTTTGGTTGGTATACTTTCTGGCGCTGCATCTGCCATATTTCTGATTACTTTAAATTGGGCTACTGCTTATCGAGAATCTCATCTCTGGATCATTGCTTTGCTACCGATCGCAGGGTTTGTGATCGGCTGGAGCTATTATCGCTATGGAGAAAATTCGGTAAAAGGAAACAATCTTTTACTTGATGAGCTCTACAAAACAGAAAAGCCAATTCCGCTCCGAATGACACCTCTAGTGCTATTTGGGACTATTTTGACACATTTATTCGGTGGATCAGCGGGACGAGAGGGTACGGCAGTACAAATGGGCGGTTCTCTGGCAGATCAGCTTACGAAACATTTTCACCTCAATCCTGAAGACCGAAGAATTATCATTATTGCGGGAGTTGCCGGTGGATTTGCTTCTGTATTCGGCACGCCACTGGCAGGGGCAATTTTTGCGTTAGAATGGATGCTCCATCGAGAAATTCGCTGGAAATCAGTCTTTCCAGCCTTTTGGACAGCATTAGTAGCCAATTGGGTTTGTACATCTCTATTTGGAGTGGGTCACACACATTATTTGGTAGATCTCATTCCTCCACACACTTTGATCAACCTACTTTGGATCATTCCAGCGGGAATAGCCTTTGGATTATCAGGGAGATTATTTGCCCAAAGCACTCACTTTTTTTCGCATCAGTTTTCCAAGCACATTTCTTACCCACCACTTCGTCCGGTCATAGGCGGACTGTTGATTGCGGCATTTGTATATATCTCGGACAGTACGACCTACATTGGTTTGGGTGTTCCGAGGATAGTTGAAGCGTTCGAAACGCCGCTTCCATGGTACGATTGGTTGGCAAAAACGGGATTGACGAGCTTCACCTTAGGAGCTGGATTCAAAGGTGGCGAAGTGACGCCGCTGTTCTTCACCGGAGCTACACTGGGCAATGCGCTTGCTCCTTGGATTCCACTTCCGCTAGCTCTGCTGGCAGGAATGGGTTTTGTGGGTGTGTTTTCAGGAGCTACCAATACGCCAATGGCATGTACAGTGATGGGAATGGAATTGTTTGGCTATGAAAGCGGAATATTTATCGGAATTGCTTGCCTGATCGCCTACCTTTTCAGCGGTAAATCGAGTATTTATTCCTCACAAAATCTGGATAAAAAATTCCATTTATACCCTGCGGAAGGAATTTTTAATTTTTTGCGAGATAAGTCCCAAAGGAATGATTGATATTGCTTCAAAGCCTATTTCTAACCCATGAAACTTAAGCTCAAAATCTTTTCAAACCCGGATCGTAACATCCACTTTTTGAAAAAGGTGATAAATGTGCAGGAAAAAGTAATTCAGATCAGCAGTATTTTGGCTTTTGGAATATTACTTTTTCACTTGGGTTATTCCATTGATCCTCAAGATCAAGTCGCTACTTCTAAACTGTTCAACATCTCGCTGATCCTAATTGGATTAGGATACTTTTTTCGAGTGTTATTGGTAGAAAAATCCATAGTTCCTCCGAGGGTTCTTCTCGAATTACTCCTTTCTATTATACTTATACTTACTGCATTAGTTCGCTGGAATGTACTGGGGGATGAGATGACGAAACTAGTGTTAGAGTTCACGGCGCATTATCACCTCATCAACGGACTGGTGATCATGCTGTTCTTCATAGAGCTCAGTAAGTTCAGTATTACTGTAAATAAGCTCAAACTCAGTCCATCACTGGTATTTATTCTCTCTTTTGTTTTTCTGATCTTTGTAGGAGCCGGACTGCTAAGCCTCCCTGAAGCCACTACCCGAGATATAAGTTTTACAGATGCCTTGTTTACCTCCACCTCGGCCGTTTGCGTTACTGGTCTGATCGTGCTGGACACTGCCAAGGATTTTACTTTTTTTGGTCAGGTAGTCATTATGATTTTGTTCCAAATTGGTGGACTTGGAATCATGGTTTTCACGAGTTTCTTCGGTTTCTTTTTTAAGGGGAGTTATTCCATAGAAAACAGACTTTTCATCCGTGATTACATCAATGAAAACAATGTAAATGAGATCTACACGACCTTGTTTAAAATCATCTCTTTTACCATTTTGGTGGAAGGTCTTTGTGCTTTTATGATTTATCAATTTACAGATTCAGCACAGTTTTCAGGCAGAGGAGATCAGTTGTTCTTTTCTCTTTTCCATGCTATTTCAGCATTTTGCAATGCGGGTTTTTCTACGCTTAGCAACGGGTTATATCAAGAAGGTTTCCGAGAATCATACCATATGCATTTAGCTATTGCCTTGGCAATTGTGCTTGGCGGAATCGGCTTTCCTGTTGTTTTGAACTACTATTCCTACCTGAAACATGTGGTCGTAGGAAATGTGAAAAGCATCCTAGGGATAGAAAAATACCGTCATACTCCACGTGTCTCCAGTGTCAATACAAGGCTAGTAGTCTACACTACAGGAATTCTACTAGCAATTGGAATGATCGTATATGCGATATCGGAGCAAGATGCTACGCTGAAAGGACTTAGTACTTACGGTAAATTTGTCACCACAATTTTTGGCGCAGTGACTCCCCGAACAGCGGGATTCAACACCGTCGATATGCGGGAATTGGCTGTTCCAACGATTTTAGTTTACCTTTTTCTGATGTGGATAGGCGCATCACCTGGATCTACAGGAGGAGGATTAAAGACGAGTACTTTCGCTGTCGCGATGTTGAACACATTTAGCATTGCTTCCGGAAAAACCAGAGTGGAAGTTTTCCGGAGACAAATTTCAAATGAAACACTAAAGAAAGCTTTTGCGGTAATTTTCCTTTCTGTTTTGGTCATGGGTTTTGGGGTCTTTTTTCTTATGATTTTTGACCCAAAGCTTCCCCTGCTAGATGTGGCTTTCGAAGTGTTTAGTGCATTTTCCACCGTCGGGCTTTCACTGGGAATCACCTCTCAACTAAGCACAGGCAGCAAACTAGTATTGATGGCTATAATGCTGATAGGAAGAGTAGGGACTCTGACTATCCTGATTGCAATCGTCCGCAGAATCGGTGAGCAGCGGTACAAATACCCTGAAGAAACGGTCTTTATAACTTAATGTAAAAATGCATGAAATGAGCATGATTGAGAAACACCTCCAAGGATAAATATCAGCTATGCGAATTCTATACACCCTTTAAAAATCAGCTAGATAATCATGAAATATATAATCGTAGGCATAGGCAATTTTGGGGGCTATCTGGCAAAGCGCCTAACCACTCTTGGCCATGAAGTCATTGGAATAGATACTAGCGAAAGCAAAATAGAAATGATCAAAAACAGCATCACACATTCAATAGTAATGGATGCTACTGATCAGGCAGCGGTGAAGAATTTACCTTTGAAGGATACTGACGTCGTCATTATAGCCATCGGTGAAGATATCGGCGCATCGATCATGAGTACAGCTATTTTCAAGCAGCTGAAATCAAAGCGAATTATCGCCCGTGCTATCAATGATCTTCACGAGACGGTAATTCAAGCTATAGGTGTGGATGAAATAATCCATCCAGAGGAAGAAACAGCAGATCGTCTATCAAAGCGCCTTGAAATGAAGGGCGTGCTGGATTCCCTAGAGATCTCCGATGAGTATAATATAGTGGAAGTGAAAGTGCCAAAACGCTACGTGGGAATGACCGTGGCAAAGGCAGATATTCGAAAAGAATATTATCTCAATATTCTGACTATCATAAAAATAGAACAAAAGAAGAATCTCTTGGGTATCAATACGCCACACAAAAATGTGATCGGTGTAGTCACCCCAGAGTATAAGTTCGAAAAAGAGGACGTCTTGTTAATTTTCGGGAAAATCAAAAACATACAAGATTTTCTGTCTCTAGAAGACTAGAACAGTTTCTCTCCGCAGTTTTTACAGTAATTATCAACCAAATGAATTGGACTGTATCTACATTTTGGGCAGCTGTTATTACCTAGTGCCTTCTCATCTTTTCTCTTTTGCGAAGCCATCTCTGAAGACACAATCCCCGTAGGTACGGCAATAATCGCATAGCCAAGCAGCATGATAAGTGAGGAAAGCAACTGTCCCAATGGAGTGACTGGGTAGATATCACCAAAACCCACCGTAGTCAGCGTCACGATCGCCCAATACATACCGATAGGGATACTTGTAAATCCATGCTCTGGCCCTTCGATGATAAACATGAAGGTGCCCATAATCAATACTATAGTCACTACAAATGCTATGAAAAGAAGAATCTTGTGAGAACTAGCTCGTAGCGATTTAGTGATATATTCAGCTTCCGCCACGTAGCGACCAAGCTTCAAAATTCGGATTACTCGCAAGAGACGTAAGGCTCTAACTACGGTTAAAAGCTGGGAATTGACCACCAAAAAACTTAAATAAGTAGGCAAAATTGCCAGCAAATCCACCACACCAAAAAAACTAAATATATATCCACTGGGTTTTCTGGATAGCCAAACCCTCAGCAAATATTCTAGTGTAAACAGAATGGTAAAGAGCCATTCTAGCATAAAAAAAATCTCTCCAAATTTAGCTCTTAGGCTGACAACGGAGTCCAATATAGCAATCAAAATACTCCCAAAAATCATGAATAAGAGAACAATATCAAAGGTCTTTGATGCCCAGTCATCTGACTCAAATACGATATGAGCTAATCGCTTTTTAGTGATTTTCATGAGGGAATTTAGAAAAATTTAATAGCCAAAACCAAAGCTAATCCAAGTAATACACCCGCTTCACACGAGTACTGATATTTGTCAGCAATTCATATGGGATAGTTCCTATTTGATCGGCTAATTCTTTCAATGAGATTTTCTCACCATATACGATGGCTTCATCACCTGCCTTCACGTCCATCCCACTTACATCCACCATGCACATATCCATGCAGACATTTCCGATGACAGAAGCCTTTTTCCCTTGAATCAGTACATAGCCTTTTCCGTTACTGAATCTACGGTCGTAGCCATCTGCATAGCCAAGTGCAAGTGTTGCAATTTTACCGCCAGCAGACAAAACACCCTTTCGGGAATAACCCACAGTCTCACCGGGTTCTAGCTCTTTCACTTGAGAAATAGTGGTTTTCAGGGTGCTAATTGCTCGCAGAGCTAGCTCATGCTTGCCAGTTACTTCCACTCCGTATAGTCCGATTCCCAATCTTACCATATCAAATTGAAACTCTGGAAAGGCAACTATTCCCGCAGAATTGAGCGCATGGATCGAGGGTTTGTAGGAAATAATATCGAGTATCTCATTCTTCATTCCTTCGAAATTCATCAGTTGACTCAACGAGAAGTCACGATGAATTTCTTCATCTGCACCGACTAAATGGGTATAAATGGATGCTATTTCCAATTGTGGGTTTGACTGAATTAAGCCTTTTAAAGCGTCTAACTGCTTTCTCTCGAAACCAAGTCTATGCATTCCAGTATCCATATCAAGATGGATTCTCATGGTTGTATGATGAATGGTACACCAGGAAGCGAGGCTCTCAAAAAACTCAGGACTGAAAACTACCGGCTCCAAATCAAACTCACTGCAAAGCCCAAAGGACTCTTGCATCGAATTCAAAACCATAATTGGGAGCTTGATACCCTGCTTGCGCAAAGCAACACCTTCATCCGAAAAAGCCACACCTAAGTAATCTGCACCCATCGTCTGGATTTGGTTGGCAATTTCCAACGCTCCTCCGCCGTAGGCAAAGGCCTTCACCATCACCATTACTTTCGTGTTGGGTGAGATCAGCTTTTTATAGAAATTATAATTATGCGTGAGTGCATTCAAGTTAATCTCCAAGGTGGTACCATGAATTCGCTGCTGAAGTCTATTGACAACTTCTTCAAAGCCAAAAACCCGAGCGCCAGTGACCAATATCAGGTCGTTTGCGAAAGTCTCCGGATCAAGGCTAGTCAAAAGCTCTTCCGTAGAACCGAAACCTGTGAACGATTCAGGAAATTCTTTCTCCAAACAGAAAATCTCACTGCCCACACCAACTAGTTGATCGAACTTATATTTCTTAATCAGCTCAGCAACTTCTGCGTAGATTTTCTCTGGTGAACCTTGCTGAAGCAAATCTGACAAAATCAGAATTTTGCGTCTTTTAGGTCTTTGCTGCTGCATAAAGTCCAGCGCTACCTTCAGCCCGGCCAAATCATTATTATAAGTATCATCGATCAGCAGCGAATCATTAATTCCTGGCTTCAGTGTCAAGCGCATATCTACAGATTTCAACTGAGAAATCCCTTCTTGGATAGACTCTGCGCTTTGTCCCAACGTCATCGCTGCTACGACCACATGCGTAATATTTTCTAATGAGGCTACATCAGTAAATGGCAACTGAAAAGTATGCGTACTAAGATCCGACTTCATCAAAATCAGCCTAGCTCCTTTCGCTTTTATTTTTACTGATCTGGTAAATTCAGATCCAGCCCGATCTGACCAAGCAACGAGCTTTTCAGCAGGAAAAATTGCTTCAATTTGCTTAGAAACCTCATTTTGATCGGTACAGTAAATCAAGAAATTCGAATCCAAAAAAAGGGAAAGCTTCTCTTTTAGCTTGGATTCGAGACTTTCAAATCCTTCTTGATGTGCCGTTCCGAGATTAGTGAATATTCCCAGATTCGGCTTGATCATTTCTTCCAAGGCGGCCATTTCACCAGCTCTGGAAATTCCTGCTTCTAGAATTGCAACTTGATGATATTGCTCGATTCCAAAGATCGAAAGGGGTACCCCTACTTGAGAGTTATAGCTTTTTGGGCTTTTGGCCACAGCATACTTTTGCCCCAAAATCTGCCCTAGCCATTCTTTAACAATCGTTTTCCCATTGCTTCCAGCTATGCTTACTACAGGGTTTGTAAATAACGTTCGTTGAAATTTGGCCAACAGCTGCAAAGCTCTGCGCGTATCCGAAACTTTGACAAAACAAACTTCTGGAAAGGGTAGCGCATCAAAATCAGAATGAACCAAAAAAGACTTTACTCCTAACTCTGCTAGTTGAGGAATAAAAGCTGCTCCATCGGCTTTTGCTCCACGTAGTGCTACAAACAGCGTTTTTTCAGGATGAAGAATTTGCCTGGAGTCAATGGCAATTTGAGAAACCATCAAATCATCCTTTCGATTAAGGATATTTCCTTCAGTGATTTCTGCGATTTTCTTTTGACTAATTGTCTGAAACATCTTGCTCCTGATTTTTTTTCTTTTTCTTGAAAAACACTTGCTTAATCCAACGTGGAAGGAAAAATGCTCCTAAAATCAAGTAGGGATAGTAGGATAGAAGTCTCCACATAATGCTCGTAACAAAGGTATAATTTGTCAAGAATTCGGTAAAGAACTGACCAAAGAAAAACTCTGCGGTACCACTACTTCCTGGAGTAGGAGAGATCATCATTACAATCCACATGATCACTTGACGGGCAAAAACAATTACATGCTCGTGAGCAGCCAATGGGACAAATGCA
>Ga0335398_10007086_pt1 | contig 13863 bp, 11 predicted proteins | sample BON03_FD_205742 | JGI IMG/M metagenome (GOLD analysis project Ga0335398, IMG submission 205742) | Freshwater microbial communities from Lake Bonney liftoff mats and glacier meltwater in Antarctica - BON-03 (spades assembly) (version 2) | ecosystem: Environmental > Aquatic > Freshwater > Ice >... | reverse complement strand
CTTTGCTGCATCTTAAGGGGTGCCCGCCGCAACAGCGGTGGTGCTGAGATCATACCCATTGAACCTGATCCGGGTAATGCCGGCGAAGGGAGGATGTATTTTTTTTTATTTGCTTACTTACCCCTGGTGAGCGATTTGTTTAAACTGTAACGTTTTACAAATGCGCAAAACCTATTACCTCTTGCTGGCAAGCTTGCTCTTTTCGATGCAAGCGCGAGCACAAATTCAGCTGTCGGGCAAAGTAACCGATGCTGAAACACAACAACCCCTCGCTGGAGCTACGCTGCAACTTAAAGCCAGTGTAAGCGGTATAGCCTCCGACCGCAGCGGCAATTTTTTGCTTAAAAAGCTAAATTCCGGTCCCCAAATCCTTGAGATTCGTTACTTGGGTTATGCCACCCGGCAAATTACACTACAACTATTTTCAGACAGTGTACTTTATATCCAGCTGCAGCCAGCGGTGGAGCTAACCGATGAAATTATCGTTCGGGCCAACCGTGCAGGTAACCAAACACCGGTGGCACAAACCAATTTAGATGCTGCAGCCATTGCCGCACAAAACCACGGCCAGGACTTGCCCTATCTGTTGCAGCTAACCCCCTCAGTAGTGGTTACCAGCGATGCTGGAGCCGGCATAGGGTACACCGGCATTCGGGTAAGAGGAAGCGACCCCACCCGTATTAACGTAACCATCAATGGCGTGCCGGTCAATGATGCGGAAGCACATGGGGTGTTTTGGGTGAACACCCCAGATTTTGCAAGTAGCGCCAGCAGCATGCAGTTGCAACGGGGTGTAGGCACCTCTACCAATGGTTCTGGTGCATTTGGGGCGTCGTTAAACCTACAGACCAATACCCTCGTCGACAGTGCCTATGCACGCCTAGGTTTGGGTGCAGGAAGTTTTAATTCCCAGCGCCAACAAATACTTTTCGGGACAGGTTTATTGTCGAATGGCTGGGCCGTTGACGGACGATTGTCGCGTATAAAAAGCGATGGCTACATCGACCGGGCTTTCAGCGACCTCAGTTCGTATGGCGTTAGCGTTGCACATTATGGCAAAAAAAGCGTGTTCAGGTTTAACTATTTTGGTGGAGTGCAGCAGACATACCAAGCTTGGAACGGACTGCTGCGCGACTCTCTGGCCACGAACCGAACCTACAATTCAGGCGGACAGTTTACAGCACCTGATGGTAGCACGCGATTCTACGACAACGAAACCGACAACTATCGCCAAGATTATTTCCAGCTGTTGTATGCCTATGATTTAAGCAAACAATGGAAATTAAATACCACCCTCTTTTATACCAAGGGCAGGGGTTACTTCGAGCAATACCGCACAAACGACCGACTCTCAACCTATCAAATTGAGCCAATTGTCCTGAGCAATGACACCATTCGGCGCAGCGACCTCATCCGCCGGCGTTGGCTCGACAATCACTTTTACGGTGCTTTGGTGAATGCGACCTATACATTGGGAGGCCTCGAAGTTGTTACCGGCGGAGGCTGGTATCGCTACGACGGCGACCATTTTGGAGAGGTAATTTGGTCGCGTTTTGCAGGGAATAGTCAAATACGCGACCGCTATTACGATAATAATGCCGTAAAGACCGATTATAACCTTTTTGCCAAAGCTGAATATAGGGTAGGTCAGGCGTGGCAACTTTTTGGTGATTTGCAAGTCAGAGGCGTTGATTATACCTTTTTGGGCTTCGACAACAACCTCAATAATGTGACCCAAAGTGCTAATTTTTTGTTTCTCAACCCAAAAGCTGGCGTCCATTACCGCATTAATAGCCGCCAAATGGCCTATGCTTCGGTAGCTGTTGCCAATCGAGAGCCTGTGCGGGATGACTTTACCGAGTCGAGCCCAAGCAGCAGGCCTCGTCCTGAAAAACTCATCGACTATGAAGCCGGTTATCGCTGGCAGGGAAACCAGCAGCAGTTTCAAGCCAACTTTTATTATATGGACTACTACGACCAGCTGGTTTTAACGGGTCAGATTAACGATGTAGGTGCATATAACCGGCAAAATGTAGCACGCAGCTACCGTGTGGGTGTAGAGTTGGAATATGGCATCGAAATTAACCGGCAATGGCGGTGGTCGGCCAATGCCACATTCAGCGACAGCCGATTAAACAGCTTTTCAGAATTTGTAGATAGTTACGATGACCAATTCGAGTATATTGACAATGTACTCTTGGCCACACGCAACAACTCGCCCATTGCCTTTTCGCCAGCGGTTATTGCAGCGAGTAGCTTGCAGTTCAAACCCACAAATGCCTTTGAGATCGCTTTGCAGACAAAATATGTAAGCAGCCAATACGCCGACAACAGCGGATTAGCTAGCCGAAAAATAGACGCCTATCTCCTCAACGACCTCCGAATTGAATACAGCATGCCTATAAATGGTCTATTTGAACAAGCCCGTTTGGCATTGATGGTGAATAACCTGGTTGATTTAAGTTATATCTCCAACGGCTATGTTTATCCCTATTTATTTGATGGCAGCTTGGTGAATGAAGTATACGTATACCCCCAGGCTGGCCGCAATTTTATGCTGAATTTGTATCTCAGTTTTTAACGTTTCTTTTAAATGACAAAAGCCTGTTTGAGGCATCTCAGACAGGCTTTTGTGTTCGTCGCTTTTGCTTAATTGTTAGACGGCACCAACAGTTCGTATTTATACCGGTAAAAAGTGGCGTCGTTGGCCTCTACTTTTACCTCATATTCTAATCGGATGATTTCCTGTTTGTTTTTGCCCTTCAGGTCGGTAAAAACATTGGCAAACCAATAGTTTCGTTTGTTCTCAGGAACGGCCTGTTTGATGATTTTAACCCGGCCCGCCTCATTACCCGTATTGCGGATATCAATTTTGCCTTCAAACAAATAACTATCGTACTTCATGCCGCTGATGGTTTCTGCCTTTTTGGTCACTTTCACGAGGCGTGCATTGTCGTTGATGACATAGGGCGATAGACCATAGACCAACTTGGCTTCATTGCCCTTGGTGGCATTGGGCATTTCGCTAGGAAGCCGACCTAGTGAGCGTGATTTCCGCTCATAAATTGCAGCATGAAACCAGTTCATCGGGCTGCTGTTTTGAATAGCCAAAGTCCGCACACCTCGTCCCGATTGGCTCAAGGCAGAATTTCCTGGCTCCCAAGCGCCAATCTCTGCAACATCGCTTAATGAAAGCTCCACGTTGTGGGCCATCACCTGGTAACTTATTTGTTGTCTGGCGGGGACAGTCACGCCCGACAATTGAAAGGCTGCCTGTGCGCTGTATGCACTTGCATCCTGTTGTTTGAAGGGCACACCATAATAAAATACACTTATATTGTTCAAGGAGACCGCCGAGTTTAGTCTAATATCGAGGCTTAGCTCTGTTTTTGACTTATCGAAGTCAAGCAAATAATTTGCTTCGGCCATTATTTGTTTATTGGGCAGCAATACTGTCAGTACTTCTTTGCTTACATCACCCACAAAAAAAACACTGAGTTGACGGGTACTACTATTTTGTTTGACGCTCATGTTTAAGCCTCTACCACCACTAAAATGCTGAATATTGGCAATTGGAATACTTTCGAGTGAATTGTTGGTCTTCAAAAACAGCAATTCTGCTTGCTCATCGATCGCTTGAATTTCACCACTGTAGGCAACACTTTCGCGGCCCTCAAACACTTCTACAGCGACTGAATAACCGACATTTTCTTTCAAGAACTCCAGCTTCGTACGTACCGGTCTTTTCGTTTCGGCCGTAACCTCTTGCACCGTATAATTAAGTAAGCGATCGTTCGATTGGGTGCGCACAACAATCCCCTCTTCAACTGTGCCTTCGGGCAAAGGCAAATCGAAACGTATGCCATTCACCTGTCCACGGTATTCGAGCAAGGCCATGGGATCGGCGTAAATATGTGCCGCACGTAGCCTAAAAGCATCATCATTATTTTGAGCCTGAAGCGATAATGAGGGTAAAAAAAGAAGGAATAAAAAAGCAATCCGTTTCATAGTATTTGATTAATGCGCATTCGATAGTTAACAAGTAAGCTAAAATTCGTTGTAATTCAGTTTGATTTTTTTGAAAAATCTACCTTTGGTTGATCCCAGTCGAAACCCCCTTCAATCGCGTGTCGGTCATCGAGCCAAGGGCGCCTGTAATGCGATTGCCGAAATAAGCTTGTGGCTGATTTGAGTCGAGATGATTAGAAATAGGTTTTAACATATGAAGTGGGCTTTAAGAAGCATGTAAATTGGCTAGTTGCCAAATTACGGGCAAGCATACTTGATTTCAACTGTACTAAATACAGCCTTAAATTTAGTTATAAGTATTTTTCGGCTACGTCCCTTTTCAATTCGAGCAACATCGACCGTATTTCGTGTTCTTTGTTTCGGGGACAGATAACCAGTCCTTTGGGTGATTCGGCGATAATAAAATCTTCTAGTCCATTTATTAGCACCAATTTATCTGAAGCAATTTGAACCAGACAATTGGATGAATTATACATCATCACTTGTTTGCCATTGGCCGCATTGCCCATATAATCCTTTTCGTGCACATCGTACAATTCTCCCCAGAGTGTGATATCAGTCCATGAAAAATGACCGATAATCACTTTCACATTAGTGGCTTTATATAAAATGGCCTGGCGGAAAGCGACGCCTTCACTTTGTGGGTATATTTTGTCGATGCAACGTTTTTCTTCTGAGGCATTTAAATAAGGTCGTACTTCCTCGAAAAGCTGACTGGTTTCGGGCAAATAATCGGCAAATGCTTTCAAGAGCACCGTTAGGCGAGCGACCTTGATGCCGGAGTACCACAAAAAATCGCCCGAACGGATGAAAGTATTGGCGATTTCTGCTGTTGGCTTTTCAGTAAATGTTTTAATGGCATATACCGGCGCGTTTTGGGTATCGGGTAAATACTGTATGTAGCCATAATTCACCTCAGGCCGTACCGCTTTGATACCTACCGTCAGTATTTCATTGTGGTGGGCAACATATTTCAGTGCTTGTTGTATGGTCGCCGTAAATTTTTTGTCTTCCATCACCACATGATCCGATGGCATGATGGTCACCAGTGCTTCTGCCTGCTGGTTCGCTATTTTATTCAGCGCATAAAGTGCAGCGGTGGCGGTATTCCGGCGTAGCGGCTCAATTACAAGACACTTTTCAGGTATATCTGGCAACTGTTCTTTAAGCAACGAAACCCATTGGGTATTGGTAACGATAAGAATATGGTCGGGATCGGTGAGTAATTGAGCGCGTTCGTAAGCAAGCTGTAAAAGCGATTTGCCAATTCCGAGCATATCGCGGAATTGTTTGGGCTGTTGATGTGTACTTACCGGCCAAAGCCGACTGCCAATTCCGCCCGCCATGATTACGACATACTGTTTCATACGCTCATCATTTTTCTCAAAGTTAGAGAATCTAGTCTGCTCCGCTTGTTAAATGATGCCTTCTTTGATTAAATCATGAATGTGAACTACACCAGCATACACTCCAACATCGTCTGTTATAAATACTTGGGTAATCTTATTCCTGCGTATCATTTCCATTGCATCGGCAGCCAGGGTTCCCAGCACCAAGGTTTTGGGAGCAGCGGTCATGATATCAGCGGCGGTTAAACCCGCCATGTTTTCATATTTATCCAACATACGGCGGATATCTCCGTCGGTAATGATGCCGATGAGCTGTTTGCCCTCAAGCACAGCGGTAACCCCCAGTCGACTGCTCGAAATAGCAACGATAGCTTGTTTTACTGGATCAGTAGCTTGAACCGCTGGCTGCTGATTTTGACGCACAATATCATCTACCCGCAAGTACAAACGTTTACCTAAAGCCCCGCCAGGATGAAAACGGGCAAAGTCAGCTGCAGTAAATCCTCTGTACTCTAACAAAGCAATCGCCAGTGCATCGCCAAGCGCCATTTGCACGGTGGTACTGGTAGTCGGTGCCAGATTTAGCGGACATGCCTCCTCGGTAATCGTAGTGAGCAAAAGAATGTCGCTATAATTCGCCAAACTCGAATCGGCAAATCCCGTCATCCCTATAACCACATTACCTCCAGCACGGAGCATGGGGGCGAGTACTTTTATTTCAGGGGTATTGCCACTCTGTGAAATACAAAGCACCACATCTTTGCGCTGAATTATCCCCAAATCACCGTGTACAGCATCGCCGGCATGCATAAAAACAGCAGGAGTTCCTGTTGAATTTAAGGTGGCAACAATTTTATTGGCGACGATAGCACTTTTACCTATTCCGGTCACTATCAGGCGTCCAGGACTATCATAAATGGTCAAAACGGCACGCTCGAAGTCGACAGTAAGATTTTCTGCAAGACTTAATAGTGCTTCTGCTTCCATTTTCAACGACCTTTGAGCCGCCTTCCGTAAATCAACAGATTTTTTCAAGTGAAAATTTTGTTTATCTTGAACGTACAAACCTACTGAAATTTCGTTGTGTGAGCGGTTTTACCTATGACATCCAAAGAATTACTGCGTAAAACGCTAAAGAACTTTTTCGGCTTTGATGGCTTTAAAGGCCAACAAGAGGACATTGTCCTCAATATTTATGACAAGAAGAATACCTTCGTGATCATGCCCACAGGCGCGGGCAAATCACTTTGTTATCAACTTCCGGCCATTGCATTGCCCGGTACCGCCATAATTGTCTCTCCGCTAATCGCTTTGATGAAAAATCAAGTCGATGCAGTGCGGGCTTTTTCTGGTACCGATGGGGTTGCCGAATTCCTGAATTCTTCGCTGAGCAAAACCGACATCCGGCGGGTGAAAGCTTCGGTGAGCGACGGCACCACCAAAATGTTGTATGTAGCGCCCGAATCTTTGGGCAAACAGGAGAACATCGACTTCCTCCGCTCGGTGCCTATCTCATTTGTGGCCGTCGACGAAGCCCATTGTATTTCAGAATGGGGCCATGATTTCCGGCCTGAATACCGAAAAATAAAACAGATGGTGCAAGATATCGGCGAAGTGCCGATTATAGCACTCACCGCTACTGCCACGCCTAAGGTTCAGATAGACATCATGAAGAACCTGCAGATGAACGAAGCGTCCATCTTCAAATCTTCCTTTAACCGCCCCAACCTCTACTATGAGGTCCGCCCTAAACAAAATGCTGTCAAAAGTATTATCCGCTACATCAAGGATAATATGGGCAAGTCGGGCATTATTTACACGCTCAGTCGCAAAAAAACCGAAGAAATCGCCGAAATTCTGGTGGCAAACGGGATTAAAGCTGCGCCCTATCATGCGGGGCTCGACTCCAACATCCGTGCTCAGAACCAAGATAAATTTTTGATGGAAGATGTGGATGTTATTGTAGCCACCATCGCCTTCGGTATGGGCATCGATAAGCCCGATGTTCGTTTTGTTATTCATTACGACATCCCCAAATCCATCGAAAGTTATTACCAAGAAACCGGTCGTGCCGGTCGTGATGGCTTAGAAGGGGTTTGTATTGCTTATTACAGCGAAAAAGACATTCAAAAGCTCCAGAAATTCATGAAGGATAAACCGGTTTCTGAAAAAGAAATTGGGCATTTATTATTAAATGAAGTGGTGGCTTACGTTGAATCAGCAGCTTGTCGACGCAAACAAATACTACACTATTTTGGTGAGTTTTTCGACGACAGCGGCTGTAACGGCATGTGTGACGCCTGCCGTCATCCGAAACCAAAGGTAAAAGCCTTCGACGAGGTGATCAGCTTAGTAAGTATCGTCAAAAAATTGGGCAAAAAATTTGATTACGAGCATATTATCAACTTCATGATGGGCGAGCTCACCGCCGAAATTGAAGCTTATGGTCATCACCGCAGTCCGGATTTCGGAAGTGGCAAAGAAAAAGGCATTATTTTCTGGCGGTCTCTGATTAAACAGGTGCTCTTCCGCAACTTCTTTCTCAAAGACATTGAAAATTACGGTTTATTGAAAATCGGAGAATTGGGAGAGGGTTATCTGAAAAATCCTTTTGAGCTTGCGTTCGCGCTCGACAACGACTATACCGAAACCCGCGAAGAAAACAATGAATCGCAGCAAGCCGAAGTTCTTGACAGCCGTTTGTTTGAATTGCTCCGTGATTTGCGGAAAAAAGTCGCCAAAGAAAAAAATCTACCTCCTTACGTCATCTTCCAAGATCCTTCACTGGAGGAAATGGCCACCAACTACCCCATCAATCTCCAGGAATTACAGAATATTTCAGGGGTAGGGCCAGGTAAGGCTGCCAAATTTGGCAAGGCATTTTTGGAGTTGATTGCGCGCTATGTAGAGGAAAATGAAATCGAGCGCCCAGAGGATTTGGTCGTAAAATCGACCATTAATAAATCTCAGGTGAAGGTCTTCCTCATTGGCGGAATCGACCGTAAAATGCCGCTAAACGAATTGGCGCGCTCCAAAAACCTGAGCTACGACGAGGTACTTGACGAAATACAGACCATCGTGGATAGCGGCACCAAAGTAAATCTCGACTACCATATCAATAATGTAATGGATACCGAATTGCAGGAAGAAGCCTACGACTATTTCCGCTTGGCAGATTCAGCAGACATACGCGATGCTGCGCGATCGTTGGGAGATGATTTTACAGAAGAGGACCTCAAACTTATCCGCATCAAATTCCTAAGCGAACAGGCCAACTAGCGGGTTAACGCAAATTTTCAAGCATTTCTTTCACAATGGCCGCTGTATCAAAACGGTGCTGCCATCCCCACTCTGCGCGTGCTGCACTGTCATCGATAGAACCCGGCCATGAATCGGCTATAGCTTGTCGAAAATCAGGGGCGTAATCAATTTTGAAGATGGGTATTTCCCGTTGAATAGCCTGCGCCAGTTCCGCTGGGGTAAAAGTGACTGCCGCCAAATTATAGCTGGTGCGTGTTTTGATTTTTTCGGCAGGTGCCTCCATCAATTCTATCGTCGCACGTATAGCGTCATCCACAAACATCATAGGCAAGGGCGTAGTAGCGTTTAAAAAACACGTATAGCTCTGCTGCTGCAATGCTTCGTGAAATATTTCGATAGCATAATCGGTCGTGCCACCGCCAGGAGGAGTTTTCCAGCTGATGATGCCGGGATAACGTATAGAGCGTACATCTAGGCCATACCGCTGAAAATAATACTGACACCACAATTCCCCCGTGAGTTTGCTGATACCGTAAACGGTATTAGGATCCATATACCCCATTTGCGGGGTGTTTACTTTGGGTGTATTCGGACCAAAGGCAGCAATTGAACTTGGCCAAAATACCCTTTCGAGCTTCAGTTTTACAGCCAATTCGAGTACGGCGAGTAGGCTGCCCATATTCAGTTTCCAAGCAAAATCAGGGTTTTTCTCGCCTGTTGCCGACAGCACTGCTGCCAGCAAATACACTTGGGTAATACGTTCCGCAACAACTACCTTCTCAATGCCAGCGGTATCCATCGCATCCAGCACAATAAAACGACGGTCAAGCTCCGGTCGTGGATTCCGCAGATCGCTGCAGATAACAGCATCCTGTCCGTGTTTCGCAATGAGCGCCGCCGAAAGCTCTGAGCCTAGCTGACCTTCAGAGCCAATGATGAGGATACGCGTGGCTGTCGTTGACATGTTCCTTTGGAGTTTATTTGTCGCAAATTTAGGGAACTAAAGTGGCCCTGCGCCGCCGAATTTATCAGGTTCAGCCATCAATGTTACTGCTTCAAGTCAAGTATTAACCCATTGAGCGAACACCTTCAAATCATTCCTTTCAATAATGGCTTAAAATTGTGACTTTTGCTGCGTTTAATTTTAAGTTTAGAGCGCAACTATCTTTAAATACACAACCCAATGAAATTCAATCATACAGCACACCTTTTGAAAATGACCCTACTTTTGATTGGAATCGGAATATTTCAATCTTGTTTTTACGACAATGCTCAAGATTATTTTGTGAATATTCCAGGCTCAGGCTGCGACACAACTGCTGTTAGCTTTGCCGCTAAAGTGAAGCCGATACTTGATAATAACTGCGCAATTGCAGGCTGTCATTCGGGTGCCGTACCGGCAGCTAATGTTGATTTGAGCACCTTAAGTGGTGCCCAAACCCATGCAGAAAGAAGTGTTTTTAGAGTAAAACAAGGCACCATGCCGGCTTCTGGGCCATTAAATGCTTGTTTTGTGAATACCCTCGATGCCTGGGTGAACCAGGGTAAAGCAGCAAACTGATGCGTAAACTATTTTTTTCCTTTTTCTATTTGCCGGGATTTCATCTTGCAAGCATGAAGCCCTTCTCTACGACGGGCCCATTGTCATAAGCGATGGCAGTACCGACGTTAGTTTTCAAGATGAGGTATTGCCTTTAATGATTTCAAATTGCGCCATGTCTGGCTGCCATGATGCTACTTCTCGACAAAAAGGTGTGCAACTAACGGATTACACAAGCATCCGGAAAGAAGTTGTTTCACAAAATCTTGGAGACAGCGAACTGTACGACGTAATCACCGACACTGACCCCGACAAACGCATGCCACCACCTCCCCGTCCTGCATTTACGTCAACGCAAATCGACCTGGTCCAGCGTTGGATCAACGAAGGTGCGCGAAACACCTTTCGTCCGGATGGTAATTGTGATACTTCGGCCATTTCCTTTGCCGCAGTGGTACGCGTAACGCTCGACCAATACTGTGTAGGTTGCCACAATAACACCTTAAGCGAGGGCGGACTGAATCTGGTTCCATTTAGTCAGGTACAGCTAAATCAAGCTTCCATTTATCAACGCATCAGCTTGAGCCCACAAGACCCCGCCTATATGCCCAAAGGTGGAAATATGTCGGTATGTAAAACCAACCAAATAAAAGCCTGGATACATCAGGGAGCACAACAGAACTAATTGTTATGAAAAACCTACTCCTTGCCTTTATCCTTGTTTTTAATAGTGTGCATCTATTCGCCCAAGACGATTTGGAGGCACTGCTCAATGATGGCGCTCCATTGGAAACCGAATATGCCAAATACGCTTTCAAATCCACACGTATCATCAACAGCCACTCCATCGAAAATGTAGCGCGTGGCGTACTCGATTTTCGTATTCTACACCGCTTTGGCTCGGTGAATGGTGGTGCTTATCAGCTGTTCGGTCTCGACCAAGCCAATGTGCGTTTCAGTTTTGACTATGGCATCAGCAACCGTTTAATGGTTGGGATAGGCCGGAGCAATGTGGGCAAAGAATACGATAGTTATGTGAAATACAAAATTTTACGGCAATCGACTGGTAAGGTGAATATGCCCATTTCTATAACCTACGCTGCTGGAGTAGTAGCCGGCACACTCAAATGGACCGACGCAACCCTGCCCGAACCCCCATTGGGCTACCGTGTCACCTATTATCACCAGCTTTTAGTAGCTCGAAAATTTTCAGAGGCTTTAACCCTTCAGTTAACACCTACCGTGCTGCACCGCAATTGGGTGAATTCAAATACCGATCCTAACGATATTTACGCCCTCGGCATAGGTGGTAGGGTTAAAATTAATAACCGATTGGCTACAACATTTGATTATTGGATGGTTCCTGGCAATCAGCTGCCAAACTATAATAACACACTTTCCGTAGGTTTTGATATTGAAACCGGAGGGCACGTCTTCCAGCTTCACTTTACCAACAACCGAGGCATGAACGAAAAACAATTTATCACTGAGGGCAATGGACAATGGTTGAAAGGCGACATCCAATTCGGGTTTAATCTTTCTCGTGTATTTACAATTCGGTGATAAATTATTTGACATCGTACGACTTTAATTTTGTCATAATCTTAGAATATTTATCTTAGGCACATGATTAGAAAATTTACCCTATTGCTATTTGTAGTATTTGCCGGCTCAATGTGGCTGGATTTTAACTACAATATGGCGCATACGAACGCAATCGGTGCTCCTGCTGGGAATACCGGCTCCCCTGCCGACAATGGTAGCTGTGGCACTTCGCCCGCTTGCCACAATAATCAGAACCCGGTAACGACACCAAATCTTATTGTATCCAACGTTCCAATTGCGGGCTATACACCGGGCACTACCTATACCTTTATTGTGAGTTTTAGCGGAATCGGCTTCAAAGGTTTTCAGGTATCTCCACAGCGCATAAATGGGCAGTATATGGGTACCCTTATCAATAACACTCCAGCAGGGACCACCCCCACCACCAAAATTGTAGGCACCAAATATATTACCCATACTGGAGCGCAGAGCGGTGCTAACGGGAGCTGGACATTCAATTGGACAGCACCAAACGCTGGCTCAGGTGCTGTTACTTTTTATGGCGCTTATATATCAGGTCGTTTTGGCACCCACGGAAAATCATCGGTTACTTACCAGGAAAACCTAAGCTCATCGGTGAACGAAACGAGTAAAATCAATAGACTATCCATTTTCCCGAATCCAGTTGCAGACAAAATTAACCTCAACTTCAGCTTGGAATCGAATCAAATGGTTCGCATATACGTCTATGATATCACAGGAAAAAGCATGGTGAAATTGTTCGAAGGTCAGGAAAGCCAAGGCGAACACACCAAAAGTTTCGACTTATTAGGTCGTTTCAACACCGGTATGTATTTCATCACCCTTGAAAAAGGAGATAAAAAGCTTACCCAAAAGTTCCTTGTTCGCTAATAGAACTTAGCTGATAACAAAAAAGCTCCGTTCAATTGAACGGAGCTTTTTTTTATGCGTTATGGTACGTCTTAAATCGACTTCAATTCGCGTATTTCCTTTTCAGAAAGATAACGCCAGTTGCCACGGGGCAAATCTTTTTTGGTCAAACCAGCATACAATACCCGGTCGAGTTTGATGACATCATAACCCAACGATTCAAAAACACGACGGACAATACGGTTACGTCCACTGTGAATTTCTAATCCTACAGACGTTTTGTCTTCAGGATCTGGGAAAGCAACAGCATCGACATAGGCCATACCGTCTTCGAGTTCCACGCCGACAGCGATTTTTTCGAAATCAGCTTTGGCCAAGGGTTTGTCTAAAACCACATCGTATACTTTTCCAATTTCATTACTTGGATGGGTCAGCTTCTGTGCAACTTCACCATCGTTGGTGAGCAGCAACAAACCCGTTGTATTGCGATCGAGGCGGCCAACCGGAAAAATACGCTCGTCGGTAGCTTTTTCTACCAGGCTCATCACTGTACGGCGATTCTCTGGATCATCGAGCGTTGTGATAAAGTCTTTCGGTTTGTTGAGCAACACATAAACCAAGGTTTCTAACGACAACTTTTTATCGTTGTAAGTAACGGTATCGCCCGGATTCACACGTGAACCCAGTTCGGTTACTGCTTCACCGTTAACAAGGATGCTGCCATTGGCAATGAGTTCATCTGCCCTGCGGCGTGAACAAACACCTGCATTGGCGATATAGCGATTCAAACGCATCGGCTCTTCAAAGTTGATGGTCACCGGTTTCACGGGTTCATCACCCCGACTTTTACGACGGGTATCTACGCGGCCATTATTTTTGTCTTTTGGGAAACGGCGTTCGGAACGTCCGTCATCATCGCGTCGATCGTATCGCGGGCGATCATTATCGAAGCGTGGACGGTCATTGCCCCCTTCGCGAGGAGTCCAAGGACGACGCTCACCACCTTCGCGGTTGCCGCCTTCACGGGGAGTCCACGGACGACGTTCACCACCTTCGCGGTTAAAATCGTTGCGCGGGCGATCATTACCACCTTCACGAGGAGTCCACGGACGACGTTCGCCGCCTTCGCGGTTACCGCCTTCACGGGGACGATCATTGCCACCTTCGCGTGGGGTCCACGGACGACGTTCGCCGCCTTCGCGGTTGCCGTCAAAACGGGGACGATCGTTACCACCTTCACGTGGGGTC